>Ga0068856_100000121_pt1 | contig 78250 bp, 72 predicted proteins | sample KBSCornC62_FD_66595 | JGI IMG/M metagenome (GOLD analysis project Ga0068856, IMG submission 66595) | Corn rhizosphere microbial communities from Kellogg Biological Station, Michigan, USA - KBS Corn C6-2 | ecosystem: Host-associated > Plants > Roots > Rhizosphere > Soil ...
CCAGTTCCCTTCGATGCGATCCCAGTTCATGCGCGCTCCTCGTCAGAATTCTCGGGCAAAGCGGCCCGGTCGTGACCTTGATAAACGCAACGCGCGTGCCACCCAAAAACCACTGGCAGATCAATTGCTTGCATAGTCGGCCCGCCTCGGCGCTGCGGAAATTGCAGCGCCGCGCGTGAAAACGTGCGCGCACTGTAGGACATCCGTGTGCGGGACGAAGAGGCGTCCATGAGCCCCTTTGAGCGCACGATCAGTCGGCCAGCAGCGTGATGAAGCGCTGCAGCGACGGGATGCGATCGATCGTCGTCTTCGCGATCGCGAGCAGCGGCACACCGACGAGCAAGCCCCAGCCGCCCCACAGCCAGCCGAAGAAGAGCAGCGCGATGAATACGGCCACGGCATTCATTCGGAACGCGCGGCCCTGGATCCACGCCGTCAATCCCATGCCGATCACCGTGGCCGCAAGCCCCACGCAGAACGCCACGGTCAGCGCCCGCGCAATGTCTTCGAACTGCACGAATGCCGCAATGCCGACGGCGACGATCGTCACGGCGGACCCCGCATACGGAATGATGTGGACGATGGCGGCCGCGACACCCCACAGCGCGGCGTGCGCCATCCCGAATGCAAGGAGAATCAGCCATGTCGCGATGCCGACCAGCGTATTGATGAAGAGCATCGTCATCAGGTACCGCTGCACGTGCGCGTCGATTTCGTCGAGTATCTCGACCGTGATCCGGCGTGCGGCGAGCGTCGGTCCCGCGACCGCAACGAGCTTGCGGCGGAACGTGTCGCCCGCTGCAAGCAGGAAGTACGCGAGCAGCCCCGCGACGCCGATCTCGATGACGACTTCGAGCGCCTTCGCCGACTGCTCGGAGAACCATTGCTGGAGCGGATTCGGTTGCGGCGCCGGCTGCGGCGGCGGCGCCTTGCCGCCGCTCGTCGCTTCGGCCGCCGCGCGATTCAGCTCTTCAGCGGCGGCGCGCACGTGTCCCATCGGACCCGGCGGCTGCGTCGCATTCTCGTGCGCGGCCATGCGGATTTTGCGCGCGGCGGTCGGCAACTCCGCGAGCGCGGCAGCCGCGTCGTCGCGCAGCAGCAGTACGCCGCCGGTGATGATGCCGGTCAGCACGACAAGCACGATCGCAGATCCAATCGCCCGATGGATGTGAATGCGCTCGAGCGTCGTGACGAGTGGCCTCAGCGAATAGCTCGCAAGGATCGCGACGACGACAGGAATCAAGAAGGGAGCGGCGATTTTCGCGGCGGCGATCAGCGCGAGCACGGCCAGCACGACGAGCGCCGTCAGCGCGGATCGCTGGCGACGTGGCGGGTCGGTGTCTTGTTTGCGCTCGGCCACATGCAAACGGCGTCTGGAGCCGCCTTGCTTCGACTCCAGACGCCGTCAGTCTGGAAAACCCGGCGTCAGCTGGCGCGGGTCAGTACTTCTTGTTCTCGCGCGCTTCTTCCTTGATCTTCGAGCCGCCGGCCTGGATGTCCTTGCCGGCACCCTCGACCGTGTTGCAGCCGGACAGAACGGCGAACGAGGGAAGCGCGAATGTCGCGGCGAGCGCGAGTGCGAGCAGGCGTTTCATGGGTGTCCCCTTTCGTAGAGTTGACGAGTGACGCGAGAGCCGCGTATCGCGGTCAGCCGCAACGCTTCTGCATGCAGCCGGCGTGCCAGCTGTAAATATTATTTGAATCAGCAGGTTAACAGCGCACACGACCCAGCGAGCAGCAACGTCATCGGCGGCCGTCGGCAATTTTTTCCTGCGCGTCAGTCGCTCGCCGATGCGCGAGTGCCCAGGCGCGGAAAGCGAACGGCATCGCGCGGTGAACCGCCGGGAAATCAGTGCACGTCGTGCGTCCGGTCGGACGCGAGGTCGTCCAGCACTTCGCGCACGCGGTGATATTCGCGTGCCTTGTCGAAGAAATAGTCTGCACCGAGCGCCATGCTCTTGGCGCGGTACTGCGGGAAGGCGTAGTTCGTGAGCACGATCACTTTCACGTTCGGCGGGCGGCGCGAGATGAGCGCGCGCAATACGCCGAGGCCGGTGCCGTGGCGCAACTGCAGGTCGAGCACCATGGCGTCCCAATGCGCGGCGCCGAGCATACCGATTGCGGCCTGCTCGCTGTCCGCCTGACCGACGATTTCGATCCGGCCGGGGTCCGAGATCGACTCGGCCAGTCGCTCGCGAATCAGGGGCGAATCTTCGACAAGCAGGATGCGCAGCGGCGAATCGTTGTCCACGTCGGTGTGGCCCGCCGGCCCGCCAGCGCGCGCCGGATCGTTGTCGAGGTTGGGTGTTCCCGTCAATCGCATTCTAGTTGCCCCGGGCCTTCGCCCCTGGACGCGAGCGACGCTGCCCTACGCCCCGCTATTCGATCAATCCGTTCTTGATTGCGTAGTACGTGAGATCCGCGTTGGACTTCATTGCCATCTTTTCGAGGATTCGCGTCCTGTACGTGCTCACGGTTTTGACAGAAAGGTTGAGTTCGTCGGCGATTTTGGAAACCGCCGCCCCCGCCGCGAGCTTGCAGAAGATCTGGAACTCGCGTTGTGAAAGCTCGGCATGCAGTGGCTTTTCGCCGTCTCCGGAGACGCCGTCGGCAAGAATCTGCGCCAGCGAAGGGCTCACATACTTCCGTCCTTGAACAACGGTGCGAATCGCGCCGACGAGCTGGGTCGATGCAGCTTCCTTGTTCAAGTAACCCGACGCGCCGGCGCGCAAAAGGTTCACTGCGTACTGATCTTCGCCGTAAGCGGAGAGCATGAGCACCGGCAGCTCCGGCTTGACATGACGCAGCAGCCGCAGCGTGTCGATGCCGTTCTTGTCGGGCATCGAGATGTCGAGCAATACGACGTCGAAGTCGGCGGCCCGTACGGCCGATACCGTCTCGGACCCGCTCGCCGCCTCCGCTGTGACTTCCATGTCGACCTGGTCGGCAATGAACTGACGCAATCCGGCCCGGACGATGGCGTGATCGTCCGCGATCAAGATTCGGATCATCTAGGGCTCTCGAATCCCGCGAGTCGCGCGATCTTAGCTCACATGGAAGCGATGCGTGCACCCTCGGCCTGGTACGCGGTCAGCCGGTTGTAAAGCGTCTTGAGGCTGACGCCCAGCATCTCGGCGGCCCGCCGCTTGTTGCCGCGGCAATGGTCGAGCGTTGCGAAAATCGCCTGGCGCTCCATCTCCGCAAGTGACGTTCCCACCGGCATGCGCAGGCATTCGCCCTCGACGGCCGGGCACGCGAGACCCGCGAGGTCCAGCTCGACGAATTCCTCGGCCATGATGAACGCACGGTGCACGGCATTCTTGAGCTCGCGCACGTTGCCCGGCCAGTGATAGGCGCGGATCGTCGTCAGTGCCGCACGCGAAAAGCGCTTGGACATGGCCGACTCGACGTTCAGGTTCTGCAGGAAGTGCTCGGCGAGCAACTCGGTGTCGCCGTCGCGCTCGCGCAGCGGTGGCAGCGCGATCGGGAAGACCGCGAGCCGATACATGAGATCCTCGCGCAAACGCCCGTCGCGGACGGCGTCGATCGCGTCGCGATTGGTGGCCGCCAGCACGCGCACGTTCGTGCGGATTTCACCGTCGCCGCCTACGCGCGTGAAGCGTCCGGTTTCGAGCACCCGGAGCAGGCGAACCTGCATCTCGGGCGCCATTTCCGTGATCTCGTCGAGGAAGAGCGTTCCGCCCTCGGCGCGCTCGAAGCAGCCGCGGTGCTGGCGGTTGGCGCCCGTGAAGGCGCCGCGCTCGTGGCCGAACAGCTCGGCCTCGATGAGATTTTGCGGAATCGCGCCGCAATTGATGGCGACGAATCCGCCGCGGGCGCGCGAACTGCGCTCGTGGATGGTCCGGGCGACGAGCTCCTTGCCGCAGCCCGACTCTCCGGTGATGAACACGGTGGCTTCGGTAGGCGCCACCTTCTCGATCATGCGGTAGACCTCCTGCATGACAGCCGAGCTGCCGTACAGGCGGCCGAACCGTCCAAGCGCCGGTGCGGACGCGGCTCGCGCGGCGGCCACGAAGGGCAGCGCGACGACGATGTCGTTGGTCGTTGCAGCGGTCAGCGATTCATCAAGGGGCATTGCAATCCTCTTTGGCAGGGGGTGGTTCGGGATATCCGAATGCTAGGGAAAACTTTTCACGCACCCTATCGGCGTCGAGCGGATGCTCTTGTCCAAGTTTGTCCTACAGCCGTCGTGTGCGCTACAGTTACACACCTTCGAAAAACGCATCCGACATGATGGCAAGACTTCTTCCCATGATCCTCTCCGGCGGCGCCGGAACCCGCCTGTGGCCGTTGTCGCGCGAAGCTGCGCCCAAGCCCTTCATGCCGCTGCCCGACGGCGAGACGCTGCTCGGCAAGACGGCCGCCCGCGCATGGGCGCTGGATGGCGTCGATGCCCTGCTCACCGTCACCAATCGCGACTACTACTTCCACACGAAGGACACGTACGCGGCCACCGGCGCGCCGCGGGCCGCATCGGCGATCTATCTGCTCGAGCCGTTCGGCCGCAACACGGGGCCTGCAGTGGCGGTCGGCGCGCTGTGCGCGCAGGCACGCGGCTTCGGCCAGCACGTGCTGCTCGTCATGCCCGCCGATCACCTGATTCGCGACCAGCACGCCTTCGCAGCAGCGGTTGCGCGTGCCGCGGAACTCGCGGCTGCGGGTGCGCTCGTCACATTCGGCATCACGCCGACGCATCCGGAGACGGGCTTCGGCTACATCGAATGCGGCGAGACGCTTCTGCCTTCGGAAGGAGCGGCGCCGGCGGCGCTTCGCGCGCGCCGCTTCGTCGAAAAGCCGCCGCTCGCCACGGCGCGCGAGTACCTGAGGCAGGGCCACTACGTGTGGAACTCGGGGATGTTCGCGTTCACCGCTGACGCGATCGTCGACGCGTTCGCACGCCATGCGCCTGGCGTGCTCGCGGCAGCGCGGCCCGTCGGGCAGTCGCTTGCGAACGCGGCTTCGACGCAAATGCTCGAAATCGACCCGGCGCTGTTTGCCGCGGTGCCGGACATCTCGATCGACTACGCGATCATGGAGCGCGCAGCCGAAGCCGGCGAGGTTGTCGTCGTTCGCGGCACGTTCGACTGGAGCGACGTCGGTTCATGGCAGGCGGTTGCCGCTCTTGCTGCAGCCGACGACGAAGGCAATCGCGGGCATGGCGAGCGCGTGGCGATCGCCACGCGCGGAACGTACGTGCACGCGGCCGATCGCATCGTCGCGACCGTCGGCGTCGAGAACCTCGTCATAGTCGACACGGCCGACGCGGTGCTGATCGCGCACCGCGATCATCTGCAGCGCGTCAAGGAAGTCGTCGGCGAGCTCAAGGCGCGCGGGCACGAGGCATACCGGCTGCACCGCACGGTCAGCCGGCCATGGGGTGCCTACACGGTGCTCGAGGAGGCGCCGGGGTTCAAGATCAAGCGCATCGAGGTGCGCTCAGGCGCGTCGCTATCGCTGCAACTGCACCATCGGCGGAGCGAGCACTGGGTGGTCGTGCGCGGCATCGCGCATGTCACCAACGGCGACCGGTCGTTCGACGTGCACCCGAACGAATCGACGTACATTCCGGTCGAGACGCGCCACCGGCTGGAGAACCGCGGCGCCGAGCCGCTCGTCATCATCGAGGTGCAGTGCGGCGACTATCTCGGCGAGGACGACATCGTCCGCTTCGAGGACAAGTACGGGCGCACGCCCGCGTAATTCAGTTCGGTGTCGGAGGTGTAACCCCCTATCTCTGGCACCGGAGATGGGGTTGCACCTCCGACACCGGGGAGTTGCACCTCCGACACCGGGATCAGTCGGTGCCCGCCGGCACCGCCACCGGCGCATAGCGGCTCGTCACGAGGATGCCGCAGAGAATGAGCACGATGCCGGCGACGTGGAACGGCGCGAGCCGCTCGTCGAGGATCAGCCACGCGAGGATCACGCCGAACACCGGCATCAGGTGCACGCCGCACGATCGGTCAATCCCTGCGCACGTGCCGCAGCGCGAACGGCGCCAGGATGAGTACCGCGAAAAACCAGCGATAGAACGTCATCGCGAACGGCGGGACTTCGTGCGACAGGCCGCGTCCGACGATCCAGTTGCACGACCAGAAGAACGGGGCGAGCGTCAGCAGCAGATGGGTGATGCGTTCGTGCGCGACACGGCAGCGAAAATGCGCGGCCACCCGATCGGGGACAGCCGGCGAGCAGAAATGCGGATGCCGATTATGGGCCCGGGCGCAAGCAGTACCGCCGCGTATAATTCGAGGAAGCGCAGCGCTCGCTTTTTGCGCTCTTTCGCATGCCGACGGCCTTGACCGATGCTGCGACGGCCGCCTCCGCGCCTTTCCTGCCAGCCCGCGAACCCGCCGCCGCTCCCATCCCAACCGCGAATCCTCTCGCGGCGCTGCCGGCGCTCGTGCGCGATCTGCCCGAGTCCGGCCATCGGCTGAAGCTCGCGCCCCTGCCGGAGACGGCCGATTCGCTCGCGCTTTCGCAACTCGCGCTTTCCGCGCGCGCTTCGCGGCGGACGCTCGCGATCGTGTGTGCAGACGCGCTCGCTGCATCGCGGCTCGCGGCCGAGATCGCCTGGTTCGCGCCGTCGGCCTCCATCAGCGTCTTTCCCGACTGGGAGACGCTGCCGTACGATCATTTCTCGCCTCATCAGGATCTCGTCTCCGAGCGGCTTGCGGCGCTCTATCGGATCACGCGCGGCGAGTGCGACGTCGTGCTGGTCGCTGCGCAGACGGCGCTCTACCGGCTCGCGCCGCAATCATTTCTCGCTGCGCACACGTTCTTCCTGACGCAGGGCGAAAAGCTCGACGTGGAGGCATTGCGCGCGCAGCTCGCGCTCGCCGGCTATACGCATGTCACGCAGGTCGTTTCGCCCGGCGAGTTCAGCATCCGCGGCGGGTTGATCGATCTCTACCCGATGGGTGCCGCGCTGCCCTACCGGCTTGATCTGTTCGGCGACGAGATCGAAACGATCAAGACGTTCGACGCGGACACCCAACGCACGCTCTACCCGATGCGCGACGTGCGGCTGCTGCCGGCCCGCGAGTTTCCGATCGACGAAGGCGGCCGCACGCGCTTCCGCGGCCGTTTCCGGGAGGCGTTCGAGGGCGATCCGTCACGTTCGGCACTCTACAAGGACATCTCGAACGGCGTCGTGCCCGGCGGCATCGAGTACTACCTGCCGCTGTTCTTCGACGCGACGGCGACGTTCGTCGACTACCTTCCGCGCAACGCGATCTTCGCGCTGCACGGCGACGTGGATGCCGCGGTCACCCGCTTCTGGCAGGACACCGAGTCGCGCTACCGCCTGATGCGCGGCGACAAGGCACGGCCGCTGCTCCCGCCCGCGCAGCTGTTCCTCCCGGCGGATGAGTTCCGCGGTGCGATGAAGCCGTTTGCCCGTGTGGAAGTGCCGCTCGCGGGAGCCGAGGCCATGCCGCCCGACGCGCCGGTGCGCCGGCTGCCGCCGCTGCAGGTCGAGCGTCGCGCCGACGATCCGCTGGCGGCGCTGAAGCGCGTGCTGGAGCTCCTCGATGGCCGCATGCTCATTTGCGCCGAGAGCGCCGGGCGCCGCGAGACGATGCAGCAATACTTCGCCGAATACGGCGTGCGGCCCGCCGTCGTCGAATCGTTCGCCGAGTTCGTGGCGAGCGATGCGAAAGTCGCGCTCGCCGCCGCGCCGCTGCACGCCGGTTTCGGGTGGCCGGCAGCGCGCCTCGCTTTTGTCACCGAGACGGAGCTGTACGCGAACGTCGTGCGCCGCGGCGCGCGCGAAGCGGGCCGCCGCTCGAACGTCGATGCGATGGTGCGCGACCTCTCCGAGGTGCGCATCGGCGATCCGGTCGTGCACGAGGAGCACGGCATCGGCCGCTACCTGGGCCTGGTGACGCTCGACGTCGGCGACGGCGCGACGGAGTTCCTCGAGCTCGTGTACGCCAACGACGCGAAGCTCTACGTGCCGGTGTCCAACCTGCACGTGATCGGCCGCTACAGTGGCGCATCGCCCGACGCCGCGCCGCTGTCGGAGCTCGGCAGCGGCCAATGGGAAAAGGCCAAGCGCAAGGCGGCGCAGCAGGCGCACGACACCGCGGCGGAGCTGCTCAATCTCTACGCACAGCGCGCAGCGCGCAACGGCCACGCGTTCAGCTTCAAGGCCCACGACTACGAGGCATTCGCGGAAGGCTTCGGCTTCGAGGAGACGCCCGACCAGCAGGCGGCGATCGATGCCGTCATCGCCGACCTGGCGGCGGGCCGGCCGATGGACCGCCTCGTCTGCGGCGACGTTGGCTTCGGCAAGACCGAGGTTGCGTTGCGCGCGGCGTTCATCGCCCTCGCCGACGGCAAGCAGGTCGCGCTGCTGGTGCCCACGACGCTGCTCGCCGAGCAGCATTTCCAGGTGTTCTCGGACCGCTTCGCCGACTGGCCGGTGAAGCTCGCCGAGCTGTCGCGCTTCCGCTCGCCGAAGGAGGTCAAGGCGGCACTCGAGGGCCTCGCGAGCGGACGCATCGACCTCGTGATCGGCACGCACAAGCTGCTGCAGTCGGACATCAAGCTCAAGAACCTGGGGTTGGTGATCATCGACGAGGAGCATCGCTTCGGCGTGCGGCAGAAGGAGCAGCTCAAGCGGTTGAGGGCGGAGGTCGATGTGCTGACGCTGACGGCGACGCCGATCCCGCGCACGCTCGCGATGTCGCTCGAAGGCATCCGCGATTTCTCGGTCATCGCGACGGCGCCGCAGCGGCGGCTCGCCATCAAGACGTTCGTCGCGACGTACTCGACCGGCATCGTCCGCGAGGCGGCGCTGCGGGAGTTGAAGCGCGGCGGCCAGATCTATTTCCTGCACAACGACATCGACACGATCCGCACCACCGCCGAGCGGCTCACGGAGCTTCTGCCCGAGGCGCGCATCGCCGTGGCGCACGGGCAGATGGGCGAGCGCGAGCTCGAGCACGTGATGCGCGATTTCTACGCGCAGCGGATCAACCTGCTCGTGTGCTCGACGATCATCGAGACCGGCATCGACGTGCCGACGGCGAACACGATCATCATCGACCGCGCCGACCGCTTCGGCCTCGCCCAGCTGCATCAGTTGCGAGGCCGAGTCGGCCGCTCGCATCACCAGGCGTACGCGTACCTGCTGACGCCGCCGCACGAGGCGCTGTCGGCGCAGGCGAAGAAGCGGCTCGAGGCGATCCAGATGATGGAAGACCTGGGCTCGGGCTTCTATCTCGCCATGCACGACCTCGAGATCCGCGGCGCGGGCGAGGTGCTCGGCGAGGAGCAATCCGGCGAGATGCAGCAGGTGGGCTTCCAGCTCTACGCCGACATGCTGAAGGCGGCCGTTTCGGCGCTGAAGGCGGGCCGCGAGCCGGACCTTTCGCAACCGCTCGGCGTGACGACCGAGATCAACCTGCACACGCCGGCGCGGCTGCCGCAGGAGTACTGCAGCGACATCCACGAGCGGCTCGTGCTGTACAAGCGGCTCGCGAGCACCGAGTCGATCGAAGCGCTCGACGCGCTGCGCGAGGAGCTCGTCGACCGCTTCGGGCCGACGCCCGAGCCGGCGCAGGCGCTCATCGCGTGCCATCGGTTGCGGCTCGCGGCGAGGCCGCTCGGCGTCGTCAAGGTGGACGCGGGTCCCGACCGGACGACGCTGCAGTTCGTGAAGACGCCGCCGTTCGACGCCGGCAAGCTGATCGCGCTCGTGCAGAAGGACGGCCGCATCCGCTTCGCGGGACCCGATCGCGTACGCATCGAGCGCGCAGCGCCGACGCTGTCGGACCGCGTCGCGCTCGTGCGTGAGTTCCTCGCGAAGCTGGAACCAAAGCAGGGTCTCAGAGACGACTTGTCGCATTGACGGTGAACGCCATGCCAACAGCACGACCGGGAAAAGTCGTCCCTGACCCTGCTTTGTCGAGATGACCGCAGCGCGCGTTCATCTGCCGCCGCAAGTGCACGTGTTCGTGCGCGATTGGCTGTCGGCCAATCACGTCGTGCTGAAATCACCCGATAGTTGCGTCGTCATCGACTCGGGATACGGCAAGCACGTGCCGCTGACGCTCGCGCTGATCGCGTCGCGGATGGGCCTCGACGGCCGGCCCCTTGCGATGCTCGTCAACACACACTGCCACTCCGACCACATGGGCGGGAACGCCGCGGTGAAGCGCGCATACGGCTGCCCGGTCGCCGTGCCCGCCGGCGAAGCGCCGCTGATCGAAGCCTGGGACGAGCGCGGACTGTGGCTCGGCTACGCCGGGCAGCGCGCCGAGCGGTTCGCCGTCGACGAGGTGCTGCAGCCGGGCGCGACGTACGCCTGGGGCGAGCTCGAGTGGCGCGCGCTCGCAGCGCCCGGGCACGACATGGGCGCGCTCGTGTTCTTCAACGACGAGCACCGCATTCTCGTCTCGGGCGATGCGCTCTGGGAAAAGGGCTACGGCATGGTGATGCCACGCGAAATCGACGAGGCGGCGCTGCCCTCGACACGCGCGACGCTTGAAATGATCGCGGGTCTAGGCGCCCGGTGCGTCATTCCTGGCCACGGCGAGCCGTTCACCGATGTGGACGCCGCCCTCGAGCGCGCATTTCACCGCACTGCGAGCTTCGAGACCGATCCGCTGCGAATGGCCCGCCACGCGCTGAAGGTGCTGCTGGTGTTCACCCTGCTCGACCGGGAGCGAATGCCGCTCGCATCGCTCGCCGGTCACGTCGAGCGCGTCGACGTCTTCCGCGAGTTCAACGCGCTGTATTTCCGGCTGTCGCCGGCGGCGCTCGCCGAGCAGCTGGTTACGGATCTGCTGCGCGCGGGCGCCGTGCGCCGCGACGGCGACGACCTCGTTCCCGGAACCTGACAAATGGGGTCAGAGATGCATTTCGGCGCAATGCATCTCTGACCCATTGGTTTCGCGGCGCGCGAGAGACGCGAGCGCCGAACGTCAGCCTTGCGGCTGCTCCAGGTACGCTTCGACCGGAAGCATCAGCACGATCTCATCGGCAGGGTTGCCGATGGCCAGCCCGTTGCTCATTCCCCATTCAGAGCGCTTGATCGTCGCGGCGGCGCGCGCGCCGCACATCGGCTTCTTGCTGAACGGGCTCGCACCGCACGCGAACTTCGTCACCGCAAGCGAGACCGGCTTGGTAATCCCGAGCATCGTCAACTCGCCGTTCACCGCGACGACGCGATCGCCGTCGAATTTCACGTCACTCGACTTGAACGTGAGGGTAGGGAACTTCTCGACGTTGAAGAAGCGCTCGCCCTTGACGACGGCGTCGAGGCGCGCGTCGTACGTCCTGATCGACGTCGCGTCGATCGTGAGGTCCACCTGACCCTTCTTTTCCTCGCGGTCGATGACGATCTTGCCTTCGACCTTCCCGAAGCTTCCCCGCTGGTCGGAGAATCCGACGTGGTTCGTCTCCCACTGTGGCTGCGAGTGGACGGGATCGATGACGTAGGTCTGCGGGGCGGCGAGCGCGGGAGCGGCCACGGCGGCGGCGAACAGCGGTACGAGTCGGAGGTTCATGGCGGGCAATCCTTCGTGAGAGTCGGCGCGGGCGCTGCGGACGCGCGGTGCCAACAGCCGGCGTGCGCCCATTATTCCCCAAGCCGCGGACGGCGGCATGCCGCGCTCAACCCGCGGCCAGCACCATCCGCACGCGGACGCGGATCTCGTTCGCGACGGTGGACGTGTCGGCCCACTCGCCCTCGCCGATCTTGTAATCCAGGCGCGGGAGCGAAAAGGTGCCTTCGGCCACGCGGTTGCCGGCGGCGTCCGTCTTCAGCGTGATGGGGACCACGCAATCGCGCGTGATGCCTTTGAGCGACAGCTTGCCCGCGATCTCGTAGCGGCCGTTGCTAACGCTGCGGACCGACGTCGACGCGAAATGCGCGACCGGAAACTTCGCCGTGTTGAACCACAGCGGTCCGCGCGCCTCGGCCTCCGAATCCGCGCTCGCGAGATCGACGCTCGCGAGGTCGACGTCGACGTCGGCCTTCGCCTTGTCGAGCGCCGCGGGATCGAACACGACGTCGGCCTTCCATTGCTTGAAGCGGCCGTCGAAGTTGACGCCCATCTGCTTCATCGTGAAGGCAATCTCGCTCTTGCCGATGACGACCCCGGCGGCGGGCGCCAGTCCGGGCACGAGGAACGTCGCGGCGCACAGCCATGCAAGCAGGCGAGTTTTCATGGGCGGCTGGCGGCGTTGCGCCGCAGGATCGGCAACATGCGAGCGAGAACCGTGTCGCGGTCGACGAAGTGATGCTTGAGCGCAGCGACGACGTGAATGCAGACGACGGCGAACAGCAGCGAATTGAAGCCGACATGCACGAGGCGCAGCGCATCTGCGAGCGCCTTGTCCTTCGGGACGAGATTGGGCAGCGGAAACGTCCCTAGGTAGACGACCTGAACACCGGTGGCCGAGCTGTAGATCCAGCCGGAGATCGGCGTGATGAACAGCAGCACGTAGAGCAGCGCATGCGAGACCACCGCGGCGCGCCGCTGCCAGGACGGCATCGGCACCGGGGGCGGTGGCCGATGCAGCGCTCGCCATGCGAGCCTGCCCGACGTAAGCGCGAAGATCGTGATGCCGATCGACTTGTGCCACAAATACCAGTGGAGCTTGCGCGGCGAGATCGGCAGCCCGACCATGCTGATGCCGAGCAGCAGGTTGGCGACGACGAGAATCGCCGTCAGCCAATGCAGCGCGATGGCCGCGCGCGTGTACCGTTGCGTGTCGTGCTCCGGCTGGATCGGAGGGCGTCTCAAGGACACTCCTGGTGCGACTGCGGAGGGCATATCCCGTCGACAACAGAGCAGTTCGCGACCCTATTCCGCATGCGAGCGGGCATCGTATCTCCCGCTTGTGGCGTCAGGCCCCGAGCTCCGCCACGAAACCGCGGACGCCGTCGAGCAGCATTTGCACTGCGAGCGCGGTCAGCACGAGGCCCATCAGCCGCTCGACCGCGATCATGCCACGCTCGCCGAGCACGCGCTGCAGGCGGTGAGCGGCGACGAGCACGATCGTCGCCACCGCCATCGCGGCCGTCAGCGCGACGACCCACGCGAGTACCTGCGACGGATTGCGCGAGACCATCAGCATCACCGTCGCGATCGCGGAAGGCCCTGCGATCAACGGAATGGCGAGCGGCACGATAAACGGCTCGGTGCCCGACGGATCGCCGAACACGCCTTCGGGATGTTGGAATACCATCCGCAACGCGATCAGGAACAGGATGATGCCGCCGGCGATCGCGAGCGACACTTCGGAAAGCTGCAACCAGCGGAGAAACGCCTGCCCGCCGAACATGAATGCGAGCAGGATCACGTACGCCGCCGCGCATTCGCGCAGGATCACCTTCGTGCGGCGCTCCGGCGCGACGTTCGCGAGCGCCGACACGACGATCGGCACATTGCCGAACGGGTCGATGACGAGCAGCAGCAGCACCGCCGCCGAGAAGGTCTCGGTCACCGGCATGTCGGCCAGGAACGGCCGCCCCGGGGGTGAACCCCCGAGTGCGAAGCACGAGGATCGTCACAACAGCGCGTGGAGAAGAGCTTCATCCTAGTCGCCGCGGACGGTGCCTTCGCGCCGTGGATCGGCGCCGCCGACGAAGCCGCTCGGCGTGCGCACGATCGCCTGCACCCCGCTCGTCTGGTCGACGACGCGTACCGCATGGCCCATCGCCGCGAGCTTCGCCTCGAGCGCGGCCACCGGAGTGTCTTTCTCGAGCTCCGTCGGGCCGTTGCGGCTGCCGAAGTTCGGCAACGCGACCGCCGCCTGCGGATCCATGCGCCAGTCGATGATCGCGACGAGCGTCTTCACGACGTAGTTGATGATCATGCTGCCGCCCGGCGATCCGGTGACGATCGCGACGCGTCCTTTCGCGTCGTATGCGATCGTCGGCGCCATCGACGAGCGCGGACGCTTGCCGGGTTCCACGCGGTTGGCGACCGGCTTGCCGCCGTCGACCGGCGCGAACGAAAAATCGGTGAGCTCGTTGTTGAGCAGGAAGCCGCCTTCGGTCATGAGCCGGCTGCCGAACTGGTCTTCGACCGTCGTTGTCATCGACACGGCGTTGCCGTCGCCGTCGACGACGACGACCTGCGACGTCGACGGAAACTCCGCGGCCGCGTCGCGACCGTAGGCGATCGCCTTCGGCTTCGCGTCATGGTGGGCCGGATCGCCGGGCCCGGCCGTGCCGAGGCTGCGATGCGCCGAGATCAGCAGCGACCGCTCATGCAGGTAGTCGTCGTCGAGCAAACCCCGAGGCGGCGGAAAGAAATCGGGATCGGCGATGTACACGGCACGATCGGCGAACGCGAGACGCTCCGCTTCGCTCGCGAAATGCACGCTCCAGAACGATGCCGGTCCCATCGACGCGACGTCGTAAGGCGCCAGCATGCCGAGCACCTGCAGCACGGTGAGCCCGCCGGACGACGGCGGGGGCATGCCGCACACCCGATAGCCGCGATACGGGTGGCAGACCGGGGTCCGCACCTTGACCGTGTAGCGCGTGAGATCGGTGCGCGTCAGGTCGCCGGGATTGCGCGGCGCCTCCCGCACCGTGCGGACGATGTCGTCCGCGATCGATCCTTCGTAGAACGGCTTCGCGCCCTGCGCGGCCAGCGCGCGCAGCGTGCGGGCATAGGCCGGATTGGCGAGCGTCGTGCCGATCGCGCGTGCGTTGCCGTCCGCGGCCACGAAATAGTCGCGAGCGCGCGGCTGCGACCAGTGCGTTTCCGCCGCGACGAGCGTGTGCAATCGCGGCGATATCGGGAAGCCGTTCTCGGCGAGCGCGACCGCGCGCTCGAACAGTCGCGGCCAAGGCAGCTTGCCATGCCGGCGGTGCACGGTCTCGAGCAGCTTCACCGTTCCCGGCACCCCGACCGAGCGTCCGCCGACGACGGCATCGTAGAACGCCAGCGGTTTGCCGTCGGCGCCCAGAAACCGGCCGGGGGTCGCCGCGGCAGGCGCTGTCTCGCGACCGTCGTAGGCGATCAGCTGGCGCGATCGGGCGTCGTGATAGAGCAGGAACGCACCACCGCCGAGACCCGATGATTGCGGCTCGACCAGGCCCAGCACGAGTTGCACGGCAATCGTCGCGTCGATCGCGTTGCCGCCGGCGCGCAGCATCGCGTAACCGGCGTCCGTCGCGAGCGGATTCGCCGCGGCGACCATGAAGCGCCTGCTCTCGACCGGCTTCTTGTCGACCCAGCCCGACGGCAGCTCGGGGGCAGCCGCCGGTTGCGCGGAAAGCGGCGCCGCCGGGACGAGAACGACGCAAAGCGCCAGCGCCGCGGTGAACGGCGCGGCGCGGGCCATCAAGGCCTTTGCTGACAGTGGTCGACGGGACGATTGGCGTGCAGGCACGGAGCGAACGGCTCGGCGTGCGCGGTGAGCGGGCACGCCGTGACCAGGGCCGCCGCGACGACACGCATCCTCATGGCACCTCGTTCGCGAGCGCGACGCTAGCGGCCGACTAGCACAAGCAGCGGCACGATCATCAGCGCCACGATGTTGATGATCTTGATCAGCGGATTGACGGCCGGTCCCGCGGTGTCCTTGTACGGGTCGCCGACCGTATCGCCGGTGACCGCGGCCTTGTGCGCATCCGATCCCTTGCCGCCGTAATTGCCGTCCTCGATGTATTTCTTCGCGTTGTCCCACGCGCCGCCGCCGGTCGTCATCGAGATGGCGACGAACAGGCCGGTGACGATCGTGCCCATCAGCACGCCGCCCAGCGTCTGCGCGCCCGCGGCCGTGTCCTTGAAGACCCAGGCGAAGCCGACGCCGACGACGATAGGAATGAGCACCGGCAGCAGCGACGGGACGATCATTTCCTTGATCGCCGCCCGCGTCAGCATGTCGACGGCAACGCCGTACTCGGGTTTCGCCGTGCCTTCCATGATGCCCTTGATCTCGCGGAACTGCCGCCGCACTTCGAGGACGACGGCGCCCGCCGCGCGGCCGACGGCTTCCATCGCCATCGCGCCGAACAGGTACGGAATCAGGCCGCCGATGAAGAGACCGATGATGACGTAGTGGTTCGACAGGTCGAAGCTCGTCGCGTGACCCGCGGATTCGAGCGCGTGCGTGTAATCGGCGAACAGCACGAGCGCCGCCAGTCCGGCCGACCCGATCGCATAGCCCTTCGTCACCGCCTTCGTCGTGTTGCCGACGGCATCGAGCGGATCGGTGATCGCGCGCACCGAGTCGGGCAGCTGCGCCATTTCGGCGATGCCGCCGGCGTTGTCGGTGATCGGACCGTACGCGTCGAGCGCGACGATGATGCCCGCCATCGACAGCATCGCGGTCGCAGCGATGGCGATCCCGTACAGGCCCGCGCACAGATAGGACAGGAGGATCGCGACGCACACGGCGATGACCGGCCACGCGGTGGCCTTCATCGACACGCCGAGGCCCGCGATGATGTTCGTCGCATGGCCGGTCGTCGACGCGGCCGCGACGTGCCTGACCGGCTTGAAATCGGTGCCGGTGTAGTACTCGGTGATCACGACCATCGCGGCCGTCAGCAGCAGACCCACGACCGACGCGCCGAACAGACGCATCGGCGACAGCGACGGGTCGACCGAGCCGATGCCGCTCATCATCCATTGCGTGATCACGTAGAAGCCGATCGCCGAGATGACGCCGGCGACGATCAGCCCGCGATAGAGCGCGTTCATGATCTTGCCGCCGGTTCGTGCCTTGACGAAATAGCAGCCGACGATCGACGCGAGGATCGAGAAGCCGCCGAGCACCAGCGGATACGTGACCGCCGTCGTCGCGATCGACGGCATCAGCAGCGCCCCGAGCAGCATCGTGGCGACGATGGTCACCGCGTACGTCTCGAACAGGTCGGCCGCCATGCCGGCGCAGTCGCCGACGTTGTCACCCACGTTGTCGGCGATCACCGCCGGGTTGCGCGGGTCGTCCTCGGGAATGCCCGCCTCGACCTTCCCGACGAGGTCGGCGCCAACGTCCGCGCCCTTGGTGAAGATGCCGCCGCCGAGCCGCGCGAAAATCGAGATCAGCGAGCCGCCAAACGCAAGGCCGACGAGCGGCTCGATGACGCGATGCAGGCCCTGCGTCGTGATGTTCGGCGCGTAGGGCGCGCTCGCGACGAGAAACCAGTAGAAGCCCGCGACACCGAGCAAGCCGAGGCCGACGACGAGCATGCCGGTGATCGCGCCGCCACGGAATGCCACCGCCAGCGCTTCGTTGAGTCCGGTGCGCGCGGCCTCGGCCGTGCGCACGTTGGAGCGCACCGACACGTTCATGCCGATGTAGCCCGCGAGCCCGGACAGGATCGCGCCGACGGCAAAGCCGCCGGCGGTGCGCCAGCCCAGGAAGAAACCGATGAGGAAGAAGAGAATTACACCGACGATGCCGATCGTCGTGTATTGCCGGTTCAGGTAGGCCTTGGCGCCGGCCTGAACCGCGGCCGCGATTTCCTGCATCCGCGGATTGCCTGCCGGCTTGGCGAGTATCCAGCGAATCGAAATGGCGCCGTAGGCGATCGCCGCTATCGCGCAGACGAGCGCGAAGATGAGCGGATTGGACATGGGACTCTCCCCTCGAAGGTACGTCGGATGCGATCCCCCGGGCGCCATTCTGAGGATGCCCGAGGCCAAACCCGCTATTTTGCCAGTGCGCGGTCCAAAAAGTCGAGCCGGTCCTGGCCCCAGAACAACTCGCCGTCGCAGACGTACGTGGGCGAGCCGAACACGCCGCGGTCGATCGCCTCCTGCGTCAGTACCTTGTAGCGCATGGCGATATCGGGTGCTTCCGCGCGCGCTGCAAGCGCTGCCGAGTCGCGGCCCCGCGCCGTGGCGATCGCCGCGAGCGTCGCGGGGTCGGCAATGTCGCGCTCCTCCGCCCAGAGCGCGCGTCCCAGCGCGCCCACGAGGTCGAGCGCCGCGTCGACGCTTTCCTCAACCACCGCGAGCACGAAACGCGATGCGAGATCGGCGGACGTCGGGAAATGCGCGGGATGCAGATTGAGCGGAACCTGCAGCCAGTGCGACCACCGCCGCAGTTCCAACAGGCGGTACGCCTGCCGCTGCGGCGCGCGCTTGGTCAGCGGCAGGCCGCCCGACACGGGGAACACCTGTCCGAGGTCGATCGGCTTCACCGCAACGGTCGCGCCGTGCTTACGCGCAAGGGCGACGAAGCGGTCGTGGCCGAGGTACGTGTAGGGCGACACCGGCGTCAGGTAGTAGTCGACGTGCTTGCTCATCGCGACGGACTCGTCATATGGCGAACGATGCGGACAGCTTCTTCGGCACGGCGACGTTCGCAAGCCGCACGTATTGCGGCAGTCCGTCGCGGAACGGCGGCGGCGCTTCGCCTTTCATCAGCGGCGCGAGATACCGGCGCGCCTTCGCCGTGATGCCGTAGCCGTCGGCGGTGATGAACTCGCGCGGCAGCATTTTTTCCCGGTTCGCGATCTCGGACAGAGGCGCGACGCCGATCTTCCAGCGATACGGCTTGTCGGATACGCGCACGATCGCGGGCATCACGGCATTGTGGCCCGCGAGGGCGAGCCGCACGGCCGCGCGGCCCACCGCATACGACTGGTCGAGATCGGTCTTCGAGGCGATGTGGCGCGCCGCGCGCTGCAGGTAGTCGGCGACGGCCCAGTGGTATTTGTACTTCAGCCGGTCCTGCACGAGCTTCGCGATCAGCGGGCCCACGCCGCCGAGCTGTGCGTGGCCGAAGGCGTCCTTCGTTCCCGCTTCGGCCATCAGCTTGCCCTCGGCGTTCTGCAAGCCTTCGGAGACGCCCACGCAGCAGTAGCCGAATTGCTTCACGCGCGCGTCGACGGCGGCGACGAATATGGCCTCGTCGAATCGGATCTCGGGAAAGAGCAGCACGAGCGGGATCGGCGTCGCCGCGTCCTCGGCCATGCCGACGGCGGCGGTGATCCAGCCCGCATGGCGGCCCATCACCTCGAGCACGAAGACGCGCGTCGACGTTCGCGCCATCGACGCCACGTCGAACGCGGCCTCGCGCATCGACGTCGCGACGTACTTTGCCACCGAGCCGAATCCCGGGCAGTTGTCGGTGACGGCAAGATCGTTGTCGACGGTCTTCGGCACGTGCACGGCAGTGAGCGGATAGCCGAGCGCCTGCGCGACCTGCGCGACCTTGAGGCAGGTGTCGGCGGAATCGTTGCCGCCGTTGTAGAAGAAATAGCCGACGTCGTGCGCGCGAAAGACTTCGATCAGCCGCTCGTACTGCGCGCGGCTTTCGTCGAGGCTCTTGAGCTTGTAGCGGCACGAGCCGAACGCGCCGCCGGGCGTGTGCCGCAGCGCGGCGATCGCGCGCGCCGGTTCCTTGCTCGTGTCGATCAAATCCTCGGTCAGCGCGCCGATGATCCCGTCTCGGCCGGCAAGGACCCGGCCGATGCGGGCGCGATTGGAGCGCGCCGTTTCGATGACGCCGGCGGCGCTGGCATTGATGACGGCGGTCACGCCGCCCGATTGAGCGTAGAAGGCGTTGCGCTTGGCCATGGGTCAGTGTCCTTTTTTCATGCGAGGGCGCGCGCCGTAGCTTCGAGAAACGCCCTGCCGTAACGCGCATCGGGCTCGAGATGACATCCCTCCCCCCACTCGTTCCATGCGTTGACGAAGATCAGCCGCTCGCCCTCGCGCGACGCACGTACCTTCTCGACCAGGGCGGCGCGCCAGCGGCCGTAGTTGGTGGGCTCCGCGTTGACGAATACGTGCGACCGGTACGGCCTGCGCGGCGTATTGTCCCATCCGGGCATGATGCCGCGAAACAGCCGATACGGAGGCTCCGGACGGGCGAGCATATCCTTCCAATCAACGAGCAGCAGCGGCCGGTCGCGCACGCGAAAATTGCGGCGATCGTAGAGCAGCGGCAGGACGTCAGCGATGAACCACGCGGCGTCGTCTTCGCGATAGTGCTGGCCGGCCAGGACCTCGTCGTCGCGTCCGTCCCAGCGCCGCGTCCAGTTCTCGTTGGCCCAGCAGATGCAGACCGGAAAGTCCGGTGCGCCACTCGGTGAAGCCCGTGCGCCACCAGCGGTCGTTTTCGGGAGTCGGATGGTATTGCGGTCGATAGAACGCGATCAGCCGGACGCGGGCTTTCATCGCGCTTGCCGCCCCCGCGCCGCGAGCGGCCTGCGCGGCGGCCACGGTGTGAACAGGCCCTAGCTCCGCAACGCCGCGAAGCAGGCGTCGCGAACGCCTTCCACCGTGCCGAGGCCGTTGACCTTGCGGTAGCGCGGCGCGCCCGGGTCCCCGCTCGCCTCGCCGCGCGCGTAGTACATGACGAGCGGCTCGGTCTGCGCGTGATAGATGGCGAGCCGTTTCTTCACCGTCTCCTCCCGGTCGTCCTCGCGCTGGATCAGCGGCTCGCCCGTGACGTCGTCCTTGCCCCTGACCTTCGGCGGATTGAACTTCACGTGGTACGTGCGGCCGGACGCGACGTGCACGCGCCGCCCGCTCATCCGTTCCACGATCGCGGCGTCGGGGACGTCGATCTCGATCACGTAATCGAGCCCGACGCTGGCGTCCTTCAGCGCATCCGCCTGCGGAATCGTGCGCGGAAAGCCGTCGAACAAGTATCCGGGCACGCAGTCGGGCTCGCGCAGCCGATCCTTCACGAGCCCGACGATGATGTCATCGGACACGAGCAACCCCCGATCCATGACCTGCTTCGCCGTGCGCCCGAGCGGCGTGCCCGCCTTGACCGCCGCACGGAGCATGTCGCCCGTGGAAATCTGCGGAATGCGGTACGCCTCGCAGATGAACGCGGCCTGCGTGCCTTTGCCGGCGCCGGGGGGTCCGACCAGGATGAGTCGCATCGGTTGTGCTCGTGTCGAAGGATGATGACGAGGACGCGGCTCGCGGGTCGATGGCGACGCGCCGGAGCAATGTCCGGGTAATGTTACCCGACGAGGCCGCGGACGCGGGCCAGGTCCTCGTCCGTATCGACGCCGGGTGCCGGCGTTCCTTCCGCGATCGCGACGACGATCCGGTAGCCGTGGAACAGCGCACGCAACTGCTCGAGCGCCTCGAAGCGCTCGATCGGCGCGGCCTCGAGGCCCGGGAATCGGCGCAGGAAGCTGACGCGGTAGCCGTACAGGCCGTAGTGCCGGTACAGCGGCAGCCCCTGCGGGATCGCCGCGGGACCCGCGGCGAACGCATGGCGTGCCCACGGTATCGTCGCGCGGCTGAAATAGAGCGCGTAGTTGCGCGCGTCGAGCACGACCTTGACCACGTTGGGATTGAACGCCTCGTCCGCGTGCGCGATCGGATGGCACGCTGTCGACATCGCCGCATCCGGATGCGCGGCGAGCAGCACCGCGACGCGGCGCATGAGCGCGGCGTCGATAAGCGGCTCGTCACCCTGGACGTTCACGACGATCTCGTCGTCACCCAAGCCAAGCAGCGCCGCGGCCTCCGCGAGGCGGTCGGTTCCGGTCGCATGATCGGCGCGCGTCATCAGGGCGTCGAAGCCGTGCGCTCTCACGGCGTCGGCGATCCGCGCATCGTCGGTCGCGATGACGACGCGCAGCGCGCCGCTCGCCCGTGCACGCTCGGCGACATGCACGACCATCGGCCGGCCGCCCAGGTCGGCGAGCGGCTTGCCGGGCAGCCGCGTCGATGCGTAGCGCGCCGGAATCAGCGCGGTGAAGTCCACGCCTTCGGGGATGCTCATCGTCCGACGATCACGCGATGAATGCCCGTATCGCGCGAGCTAATCCTTCAGCGCTTCCCATTCCTCGGGCGTCAGCTTGCGCGCCTCCTCTTCCAGCATCACGGGAATGCCGTCGCGGATCGGATAGGCGAGCCGCGCGCTGCGCGAGATCAGCTCGCTGCGCCCGCGGTCATGGATCAGCGGTCCCTTGGTGACCGGACAGACGAGCATTTCGAGCAGCTTGGGATCCATGGAGCTTCTCCACGACGGCGTCGACGAACGCCGGATCGATGCGGGCGCGGATCGGCAGCGTCCACATGCGCGCGTCGGCGAATGCGCGGCATTTTACCGCGTCCTTTTCCGTCATCAGCAGGGCCGGCGCGCCCGGAAACGCGACGTCGTCGCGCGTATAGGCGTAGTGGTCGGGAAACGCGATAGTGCGCCCGGCAAATCCCTGCGCGCGCAGCGCGTCGAAGAAGCGCTCGGGGTTCGCGATGCCGGCGAGCGCAACAACCGCAGCGTCGCGCAGCAGACTCGTGTCGAACGCGCGATCGGACGCGATCAGGTTGCGCCACGGGAGCGATTCGTGCGTCATCCTGAATACACGCACACCGGCGAGCGTCGCGCGCCGGTCGCCACCCTCGGGGCGCGCATGAACCTGCACGACCGCGTCGACCTTTGCCAGACGCGACGGCGGCTCGCGCAGGGGCCCCGCCGGCAGCAGCAGGCCGTTGCCGAGTCCACGCGCAGCGTCGACAACGGCGACCTCGACGTCGCGCGCGAGCGCGTAATGCTGCAACCCATCGTCCGCCACGATGACGTCGACGTCAGGGTGCGCCGCAAGCAACTGCGTCGCAGCCTCGGCGCGCTTCTCGCCGACGAACACCGGCGCGCCGCTCGCCGCGAGCAGCAGCGGCTCGTCGCCCGCGTCGGCCGCGCCGTCGTTGGCCGTCACCTCGCGCGTGCCGCGCGTGCGGCGGCCGTAGCCGCGGCTCACGATGCCCGGGCGAAAGCCGCGCTCGGCAAGCGCGCCGACGAGCGCGGCGACGAGCGGCGTCTTGCCGCTGCCGCCTGCCGTGATGTTGCCCACGACGACGACAGGCACGCGAATCCGGCGGCTCCGCGCGAGCCCGGCACGATACGCGGCGCGACGCAGCGCGGCGAGCGCGCCGAACAGTGACGCGAGCGGACGCAGCGCCTGCGCGAGCGGCGTCGGCGTCGACGCATACCACGCGCGCGTCAGCAGCGCCGCGGCGTTCACTTGCGCGGCGCTGCGGGCGATGCCTGGGTCGCGAACGTGATGTGCACGTAGCCCGCAGCGCGCGCGGCCTCCATCACGTGCACGACGGCCTGATGGGTTGCCTGCGCGTCGGCGTTGATGACGACAATCGGATCCTTGGTGTCGCCGGCCGCGCGCTTCAGCATGTCGGCAAGCGCCTCGACCGACGTGAACGTGAACGGCGGCTCGCGGTCGACCTTGTAGCGGCCTTGCGCGTCGAGGCCGACGTTGATTTCCCGCGGACGCTGCTTCGCAGGGTCGGCGCTCGCCTCCGGCAGCGTGATCTGCAACTCGGCGATCCGCTGGTACGTCGTCGTCACCATCAGGAAGATCAGGATGACGAGCAGGACGTCGATCAGCGGAATGAAGTTGATCTCCGGATCGTCTTGCGACCGGTTGCCGCGCAGGTTCACTTGCGCTCGTTGTGCGCGAAGTCGACAAGCCTGATCGCCTGCTGCTCCATCTCGACGACCAGTGCGTCGACCTTGGCACGGAAATGGCGGTAGAAGATCATGCTCGGGATCGCCACGATCAGGCCCATGGCCGTGTTGTAGAGTGCGATCGAGATGCCGTTCGCGAGCTGGATCGGGTTCGATCCGGCGGACGTCTGCGAGCCGAAGATCTCGATCATGCCGACGACGGTGCCGAACAGCCCGAGCAGCGGCGACATCGCCGCGATCGTGCCGAGCGTCGTCAGGAAGCGCTCGAGGTCATGCGTCACGACGCGGCCGACTTCCTCGATCGCTTCCTTCATCACCGGGCGCGGACTTTTCACGTTGGCGAGCCCTGCCGCGAGAATGCGCCCGAGCGGTCCCTGCTCGGCGGTGCGCGCGAGCAGGTCCTGCGTCGCGCCGGTGTGCCGGTACTCGACCAGCACGTGATCCACCATCCCGGCCGGCGCCACGACGCTCTGGCGCAGCGACCACAGGCGCTCGAAGATCAGGGCGAGCGCGATGATGGAGGCGAAGATGAGCGGCCAGATCGGCCAGCCTGCCGCTTGGATGATCGACCACACGAGCTTATGGACTCCTCGGAACGGAACGGCGAAATGTAGCGTGGCTTTGCGTCGGCGGGCAACCCGGCGACGCGAATCGGCTCAATCGGTCGCCCTTGTTTGACGGCGGGCGCGGCGCCCGCCCGGCTCGACGATCGACGCGCACACCGCGGCGCCGACGAGCACGATGATCCAGCAAAGGTAGATCCAGACGAGGAAGCTCGGGAGCGCGGCGAGCGCGCCATACACGACTTCGTACGTCGACACCTTCGCGAGGTACCAGCCGAACGCGTGCTTCGCCACCTCGAGCGCGCCTGCGGCCGCCGCGCCCGCGACGATTGCAGGCACGATCGCGACGCGGCGCGCGGGGACGGCCTTGTACAGCACCGTGAGCCCGACGGCCGCGAACAGGAACGGCAGCGTCTCGGCCACCTGCGTGCCGAACGACTTGCGCAGCGACACGGCGGCGAGCGAATGCATGACGAGCCACGTCGTGATCGAGATGCTCGCCCCGATCAGCACGGGGACGGCCGTCAGGCCGAGCGCATAGACGACGATGCGCCGCGGCAGCGAGCGGCCGCTGCGAATGCCCCAGATCGCGTTGATTTCGCGCTCGACGGTTGCGATCGCGAGCGCGGCGGATACCGCGATCAGAGCCACCGACACGCCGGCCAGCCGCGCCGCCTGGTCGGCGAATCCGGTGATGTAGCCGCGGATCTCGCCGGCGGCGGAGAACGGCAGGAGGTGCTTCAGCATGAACTGCTCGAGCACCTTGAGCCAATCCTCGAAGATCGGAAAGCGCCCGACGAACGAGAAGGCAACGGTGATCACGGGCACGATCGCGAGCAGCGTGGTGAACGACAGGCTGCCCGCCGCGCGCGCGAGGTCGATGTCGCGCAACCGGGAGACGACGCGTCCGATGAAGCGGAAGGGATCGAGCGGCAAGCCGGTCGGGGTGCGGTTTTGGGGGCGTCCATTTTCGCAGGCGGCACGCGCCGGAGGTGAGGCGGAAGACGATTGAGCGCCCGCGAGCGCTGCGGCGGAACGGAAAATGCGACATTGGAGTCCTAGCCTTTCGTGATCGGTGACCCCGGTGACCGCTGAATCGACTTTTGTGACCGTGACGCCCATGACCGCTGAATCCGCTTTCGTGACCGGTGACGCCCATGACCGCTGAATCCACATCCGCCACCGCCGTCCTCGGCGGCGGCTGCTTCTGGTGCCTGGACGCCGTGTTCCGGGAGCTCGAAGGCGTTCGCAGCGTCGAATCCGGTTATGCGGGCGGACGCATGGCGAACCCGACCTACGACGACGTATGCGGCGGCGACACGGGCCACGCCGAGGTCGTGCGCGTCACGTTCGACCCCGCGGTGCTCGGGTTTCGCGATCTGCTTCGCGTCTTCTTCACGATCCACGATCCGACGACGCCCAACCGCCAGGGCAACGACGTCGGCACGCAATACCGCTCCGTGATCTTCTGCGAAACGCCCGATCAGCGTGCCGATGCGGAGGCGGTGATCCGCGAGCTGACTGCCGAGGGCCTTTGGCGCGACCCGGTGGTTACCGAGATCGCCGGGCGGGCGACGTTTTATCCGGCCGAGGGTTATCACCAGGATTATTTCGTGCGAAACGGCCGGCAGCCGTATTGCGCGTACGTCGTCGCACCGAAGGTGGCGAAGTTCAGGAAGGCGTTTGCGGAGAGGCTGAAGCGAAGGGACTAGGGTCTGTCCGCAGGATGTGAAGCAGGCCTAACCTCTCCCCCTCGTCACCCATCCCCCGGCCGCGAGAAAAAGGCTCACCGCCCACAGCACGGGCGCGAGGCCGATCGAGCTGCCGACGGCGCCGAAGACGAGCGGCACGGCCACCGCCATCGAGTTCATCAGCGACATCCGCACGCCGGCCGCCTCGCCCATCCGTCCCGGTGGCGCGAGGCTGTGCAGCAGCGACATCACCATCGGCTGGCCGACGCCGAGCCCGAGTCCGAGGCAGAACGACAGCAGCATCAGCGTCGACGCATCGCGCGAGAACGGAATCGCGAGATAGACGGCAGCGGCGGCATACAGCGCGAGCGTCAGCACCCGATGCTCGGGGAGCCGCTTTGCGATCAGCGGCATGGCGAGCCGGATCGCGAACGTCGCCGACGCGAACGCGGCCAGGATCAAGCCCACGCTCGACGCCGAGAGCCCGATGGAGTTGCCGTAGATCGGCACGAACAGCGTGTGCAGCTCCCACGCGACGGCGGTCATGCCGTTGATGACGAACACGCGCCGCAATGCGCGGTCGCCGATCAGGTCGAGCATCCGCCGCACGTGCGCCGCATGCGCCGGGTGCGGACCCGGCAATGCGATGCGGTTGCTCGCGAGCACTGCGATCGGCAGGAGCGGCGCCAGGGCCAGCACGCCGAACGCCGGCCGGAACCCGGCGTGGTCGATCGTGAAGCCGGCCACGAGCGGACCGAGGATCGACGACGTCGAGTAACCGACTGCGAGCAGCCCGTAATTCCGCGTGCGCGCGGCCGGGGGTCCCATCTCGCCGGTCGCGTATTGCGTGGCGACCTGGAACGCCATGAACGACACGCCCGACAGCGCCGCAGCCGCGTACAGCGCGGGCAGGCCGGGCAGTGCCGTCGGGATGATTGCGCTCGCCGCCATGCCGATCGAGCCTGCCAGCATCGGCTTGCGCACGCCGATCCGGTCGGCCAGGCGTCCCGCGCTGATGCCGAGAAACATCGGCAGCAACGCGAAGAGCGCGAGCAAGCCGCCAACGGTCGCGGCGCTCGCGCCGAGCGCGAGCGCGTCGAGCGAGACGGTTACGCGCATCCCGGTCAGCGTCAGGTGATTCGCGATGCCGAGCGCGATCAGCACGCCGAACGGCGATACGCGGGCCCGCGCCGTGCCGCCGCGATTCGCTGGCCGTGCGCTTTCGCGGTCGGGCGTGCCGAAGCCGGTCACGGGGCAAGCCGCTCGATCGTCCAGCGATCGCCTTGCCTCGACCACACGAGGCGGTCGTGCAGGCGCGACGTGCGCCCTTGCCAGAACTCGAACCGATCGGGAACCACCCGCATGCCGCCCCAGTTCGGCGGCCGCGGCACGGCGCCGGACGCGAAGCGCGCCTCGAATTCGGCGACGCGCGCTTCGAGCCACGCCCGGTCGGCCACCCGCGCGCTCTGCGGCGATGCCCAGGCCGAGATCTGCGAGCCGCGCGGGCGCGCGGCGAAGTACGCGTCCGAATCTTCCGCGCTGACGCGCTCGGCGGCGCCGTCGATGCGGACCTGCCGCTCGAGGCCCACCCAGAAGAACAGCAGGGCCGCGCGCGGATTGGCCGCGAGGTCGCGACCTTTGCGGCTGTCGTAGTTCGTGTGGAACACCACGCCCCGCGCATCGACGCCCTTCATGAGCACGATGCGCGCCGTCGGCCGCCCGGCGGCGTCGACGGTCGCGAGCGTCATCGCATTGGGCTCGGGAATCGCCGCGGCGACGGCTTCGTCGAACCAGCGCGTGAACAGCTCGATTGGATCGGAAGCGGCGTCGCGCTCGCTCAAGGCGGCGCGCTTGTAGTCGACGCGGAGCTGCGAAGGATCGGTGATGGGAGCGGAGACGGGCGGCCTGGAACGAGAACGCATTCTACTCGCTCGCACGACAAGGACCCCGCCTGTCGCGCGCACGAATCGCGACTCGCGCGGACGCTATCGCGCCGTTGCAACAACCCGTTCCGCCAGAGTGAAATTTCCCTTCTGCGACCCCTTCTTCCCTCTGAAAATGCGGTATAGTCGCCGCCGATGGAGCGTCGTGCCTCTACAGGAAGGCCGGCTTCAGGACTCAACAAGCGAGTAGTCCGCCCGCACAACCGACAGGAAGGAGAAACATGGCTACAGCAAAGAAAGCTGCGAAGAAATCGGCGGCCAAGAAGCCCGCCGCGAAGAAGAGTGCTGCCAAGAAGCCCGCAGCGAAGAAGAGCGCGGCCAAGAAGCCCGCAGCAAAGAAGAGCGCGGCCAAGAAGCCCGCCGCCAAGAAATCCACCGCCAAGCGCAAGCCGAATGCTGCCTTCATGAAGGCGATGACGCCTTCCACGACGCTTGCGGCCGTCGTCGGCGGCATGCCGATGCCCCGCACCGAAGTCACCAAGAAGATCTGGGACTACATCAAGAAGAACAAGCTGCAGGACGCCGTGAACAAGCGCTTGATCAACGCCGACGAGAAGCTGCGCGCGGTGTTCGGCGGCAAGAGCAAGGTGTCGATGTTCGAAATGACCAAGCTGGTCTCGAATCACCTCAAGTAACGGAAGCTCGCGCGACCGCGCGCTTCGCTTGCGCGCGACACGAACGGCCGGTGTGCTCCTACGGGATCACCCGGCCGTTGCTTTTGACAGCGGCTGTTCCGTCGCGGCCATTCCGCGCGCAACGCCTTCGCGCCTGCCGAGCGCCTCCGCCCAGCGGACGAGATGGGGCGTCGTCGATGCGTCCGCGAGACGGCCGCGCACGCGCACGACCGGATAGAGCGCGAAGTCCGCGATCGACAGCTCGTCGGCCAGGTAGCCGCGACCCGCGAGCCGCGCATCGGCCACCGCGAAGTAGCGGGCGATCCGCTTCTCGAAGAATTCGACGTTCGCCGGCGAGCGGCCGGGCAGGACGCTGCTCTCGAGGAAGACCATCGTCGACATCATCGCGAGATCGGTCGTCGCGAACATGAACCACTGGAACGCCGCCGCTCGCAGCGCCGGATCCTGCGGCAGAAAGCGCCCCGACTTCGTCGCGAGGTAGAGGAGGATCGCGCCCGACTGCGCGAGCGTCAGCGGCTTGCCGTCGGGCCCGGCGGGATCGACCATCACCGGCACCGCGCCGGCGGGATTCACCGCGAGAAACGCGTCGCCGCGCTGCTCGCCGCCAGCCAGGTCGACCGCGCGCACGCGGTAGGGAATGCCGCACTCCTCCAGCATGATGGCGGCACGCTGGCTGTTCGACGAATTTGCGGCGTACAGCTCGACCGGCGCTATGGTCATTTCTTGCCTTCCTGCCGGATGGGCCAGTCGTCCTCGTCCTCGATGATGCGGATCACGCGCGTCCGCTTTCCGCCCGCGTACTTTTCCATCTGCACGAGGATCGGAAACTTCTCCGCAAGCGCGGCGCGCGCCTTGTTCTCGTCGTCGTAGACGAGCACTGCGCCGTCGTCGCCGCGGACGTCGCTCCAGATCCCGGTCTCGTCCTGCACTTCGATCTTGTAGCGCATCCGTTCGCTCCGCTTACGCGACGGCGCCCTGCTTCTGCAGCGCCGCGATCCGTTCTTCGATCGGGGGATGCGACGCCATGAGCGCCATCATGCCGCGACCGCCCGCGATGCCGAACGCCTGCATCGTTTGCGGCAGCTGTCCGGGCTGCAGCCCGCCGAGCCGCCGCAGCGCGTTGACCATTGGCTGCGGGCCGAGCAGCCGCGCGCTGCCAGCGTCGGCACGATACTCGCGGTAACGCGAGAACCACGCGACGATCAGGCCCGCGAGAATGCCGAAGACGATCTGGCACACGATGACCGTGATGAAGTAACCCGGGCCCGTGCCGCGCTCGGTGCGAAATACCGTGCGATCGACGATCGAGCCGACGACCCGCGACAAGAAGAACACGAACGTGTTCATCACACCCTGGATCAGCGTGAGCGTCACCATGTCGCCGTTGGCCACGTGCGAGATCTCGTGGCCGAGCACCGCTTCCACCTCCTGCTTGTTCATCGACTGCAAAAGGCCGGTCGACACGGCGACGAGCGCCGAATTCTTGAACGCGCCGGTCGCGAACGCGTTCGGCTCGCCGTCGTAGATGGCAACTTCCGGCATCCCCACGCCGGCGCCCGTCGCCAGCTTGCGCACCGTCTCGAGCAGCCACGCCTCCGCTTCGTTGCGCGGCGTCTCGATCACCTGCGCGCCCGTGGTCCACTTTGCGATCGACTTCGACATCAGCAGCGAAATGATCGCGCCGGTGAAGCCGACGACGAGCGAAACGACGAGCAGCTGGCCGTACTGGAAGCCCTGCGCGGCCATCGTGCGATCGAAGCCAAAAAGCTTCAGCACGACCGACAGCACGAGCATGACCGCCACATTGGTGGCGATGAACAGGATGATCCGCTTCATGGGTTACCCGTTTTCCGGAACGTGAACCCAATATTAGCCCGGAATCCGGCGGCGCAAGCCGGGCGAGGAACTCTACTTTCGCGTCCAGGAATCGCGCAGCGTCACCGTGCGGTTGAACACGGGCCGCCCGGGGCGGTGATCTTCGAGGTCGGCCACGAAATAACCGTGCCGCTCGAACTGGAAGCGCTCCTCGGCGGCCGCATTCGCGAGCGCGGGCTCCACGAGCGCGGTGATGACTCGCTTCGATTCGGGATTCAAATCGTCGAGAAACGTGCGCTCGCGTTCCTCGCCGTCGGCGTCGTCGCCGGCCAGCGCGACCGCGTGATGCGGTGCGGGCTCGACTTCCTCCGCCGCGCGCGTGCCGGGATAGGGCACGCGGAACAGACGATCGTAGAGGCGCACCTCACCGGGCACGGCGTGATCGGCCGCGAGCCAGTGGATGTTGCCCTTCACCTTGCGCGCATCCGCGCCGGGGGTGCCGCTGCGCGTGGCCGGATCGTACGTGCAGCGGACGAGCGTCACGTTGCCGGCGGCGTCCTTTTCGAAACCCGTGCAGCGGATGATGTAGCCGTAGCGCAGCCGCACTTCGGCGCCGGGTGACAGTCGGAAGTATCCCTTCGGCGGCACGTCGACGAAGTCGTCACGCTCGATCCAGAGCTCGCGCGCGAGCGGCAGCATGCGCCCGCCGAGCTCGGGCTGTTGGGGATGATTCGGCGCGAAGCATTCCTCGCTCGCGCCTTCCGGATAGTTCTCGATCACGAGCCGCACCGGATCGAGGATCGCGATGCGGCGCTGCGCGCTGGCGTTGAGCTCGTCGCGCATCGTCTCCTCGAGCACGCCCATGTCGATCCACGAATCGGATTTCGAGACACCGATGCGCTCGGCGAACATGCGGAAGCCCGCGGGCGTGAATCCGCGCCTGCGCGCGCCGACGAGCGTCGGCATCCGCGGGTCGTCCCAGCCGTCGACATGGCCTTCCTCGACGAGCTGCAACAGCTTGCGCTTGGAAAGTACGACGTACGTGAGATTGAGCCGCGCGAACTCGTATTGGTGCGGCAGCGGCCGCTCGAGCTTGCCGCCGTCGGCGAGCTTCTCGATGATCCAGTCGTAGAGCGGCCGATGATCCTGGAATTCCAGCGTGCAGATCGAGTGCGTGACGCGCTCGAGCGCATCCGAGATGCAGTGCGTGTAGTCGTAGAGCGGATAGATGCACCAGCGGTCGCCCGTGCGGTGATGGCGGGCGTGGCGGATCCGGTAGATGACCGGATCGCGCAGGTTGAGGTTCGGGCTCGCCATGTCGATCCGCAGGCGCAGCACGTGCGCGCCGTCGGGGAACGCGCCATCGCGCATCCGGCGCAGCAGGTCGAGATTTTCCTCCACGGTGCGGTCACGGTAGGGGCCCGCGACGCCGGGCTCGGTCAGCGTGCCGCGCGTCGCTCGCAGCTCCTCCGCCGACTGGCTGTCGACATAAGCAAGGCCCTGGGTGACGAACCACTCGGCGAACTCGTAGAGAACGCCGTAATAATCCGACGCATGGTAGCGATGGCTGCCCCAGTCGTAGCCGAGCCAGCTCACCGATGCCGCGATCGAGTCCTCGTACTCGACGTCTTCCTTGAGCGGGTTCGTGTCGTCGAACCGCAGGTGGCACGTGCCGCCGTTCTCGGCGGCGAGGCCGAAGTTCAGGACGATCGACTTGGCATGGCCGTAGTGCAGGTAGCCATTGGGCTCCGGCGGGAATCGCGTGACGACCCGCCCACCGTACGTGTTGTTCGTATTGTCTTCCGCGATGATCGCGCGCAGGAAGTTCGAGCCGGACGACGGCGGCAACAGGTCGCCCCCGCGCTTGCGCCGTGCCTCTTCGTTCGCGCTGCGATCGGCACGAGCCGGCGGCGGGTCGGGTGCCGGATCCCGCAATGCAGCATGGAGCGGTTTGTTCATGAACAAGCTCGGGAGCAGGGAATTCTAATCGCCGGCCGCTGTCGCGTCATCGGCCGCCTTACTAGGGAACTGCGGGTGCACCCCGGAGAACCGCGTCGGGCAACGGTTTGCGGCCGAGGGTTGTACGCGGCGCCGTGATCTTTTCCACAAATCCTGTGGATAGCAGTGTGCATATCTTGTAAATTCGATCGCTAAGTGGAGTGCCGGCCTGGAAAAACGCTCACTAGACGAAAATCGGGCTGAAAAAAACCACTATCCATTCAAGGACATGCTTTGACGCTTCCACAGGCGCCGCGTGGCGCGTGCCGCGGCGGCGGCAGGATCCGTAACCGCCTCGCGAGTGTCGGTTGCGATTGGCGCGGTTGAATCATGTCCTGGACAAATACTCGTTTGATGTAGACAACAACGGCCGGATCTGCCACCGCATTCTTGGACACGCCCCCATGCAGGATGATGCAGTGCGAAACGACGACCTGTTCCCCGCCGAGGACGCCACCCGCCCGATGGTGCGCCCGGCCGGCTCACCGCCGGTTGTCCCGGTTTCGCGCTTCGTGGCATCGGCGCGTCTGCTCGTCGAGCGCGAGCTCGGGCTCATGTGGATCGGCGGCGAGATCTCCGGCTGCAGTCGCGCGGCCTCGGGGCACCTCTATTTCACGCTGAAGGACGCGCATGCGCAGGTGCGCTGCGTGTTCTTCCGGCACAAGGCGCAGGGGCTCGCGTTCACACTGCGCGAAGGCGTCGCCGTGGAAGTGCGCGCGACTCCGACGATCTACGACGCGCGCGGCGAGTTCCAGCTCAACGTCGAAACCGTTCGCCAGGCGGGCCTCGGTGCGCTCTACGAGCGCTTCCTGCAGCTCAAGGCGACGCTGGCGGCGGCCGGGCTCTTCAACGAAGCGCGCAAGCGCCCGCTGCCGTCGTTCCCGCGGCGGATCGGCATCGTCACGTCGCGGCACGCGGCCGCCTTGCGCGACGTGCTCACGACGCTGCGCCGCCGCTTCCGCGGCGTGCCGGTGGTTCTTTATCCCGCGTCCGTGCAGGGCGCCGGCGCGGCAGGTGAGATCGCCGCGGCGATCCGTACGGCGAACGGGCGTGCGGAAGTCGACGTGCTGATCGTGTGCCGCGGCGGCGGCTCGCTCGAGGACCTGTGGGCGTTCAACGAGGAAATCGTCGCGCGCGCCGTGTTCGCGTCGGCGATCCCGATCGTTTCGGGCGTCGGCCACGAGACCGACTTCACGATCTGCGATTTCGTCGCCGACGTGCGCGCGCCGACGCCGACGGGCGCGGCGACGCTCGCGGTGCCCGAAGGCGCCGCGCTGCGGCGCGCCGTCACCGATATCGCCCGGCGCTTCGCGCGGGCGCAGGCGCATCAGGCATCCGCGCGAGCGCAGCGTCTCGATCTTGCCGCGCGCCGGCTTGTGCATCCCGCCGCGCGCATTGCCCGGCAGGCGGAAGCCACGCTGGCGCTGCGCAACCGGCTGGCGCGCGCGTTCGCCCATCGGCAAGCCGTCTGCATGCACCGCCTGCAGGCGCTCGAGGCGCGGCTCGTGCTCGGCTTGCGCGGGCCGCGCCCGCAACTGGCACGCGTCACGCACGCCGCACGCGCGCTCGAGCGCGCGGGCCGCCAGCGTCTCGCCCACGCGGCGGGGGCGCTCGAGCGGCTGCAGAATGCGCTCGAGCTGCTGAACCCCGGCGCGGTGCTCGAGCGCGGCTACGCGATCGTCACGGCGGCCGACGGCGCGATCATCAGCGACGCGGACCGGCTCGCGCCGGGCGACGACGTGGCCGTGCGATTCGCGCGCGGCCGCGCCACCGCCACGGTGAAAACGGTCGACCCCCCGGTGTCGGAGGTGTAGCCCCCGGGTGTCGGAGGTGCAACCCGACTTCAGGCTTCGTCGGGATCGGGATCGTCGACAGCGCTGCCACGTCGCAAACGATCTCGCACCGCGTCGGGCGCCTGCGCCGCGAGCCGCGGCGTGACCACGCGCACGTCGGCGTTCTGTGCGCGGTGCCGCAGCGCGTGATCCATCAGCACGCACGCGAGCATCGCCTCGGCGATCGGCGTCGCGCGGATGCCGACACAGGGGTCGTGCCGGCCGTGCGTGTTGACGACGACCGGATTGCCCGCCTTGTCGATCGAATGCCGGTCGAGCCGGATCGACGACGTCGGCTTGACGGCGATCGCGACGACGACGTCCTGCCCGGTTGAAATGCCGCCGAGAATGCCGCCCGCCTCGTTGCCCAGGAACCCTTCCGGCGCCATTTCGTCCGAATGCCGCGTCCCGCGCTGCGACACCGCGCGAAAGCCGGCACCGATCTCCACGCCCTTCACCGCATTGATGCTCATCATCGCGTACGCGATGTCGCTGTCGAGCTTGTCGTAGACGGGCTCGCCCCAGCCGACGGGCACGCCGGTCGCGACGGTCTCGATGCGCGCGCCGCACGAATCGCCCGACTTGCGCAGGCGATCCATGAATGCTTCCAGATCGGCAATCTGCGAGACGTTGGCCGCGAAAAACGGATTGGTGCCAACGTGCTCGAAGCCCTCGAACGCGATCGCGTTCTCGCCGAGGTGCGTCATGTGCCCGCGGATCGACACGCCGTGTCGCTCGCGAAGCCACTTGCGCGCGATCGCGCCGGCCGCCACGCGCACCGCCGTCTCGCGCGCCGACTGCCGGCCGCCGCCGCGATAGTCGCGGATGCCGTATTTGTGCCAGTACGTGTAGTCGGCATGGCCCGGACGAAACGTCTCGGCGATGTTCGCATAGTCGCGGCTGCGCACGTCCTCGTTGCGGATGAGAAGCGCGATCGGCGTACCCGTCGTCACGTCCTCGAACACGCCCGACAGGATCTCGACGGTGTCCGACTCGCGACGCTGCGTGACGTGACGCGACGTGCCGGGCTTGCGGCGATCGAGCTCGCGTTGGATGTCGGCTTGCGTCAGCGCGAGGCCGGGTGGACAGCCGTCGACGACGCAGCCTATCGCGGGCCCGTGCGATTCGCCGAACGACGTGACGCAGAACAGCTTGCCGAACGTGTTGCCGGACACGTCAGTCGAGCGCTGCGAGCGGAGCGGACATGGAAGGAAGCGGGATTCCGGCGCGGATGAAACGGTGAATCGACTATAGCATCGGGATCATTCGTCGCGCTTCATCTGCCGCGCGAGACGCAGGCCCATGTACCCGAGCAGCACCGACGCCGCCACCAGCGTTCCCCAGAGCAGCCACCGAGTCGCGTCGAGCGGCTCGCGCATCGCCGCGCGGTTGGCCTCCGATGGCGGCGCCGCCAGCGTCGCCACGCCGACGTTCGCAGGCAGCGGCTTGCCGGCGACGTAATCCGGCACGAGCGTCCGGATGGCGAGCGCCCCCGGCTCGACACGGCGGCTGCCGTAGGCAAGCTCGAACGGGGCCTCGCCGCGCGCCGCGAACACGAGCGGCTGCGCATACCAGCCGACGACGAGCGTCGGCGGCGTTTTGCCGACGCCGCCGGCCTTCGGATCGAGCCGCGCACGCACGTATCTTGCCGACGAGACCACCACCCCGAGCGCGGTGTTGACGGCCTCGCCGCCTTCCTGGCGCAACCGATAAGCGACCGTGAAGCCGACCGAGCGCCACGGCTCCTCCGGCGCCGTCCGCACGTCGAAGTACACGGGCACCACGGTGTTCAACTCGGGCAGCTCGAGGGTAAGCCGCTCCGCGGGCAGCACGCTTCCCAGGTCGAAGACGAACGCGTTCGGATTGTCTTTCTCCGCAACGCCGGCCGCTTTGCGCATGCGGCGCGGCGGATCGAGCAGCTCACTCCCGACATCGCCTTGCACCATTTCCAGCGCCGGCGCCTGCGGCGTGAGCCAGGTGAGCCGCAGATACCGGGCGCGCGACGGCCCGAACTCGATCTTGTCGCGCACGAGTCGGCGCCCGTCATGGGTCAGCGACAGCAGCGGCGCGCTCGTGACGATGGTGCGCCACGATGCGAGATCGTCGCTCGCGTCCACGCGCACCCGGGCGTTGACGTCGCCGGCTTCGCGCAGCCGGAGCGTCAGCCCCACGAGCGGCTTGTCGAGTTCCCCGGCGTCGACCAGGTAGCCTTCGACGCGCGAACCGGACACCGGCGTGCCGTCGCGCGAGCGGATGTCGACGACCTTTCGCTCCGCATCGACGCGAAAATGGATCGACAGGTCGGCGCTCTCCGGCCGCGTGGTGTCGACCGTCAGGGGAAAGACTCCGAACCCGCGCGGCGTACTGGCCGTGGCGATCGGCGAAGGCCGCGGCAGGAATGCGTAGGGGACGGCTTCGCCGTTCGCATTGAAGACACGCAGATCGCCGAGGTCGGGACGTGCCGCGCCGTCATATACCGAATCGGGCAGATCGAGCTGATAGAACGCGCTTCCGCTCGGGGTCGCAAGCGGCTGGCGCATCGCGAAATCGGAAGGTGCTTCCGCGAGCGCCGAGCTCGCCGCCGCAACCGCGAGCGACGCAGCGAACGCGATGGACACTCGCTTCACGCGGCCTCCTGCCGCGGCGGCACGGGCGCGACGTAGCCGATGACGAGCAGCAGCACGCCGACGCCCATGAACGATACGATGCGCTCGACGCCGCCGACCTGCGACAGGTCGACGAAGAACAGCTTGACGACGACGACCGCGAGCAGCGCCGCGCCGGCCACCCACGCCGCCCGGTAGTGCCGGCGATGGGCGACGACCATCGCGGCGAGCGCGAACACGGACCACACGAGCGACAGCGCCGCCTGCACGATGCGCGACGACCACATCGCCCCGAAATGCCACGGGACGTCCGCCCAGTGATGCAGCGTGCGCAGCGTCGCGAACGTCACCCAGAACAGCAGCAGCCCGGCCGCCGTCGCGCCGATCGCCTGCGCCGACACCGCGCCGAGACGCGCGTGCTCGACGTCGCGCACGCGGGAGAGCCACAGCGCGATCGCGACGAAGACGAGGCCCTGCGCCAGATCGAGCGGATTGGCGAGCGGGAAGAACGGCAGCGGCGCCGGGTCGCCCGCGCTCGTCACGTTCGCGTAGAGCGTCCACGCGAGCGCGGCCACCACCAGCGGAATCGCGCAGAGCACGAGCCAGGCGCGCGCGCGCACGGCGAGCGCCGGATCCGCGCGCGCGGTCCAGCGCACGATCGCGAACACCGCGAGCGCCGGCACGATGCCCCAGGGCACGAGCCGCCATGCCTCGCCGCTCGCGTATTGCCGTGCCACCCATGCAAGCTCACCGGCGACGACAAGGGTCAGCAGCCAGCCCGCGATCGCGCGGCCCGCGCTCGGGATTGCATCCGCAAGCGGCGGCTCCAGGCGATCGACGTGACGAACGAGCAGCGCCAGCACGGCCAGCGCGAAAGGCCATGCAAGGAAGCCGTACGCACCGAACAGATGCCCGCCGCGCGGCGCGACGTCGACGACGCGCCACAGAGCGATCGCCAATAGCGCCGGGGCAAACGCCAGCGCCGGCACGCGCGCAAGCGGCCATGCGAGCTTGCGCGCAGCCGCGGCGAACGCGGTCGCCGAGACCGCCAGGAACGCAACCAGCGCAGCAACGCGCGCGTCGACCGGAACGAACCGCTCGATCTCGCGCCACCCCGCGCCGAGCCACCACAACACGGCCCATGCGAAAACGATCGGCACAGCCGTTCGCTCGGGCTCGGTCACGGCGGACGCACGCCGGTCGAGCACGCGCGCGCTGACGAATCCGCCGGCCGCGACGAGCAGCGCGCCGATGCAGTCGGCGTTCAGCACCGGCGAGTTGCCGCCGGCGAGCCGGTGTGTCCAGAGCGAAAATCCGAGGCCGAATGCGATGCCTGCGGCGACCTGCAGCAGCAATCCGAACACCCGCGGGCCGAGGTGCTGCTGACGCAGGCCCACCCAGACGAGCGCCGCGCCTTCGAGCGCCCACGTCGCGGAGGTGAGCCGCGCATCGAGCGCGAGCGGCACGGCCAGCGTTGCGAACACGACGCCGAGCGCCACGAACGACTCGATCAGGAGCCGGAGGTCGTCGCGATGGCGCGCATAGAGCACGCGCGCGAGCCCGAGATAGATCGCGGACGCGCCAAGCGCGCTCCATGCCATCGCGTATTCGATGCGGCGAACGAGCGCACCCTGCAGGCCGGCGGCGACGAGCGGCGTTCCGAAGACCAGCGTCGCATCGACGTAGCGCCGGACCTCGAGCGAGCGGCGCATCGCGTAGAACGTCGCGATGCCGACGTAGAACAGGAAGAACAGGACGAGAAACGGCTCGGTCGTCGCGAAATCCTCGGGCCGGTACCGCGTCACGCCCCACAGCGTGCCGACGAGAAACGTGCAGACGAAGCCGACGACGTTCAGCAGGCGCCACGCCTTGAACCAGGCGACGGCGAAGATCGCCGCGTTCAGCACCGCGTAATAGGAGAACAGCATCACGTGGCTGCCGCCGCCGCTCGACGTCAGCACCGGCGCGGCGAAGCCGCCGACGATGCCGAGGATCGCGAGCGCCATCGCGTCCTGGCGCACGGCGAGATAGCTCGACAGCGCGGCGATCCAGAACAGCAGCGTGAACGCCGCGAGCGGCGGCAGCAGCTGATAGAGGCGCAGCGCGGCGAACACCGTCAGGTACAGCACGCCGACGCCGGCGCCCTGCAGGCTCATCGCGTAACCGGCACGCGAGTTGCGCAGCCGGAAGCCCAGCGCGAGCAGCACGATCCCGCCGAGCGCGACGCCCGCGAGGCGCGCGCTGATCGGAATCGTCACGTGCTCCGAGGCGTACTTGACGAGGAATGCGACGCCGATGAAGAGGAGGACGACGCCGACGCGCGCGAGCGTGTTGCCGCCCGTGATCGCGCGCCAGATCGCCCCCGGCTCGCGCGTCGGCGCCGAGGGTGGCGTCGCGGGTGGCGTTGCAGCCGGCGTTACGGCTGCAGTTACGGCCCGCGTCGCGGTGCGCGCTGCACCGTACGCGGGCATCGGCGGGACCGCGCCCGCTTCCGCGGCGGTGGGCGCCGAAGCGGGAACGCTGTCCGCGGGTGCGGACTCGAGCGCTCCGGGTGCGGACTCGGGCGCCGCGGGCGCGGACTCGAGCGCCGTGTCCGGCAGCAAAGCCGTTCCAGCCGGCTCGTCCGCAGCGGCAACCGACGCCGCTCGTTCGGGCAACGCGCCGCGCACGGCGGCCTCGAGCGTCGCGATGCGCCGCTCCATCGTTCGCAAGCGCTCGGCCACTCGCGGATCGAGCAGCGCGAGCGGATCGCCCGCATCCAAGGCCGCGTGTGTGACTGCGCCGCTGCGCAGCGCCGCGCGCGACTTGCGCCACGAATTGAGGACGAGCCCGGCAATCAGGCCGATGAAGCCACCCGCGGCGGTCGCGTCGATGCCGTGGCCGAACATCCCGCCGAGCACCGCGCCCGCCAGCATCGCCAGCAATGGCACTTTCGTCTCCCTCTTGCGCCGATCTTCGCCTCGCGGCGCGTCAGCTCAATCCGTCAGTCACCTTACATCTCCGCGCAGCGCGCGCACCTGCCGGAACAATGCTTCGAGCGTAGCATCGCCAGGCCGGAGCGGCGGCGCCGCGACGAGCGAAATCCGGGAAAAGACCCCCCGCATCCTGCGCATCGCACTCCCGCGGTGCGAGCGCGAGAAAAAACTCCCCCAAAGCCCCCGCAGCGCCATCGGCACCACCGGCACCGGCGCCGCGGCGAGGATGCGCTGCACCCCCGGCCGGAACGCATTCATTTCGCCGGTGTGCGTGAGCCGGCCCTCGGGAAAGATGCCGACGATCTCGCCGCCGGCGAGCGCCGCCTCGACCTCGCCGTACGCGCGTTCCTTGACGCGCGGATCCTCGCTTGCCGAAGCGATCGGAATCGTGCGCATCGCGCGGAAGATGAACGACAGGAGCGGCGCGCGGAAGATGCGGTGATCCATGACGAACCGCACGGGTCGCGGCACGCACGCGGCGATGACGACGGCGTCGACGTAGCTCACGTGATTGCAGACGAGCACGCATGGCCCGTCGTCGGGAATGTTCTCGAGCCCCTCCTCGTGGACGCGATAAACGGTGTGCACGAGCAGCCACGCGAGGAAACGCATCAGGAATTCGGGCACCAGCGCGTAGATGTAGGCAGCAACCATTGCGTTCATCAGGCCGACGGCGAGAAACAGCTCCGGCACCGACAAGCCGGCTCGCAACAGGCCGATCGCGACCGCGGCCGACGCGACGATGAACAGCGCGTTCAGGATGTTGTTCGCGGCGATGATCCGCGAGCGGTGCGAAGGCTGCGACCGCGCCTGGATCAACGCATAGAGCGGCACCGTGTAGAAGCCGCCGAACGCACCCAGCAGCACCAGATCGACGAGCACGCGCCAGTTCGCGCCGCTCGCGAGGAACGCGCCGATGCCGTGCTGCGCGTCGGCATGCATGCCGAGGGTGGCGAGCCACAGATCCACGGCGAAGAGCGTCAGCCCGATCGACCCGAACGGCACCAGGCCGATTTCCACCTTGCGCCCGGACATCCGCTCGCACAACAGCGAGCCGATGCCGATGCCGATCGAGAACGTGGCGAGCAGCAGCGTGAACACGTGCTCGTCGCCGCCCAGCACGTTCTGCGTGAACGCGGGGAGCTGCGCGAGCCAGATCGCGCCGTAGAACCAGAACCACGAGATGCCGAGCATCGACCGCCATACGACGATGTTCTCGCGCGCGACGCCGGTCAGGTTGCGCCACGTCTCGGTGAACGGATTCCAGTCGATCGCGAGCGCCGGCGCCACCGGCGGCGTGTGCGGAATGCGCCGGCTCACGAGCCAGCCGGCGATGGCGATCACGATCGCGAGCAGGCCGGCGTAGATCGGTCCGTTCGGCCGGATCGCCACGACGAGGCCGCCGGCGATCGTGCCGAGCAGGATCGCGACGAACGTGCCCATCTCGACGAGCCCGTTGCCACCCGTCAGCTCCTCGAGCGTCAGGTGCTGCGGCAGGATCGCGTACTTGACCGGGCCGAACAGCGTCGAATGAATGCCGAGCAGCGCGAGCGCCGTGAACAGCAGCGCGACGCTCGAAAGCGCGAAGCCCGCGAGCCCGACCAGCATGATCGCGATCTCGAACAGCTTGACGAAGCGGATGAGCCGCGACTTCTCGTACTTGTCCGCCAGCTGGCCCGCCGTCGCCGAGAACAGCAGGAACGGCAGGATGAACACGGCGCCGATCAGGTTGACGACGGTACCCGCGTCGACGGCGAGCAGGCTCGCGGCCTCGAACGTGACGAACACGACGAACGCGTTCTTGAAGACGTTGTCGTTCGCCGCCCCGGCGAACTGGGTCCAGAAGAACGGGCCGAAGCGCCGCTCGCGCAGCAGCGCGAACTGGCTGCGCGATCCGGCGCGCTGCGCGGGTGCGCGCGGCGCGACGGGCTCGGCCGTCTGCAGGGTCGAAGGCTGCGTCATCAACTGCCGCGCATTCTCGCGGCGGCTGCCGGCGCGCGCAAGCCTGCAGGACGGACGCGCAGCCAACGCGCCCAGGCCGAATGTCGGACGCGTCACCCGCGCCGATCGACGAGTGAGCCTAGCCCGGCTTCCCGTCGAGGCGCGGTCGCGTCAGGATCGGCCAGTAGCGGATCGCATAGAGCGCGAAGCCCGCAGACCAGCACAGGCCGGACAGCACGACGGTCGCCAGATAGTGATCGGGCAGCGCAATGCCGCCGCCGACGCGCAGAAGCGCTGCGATCTGCACCAGCGTATAGCACGCGACTTCGATGCCATCGGTCTTCAAGGGCCGGCCCGAATGGCCGCGCGCGGTCCGCGTCATCATGCCGATCGTCATGCCGCCGATGACGCCGATCGTGAGCGCGTGCGCGGCGATCGGCGCGGCCACGACACCGTAAGCGGCGAGCGCGCGCAGCACCAGATACACGACGATCCATGCGTACGCCGCGTGCAGCACCCAGACGATCGGCACGCGGGTCGTCCGCCATGGCTGCCAGAGCGCGAGGCGAACCGCGTGCGCGACGGCGACGGCGAGCGCGAGCGCGCCGACGACCCGGGCATCGAGGCCCAGCAGGTCCACGGCGATAAGCGCCAGCACGCCGCCGAGCGCCGCCTTCTCGACCAGCGGCGTACGCGTCGCACGCACGCCGGGAACGCCGTTGTTGGTGAACATCGGGATCACCCGCCCGCCCATGACGGAGATCACGAACAACACGACGTCGAGCCCGACCTGCAGGCTGGCGCGCTGCGGCAGCACGACGAGCCCGACCCGGGCGAGATGAATCGCCAAAGTGAGCGCGCCGAGCAACCCGAGCAACGCGACAAAGAAATAGTTGCGGCGATTGGCGCTGCGCGCGAGCGGAACCGCCAGGCCGACCGCTGCCGCGACCGGGAACGCCGCATTGACGACGGCGGCGGCCACCGAATATGGCGTCAGCACGCTGACCCGGCCCGCGATCCACAGCAGGAAATAGCCGGCGAGCAGCGCTCCGGAAGGCGTCGGCTGGCCCGTCCAGTTGCGTCCCGCGGTGAATAGGAACCCGACGATGACGGCGATGGTATAGCCGAACAGCATCTCGTGCGCGTGCCACACCGGATCGCGCAGATAGCCAACGTGCAGCAGACCGGCATACTCGGCGATCCAAAGCAGGATCGACAGGCTCGCGAAGATGCTCGCGCCGAGATAGAACGGCCGGAACCCCAGGTTCCACAGCGCGAACCCGGATGGTGCTTCCGCGGCCGCGGCGGCCGGCGCGATGCTACGCGGCGGCATCGGAGCGCAGAAGCGCGCGAGCCTCGGCCTGCAGCGCATTGTACGAGCGCTCGAAGTCGCCCTCGCGCGGATGGCTGAACGCGAAGCGGCGAATGAACGCCGCGAGTGCGCCGTGCCGCTGCAGCGCGGCGGTCAGCTCGCGTTGCGTTTCCGCGTGCTCCGCGGCGTAGACCAGCTCGACGCGACGGTCCTGGCATACGCCGATGCAGTTCTGCGGCGCTTCCAGCTTGCCGCAGCCGATGCACTGCCAAGCCTTGATCACATCTGTCATGCACGCCAAGCTTACCGCACGCGCCGCCGCGCCTGCTTGATCCAGCGCAGGTTACGCCGCGTACGGCCCGTCGTCGTCGATCGGCAGGTAGCGCGACAGCCACATGCTCACGTCGGTTTCGCCGCCGGTCAGCGTCTGCAGAGCATCGCCATACCCGAGCAGATTCGCGAGCGGCGCCTCCGCTTCCAGCACGAACAGGCCGGCGTGATGGTCGAGCCGAGTGATCTGGCTGCGCCGCTTCGCGAGATCGCGCTGCACGATCGGCAGATGGTCTTCCGGCCCGCACAGCAACACGATCATGTACGGCTCGAGCACCGGCGCGCCGTGCGCGTAGCGAACCGCGGGCGGCTCGACGACGATCGCGTCCCCGTATCGCCGCCGCAACGCACCCACCGGTTCGGCGAGTGCGCGCTCGGTGCGAGCGAGCACACGCAGGCATTTCGGATCCGCGACGAGCAGCACGCCGGCCTCGATGAACGATGGCGCATTCCAGATTTCCTGCTGGAGCTCGCGCTGCGCGCCGGCATCGGCCCCCCGCAGCGATTGCTCGATCGGGCACTCGGGATGCATCAGCGCGAGCGCGCGGCGCGCGGTCGGCCGCGCGTCGAACCGCTGCAGCAGGCGCGGCGTCACGACAGCCTCCCCGTGCGGTCGACGGCCAGCACGTGCAGTTCGTCGATCGCCGCGTTGGGCAGCGCCACCGGCACACGCGCCCCCGCGCGGCGGCCGAGCAGCGCGCGGCCGACCGGGGCGAAGACCGAGATGCGCGCCTTCGACGCATCGGCCGAGGCCGGATGCACGAGTCGAACCGTCCGGCGGGCGCCGCCGGGCAGCTCGCGGTAGGTGACCTCGGCATCCAACCCGACCACGTCGCCGCCGAGCGCTTCCTCGGTCACGACGCGCGCACCGGACAGCACCTGGGCGAGCTTGTCGGCCGCGTCGGCGGCCGGAACCGCGCTGGAAGAGAACGTCGCGAGGACGGCGGACAGCGTCGCGGCGTCGTTCGTCGACAGGATCACCTCGTTGTTGTGGTCGAGCATCGGGACCTCCTTGGGTCGGCAACGAGCAGGCAGAGGCGCACGACGGCGGCCGCCGTTGGCGGCGGCAGTTCGGGACGTGCGTTACGGGAAGCGGTCGGCCCGGCAACTCGGTTGCGCTACCAGACCCCTTGAGGTCCGGTGGCGCCGCCGGTCACCGGGCGGCGCCGAGACAGGCCAGCGTGCCCTGATCGTTGCGGTGGCCGGCGTGCTGCGCGCAGTGCGTGCGAGTGCATGCGGCCGGGGTCATCGACGCCGGCGCAATCGCGAAATAAAGATAAAATATCGCTCGCATGCCGCAACTATGCCACAGAACACCGATTTATGCAAGTTTTATGGCGGTCTCACAGGCTGCGCTAGCGGGCTACACGGCCATGGGGGAGGTCAGCGGCGGGTGGTGCTGGTAGTTTTCGAGCATGAAATCGCCCGGCTCGACGCGATCGAGCCATTCCGGCTCGTATTGGCCAGTCTCGGCGAACGCGGGGATGCGATCGGCGATGCGCAGGCGCGGCAGCGGCAGCGGGTCACGGGCGAGCTGCTCGTGCAGCATGTCGAGCTGGTTCTCGTAGATATGGGCGTCGCCGATGAAGTACGTGAGCCAGCGCGGCGTGTACCCGGTAAGCCGGGCCGCGAGCGCCACCAGCACGGCGGCTTCGCAGAGGTTGAACGGCGCGCCGAGGCCGACGTCGTTCGAGCGCACGTACAGGCACAGCGACAGCTCCCGGGCGGATGCATTGGGCAGCAACTGGTAGAGCAGATGGCACGGCGGCAGCGCCATCTGGTCGAGCTGCGCGCAGTTCCAGGCATGGAAAAGGATTCGCCGGTCGGCGGGCCGGGCCACGATGGTGTCGAGGCACTGCCGCAGCTGGTCGATCGCCTTGTGCAGCAGCAGCTTCGGCGTTCCGTCGTCGACGATCGGGCCGATCGCGCGGTAGCCGCGCGCAAGCGCGTCGTCGATCTGCGCCGTATCCTCGGCGTCCAGCAGCTTGTACGCCGGCCATTGCCGCCACTGGTAGCCGTAGATCTCGCCCAGATCGTCGGGCGCGATCCGGTAGGGATTGGCGAGCCACTGCGCGTTCTCGTTCGCGTTCTGGTCCCACACCTTGCAGCCGAGCGCACGGAAGTCGCGTGCGCTGCGAAAAGCGCGGAGGAACCCGATCAACTCGCCCACCGCCGACTTGAACGGCAGCCGGCGTGTCGTGACGGCGGGAAATCCGTCTTCCAGGTCGAATCGCATGCACGCGCCCGGAATCGCGATCGAGCGGATGCCGGTGCGGTTGTCCTGCCAGTTGCCCGTCGCGAGAATCGTCCGGACGAGCTCCAGATACTGCTTCATAGGGTCAGGGCCTATTCACGCGATGTTTACGAATGCGAACGGGCCTGGTCGGGTCGGCGAGCGATCGCCTTTCGCATCGACGGAAGGATACCGCAGACAAAAAAACGCCCGCAGGCAATCGCGGGCGCGGGGGATTCCGATGCGCGCCGTTTCGGCGCAACGAGCCGCGCGCTAGACGATGCTCCGCGCGGCGCTGATACGGTCTGCGAGCTCCTCGAGCGCAGCCTGCTGCGCACGCGATTCTTCCTCGCGCTTCGACTCCGATTCCGCCGAGGCGGCGTTGCGGGGTGGATCGAGTTCGGGTATTCGCGTATCCATGATGTCGGCTCGCTTTACGACGCACGTGTGCGTTGTCCTGTCGAGCGACTAAAAGCAATCGACGTGCCACGCGTCGAACACCTCTTGGGATCGATGACAGATGGCGGTTTTCCCAGTGCAACCGGCGATTGCCGATCGCGAATGCTGCGCATGCGCGACGCCGATTGCTGCACATTTGTCGCAGCGTGCCGACGCGACTTGCTACAAAACGACTAATCGCTTGATCTTTATACGATCGGCGTGTCGCTGGGCAGCGACACGCCAATCGTTGCTGCGGAGCACGCACCGTCGGCGCATTTTGCAGTCGTCGTCGCGGCCGGAGCAGCGGGCCCTTCGCGCGCTCCCCGCGATTTCGCTCCGCTCAGGCCTTCGCTTCCTTGAACATTCCGGGCTCGAGGCGATGGCGTTGCAGCAGCTTGTAGAACTCGGTGCGGTTGCGCTTGGCGAGCTGCGCCGCCTGCGTGACGTTGCCGCCGGTTATCTTCAGGAGCCGGACCAGGTAGTCGCGCTCGAACGACTTGCGCGCCTCCTCGAACGGTACGAGCGCGGCGGCGTCCTCCTTGAGCGCCGCGGCCACGAGCGTCGCCGGGATCACCGGCGTCGGCGTGAGCGCGACCGCCTGCTCGAGCAGATTCAGCAATTGCCGGACGTTGCCGGGCCAGGGTGCGGCGACCAGCAGCGCCATCGCGTCCGGAGCGAGCGTCGACGGCGGCTTGCGGTAACGCTCGGCGAGCCGCCCGAGGATGTGCACGGCGAGCAGCGGAATGTCTTCCCGCCGCTCGGCGAGCGACGGCAGCTTCAGCGACACGACGTTCAGCCGGTAGTACAGGTCTTCCCGGAACAGTCCCTGCTCGCGCTGCGAATCGAGGTCGCGGTGCGTCGCCGAGATGACGCGCACGTCGACCGGTATCGACTGCGTGGCGCCGACCGGGCGCACTTCGCCCTCCTGCAGCACGCGCAGCAGCTTCACCTGCAGCGGCAGCGGCATGTCGCCGATTTCGTCGAGGAACAGCGTGCCGCCGTCGGCCGCCTGGAACAGCCCCTTGTGCGCCTGCACCGCGCCGGTGAACGCCCCGCGCGCGTGGCCGAACAGCTCGGATTCGAGCAGGTCGCCGGGAATCGCGCCGCAGTTGACCGCGACGAAGTTGCGTTCGCGGCGCCGGCTCGCCTGGTGGATGGCGCGCGCGAGCAGCTCCTTGCCCGTTCCCGATTCGCCGAAGACCAGCACGCTTGCGTCCGAGTCGGCCACGAGCTTCGCCTGGCGGAGCAGATCCTCCATCCGCGGGCTGCGCGTGATGATGCCGGCGCGCCATTCACCCGCGGTCGTGTCGCTGCCCGCGGGCTCGCCGCCTGACAGCTCCAGTGCGGCTTTGACCTTTTGCAACAGATCCTGGCTGTCGAACGGCTTGGTGAGAAAGCCGAACACCCCGCGCTGGGTGGCGCTGACCGCGTCGGGAATCGTGCCGTGCGCGGTGAGGATGATGACCGGCAAGCCCGGATGCTGGCGGTGAACGGCCTCGAACAGTTGCAGGCCGTCGATGCCCGGCATCCGCAGGTCGGAGATCACCGCTGCCGGGCGTTCCACGGCGATCGTCGCAAGCGCAGTCTCGCCGCTGTCCGCCGTGCGCACGCGATAACCGGCCGACGTGAGGCGCAGGCTGATCAGCTTGAGGAGGTCGGGGTCGTCGTCGACCAGCAGAATGTCACCGCGCGTTGTCGTTGGCATGGGTCGGGTCAGTGTCGGCGCAAGGGCGTTGGGCATGAATCGAAAGTGTCTCCTGGCAATGTGGGACCGGGCGGGGTGACGGCAAGCCTGCCGCTCGCAACGCTTCGCCGTCAGTGGCCCGAGCCGCCAGCGCCCGACGCGCCGCCACCGCCGCCGCTGCGGACACGGTCGCGCAGCAGGCTGCGTTCCATCGCCCGCAGGGCCTCGAGTTTCTGGATCGCCGCGTCGGCCTTCTGCTGCTCGTCGCGAACCGCCCGCTGGCGCTCGATCACCTGCGACTGCAGCACGGCGGCGAGATGCCGGACCGGGGATGCCGCCGGCGCGCCCTTCGCGACGTTCTCGAACAACTGGATCGCGCGCTGGTCGTCCTGCGGCGAGTTGCGCACCAGCGTATAGAGCACGGCAAGACGAACTCGGTTCACATCCGTGCGCTGGCGCGCGAGGGCCTGGCCCGCCGCGGCGAGTTCCCGCTTCAGCTCGTCGTTTTGCAGCGTGCCGTAGCGCTGCAGGTCGGCGAGCAACGCAATCATCTGCTGATCCTCCGTCGGCTCGGGCGTCGGCGGCGGACCGATCGCGACCGCGGGCGGATCGACCGGTTTGCCGGCGTCCGGCGCGGGCGCGGGGCTGGCCGGAGCGGGCGTGGCAACCCGCGGCGCGAGCGGCGGCTCGACGGGTTCGACAGGCTCGACCGGCGGCGACTCGATGAGTGGCGTCGAGGGCGGCGTCACGTACGCTTCCGGATCGTAATCGACATCCGCCGGCATGATGGGGGTCGGCGGCGTCGCGCAACCGGCCACTGCCAGTGCGATTGCGAAGCCGATCGTCCCGGCGCGTCTCCTCATTGGCCGTCCGCGAACGCCGGCGCGGCCGCAGGCGTTTGCGTCTCGCCTGCGAGAGGCAGCGACAGGCGAAACCACGCGCCGCTCTTCCCGTCGCGGCGCGCGCCCACCTCGATCCGTCCCCCTTGCGCCTGCGCGTATTCGCGCGCGATGGCGAGGCCGAGGCCCGAGCCCTTGACGCGGCCGTCGACCGGCGGCGGGCCCTGGTAGAACGAATCGAAGATGCGCGCGCGATCCGAGGGCGCGACGCCGCGTCCCCCGTCGATGACGTCGAGCACCGCGCAGCCGCCGCTTACGCTGACGGCGAGCTCGATCGTGGCGTTGCGCGGCGAATACTTGATCGCATTCGACAACAGGTTGTCGACGATGGTGCGCAACCGCTCGGCGTTGCCGATCACCGTGGCGGGCGCGAGCTTCGAATCGAACGTGATCATGCGCGCGAGTGCTGCGAGCCGCTGCTCGCGGACGACGTGGCTCACGACGTCGGGCAGTGCGACCGGACCGAGCGCCGCGGGTTCCATCGCGCGCGTCTGGTGATACGCGAGCAGATCCTCGATCAGCTTCTGCAGGCTGAGCGTGTTGTCGCGAACGATGCGCACGATGTCGTTCTGCTCCGGCGTGAGCCTGCCGCCCACGCCGTCGCGCAACAGCTCGGCGCCTTCGCGCACCGCGGTCAGCGGCGTCTTGAGCTCGTGCGAGACGTGCCGCAGGAAGCGCGTCTGCTGCTGCTCGAGATCGGATAGCCGGCTGCGCAGCCATTCGAGCCGCTGGCCGACGTAGCGCAGATCCTGCGGCCCGGTGACCTCGATCGCGTGCCCGAAGTCCGCGCTGCCCATCCGGCGGATCGCGAGATCGAGCTGGCGGATCGGCCGCGCGATCAGCGTCGCGAACACGATGGCGAGCGCGATTGCGATGCCGACGGTCGCGAAACCGACGTACAGCCACTTCTCGCGTCCCTGCGTCGCCGTGTCCTGCAGACGCTCGATCGCGCTTTGCGTGAGCTGGGTCGAGGACGCGAGCATCGCCTGCGCGCCATCGACGAGTTCTGCATAGCCGCTCGCGAGATCGGTTGCGACGTCGGGCGCACGCTTCGGCGCGAGCAGGAGCTTATGCAGCCGGCTCTCGCGATCGGCGAGCTTGTCGAGTGCGGCCTGCATCGACGGCTCGAGCGGCAACGCCGCGAGTTGCCGCGTCGTTTGCCGGAACTCCTCGCGCAGCTTGCCGTATTCGTCGAGCAGCGCCGCATCCTCGAGAATCAAGTGCTGGCGCGCGACGCGCTCGAGCGTCGTCGCCTGCTCGTACAGCAGGCGGCTCGTACGTCCCGCCTGCGCCGCCTGCAGCACCTCCTGGCGTCCCTGCGACTCGAGCCGATCGAGCGACAGGATCATCTCCGCGAGCGCGTAGACGAGCGGCAGGCTGACGAGCAGGAAGCCGAGCAGGATGAATTTGAGGAACGAGCGCGGGTAATACACGCGTGGCCCGAAAACGGGAGCGCCGGCTGGCTATAATCGGGCGATTATGACATTGCTGCCCGCAGCAGCCGGGCTGCACACGCCCCCGCCGCACACGCCCCCGCCGCGCACGAGCGGCCTGCACGCGACGCGATGACGATCCGAAAGCCGCTGGCGCTGATCGCCGCGGTGGCGCGGAACGGCGTCATCGGCCGCGACGGCGCGCTCCCCTGGCGGCTGCCGGAAGACCTGCGCCGCTTCCGTGCGCTCACCACCGGGCATTCGCTCGTCATGGGGCGCCGCACGTGGCAGTCGCTGCCGCAAGCGCTGCCGGGGCGCCAGAACATCGTCGTCACGCGCCAGGCGGGATTCACGGCCGAGAACGCGGTCGTCGTGCATTCGCTCGACGCTGCGCTCGCCGCGGCCACGCATCCGGAACCGGTGTTCTGCATCGGCGGCGCGGAGATCTATCGGGTCGCGGTGCCGATCGCGAACACGGCCTACATCACCGAGATCGCGCGCGACTTCGAAGGCGGCGCGACGTTTCAGCCGCTCGATCCCGCGCAATGGCGCGAGACGGCGCGCGAGGCGCACGTGAGCGCGGACCCGGACGCGTTCGAATACGCTTTCGTGACCTACGAGCGCGTGCGCGCCGATGCGCGATAATGCGCCTTCGTGCGGCAGCGCGCGGATGCGCGCGCCGCGCGCGAGAACCCGCCGGGGTGGCGGAATGGCAGACGCAGCGGACTCAAAATCCGCCGCTGGCAACAGCGTGAGGGTTCGACTCCCTCTCCCGGCACCAATCTTTCATCGAATCCTCCCATGACCAAGATCGTCAAGTCCGATGCCGAATGGAAGGCGCAGCTTTCGCCGATGCAGTACGCGGTGACGCGGCACGCGGCGACGGAACCGCCGGGCACCGGCGAATACGTGCACAACCACGAGCATGGCATCTACACGTGCGTGTGCTGCGGCACGCCGCTGTTCGCCTCCGACACCAAGTTCGATTCGGGCTGCGGCTGGCCGAGCTATTTCACCGCGCTCGATCCCGCCAACGTCCGCGAGGAAGTCGACACGAGCCACGGCATGCGGCGCACCGAAGTCATTTGCAACGTCTGCGACGCGCACCTCGGCCACGTATTTCCCGACGGCCCGCCGCCGACGGGGCTTCGCTATTGCATCAATTCGGCCGCGCTGCGCTTCGACCCGCAGTAGACGCCGGGGATGGCGAACGCGTACACGCTCGCCGATTTCGACTACGACCTGCCGCCCGCGCTGATTGCGCAGGCGCCGGCCGCGAGCCGCAGCGGCAGCCGCCTGCTGCATGTCGACGGTGCGCGGCTTGCCGATCGCCGCTTCACCGACCTGCCGGCGCTGCTTGCGCCCGGCGACCTCGTCGTGATGAACGACACGCGCGTGATCAACGCGCGCATCCGCGGGCGCAAGAGCACCGGCGGCCAGGTCGAGATGCTCGTCGAGCGGATCACCGGCGCCGCAAGCGCGCTCGTGCAGATGAAGGCAAGCCATCCACCTGCGCCCGACGCGGAAATCGCGCTTGCCGCGGGCGCCCGCGCCGTGGTGGTGGCGCGCGAAGGCCGCTTCTTCTCGTTGCATTTCGACGGCACCGGCGATCTCGTCGCGTGGCTTTCGCAGCATGGCGAGGTGCCGCTTCCGCCCTACATCACGCACCGCCCGGATGCCGCCGATGCCGAGCGCTACCAGACCGTTTACGCACGCGAGCCCGGCGCGGTGGCTGCGCCCACGGCCGGATTGCATTTCGATCCACCGCTTCTCGCGGCGCTCGAGCGCCGCGGCATCGCGCGCGCCTTCGTGACGCTGCACGTCGGCGCCGGAACGTTCCAGCCGGTGCAGACGGATGCGGTCGAAGAACATCGGATGCATGCCGAGCGCTACGCGATTCCGCGCGAAACGGCAGATGCCATCGCGGGCGCGCGCGCACGCGGCGGACGCGTGGTCGCGGTCGGCACGACGTCGCTGCGTGCGCTCGAAGCCGCCGCTCGCCGCGACGGCGGTGTGGCCGCGGGGGCCGGCGAGACGGCGCTCTTCATCACGCCGGGATATCGCTTCCGAGTCGTTGATCGCCTGCTCACGAACTTCCATCTGCCAAAGTCGACGCTTTTGATGCTCGTATGCGCGTTTGCAGGCATGGACGTCATTCGCGCGGCCTATTCCCACGCAATCGCCACGCGCTATCGCTTCATGAGCTATGGCGACGCGATGCTGCTTGAGCGAGCCGCGCGCTGAAGCCTCGCCGCACCCGCACCACTGTGCAAACGGCGCCTGGATCGGATCGATTTTTTGCTAAAGCGTCGCCGTTCGGCGACATTTCGTGCGGATGGCGGCGCGGAAGCAACAATGCTCGTGCCACGAGGCCGATGCGCCCGCGCGATTCGTTGGCAAAACGCCGCACCTTCGCTACGCTTGCTGCACTCGACTTGCTTGCGGCGCCCGGCGTTGCCGGCACGCGTCCGCCTCGTTCCTGATGTCCAGAATGCTGTTCACGTTCCGCCTGTTGGCGGCGGTTGCCGTCGCGTGCGCGCTCGCAACGGCCGCTCACGCAGCCCGTGTCGGCGTGCTTTCGAACAAGCTTGCCGCCGCGACGGCGGCCGATTTCGCTGCGAAGATTCCCGCTCATACGTTCACGGGCATCGACGTCTCGGCGGGCGTTCCCACGCTCGACGTGCTGCTCGCCAACTTCGATGTGCTGCTCCTGTACGAGGACGGAGTGTTCGCCAATGCGACGGCCGTCGGCAATCGCGCCGCCGAGTTCGCGAGCGGCGGCCGCACCGTCGTGCTCGGCACGTTCTATGACCAGGATCGCAGCGACGCGACGGGCGGCGTCATCACGCCGCACGGCTGGGGCAACCTCGAAGCAATCGATGCCAACACCACCGACGGCATCGGCACCGCGTATGCCGTGCGCACGCTCGCGGCCACGGCGATCGCCAGGCATCCGCTGACGCGCGGCGTGCAGTCGCTCGCAGCGCTGCGCGGCGACCCGGGTCCCTACGCCGGGGGCAACCAGGCGAAGCCGGGCAGCGTCGTCGTTGCCGCATGGTCGCAACCGAACGCGCGCGGGGGAATCGATCCCGCCATCGCCTACAAGATCACGCGCCGCGCGTGCGTGATCCATGTCGCCATTGCACCGCACTACGGCGTGCTGCCCACGTTCGGAACGTTCGGCGTCGATTTCTCCGGTGATTTCTACCGTGTGTGGAAGAACGCGTTCGACTTCGGCCGCCTCAATTGCCGCGAGAACTCCATTCCCACGCTGTCCGATTGGGCGCTCGCAATGCTCGCGCTCGCTCTCGCCGCATTCGCCTTCGCGAACCGCAGGTCGTTCCCGTTGCGTTAATGGGTGCCAGAGACGCATTCCCGGCGCGGTTGCCCGAACCGCCGCGATGCCGCCGGGAAATGCGTCTCTGACACCCATTGACCATGGTGTCGGAGGTATAACTCGGCCCATGGAATTCTCGGTCACCGCCACCGACGGCCTGGCGCGGCGCGGACGTCTCGTGCTCGCGCACGGCGCCGTGGAGACGCCGATCTTCATGCCGGTCGGCACGTACGGCAGCGTCAAGGCGATGTCGCCGGCGGAGCTCGAAGCGGTCGGCGCGCAGATCATTCTCGGCAACACGTTTCATCTGTGGCTGCGTCCCGGCACCGACGTCGTCGCCGCGCACGGCGGCCTGCACCGATTCATCGGCTGGGACCGGCCGATCCTGACCGACTCCGGCGGCTTCCAGGTGTGGAGCCTCGGCGCGCTGCGCAAGGTGCGCGAGGAAGGCGTGACGTTCGCATCGCCGGTGAATGGCGACCGGCTGCTGCTCACGCCCGAGCGCTCGATGGAGATCCAGCGCGCGCTCGACTCCGACATCGTCATGGTGTTCGACGAATGCACGGCGTATCCGGCGACGCGTGAAGCGGCGGCCGCGTCGATGGAGCTGTCGCTGCGCTGGGCGGCGCGCTCGAAGTCCGCGCACGCGGGCAATCGCAACGCGCTCTTCGGTATCGTGCAGGGCGGCATCTACGAGGACCTGCGCGAACGCTCGCTCGCGGAGCTCGCCGCCATCGGCTTCGACGGGTTCGCGATCGGCGGGCTGTCCGTGGGCGAACCGAAGGACGAGATGCTGCGCGTGCTCGCTCACACGGCGCCGCGCCTGCCGGCCGACAGGCCGCGCTATCTGATGGGCGTCGGCACGCCCGAGGACCTGGTGGCTGGCGTGCGCGCCGGCGTCGACATGTTCGACTGCGTGCTGCCGACGCGCAACGCGCGGAACGGCTGGCTATTCACGCGCTTCGGCGACATCCGGATCCGCAACGCCCGCCACCGCACCGACACGGCCCCTCTCGACGCGACATGCGGCTGCTACACGTGCCGGCATTTCTCGCGCAGCTACCTGCATCACCTCCAACGGGTGAACGAGATCCTCGGCGCGCAACTCGCCACTATCCACAACCTGCACTACTACCTGACGCTGATGGCCGGCCTGCGCGACGCCGTCGCCGCAGGCTCGCTCGATGCGTGGACGGCGCGGTTCGAGACAGAGCGCGCCTCCATGCTAGAATAACCGGTTGAATTGATTGCCTCCCGGGTGGCGGGCCGCCGCCCGATCGCCGCGCCGCCTGATCGAGCGCGCCGCCGCGGCAGCCGTTCGTCCCAATCGCAACCGGAGATTCCTTCGTGCTGATCTCATCCGCATACGCGCAGGCCTCGGGGGCCGCGAGCCAGAGCGACACGCTGCTCACGTTCCTGCCGATGGTCGCGATTTTCGTCGTCTTCTATTTCCTGCTCATCCGGCCGCAGCAAAAGAAGCAGAAGGAAGCGCGAGCGATGCTCGACGCGCTCGAGAAGGGCAACGAGGTGGTCACGGCCGGCGGTGTTCTCGGCCGCATCGTCAAGCTCGACGAGCAGTACGTCACCGTCGAGGTCGCCCCGAACACGCAGATGGTCGTGCAGCGAGGCGCGATCTCGCAACTGCTGCCGAAGGGAACGATCAAAGCGCTGTAACCGGATCGAGGCACCCTCCTCCCTCCTACCTCTTCCCTAGCCCCGCTTTTCTCGATGAATCGCTACCCCGCCTGGAAGTTCGTCCTGATCGCCATCGCGCTGGTGTTCGGCCTGATCTACACGCTGCCGAACTTCTTCCCCGAGGTGCCGGCCGTCCAGGTGTCATCGTCGAAGTCCGCTGTGCGGATCGACAACGCGCTGATGGTGTCCGTCGAGGAAGCGCTGAAAGGCGCCGGCATCGCGTACCGCGGCGCCGAGATGGACCCGATCGGCATCAAGGTTCGCTTCGCCGACACGGACACGCAGCTCAAGGCGAAGGACGTGCTCCAGACCAAGCTCGGCGACAACTACATCGTCGCGCTGAACCTGCTCTCGGCGTCGCCGCGCTGGCTCGCGGCGATCGGCGCGCTACCGATGTACCTCGGCCTCGACCTGCGCGGCGGTGTCCACTTCCTGCTGCAGGTGGACATGAAGGGCGCTCTCGACAAGGCCGCCGACCGCTACACCACCGACATCCGCTCGCTGATGCGGGAAAAGAAGGTCGTCTATTCCGGTGTCGGCCGCGAAGGCAGCAACGTCGTGCTCCGATTCAAGGACGACGCCGAGCGCACGCGGGCGCGCAGCGAGATCGAGCGCGCGTTCCCCGATCTCCTCGTCCGCGAGCAGGATTCCGCCGGAGGGGAATCGCGGCTGGTCGCGGGCCTCAAGCCCGAGGCGCAGAAGCGCATCCAGGACGGCGCCGTCCAGCAGAACATCACGATCCTGCGCAACCGGGTGAACGAGCTCGGCGTCGCCGAGCCGATCATCCAGCAGCAGGGTCCCGACCGCGTGGTCGTGCAGCTTCCCGGCGTGCAGGACACGGCGCGCGCCAAGGACATCCTCGGCCGCACGGCGACGCTCGAGATCCGGATGGTCAACGACGATCCCGGCGCGCAGGAGTCCGCGCGCGGCGGCTCCGTACCGTTCGGCAACGACCTGGTGAGCGATCGCAACGGCGAGCCGCTGCTGCTGCGGCGCCAGGTCGTGCTGACCGGCGACCGGATCAACGACGCGCAGTCGGGCTTCGACCAGCGGACGAACGAGCCTGCCGTCCACGTCACGCTCGACGGCACCGGCGCGCGCATCTTCAAGGAAGTGACGCGGGAGAACGTCGGCAAGCGGATGGCGATCGTGTTGGTCGAAAAGGGCAAGGCCGAAGTCATCACGGCGCCCGTGATTCGCGAAGAGATCGGCGGCGGCCGGGTGCAGATCAGCGGCCGAATGAACACGCGCGAGGCGAACGATATCGCGCTTCTGATGCGCGCGGGGGCCCTGGCGGCGCCGATGGAGATCGTCGAGGAGCGCACGGTCGGCCCGTCGCTCGGCAAGGAGAACATCGAGAAGGGCTTCGATTCGGTGATGTACGGGTTCATCGTCCTGGCGGCGTTCATCTGCCTCTATTACGCGCTGATGGGCGTCATCTCGACGATCGCGCTGCTCGTGAACCTGACCCTGCTGGTCGCGATCCTGTCGGTCATGCAGGCGACGCTGACGCTGCCCGGCATGGCCGCCATCGCGCTGACGCTCGGCATCGCCATCGATGCCAACGTGCTGATCAACGAGCGCATTCGCGAAGAGCTTCGCTGGGGCGCGACGCCGCACGCGGCGATCCAGGCCGGCTACGAGCGCGCGTGGGGCACGATTCTCGACTCCAACGTCACGACGATGATCGCCGGCATCGCGCTGCTCGCGTTCGGCTCGGGGCCGGTGCGCGGCTTCGCCGTCGTGCACGTGCTCGGCATCCTGACGTCGATGTTCTCGGCCGTGTTCGTGTCGCGCGGCATCGTCGCGCTGATCTACGGCAACCGCAAGAAGCTCGACCGCGTGTCGATCGGCCAGGTGTGGAAGCCGAAGGCCGAGGACCTGGCGGCAACGGCGCCGCTGAAGTCCTGACGCGCCTGATTTCCGATCCCCGAGCCCCTTAGGACGCCATGGAATTCTTCCGCATCTCGCGCGACATCCCGTTCATGCGGCATGCGCTCGTGTTCAACGTGATCTCGATCATCACGTTCGTCGCGGCCGTCGTGTTCCTCGGGATCTACGGTCTCAATCTCGGCGTCGATTTCCGCGGCGGAACGGTCATCGAAGTGACGTACGGCCACGCCGTCGACTTCAATCGCGTGCGGGCGGCCATCGACAAGCTCGACCTCGGCGAATTCTCGGCCCAGAGCTTCGGCAGCTCCGACACCGCGCTGATCCGCCTGCCGCTCAAGGAAGGCGTGTCGAGCGCGCAGCTGTCCGAGCGCGTGATGGGCGCGCTCAAGGCGGACGACCCCACAGCGTCGCAGCGCCGCGTCGAGTTCGTCGGCCCGCAGGTCGGCAAGGAGCTCTACGAGAACGGCGCGCTCGCGCTGCTGCTGGTGTCGATCGGCATCGTCATCTATCTCGCGCTGCGGTTCGAGTGGCGCTTCGCCGTGGCGGCGATCATCGCGAACCTGCACGACGTCGTGATCATCCTGGGATTCTTCGCGTTCTTCCAGTGGGAATTCTCGCTGCCCGTGCTCGCGGCCGTGCTCGCCGTGCTCGGCTACTCGGTCAACGAGTCGGTCGTGATCGCCGACCGGATCCGCGAGAACTTCCGCAAGATGCGCAAGGCGACCGTCACGCACGTCATCGACAGCGCGATCACGCGGACGCTGTCGCGCACGATCATCACGCACGGCTCGACGCTGCTGATGGTGCTGTCGATCTTCTTCTTCGGCGGCGAGACGCTTCATCACTTCTCGCTCGCGCTCGCAATCGGCATCTGCTTCGGCATCTATTCGTCCGCGCTTGTGATGGCGTCGCTCGTCATGTGGCTCGGCGTGTCGCGCGAGGATCTCGTCAAACCCGAGCGCAAGCAAGGGATGGCGGGCGACAAGATCCTCCCGTAGACTCCGGCGACTTGAGTGCCGTCGGCGTGAGCGCGAAGGGCCGCTCCCGAGCGCGAACAGGCCCCGAAGCGCGCCGGCGCGGAGGGTGGTTCAGCGAGCGAACACGCGGGCACCGTCCGGCACGCGCGAACAGGCCCTGGTGACTGCGCCCGCTTTCCTTCCCGACTGGCCGCCGGCCGCAAATGCGTTCCTGATCTTCGGGCTCCTGCTGCTCGCCGGGCTGGCCGGCGGACGGCTGGCTGCGACGACTCGCGTGCTGCCGGCGATCACCGGCTACATCGCCACCGGTTTTCTGCTCGGACCTGGTGTCCTCGGCTGGCTGACCGACGAAATGCTCGCGCAATCGCGCGTTCTCGCCGAGTTCTCGCTCGGATTGATCGTCTTCGATCTCGGCCGCCGCCTCGACCTCAAATGGGCGTCGCACGATCGCTGGCTGTTGCCGATGGGCATCGCGGAAAGCGCGCTGTCGTTCGCGGCGATGTTCGCGCTGCTGCACTTCGTCGGCGGCATCGACACGCTCGAGGCCGCGGTCGCCTCGACGGTGGGCGTCGCGACTGCGCCCGCGGTCGTGCTGCTCGTCACCAACGAGCTCAAGGCGGACGGCCCGGTGACGCGCCGCATGCTGTGGCACGTCGCGCTCAACAACGTCATCGCCACCGTCGGCATCACGCTGCTGCTGCCCTTCGTCGAAGCGCGCGCGTCGGCCACGTCGTGGAATCCGGCGGCACGAGCGGTCTGGCTGATCGCCGGGTCGTTCCTGCTCGGTTTCCTCGCGTTCCAGCTGATGACGCTGTTCGCGCGCTGGCTCGGCAAGTCGCCGGTGCCGCAGTTCGTGCTCGCGGTCGGCTTCGTCATCGTCACCGTGGGCGCGGCGCAGGCGGGCCGGCTTTCGGTGCTGCTTGCGCTCCTCGCACTTGGCGCGTGCGCGCGCAATCTCGACCGTGAGCACCGGCTGCTCGACGTCGACTTCGGCCGGGCGGCGCAGGTGTTCTTCGTCGTGCTGTTCGTGTTGACCGGTGCGACGCTGCGCCCCAGCCAGTTCGGCGCGATCGCGTGGATCGGCCTTGCGTTCGTCGTTGCGCGCTCCGTCGGCAAGCTGGCGGCGCTGCATGCGCTTGCGTGGCCCGCGCACCTTTCGACGCGACAGGCTCTGACGCTGGGGCTCGCGCTGACACCGATTGCCGGCCTCGCGATCGGAATGACGCAGCCGATCTATGACGTCGCGCCGGAGTTCGGCGCGAGGCTCGCCGCCATCGTCGTGTCCGGCGTGGCGATCCTGCACGTGCTCGGGCCGATCGCGACGCGCTTCGCGCTGATCCGCGCCGGCGAGGGCGAGCCCGGCGCCCGCGACTGATCGTCCATGCCTGAACTCGCCTTCAAGTCTTCCTCGCCGCTGACATTCGGCGTCGAGCTCGAGTTGATGCTCGTGAACACGCGCGATTTCAACCTCGCGCCGGACGCCGACGACCTGCTCCGCCGAGCCACGCGCGAGGCGCCGGGGGGCGAGCTCAAGCCCGAGATCACGCAGAGCATGGTCGAGATCAACACGTCCGTGCACGAGCGCTACCCGGAGCTTCTGGCCGAGCTCGAAGGCACGCGCGACGTGCTCGCGGGGCACGCGCGCAAGATGAACGTGGCGATCGCTGGCGGCGGCACGCACCCGTTCCAGAAGTGGAGCGACCGCAAGATCTATCCGACCGAGCGCTTCCTGTCGGTGTCCGAGAAGTACGGCTTTCTCGCAAAGCAGTTCACCGTGTTCGGGCAGCACGTGCACATCGGCTGCGCCAGCGCGGACGATGCCATCTACCTGACGCACGCGCTGATCCGCTACGTGCCGCACGTCATCGCGCTCGCGGCGTCGAGCCCGTTCTACCAGGGCGTCGACACGGCATTCGATTCCTCGCGGCTGTCGGTGGTCAATGCGTTCCCGCTGTCAGGTACGATGCCGCTCGTGCGCTCGTGGGCCGAGTTCAACCGCTATTTCGACCGCATGTACGACCTGGGCATCGTCGCCAGCATGAAGGATCTCTACTGGGACATCCGGCCGAAGCCCGAGTACGGCACCGTCGAGGTGCGCGTGTGCGACACGCCGCTCACGGTCGCGCGCGCCGCGCAGATCGCCGCGTTCGTGCAGGCGCTCGCGCGCTGGCTGTGGGACGAGCGGCCGGTCGAGGTGACGGCGGACCTCTATCTGACGCACAGCCACAACCGCTTCCAGGCGTGCCGGCATGGTTTCGCCGGCACGCTGGTCGACGCGGCAAGCGGCCGCGCGCGACCGCTCGCGGAGGATCTGCGCGAGACGCTTGTACTGCTCGCGCCGCACGCGCAGGCGCTGGGCTCGCAGGACGCGTTCGCGGCGCTTGCAACGTGCATCGAGCAGGGTAACGACGCGACGTGGCTGCGGCAGGCGTTTGCCGAGACGCAGACGCTCACCGACGTGGTGCGGCGGCAGTCGGCCCTGTGGTCAGGAACATGACGATGCTCACGACGATCATCTACTCGCTGCTCGCGCTCGACCAGACCGTCGCGAATCTGGCCGCGCAATACGGCGAATGGGTGTACGCGATCCTGTTCCTGGTCATCTTCGCCGAGACGGGCCTCGTCGTGTGCCCATTCCTGCCCGGCGATTCGATCCTGTTCATCGCCGGCACCGTGGTCGCGGTCGCCAATCTCAACGTACACGTGCTCGTAATCGTGCTGATCGTCGCGGCCGTCCTCGGCGATTCGGTCAACTACGGCGTCGGCCATTACATCGGCCCGAAGGCGTTCCAGCGACCGGATTCGCGCTGGTTCCGCCAGGAGTACCTGCGCCGCACGCAGGCGTTTTACGACAAGTACGGCGGCGTGACGATCATCATCGGCCGCTTCGTGCCGATCATCCGCACGTTCGCACCGTTCCTCGCGGGCGTCGCCGGCATGTCGTACCGCCGATTCCTCTGCTACAACATCGTCGGCGGCTGTTTGTGGATCAGCTCGCTCACGTACGCGGGCTACCTTTTCGGAAACATCCCGTGGGTCAAGGAGAACCTGTCGCTGATCGTCGTCGGAATCGTCGTGGTGTCGCTGATCCCCGCGGTCTCGACGTTCGTGAAAGAGCGGCGCATTGCCAAAACGGCCGGAGGACAGGCGCATGCGGCGGGACACGGCGCGAGCGAGCCGCCCCCGCCGCGGAGCTGAACGGAAAACGCGCGAGCCGTCCGCGCGGTGTCGCAGCGACCTACTGATTCGTCAAGGCTTCGCGGGAGCGGACGAGCCCGGCGCCGCGGGAAATGCGCGTTCGGGGACGCTGAGCGTGTTCTGGAAGCCGCTGATCAGCCACTGACCCGTTTGCCGCACGAGCGTCAATGTCTGGATGCCCTCCTTCGGCTCCGGCATGCCGGGCGGCATCCTGGCCCCGCTCATCGTCCAGCGCGCATGGGCGAGCACGACGCCGGGCGCCAGCTCGCGCACCGTTACGTCGGTAAACACGAGACGGCTGTCGCGAAACGCCTGGGTGAACGCCGTCGTGAGCTTCGCTTCGAGCTCCGCGCGGCCGCGCCACCACCAGCCGACGACGTTGACGACGTCGCAATCGTCGCTGAACAGCGCGGCGTAGGCGCGCGCGTCGTGCGCGTTCCAGGCGTCGGCCTGGCGGACGACGACGGTGCGTATCGTCTCCCGATCGCCGGCATCCAGCGCAGCTGCGGTCAGCGGCAGCAGCAGGAACATGATTGCAGCGAGGCGGCGCATGGGATGCACTCCGCGGCGAATGAAAACGTGAGTCAGATGCGGCGCGCGAGCTTCTCCGCGAGGCCCACGTAGCCGGCCGGCGTGAGTGCGGCTAGCCGCGCCTTCGCGTCCGCCGGCAGCGCGAGCGTCGCGATGAACTCCCGCAACGCGTCAGCCGTGATGCCGCTCTTGCCGCGCGTCAGGGCTTTCAGCTGCTCGTAAGGCTCCGGCAATCCGTAGCGCCGCATCACCGTCTGGATCGCCTCGGCGAGCACCTCCCAGTTGGCGTCGAGATCGGAGGCGATGCGCGCGCGGTCGACGTCGAGCCTCGCGAGTCCCTGCCGCAGCGCCGTCCACCCGAGCAGCGTGTGGCCGAGCGCGACGCCCAGATTGCGCAGCACCGTCGAATCGGTCAGGTCGCGCTGCCAGCGCGACACCGGCAGCTTTTCCGCCATGTGGCGCAGCAGCGCGTTGGCGAGGCCCAGGTTGCCTTCCGAATTCTCGAAGTCGATCGGGTTCACCTTGTGCGGCATCGTCGACGAGCCGACTTCGCCTTCCTTCATCCGCTGCCGGAAATAGCCGAGCGACACATAACCCCACACATCGCGATCGAGATCGATCAGGATCGTGTTCGTGCGCGCAAGCACGTCGCAGTATTCGGCGATGCCGTCGTGCGGCTCGATCTGCGTCGTGTACGGATTGAACTCCAGGCCGAGGCTCGCGATCGTCCGTGCCGCCACCTTCTCCCAGTCGACGTCCGGATACGCGATCGCATGCGCGTTGTAGCCGCCGACGGCGCCGTTCATCTTGCCCTTGATCGGCAGGCGCTCGAACGCGGCGATCTGGCGCGCCAGGCGGGCCAGCACGTTGGCGAATTCCTTGCCGAGCGTCGTCGGCGTTGCCGCCTGCCCATGCGTGCGGGCGAGCATGGGTAGCGCGGCGTGCTCGTGCGCAAGCTTGCGCAGGTCGCCGGCGATGGCCTCGAGCACCGGCAGCAGCGCGGTCGTTCTCGCCTCGGCGAGCGCGATGCCGTAGGCGGCGTTGTTGATGTCTTCCGACGTGCACGCGAAATGCACGAAGCCGGCGACGCGCGCGAGCTCGGGCTCGGATGCGAAGCGCTCCTGCAACCAGTATTCGACCGCCTTGACGTCGTGGTTGGTGCGCACCTCGATCGCCTTCACGCGTGCGGCGTCAGCGGGCGAAAAGGCGTCTGCGATGTCGGCGAGCCTGGCGGCCGCTGCGGCGGAAAACGGGGGCACTTCGGGAATCGAAGGCTCCGCGGCAAGCGCGGCAAGCCATGCGAGCTCGACGCGTACGCGCTGCCGGATCAACGCGAATTCGCTGAACTGGTCGCGCAGCCGGTCGGCCTTGGCGGCATAGCGCCCGTCGAGCGGCGACAGCGCGGTGAGGCGAGTGTTCCCGGCGGCATCCATCGCGCTTTCGAGTCTAGCAGGAATCCGCCATCAGCCAGTCGCCGCGGGCGCCCGCAACGAGGCGCTGCGGCGCCCGGCGCGGCAAGGGAATCCGATGCGACGCGATGCTATACTGCGCTGCGCATTCCCACGCGTTTTCCTCCGCGCCTCCCGTGCTCAAGCTGATCGCATCCAGGACGAGCCCGTTCGCCCGCAAGGTGCGCATCGTGCTCGCGGAGAAAAAGGTCGAATGCCAGATGCTCGAGATGTCCGCATGGGACGCGGGCAATCCGATGCACGCCTACAATCCGCTCGGCAAGCTGCCAGTGCTGATCCTCGACGACGGCACGCAAATCTACGACTCGCGCGTCATCGTCGAGTACGTAGACCTCGTGAGTCCGGTGTCGCGGCTCATTCCCGAGCCCGCCCGCCAGCGCATCGCCGTCAAGAAATGGGAGGCGCTGGCCGACGGCATCTGCGACGCGGCCGCTGCGATCGTCGTCGAGCGCCGCCGTCCGGCGGTGCTGCAAAGCGAGGAATGGATCGATCGCCAGCGGCGCAAGATCCGCGAGGGCACCGCGGAGCTCGCGCGCGAGCTCGACGAGCGCGCGTGGTGCCACGGCGAGACGTATTCGCTCGCCGACATCGCCACCGGCTGCGCGCTCGGTTATCTCGACCTGCGCCACGCCGAGCTCGACTGGCGCGCGCTTCATCCGAATCTCGCGCGCCTCGCCGAGAAGCTCGCGAAGCGGCCGCCGTTCGCAGACACGCTGCCGCCAACCTGATCGGTGTCGGAGGTGTAACCCCCGGTGTCGGAGGTGCAACCCCCGACACCGAAAGTTCGCTACAGCGATTGCTTGAGCTGCTCGAGGATCGCCGGGTTCTCGAGCGTCGACACGTCCTGCGTGATCTCCTCGCCCTTCGCAATGGAGCGCAGCAGTCGCCGCATGATCTTGCCCGAGCGCGTCTTCGGCAGGTTGTCGCCGAACCGGATGTCCTTGGGCTTCGCGATTGGACCAATCTCTTTCCCGACCCAGTCGCGCAGCTGCTTCGCGATGGCTGCCGCCTCGCTGCTGTCCGGGCGCGCGCGCTTCAGCACGACGAACGCGCACACGGCCTCGCCGGTCGTGTCATCGGGCCGGCCGACGACGGCGGCCTCGGCGACGATCGGGTTCGCGACGAGCGCCGACTCGATCTCCATCGTGCCGAGGCGATGGCCGGAAACGTTCAGCACATCGTCGATGCGGCCCATGATCGTGAAATAGCCGGTCGTCACGTCGCGCACCGAGCCGTCGCCTGCGAGATACAGCTTGCCGCCGAGCTCCTCGGGAAAGTACGCCTTGCGGTAGCGCTCGGGATCGCGATAGATCGTGCGAATCATCGCGGGCCACGGTCGCTTGACGACGAGCATTCCGCCCTGGCCGTTCGGCACGTCGCGCCCGATTTCATCGACGATCGTCGCCATGATCCCCGGCAGCGGCAGCGTGCACGACCCGGGAACGAGCGCCGTGACGCCTGGCAGCGGCGAGATCATGTGACCGCCGGTCTCGGTCTGCCACCACGTGTCGACGACCGGGCAGCGCTCGCGCCCGACGTTCCTGTAGTACCACATCCACGCTTCGGGGTTGATCGGCTCGCCGACCGATCCGAGCAAGCGCAAGCACGCGAGGTCGTAATTGCGCGGCGCCGTGGCGGGATTCACGTCGTTCGCCTTGATCAGCGATCGGATCGCCGTCGGCGCCGTATAGAAAACGCTGACGCGATGATCGGCGATCATCTTCCAGAAGCGGCCCGCGTCCGGATACGTCGGGATGCCTTCGAACACGACCTCGGTCGCGCCGCACGCGAGCGGGCCGTACACGATGTACGTGTGCCCGGTCACCCAGCCGATATCCGCCGTGCACCAGAAGACATCCGACGGCTTGATGTCGAACACCCACTTCATCGTCAACGCCGCCCACAGCAGGAAGCCCGCCGAGCTGTGCTGCACGCCCTTGGGCTTGCCGGTGGATCCCGACGTGTACAGAATGAACAGCGGATGCTCGGCCCCCACCCATTCGGGCTCGCAGGCGTCCGCCTGCTTCGCCGTCAGCTCGTGCATCCATACGTCGCGACCGGCCGAGAACGCAACGTTGTTGCCCGTGCGCCGGTACACGATCACGTTGCGCACCTCGTCGCAGCCGCCCATTCCGAGTGCCTCGTCGACGATGGCCTTGAGCGGGAGCGGCTTGCCGCCACGCATCTGCTCGTCGGCCGTGATGACGGCGACGGCGCCCGCGTCGACGATGCGTTCCTGCAGCGACTTCGCCGAGAAGCCGCCGAATACCACCGAATGCGTCGCGCCGATCCGCGCGCACGCCTGCATCGCGGCGACGCCCTCGATCGACATCGGCATGTAGATGACGACGCGGTCGCCCTTCTTCACGCCGAGCGACTTGAGTCCGTTGGCGAGCCGGCACACGCGCTGGTGAAGATCGCGATAGGTGACGTTCGTGACCTTGCCATCGTCGGCCTCGAAAACGATGGCGACCTTGTCCGCGTTGCCGTTCTCGAGATTCCGGTCGAGGCAGTTGTACGAGACGTTCAGCTCGCCGTCCGCGAACCACTCGTAGTACGGCGCGCGGCTCTCGTCGAGCGCCTTCGTGAACGGCTTTCGCCATGCGAGGTGCTCGCGCGCGAGATCGGCCCAGAACCCCTCGAAGTCTCGGGCGGCCTTCGCGTTCATCGCCTCCCAGTCGGCCTTCTTCACGTTCGCCTGGGCCATGAAGGCCTCCGACGGCTCGAACACGCGCTTTTCCTGCATGACGGACTGGATCGTCGACATTGCAATCTCCTCCGAAGGCAACGTTGTCGCGGAAGGCCGGCTTCCTCGCGCCAGCCGGCCCTTTGGGGCAAGTCTACCGAAGGCGCGAGCGCGCGCCAACGCACGCGGCGCAAGCAGGTCGCGATGATAAAATCGTCGGTTTCGCGACGGCTGCCGCCGCCTCCATGACACCCGCCACGCCCCGTCCGCCCGCGGATCGGCGCCTGCGCCAAAGGCGCACCCCATGACCTCGATCCAGCAGGAACACCTGATCCAGAGCGTCGCCGACGCGCTGCAATACATCTCCTACTATCACCCGGCCGACTACATCGCCGCACTCGGCGACGCATACGCGGCGGAGACATCGCCGGCCGCGAAAGATGCGATCGCGCAGATCCTGACGAACTCGCGCATGTGCGCCGAGGGCCACCGGCCAATCTGCCAGGACACCGGAATCGTCGTCGCGTTCGTGCGCGTCGGCATGGACGTACGGTTTCCCGACGCGACGATGAGCGTCACCGACATGATCAACGAAGGGGTGCGCCGCGCGTATCTCGACCCCGACAACACGTTGCGCGCGTCGATCCTGCGCGATCCGGCCGGCAAGCGCACGAACACGAAGGACAACACGCCGGCGGTCGTGCATTTCGACCTGGTTCCCGGCGACACGGTGGACGTCCGCATCGCGGCCAAGGGCGGCGGCTCGGAGAACAAGGCGAAGTTCGCGATGCTGAACCCTTCGGACTCGATCGTCGACTGGGTGCTGAAAACGGTGCCGACGATGGGCGCCGGCTGGTGCCCGCCGGGCATGCTTGGGCTGGGCATCGGCGGCAGCGCGGAAAAGGCGATGGTCCTCGCGAAAGAGTCGCTGATGGAGACCATCGACATGCACGCACTCAAGGCGCGCGGTCCGGCGAACCGCCTCGAGGAACTGCGCATCGAAATCTACGACAAGGTCAACGCGCTCGGCATCGGCGCGCAGGGCCTGGGCGGCCTGTCGACGGTGCTCGACGTGAAGATCCTCGACTATCCGACGCACGCGGCAAGCCTGCCGGTGGCGATCATTCCGAACTGCGCGGCGACGCGGCACGCGCATTTCACGCTCGACGGGAGCGGCATCGCCAGGCTCGATCCGCCGGATCTCGCCGACTGGCCCGACGTGCACTGGTCGCCCGCGCCGGAGTCGAAGCGCGTCGATGTCAACACACTGACGCCTGCGGAAGTCGCGACCTGGAGGCCGGGCGACCGGCTGCTGCTGAACGGCCGCATCCTGACCGGCCGTGACGCCGCGCACAAGCGCATCGTCGATATGCTCGCACGCGGCGAGACGCTGCCGGTCGATTTCACGAACCGCATCATCTATTACGTCGGACCGGTCGACCCCGTGCGCGACGAAGTGGTCGGGCCGGCGGGACCGACGACGGCGACACGGATGGACAAGTTCACCGACACGATGCTCGCGAAGACCGGGCTGATCGCGATGATCGGCAAGGCGGAGCGGGGCCCCGCCGCCGTCGAGGCGATACGCAAGCACCGCGCCGCGTACCTGATGGCGGTCGGCGGCGCGGCCTACCTGGTATCGAAGGCGATCCGCAAGTCGCGCGTCGTCGCGTTCGCCGATCTCGGCATGGAAGCGATCTACGAGTTCGACGTCGTCGACATGCCGGTCACCGTGGCCGTCGATGCGAACGGCGAATCGGTGCACGAAACGGGGCCGCGCGAATGGAGGCAGCGGATCGGCAGGATTCCCGTGACCGCCGCCTAGACCGCCTTCGCGACTTCGGGATCCGGCCGGGTCATTGCCCCGACGTCAGCGAAGCCGCTGCTCTCGACCCCGAAGTTTCATCCGCCGAGAAACAGGCGTCCCACGTCGGGATTGTCGAGGAGCTCCCGCCCCGTCGCGGCGAGCGCGATGCGGCCGGAGACGAGTACGTAGCCGATGTCGGCGAACTCCAGTCCCTTCTTCGCATTCTGCTCGACCATGACGATCGTCTTGCGCTCACTGCGCTGCAGATCGGCGAGGATCTCGAACACCTTGTCGATGTAGCGCGGCTCGAGCCCGATCGACGGCTCGTCGATGAGCAGGACCGACGGATCCATGATGAGGGCACGTGCGATCTCGAGCAGCCGCCGCTCGCCGCCTGACAATACGGCCGCCCGCTGGCGGCGGCGTTCAGCGAGCCGCGGGTAGCGGTCGAGCACGCGTTCCGCTGCACGCCGCGCTTCGCGGCTGCGCGGCAGCACGTATCCGCCCATCAGCAGGTTTTCCTCGACGCTCATGTCGGGAAACACCGAGTTGTCCTGCAGCACATAGGCGATGCGCGCGTCGCGGAGCTTGCGCTGCGCCGGCATGCGCGTCACGTCGCGGCCGCCGACGCGGATCGTGCCCGACATGACGTGCGTGAAACCCTGGATCGAATGCAGCACGGTGGACTTGCCCGCGCCGTTCGGGCCGATCAGGCAAAGTGACTGGCCTTGGCTGACACGCAAGTCTAGCCCATGGAGGATTTCCATGCGGCCATAGCCGGCGACGAGGCGGTCGATCGCGACGAACGGCGACCCTGCGCAAAGACGCTCGAGGCGATCCGCGTCGGGACGTTGTGTCGCCAGCTCGTCCGCGGCGCGCTCGACCACGTCGACCGAGAGCACGACGTCGGTCGCGCCGGATCCGTAGCCGCTGATTTCAGGCCGCTCCGTGGCCGCCGGTGCGCTCGGTGCGCTCACCTAACGGCCTCCGAGGTACGCCTCGACGACGCGCGGGTCGCTGCGCACCTGGTCCGGCGTCCCCTGCGCGAGCAGCTCGCCATGCGCGAGGCAGTAGATGTGGCTCGCCAGGTTCATGATGACGCGCATGTTGTGCTCGATGACGAGCAGCGTGATCCCGAGTTCGGCATTCGCCCGCTTCAGGCGATCGACGAGGCCGTTGATGAGCACCGGATTGATGCCCGCCGTCGGCTCGTCGAGGAGCAGAAGGCGCGGACCGTTCATCAGCGCCATCGCGAACTCGAGCAGCTTCTGCTGGCCGAACGACAAGTCCCCGGCGGGGAGGAACCGCTTCGACTGCAGGCCCGCGAACTCGAGCAGCGATTCGGCGTGGCCGGTGATCTCCGGCGCCGGCTTGCGCAGCATGCTCAGCAGCGTCTCGCCCGCCTGCGCCGTGCTGATCTGCATGTTCTGCAAGCAGTTCATCTTCCGGTAGACGTGCGTCTGCTGGAACGTCCGCACGACGCCGAGCCGCGCGATCGTCGGGGTGCGCAAGCGCGAGATCTCGCGTCCGTCGAAGCGGATCGAGCCGCCGTCGATCGGATGGAAGCCGGCGATCGAATTGAAAAGCGTGGTCTTCCCCGAGCCGTTCGGGCCGATGAGGCCGGTGATCCGGCCAGCCGGCACGTCGAGCGAGACGCCGCGATTGGCGACGACGCCGCCGAAGCGCTTCGACACATTGCGCACTTCGAGTAGCGGGGAATGGTCCCCCCACGCTCGCGGCTCCGCCGCTTCGCTGCCCCCCGAGGGGGCGCAATGAGCGGCTCGGGGCGGCCCTTCGCCGCTCAATGGCGCGATAGTCACTGCACGCTCTCCGCCGGCGCTGTCGCGACCGGTTGCGTGCGCCGCCGCACCCGCGTGAACCAGCCGGCCACGCCCGTCGGGAAGAACACGACGATGACGACGATCAGAAGGCCCATCGCGACGCGCTGCCACCCGAGCAGATACGTCCAGAACACCTCCTGCGTGACATGGAAGATCACCGCGCCGATCACCGGTCCCCACAGCGTGCCTTTGCCGCCGAGCACGGCCATCAGCACCATCCACACGCCGAACGTCGCGCCGGCGAATGCGAGGTCGCGCGGGTCGATGAAGCCGACCAGGTTGCCGACCGGACCGCCGGCCGCGCCGAGAAAGAACGCGCTCACGCACCAGGCGAAGACCTTGGTGCGCGTCGTATGCAGACCCATCGCTTCGGCCTTGTCCTCGTTGTCGCGGATCGCGTTCATCGCGAGGCCGAACCGCGTCGTGTAGAGCGCGCGCGCGGCGAGAAACGTGATCGCGGCGAGCGCGAACAGCAGGTAATAGAAGAAGCGGCTGCGATCCCCGATTTCGCCCGGAAAGACGGGAACCGTCATTCCGGACGCCGCGCCGACGTATTCCCACGCCGACGCGAGGTCCGCGGCAACGATCGACAGCCCGAGCGTCGCGATCGCGAAATAGTGCCCGCGGATGCCGAGAATGGCGGGACCGAGCACGAGCGCGCCCAGCGCGGCGACGAATCCGCCGAGCGCTGTGCCGATGAAGAGGGCCGGATAGTACGAGAGCCCCGAATCCCGCTGCACCAGCGCGCACGCATAGACACCCAACCCGAAAAAGAACACGTTGCCGAACGAGTTGTAGCCCATCTGCCCGCCATTGATGTCCCAGGTGACGGCTAACAGGATCATCAGCCACAGGAACGCGAGCTGCGTGACGATATGCGGCGCGAGCCACGGTGCAAGGACGCCGAGCACGCCGAGGCCGACAAGAAGCGCGATGTCGCGACCGCGCGTCACACCGCCGCGTGTCGGAGGTGCAACCCCCGGTGTCGGAGGTCTAACCGGCGGTGTCGGAGGTGCAATCTCCGGTGTCGGAGGTGCGACTCTCGTTGCCGCGGACGTTCTCACTGCAGATATTTCCGCTGCCGCGCGAGCACCTGGTTGCGGCCGATCAGCAGCGCGATCAGCAGCAGGAAGATGAACGCGGTCTGGTATTCCGCACCGAGCACGAAGCCGGCGAATTCTTCCAGCACGCCGAGCGCGCTGCCCGCGACGATCACGCCGGGCAGGTTGCCAAGCCCGGCGGCGACGACGATCATGAACGAGCGCAGCGTGTACGTCAGGCCGAGATACGGCTGCACGAACCACGTCATCGCGACCAAGCCTCCGGCAGCGCCGCAGATCGCGCAATTGAGCGCGAAGGTCGTTGCGTAGACGCGATCGGTGTCAATGCCGAGCACGCGCGCGGCACGCGCGTTCTGCGCGGTGGCGCGGATGGCCTGGCCGATGCGCGTATGACGCAGGAACACCACGAGCGCGCCGCCGACCACGAGCGTCGCCGCGAACCCGGCGAGCTTGATTCCCGCGATCGAGATCAAGCCGTTGTCGAACGAAAGGCCCGGCAGATCCGAGGGCACTGTGCGGATATCGGCACTGAACAGCTGGTTGGCGAGCTGCTGCAGCAGGATGCTGATGCCGAATGTCGCGAGAATCGAAACGAACATGTCACGGTCGACGAGGCGACGGATCACCAGGGGGTAAAGCGACGCGCCGAGCACGGCCATCACGGCAGCCGCGATCGGGATGCCGAGCAGCGGATGTATGCCGGCGCGGTCGAGATAGAACACGACGTAGCCGCCCAGCATGACGAACTCGCCCTGCGCGATGTTGATGATGTTCATCACGCCCCAGACGAGCGCCATCCCGTATGCGACGAGCGCGAAGATCGCGCCCACCAGGATGCCGCTCATGACGAGCTGGACGAGGAGGATCGGCGCGTCGAAGAGGACGGCGAGATTCGACATGGCGGGAACCAGTGCCGCCGGCGCTCGAATAGCGACCCCCGGCGGCGAACGGCGTTACTTCCGGCTGACCTGCGCGCCCGCTTCGCGCTTGTCCCACGTCGGCGCCGGGTAGACCGGCTTCGCCGAGGCCCATTTCGACGGCGCGACGACGACGTAGTCTTCGTGCTGCACCTGGTACATCACCATCGACTTGGCAACGTTCTTGCCGGTCGCATCGAACTTGACCGGCCCGTAGAACGTCATCAGGTCGGTTTTCGCGAGCGCGTCGCGGACCTTTTCCTTGTCGAGCGAGCCGGCGCGCGAAATCGCGTCGGCGAACACCTCGACGGATGCCGTCGACTCCGCCGCCTGGTAAGGCGGGTCGTAGTTGTACGCCTTCTTGAACATGTCGGCGTACTGCTGCGAATTGCCGAACCAGGGATCCGTGTACGTCAGGCTGACATCCCATTGCGAGCCGCAGAACGCATAGTCGGCGTCCTTGCCGAACTTCTCGGTGATCTGCGCCGAATCGCAATGCGTGAGCGCGAGCATGGGCACGTACACCTTCTGCTCGGCGACCTGCCGGATGCCGAGCACCGCGCCCTTTTCGTGACCGGAGATCATCAGCGCGTCAGGCTTCAGCGCCTTCACCTTGGTCAGCGTCGCCGTCATGTCGTTCAAGTCGGCGGGCAGCTTGTCGTCGATGACGATCTGCATGTCGTACTTCTTCGCGTCCTCGATGATGCCGTCACGCACGTCCTGCGAGAAATTGTCGTTCTCGATGGCAATCGCGATCTTCACCGTCTTCGCGTCTTTGCCCGCCTTCTTCGCCTGCTCGGCGAGGATGTTCACCGCCTCGCGCAGGTAATAGTCGGACGTGTTCAGCACGGCGAACAGGTATTGGTACCCGTTCTTGAAGAGACCGCGGTCCGCGCCATTGCCCTCGACCATCGGCATTTTGTATTTCTCGGTGATCGGCGCGATCGCCTTCGTGAGCGCCGAGCTGTAGGGCCCCAGCACGAAATCGACGTGATCCTGGCCGATCAGCCGTTCGGCGAGCTGCGCGCCCCGCGCCGACGTCGACTCGTCGTCGTAGTAGAGGACCTTCAGCTTGTACGCCTTGCCGCCGACCTTGACACCGCCCTTGTCGTTGATCGTCTTGACGGCCAGGTCGTAGCCGTCCTTCGTGTTCTTGCCGTTGGTCGAATACTTGCCGGTGAGCGATACCGCGGCGCCGAGAACGATCGTGTCGTCCGCAGCCTGCGCCGCGGACGCGGCGCCATAGGCAAACGCAGCCGCCGCGCAGGCGGCGGCCAGCATCCTGATCTTCATTGCATCCTCCAAAAGGTGACCGGACCGGGCCCTTCGACGGGCCTTCGCATCCCCCCACTGCCCGATCAGACTGCGGATGCGCCCTTTTTGTTCAGGTTTCCCGCCAAATCCGCCGGGCGGTCGACGTCTCCCAGGATGCCGGGGTCGTCGACGTCAACGATGGTCAGGCCGGCCGCGTTACGCTGCAGGATGCCGCGCGCGCCAACGTCACCGGTGAGCGCGGCAAGCGCCGCGTGATGACGGCGCGCAAATCCGACCGGATGGCCGCGCTGCCCGCGCAGCGCCGGCGCGGCGATGCTTGCACCTGCACGGAGCGCATCGGCCACTCTCGCGATCGTCGCGGGGTCGATCCAGGGCATGTCGGCCAGGGCGACGACCCAGCCTTCCGCATCCGCTGCCGCTCGCGCGCCGCACGCGAGGCTCGCCCCCATCCCGTCGTCGGCGCTCGAGCACTCGACGACGCGCACGCCTGTCGCGCCCAGCAGGCGCGAGAGCACGACGTTGCCGGGCCGGACAACCGCAATCGAGTCCGGGAGCGCAGCGACGAGATTCCGCGCGGCCGCCACGCCGAGCGGCGTGCCCGCCTGCATTGCATGGTCCGGTGAGCGCAGCGCAGCCACCAGCTTGTCACTGCCGAACCGCGAGCCGCGGCCTGCGGCAAGCAGGATGCCGACGACGCGCATGCGCTACGTGCCCCGCGCAAGCATGATGGCGCCGGACGCGTGCGTCGCGGACGATCCGCGCTTCACGCGAGCCATCCGTGCGTCACGCGAACCATCCGTGCGTCACGCGAACCATCATTACTGCGACAGCAGCCGGAACCTGCCGTCGCGGATCGTGATCAGCACGCGCGCGCGCTCGTCCATGCCATTGTGGTTCGCCGGCGACATGTTGAAAACCCCCTGGCAGCCGACCACTTCGCGTTCGTGCTCGAGCGCATCGCGCAGGGCGGAACGGAACGCCTCCGTGCCGGGTTTCGCCGTCTCGAGTGCGACGGGAATCGCGCGCTCGAGCAGGATCCCGGCATCCCACGTATTCGCGCCGAACGTCGCCGGCTTCGTGCCGAACTGCTTCTCGTACGCGGCGATGTACGCCTGCGCAACCTTCTTCGTCGGATTGGCATCGGGAATCTCGTCGATCACGAGCATCGGCCCCGCCGCGAGCACCGTGCCCTCGACCTTGTCCTTGCCGAGCTTGATGAAATCGTCGGTCGCGACCGCGTGCGTCTGGTAGATCGTGCCCTTGAATCCCTGCTCGCGCAGCGTCGCCTGCGGCAGCACGGCCGGTCCGCCAACCGCGGCGATCAGCATCGCGTCGGGCTTCGCGGCGATGAGCTTCAGCGTCTGCCCCGTCACACTGGAGTCGGTGCGGCCGTAGCGCTCGACGGCGATCACCTTCACGCCTGCCTTCTCGCCGAGCGCGCTGAACACCTTGAGCCAGTTCTCGCCGTACGGATCGTTGAAGCCGATGAAGCCCACGGTCGCGACTCCGTTGCGCTTCATGTGCGAAAGGAGCGCGGCGGCGATCAGGTCGTCGTTCTGCGTCGTCTTGAACACCCAGCGCTTCTTCGCGTCGAGCGGCTCGACCACGGCCGACGTGCCGACCGTCGCCATCATCGGCACCTTCGCCTCGGCGATGACGTCGAGGATCGCGAACGCGTTCGGCGTCGTCGACGGCCCGATCAGCGCGTCGATGTGGTGCTCCTGCACGAGCTTCTTCACGTTCTGGACCGCTCGCGTCGTGTCGCCGCCATCCTCGAGCGAGATGTACTCGACGCTCGCGCCGCCGATCGTCCGCGGCAGGATGTCGCCGGTGTTCTTCTGCGGAATGCCGATCGCCGACGTCGGTCCAGTGGCGGACACCATGAGACCGATGCGGATCTGCGCTCCGGCAGATCCGATCGAGGCGCCTGCGAGAAGGGCCGCCAATGCAATTCGAGCGAACACTTGAGCTCCTGTCGAAATCGGGTCAGGGACGAACGTTCAGGGCAGCCGCGGCACCTCGGTCCCTGCGGGGTTGCGGCCGCACCGCCGGCGCCGTAGAGTGTCCAAGGAGTTGCAGCGCTCGATCCGGCATTGCGACATCCGCCGGACCGGGTCCCCAGTGAACCGATCGACGGAGGACACGATGCGGCGCAGACTCTATTTCATCATGCCGGACCTTCCGAGCGCGCGCAGGATGATGGACGACCTGCTGCTCGCGCGCATCGAGGAGCGGCACATCCACTTCCTCGCCCGCCGGGGAATGGCGATGGACGGCCTGCACGAGGCTAACCACCTGCAGAAGTCCGACCTGGTCCACGGCGCACAGGTGGGACTCGCGCTCGGCGCGTTGCTCGGCGTGGTCCTGGGCGCCGTCGTCGTGATGACCACGGCGACCCAAGATCGCTGGCAGATTCCCATCGTACTGGGCGCGGGACTCGCGGGCGCGATATTCGGGGCCTGGGTCGCGAGCATGGTCGGCAGCGCGGTGCCGAATTCGCGGCTCAAGCAGTTCGAAAGTGCGATCGCGGATGGGAGGATCCTCGTGATGGCCGACGTGCCGCAGTATCGGGTGAACGAGGTGCGCGAATCGCTGGGTGCACGGCACCCCGAGGCCGAGGATCGCGGGGTCGACCCGCACATCCCGGCGTTTCCGTAGCGATCGAACGTTTCGAAGCGTCGGCCGCTTCGCGCGGGAAGAGCTCAGGGACCGAAAAACTTCCTGACCTTTGGGCGACCGCCGCTCGCTTCCCTCGCTTAACGTGCGGCTTCGCCGCAGTTAGCGGTCGCAGAAGAGTGCGCGCCGGGCCTACGGCCCGAAAAACTCGCGCACTTTTTCGAGCCAGTTCTTCGCGCGCGGGTTGTGCGCTTCGGGATCCTCGGCATTGATCGCCTCGAACTCGCGCAACAGCTCTTTTTGCCGCGACGTGAGCTTCACCGGCGTCTCGAGCGCGACGTGGCAGTAGAGGTCGCCGATCACCGAGCCGCGTACCGGCCGGATGCCCTTGTTCTTCAGGCGGAACACCTGCCCGGTCTGCGTCTCGCTCGGGATCCTGATCTTGGCGTGACCATCGAGCGTGGGAATCTCGATCTCCCCCCCGAGCGCGGCAGTCGCGAAGCTGATGGGCATCTCGCAGTGCAGGTCGGCGCCGTCGCGTTGGAACACCGGGTGCGCCTTCAGGTTGACAACGACGTACAAGTCGCCCGGCGGCCCGCCGTTGACCCCCGCCTCGCCTTCGCCAGCGAGGCGGATGCGGTCGTCCTGGTCGACGCCCGCCGGGATCTTGACCGACAGCGTCTTGTGTTTCCGCACGCGGCCCGCGCCGGCGCACGTCTGGCAGGGGTTCGCGACGATCTTGCCCGTGCCGTGACATTGCGGGCACGTCTGCTGGATCGAGAAGAAGCCCTGCGACACCCGCACTTCGCCGCGGCCATGGCACGTCGGGCACGTTTGCGGCTGCGTTCCCGGCTTGGCGCCGCTGCCGTGACATGACTCGCACGACTCCATCGTCGGGATGCGAATCTTGACCTCGCTGCCGCGTGCGGCGTCCTCCAGCGTCAATTCGAGGTTGTAGCGCAGGTCGGCGCCGCGGAACACGCCGTTGCCGCGCGAGCCACCGCGTCCCTGGCCGAAGATCTCGCCGAAGATGTCGCCGAACGCGTCGGCGAACCCGCCGAAGCCTTCCGCACCGCGCGCGCCTGCCGCGCCGAAGCCCATCGCGGGATCGACGCCGGCGTGGCCGAATTGGTCGTAAGCGGCGCGCTTTTTTGCGTCCGAGAGAATCTCGTAGGCTTCCTTCGCTTCCTTGAAGCTCTCCTCGGCGCCCTTCTCCGGATTGCGGTCCGGATGGTGCTTCATGGCCAGCTTGCGATAGGCCTTCTTGATGTCCTCTTCCGATGCATCGCGGCTGACGCCGAGCACCGTGTAGTAATCACGCTTCGCCATGAATCGGAACGAACCCCTGAAAAAACGTCATGCAACGGACGCACCGAGCGCCGGCGAGTCAAAAGCAAAAGGCACGCCGCTCGACCGGCGGCTTGGCCCGGCAATCACAAAAACGGCCGCGTCGACCGGCGGTTCACGCCGTCGTCAACGCGGCCACATGAGGTGACGTCCGCAAGCGATTCTACTTGCGGTCCTTCACCTCCGTGTACTCGGCGTCGACGACCTTCTCGTCGCCGCCTTTCTCCTCGGCTCTGCCGGGCTGCGCACCCGCGCCGCCGGCCGCCCCGCCCTGCGCCTGCTGCTGCGCGTACATCGCCTCGCCGAGCTTCTGCGACGCGGTCATCAGCGCCTCGGACTTCGCCTGCAGCGCGTCCTTCGTCGCGTCCTTGTCCTTCAGCAGGTCGTCGGCTTCCTTCAGTGCCGACTCGATGCGTCCCTTCTCGTCGGCGCCGACCTTCTCGCCGTATTCGCCGAGCGACTTGCGCACGCTGTGAACGAGCGCATCGAGGCCGTTGCGCGCCTGGACGACTTCGAGGAGCTTGCGATCTTCCTCGGCATGCGCCTCGGCGTCCTTCACCATCCGCTGGATCTCGTCCTCGTTCAGGCCGGAATTGGCCTTGATCGTGATCTTGTTCTCCTTGCCGGTGGCCTTGTCCTTCGCGGACACGTGCAGGATGCCGTTCGCGTCGATGTCGAAAGTCACCTCGATCTGCGGCATGCCACGCGGGCTCGGCGGAATGCCCTCGAGGTTGAACTGCCCGAGACTCTTGTTTCCCCCCGCGCGGTCGCGCTCGCCCTGCAGCACGTGAATCGTCACCGCCGGCTGGTTGTCGTCGGCTGTCGAGAACACCTGCGTCGCCTTCGTCGGGATCGTCGTGTTCTTCTGAATCAGCTTCGTCATCACGCCGCCGAGCGTCTCGATGCCGAGCGAAAGCGGCGTGACGTCGAGAAGCAGCACGTCCTTGCGCTCACCGGCCAGCACCGATGCCTGCACCGCTGCGCCCACCGCGACCGCCTCGTCGGGGTTGACGTCCTTGCGCGGCTCCTTGCCGAAGAAGTTCTTGACCGTCTCCTGCACCTTCGGCATGCGCGTCATGCCGCCGACGAGGATCACGTCGTTGATGTCCGAAAGCTTGACGCCGGCGTCCTTGACCGCGATGCGGCACGGCTCGACCGTGCGCCCGATCAGCTCCTCGACGAGCGACTCGAGCTTCGCGCGCGTGATCTTCAGCGACAGGTGCTTCGGGCCCGACGCGTCGGCCGTGATGTACGGCAGGTTGATCTCGGTCTGCTGCGAGCTCGACAACTCGATCTTCGCCTTTTCCGCGGCTTCCTTGAGCCGCTGCAGCGCGAGCACGTCGTTCTTGAGATCGACCGCCTGCTCCTTCTTGAACTCGGCGACGATGTACTCGATGATCCGCTGGTCGAAGTCCTCGCCGCCCAGGAACGTGTCGCCGTTGGTCGACAGCACTTCGAACTGGTGCTCGCCCTCGACGTTGGCGATTTCGATGATCGAGATGTCGAACGTGCCGCCGCCAAGGTCGTACACCGCGATCTTGCGGTCACCTTCCTTCTTGTCGAGGCCGAACGCAAGCGCTGCCGCGGTCGGCTCGTTGATGATGCGCTTCACTTCGAGGCCCGCGATGCGGCCGGCGTCCTTCGTCGCCTGGCGCTGCGAATCGTTGAAGTAGGCGGGCACGGTGATCACCGCCTCGGTGACCTCCTGGCCGAGATAGTCCTCCGCCGTCTTCTTCATCTTGCGCAGGATCTCCGCCGACACCTGCTGCGCCGCGATCTTGCGGCCGCGTACCTCGACCCAGGCGTCGCCGTTGTCGGCCTTGACGATCTTGTAGGGCATCAGGCCGATGTCCTTCTGGACTTCCT
>Ga0068856_100000125_pt1 | contig 77301 bp, 69 predicted proteins | sample KBSCornC62_FD_66595 | JGI IMG/M metagenome (GOLD analysis project Ga0068856, IMG submission 66595) | Corn rhizosphere microbial communities from Kellogg Biological Station, Michigan, USA - KBS Corn C6-2 | ecosystem: Host-associated > Plants > Roots > Rhizosphere > Soil ...
ACGAACCAGAAAGCGCCGTCCTCTTCACCATGCTCGAGAAGGGCATTGCCGGTCTGGCGCGCGAAAGCCTGAAAGTCGCGAACGCTCGCCGGATCGGTGGCGGTGATGCGGATCGTCTGGCCGGACACCATGTCGTTCAGCGCCTTCTTCGTGCGCAGGATGGGCAACGGGCAATTGAGCCCGCGCGCGTCGATTTCGCGGTCGATCGTCAGCATGCTGGAAGAGAGGTGCTCGATGGTGCGGCGGGCAGATGATTATAGCAGCGCCGCTCCCCGGATCTTTTGCACGAGCACCGTGGTCGAGCGCTGGTGCAGGAACGGAATCGCGACGAAGCGGCCGCCGTTTGCGATCACCTCGCGCGCGCCGACGGTCGTGGTCACGTCGTAGTCGCCACCCTTGACGAGCACGTCGGGCATGCACGCGACGATCAGGTCGAGCGGCGTGTCGGCGTCGAAAGGAGCCACGAGGTCGACGCTCGCGAGCGCCGCCAGTACCGCCATCCGATCGGCGAGCGGATTGAGCGGCCGTCCCGGACCCTTGCCGAGACGAGCGGAGGACGCATCCGAATTGACGGCGACGGCGAGCGACGCGCCGAGTCCTTTCGCCTGCTCGAGGTACGTGACGTGTCCGCGATGCAGCAGGTCGAAGACGCCGTTGGTGAACACAAGCGGCCGGGGCAGTGCGCGAATGCGCGCGACGGCGTCCGCCGCGCCGGCGATCTTCGCCGGATAGCGCGGCGCCGGCAAAGGCTCGGTCTGCAAATCGGCCTGCTAGTTGGTGTACTCGAACAGCTTGACGACGCGCCCGACGCCCGACGTCGTCGCCGCGATCTGGCCCGCGGCGTCGCCTTCCTCGCGGCGCACGAGTCCCATCAGGTAGACGACGCCTCGCTCGGTGACGACCTTGACGTGCGTGGGCGAGAAAGTCTTGCTCGCCTCGACGAAGCGCGACTTGACCTTCGACGTGATGTAGGTGTCGTTCGACCGCGCGCCGACGTCCGACACGGGCGCGACGACGATCTCGTTGTGGACGCGGCGCACCTTCGCCGTCGTGCGCGCGATCTCGGCCATCGTGCCGACCAGGTCCTGCGTCGGCACCTCACCTGTCAGAAGCACGACGCCGTTGTAGCTCGTCACGTTGACGTGCACGCGATCGCCGTAGCCGGTGCCGATGTTGTTGGCGATCTTGAGCTCGATTGCCTCGTCGTCTGCCTGCGCGCCGACCGAGCGGCGATCGGTCGCGACCAGCGCCGTTCCGGCGACTGCGCCGCCGACCACCAGCGGCACGCAACCGGCGAGCAGCGTCGACACGCCGGCGACGGCGGCGAATGCGGCGAGGAGCAGGCGTTTCGTCATGCATCGTCTCCAAGCAACGTGGCGTCGATCACGTCGCACAGGCAGTGGATGGTAAGCAGGTGAACTTCCTGGATGCGCATCGTGCGCGCGTGCGGAACGCAGAGGTGGACGTCCTCCGGTGCGAGAAGTTCACCGATGCGGCCGCCGCCCTTGCCCGTCAGCGCAACGACGCGCATCTCGCGCTCGTGCGCCGCGGTCACCGCGGCGACGACGTTCGGCGAATTGCCCGACGTCGAGATCGCGAGGAGAACGTCGCCTTTCGCGCCGAGCGCCCGCACCTGCTTGGCGAACACCTGCTCGAACGCATAGTCGTTCGCGACGGCGGTGAGGAGCGACGTGTCGGTCGCGAGCGAGATCGCGGGCAGCTCGGGCCGCTCGCGCTCGAAGCGCCCGACGAGTTCCGCCGCGAAATGCTGCGCGTCGGACGCCGAGCCGCCGTTGCCGCATGCGAGGATCTTGCCGTCGGCGAACAGGCAGTCGGTCATCAGCGCGCCGGCGCGGGCGATCGGCTCCGCCATCGCCTGCGCCGCCTCCTGCTTGAGCAGCGCGCTGTCCGCGAAGTGACCGCGTATGCGCTCGACGTGATCGATCATGGCGGCGGATTCTAGCAGCTAGCGATCGGTGGCGAAGATGTCGCGCTGCCACGACACCGCGTCCGCGTCCAGGCGATCCATGAGGATGGCGTCGAAGCGGCACGGCGGCTCGCGGCCGATCATCGCGAGGTAGCCTTTCGCCGCAGTGACGAGTCGCGCGCGCTTCGCGGCCGTGATGCTTTCGAGCGCGCCGCCGAAGCGCTGCGAGCGTCGCATCCGCACCTCGACGAACACCAGCGTGGCGCCGTCGCGGGCGATCAGGTCGATCTCGCCTGCGCGCGTGCGGAAGTTGCGGCCGACGATCGCGAGTCCACGGCGCATCAGGAAGTCCGCGGCGATCGACTCGGCGCGCGCGCCGGATGCGCCGGTTCGCAGCGACGCGCCCTCAGGGGTTGGTTTCGGGAACGAGTTCACCGTCGCGGTACACGGCGAGTTTGCCCTCGCGTGCGAACTGGCGTCCCGGCGCAAGCGATACGTGGCCGGTTGCGCCGTCCATGTCGAAGCGCTCGGGCGGCCCGGCACGAAAAGCCGCGGCGATGCGAAAAGCGTCGAGCCCGAACGCATACAGGCGCGCGAGCGCGGCGCTGTCGAAGCTGCGCCGAGGCAGCCCGCCGAATTGCGGCGCGTCCGGCGTCAGGAGCCACGGGATCTCGACGACCTGAACGCCGTCCAGGTCGCGCGCCACGGCGGGCAGCGGTCGTTCGAACACGAGACCGCTCGCGAAGGCGCGGATGTTGCCGATGAAGGGCTTCACGAGCGCCGCACGGTCGCCGTTCACCGCGAGCAGCACGGCGTCGGGGGCACTCTGGTTCAGCGTGCGGCGCAGCGTGGTCAGCGAATCGCTCGAGGCGTCGAAGCGGAACGCCGACGGCATGCGGCCGCCGTGCTGGCTCCAGGTGGTGGCAAAGGCCCCGGCGAAGCGCTTCATCAGCGGCGAATCGCCTTCGACCACGTCGACGGCGCGCAGCCCGCTCGCGAGCGCGCGCTGCGCCAGCATCCGGCCGTCGCTTTCCACCGTCAGCGCGAACGAGAACATCGCATTCGGCAGCCGCGTCCCGTCGTCGAGTTGATTGAGCGCGAGCGTCCACGGCAGCTTCACGCCGGAGATCGAGAGCGTCTTCACGTCGTCGCGCACGAGCGGCCCGACGGCAATCGCGACGCCCTTCGCGCGAGCGGCTTCGAATGCCGTGATGACGCCGTCCACGCCGTGCGGAATCACGATGCATCGTGCACGTGCGCCGGCGGCGTCGGCAGCGTCGAGAAATCCGTCGCGAACGGCCGAGGCCGCGCGCTCGTACGCCGGAACCTGCAGCGGCAAAACGAGTGCGATCGTGTCCGTGGCCGGAGGCGGCGGCAACTCGTCCTCGGGCGCTGCGCCGGCAACTGCGGGCGGCATCGCCTCCGGCGGAACGGCGCCGTCCTGCGGAGTCGGCACGTCCGCCGGGAGCTCCTCGGGCGCAACGACCACGGGCGGAGGCGGTGCGGGTTGCGCACCCGGCGGCCGGATGACCTCGGCCCGGGTTGCCGTACGCACCGGCGCACAGGACAATGCCGCCGCGGCGAAAGCGATCGCGAGCAGCGCTGTCGCGAAACGCGCGGTCAATGGCATCGGGGAGGCGGGCGGAGCGCGCATGACGAGCGAGGACAGGACGGAGCCGGCGCCCGAGGAGTCACGAGCGTTTCGCGCCGAGCCCGGCTCATTATATGTGGTCGCCACGCCGATCGGTAATCTGCGCGACGTGACGCTGCGAGCCCTCGACATCCTGCGCACGGTCGACGTCATTCGCGCCGAGGACACGCGCGTCAGCGCGACGCTGCTGGCGCGCTACGGCATCGCCACCCGGCCGCGCGCCCTGCACGCGCACAACGAGGCGCGCGAGAGCGATGCGGTCGTGCGCGATCTCGCGGCGGGCCGCAGCGTCGCGCTGATGACCGACGCCGGGACGCCGGCAGTGAGCGATCCGGGCGCACGCGTCGTCGCGGCGGTCGTGCGTGCGGGACATCGCGTCGTGCCGATCCCGGGTGCGAGCGCCGTGGCGGCCGCCGTCTCGACCGCGGGGCTCGAAGCGCCGCGCTTTGCCTTCATGGGCTTTCTGCCGCCTGCGCAGAAGGCGCGCGCCGAGCTGCTTGCGCTCCATGCGGAGCTGCCGTCGGCACTCGTGCTCTACGAGGCGCCGCATCGGCTCGGCGCGACGCTCGCCGAGCTCGCCGCCACCCTCGACCCGCGCCGCACGGTAGTGATCGCGCGCGAGCTCACGAAGACTTTCGAGACGATCACGCGCATGCCGCTCGCCGATGCCGTGTCCTGGGCGGCCGCCGACGCGAACGCTGCGCGCGGCGAATTCGTCGTGATCGTCGATGCGCCCCTTGCCGGCGGCGGCACGAGCGGCGTGACCCTCGACGCGCGGCGACTCCTCGACGCGCTCGCCGACGAGCTCCCGCCCGCGCGCGCCGCGCGCGTCGCGGCGAAGGTGACGCAACTGCCGCGCGAGGTGCTCTACGAAATGGCGCTTGCGCGCAAGCGCTAAACGCCGAGATGCCGCGCGAGCGCGTCGGTGCGCTGCGCGAGCGACGCCGACCAGCCTTCCAGTACGACCGCACCCTTCTCGAGCACGACCGCGCGGTCGGTGTGCGCGAGCACGAGGCGGTAGTTGCGGTCGACGAGCAGCGAGGCGATACCGCTCGCGCGGATCTCGCCGATGATGCGCCAGATCTCGCGCACGATCTGCGGGGCCAGTCCCTCGGTGGCCTCGTCGAGGATCAGCACGTCGGGATTGCTCATCAGCGCGCGGCCGATCGCGAGCATCTGCTGCTCGCCGCCGGAAAGTTGCTGGCCGCCGAACGCCAACCGCTCGGCGAGGCGCGGAAACTTCGCGATGACGCGCTCGAACGTCCAGCCCGTGCGTGCGTCGCGCGGCGCTCGTTCCGCCAGCAGCAGGTTCTCGCGCACGGAGAGGGTTGGAAAGATGCCGCGGCCTTCCGGCACGTACGCGACGCCCATGCGCGCGATCCGATAGGGCGGCTCGCGCGTGCAGTCGCGCCCGTGCACGAGCACTTTGCCCGCGCTCGCCGGCGTGAGACCGAGCAGCGTGCGGATCAGCGTGGTCTTGCCCATGCCGTTGCGGCCGAGCAGGCCGATCGATTCGCCGGTGCCGATCGCGAGCGACACGCCGCGGAGCACGTGGCTCTCGCCGTAGTGCGCGTGCACGTCGCGCGCTTCCAGGAGCGCGCTCATCGCATGGTCATGCAGCTCCCGTGCGGTGGGCGCGGCCACGTCAGTCGGGAAGGGCCGCGGCTTCGTCGTGCGTCTCGCCGAGGTACGCGGTCTGCACTTCCTCGTTGCTGCGAATCGCCGCCGGCGCACCGGACGCAATGACCGAACCGTTCACCATCACCGTGATGCGGTCGGCGATCCGGAACACGGCATCCATGTCGTGCTCGACGAGCAGGATCGCGTGACCGGGCCGCAGTGCCGCCAGCAGCGCCAGCATCCGCTCGGTCTCCTCGGCGCCCATGCCGGCGAGCGGCTCGTCGAGCAGCAGCACCTGCGGCACCGTGGCGAGGCACATTGCGATCTCGAGCTGGCGCTTCTGGCCGTGCGACAACGTGCCGGCCACGCGGCGCGCCTGTCCCGACAAACCCGCATGCTCGATCGCCTGTTCCGCGAGCCGCGTGCTTTCGGCGCACTTCACGGCCGGATTCCACCAGTCGAACGCGTGCTGGTGATGCGCTTGCGCGGCGAGCCGGCAGTTCTCGAACACAGTCGAGCGAGGAAAGATCGTGGTGCGCTGGTAACTGCGGCCGATGCCCGCGCGCGCCCGCCGTGGCTGTGGCCAGTACGTCACGTCGCGTCCCTGCAGGTGCACCTCGCCGCTGCTGGCCGGAATCTCCCCTGCGAGTATGTTGACGAGCGTCGACTTGCCCGCGCCGTTGGTCCCGATCACCGAATGCACTTCGCCGCGCGCGAGGTCGAGCGAGACGCGATCGACGGCGGTCAGGCCGCCGAATCGGCGCGTGACGCCCGCGGCGGTCAGCAGCACGTCATCCGGCATGGGGAACGGGCACGCGGCCGCGGCGCAGTTGGGCGGGAAGGCCGGTCACGCCGTTCGGCATCAGCGCGACGCAGGCGATGATCGTGAGGCCGAGCGGCAGCTGCCAGTGCCTGGCGAAGCCGCCGAACAGCGCCTCGGATTGGAACAGCTCCTTCAGCACGACGAACAGGAACGCGCCCAGCACCGCGCCGCGCAGCGAGCCGATGCCGCCGAGAATCAGCATCAGCAGCACGGTGCCGGACTGGTGCCACGCCAGGATCTCCGGGTTGACGAAGCCGTCCTTCACGGCATAGAGGAATCCCGCGACACCGGCAAGCGCGCCGGCGAGCACGAACGCGGCCAGCTTGTACGGGTACGTCGAAAAACCCGCGGCGCGCATCCGCTGCTCGTTCGCCTTGATGCCCGCGAGCGCATGCCCGAACCGCGAGCGTCCCACCGCGGCCAGCAGCGCGTACACGACGACCAGCGCCGCCAGCGTCGAATAGTAGAAGGTCAGCGGCCGGTCGAGGTCGAGCAGCGTGTACGGGCCGATCGCGAGCACCGGCTTGACGTACAGGTAGCGGCCGTCGCTGCCGCCGGCGAACTTCATGTCGTGGAACACGAAGTACGCCATCTGCGCGAACGCGAGCGTCACCATGATGAAGTAGATGCCGCGCGTGCGCAGCGACAGCGCGCCTATGCCAAGCGCCGCGAGTGCCGAAATGACGACCGCAGCCGGCAGCAGCCACGCGATCGACGCCGCTTCGTTCTGCGGCGACAGCAGGGCGGTCGCATAGGCGGCGATGCCGAAGAACGCGGCATGGCCGAACGACACGAGCCCCGTGCGGCCGACCAGCAGCTCGAGCGACAGCGCGAAGATCGCGAGGATCATCGTCGTCACCATCAGGTCGACGTAGAACTTGCCGCCGACGAACGGAAAGATCCCGAGCAGCACGACGGCCGCGAGCACCGGCGTGGTGCGGGCAGCGGTCGACTCCTTCGTCGCGTTATCCGGCACGGAACAGTCCCTCGGGCCGCCACAACAGGATTGCGGCCATCAGCACGTACACCAGGATGCCCGCCGTCTGCGGGATCAGCACCTTGCCGAACGTGTCCACGAGCCCCACCAGCAGCGACGCGAGCAAGGCGCCCCGGATCGAGCCGATGCCGCCGATGACGACGACGACGAACGAGATGATCAGCACCTGGTTGCCCATGCCGGGGTACACGGACGACACCGGCGCCGCGAGCATGCCGGCGAACACCGCGAGCGCGACACCCGCCGCGAACACGATGCGGTAGAGCAGGCGGATGTCCACGCCGAGCGACTGCACCATTTCGCGATTGGACGCGCCGGCGCGAATCGCCATGCCGATGCGCGTGCGCGCGATGACGAGATAGAGCCCGAGCGCGACCAGCACGCACACGCCGGACATGAACAGCCGGTAGATCGGGTACGTCATCACGCTGCCGAGCTGCACGCTGCCCGCAAGCCACGCGGGCGGCGCGACGCCGTGGACGTCGTCGCCCACGAGGATGCTTCTCAGCTCCTCGAAGACCAGGATGAGCCCGTACGTCATCAGCACCTGCTGCAGATGCTCGCGCTGGTACAGGTAGCTCACGAAGCCCCATTCGAGCAGGTATCCGAACACCACCGAGAGCACGATGCCGATTGCGATCGCCGTGAAGAAGCCGCCGCCGAACTGCTCCGAGGCCCATGGCGCGAGCGCGTAGGCGAGGTACGCGCCGATCATGTAGAAGCTGCCGTGCGCGAGATTGATGACGCCGAGGATGCCGAAGATCAGCGTCAGCCCGCTCGCGACCAGGAACAGCAGCAGCCCGTATTGCAGGGCGTTCAGGCACTGGACGAGGAAGACGGCGAAGTCCATGAATCATCCGCGCAAAGTTTCGCTCGCTTCGCTCGCACGATACTTTGCGCGGGCGAGTCTTCCGCCGCCGTCCCGGGAGTGGCCCTTCGACGGCGGCGCGGTCAACGGCGAAATGCCCGCCCCGTTCGGGGCGGACGCGCGGCGCGCGGCGTCATCGCTCGCGCACCCGGCGGCGGTGATTCTACCGGCGCAACGTATCGTGCGCCTGCGGGGCGTATATACCTTTGCGCCCGCTAGCCGCCCATCTTGCAGCCGGGCGACGGCTCGGCGAGCGCCTTGACCGCGATGCCTTCGAACTTGTTCTGCGTCCCGACGACCTTGCGCAGGTAGATGTCCTGGACCGGGTCGTGCGCCTTCGACAGCGTGAACGTGCCGCGCGGGCTGTCGATGCGCGCCTTCTCCATCGCGGCGACCAGTGCGTCGCGCTTGGCGACGTCGCCGCCGACCGCGGCGAGGCCCGCGCCGAGCAGCTGCGCGGCATCGTAGCCCTGCACCGCGTACACGTCGGGCTCGGCCTTGTACGCCTTGGCGTAGTCGGCACGGAACGCCTTGTCCTTGGCGTTCGTGAGGCCGTCCGCGTAGTGCAGCGTCGTCAGCAGGCCCTGCGCGGCTTCACCCTGCGCCTCGAGCGTGCCGTCGGTGAGGAAGCCCGGGCCATACAGCGGAATCGTCTTGTTGAGGCCGGCGGCCGCGTAATCCTTGACGAACTTGACGGCGCCGCCGCCCGCGAAGAACGCGTACACGGCGTCGGGCCTGGTCGCCGCGATCTCGGTCAGCAGCGCCTGGAACTCGACGTTGGGGAACGGCAGCGTCAGCTCCTTGACGACCTCTCCGCCCGATCCCTTGAGACCGTCCTTGAAGCCCTGCACCGATTCATCGCCGGCTGCATATTTCCACGTGATCGTCACGACCTTCTTCGCGCCCTTCTCGCCCGCGACCTTGCCCATCGCGTAGCCGGGCTGCCAGTTCGAGAACGAGCTGCGGAAGATGTTCGGCGCGCACATCGGGCCGGTGACGGCGCGCGCGCCCGCGTTCGGGATCACGAGCAGCGTGTTCGTGTCCTTGGCCACCTTGGCCATCGCCATCACCACGCCCGAATGCACGGTGCCGACGACGACGTCGACGTTGTCGCGCTTGATCAGCTTGTTGATGTTGTCGACGGCCTTCGACGGCTCGGACTCGTCGTCGACCTTGAAATATTCGAGCTCGCGCCCGCCGAGCTTGCCGCCCTGCTCCTGGATGTAGAGACGGAAGCCGTTCTCGATCGCGTTGCCGAGCGCCGCGTAGGTGCCTGTGTACGGCAGCATGAACCCGACCTTGACCTTGCTCTGCGCGTCCGCGGTGGCCGCCGCGACGCAAAGACCCGCCGCCAGCAGGGCGCGCACGAGCGTTCCATATCGACCAGTCATCGAAAGCCTCCTCGGCAGATCGGGCGCCCCCTCGGCGCCGCATGGGAATTGTTGCCGATGCGCAGTATGGAGCATCGGGCCGCGCCGCCGGCCCTTGTCTTTGACGGCCGTGATGGAATCACGAGTGCTCGCGCTCACGCAGCCGGAAGCGCTGGATCTTGCCGGTGGCGGTCTTCGGCAACTCGTCGATGAACTCGAGGTAGCGCGGATACTTGTACGGTGCCAGCTTGTCCTTCACGAACGCCTTCAGCGTCTCCTCGAGCGCCGGGCCCGGCGCATGGCCGGTCTTCAGCACGACGAACGCCTTCGTCTTGGTGAGGCCATCCGCGTCCTGGCGGCCGATGACGGCCGCCTCGAGCACCGCCGGATGCTGCACCAGCGCGGCTTCCACCTCGAACGGCGACACGTAGATGCCGCTGACCTTCAGCATGTCGTCGGCGCGGCCCGCATAGACGTAACGGCCGTCTTCGCCGCGGGCGTACTTGTCGCCGCTGCGCGTCCATTCGCCCTGGAAAGTCGCACGCGACTTCGCGTGGTTGGTCCAGTACAGGAGCGCCGCGCTCGGCCCGCGGATGTAGAGATCGCCTACCTCGCCGTCCGCAACGGGCTTGCCGTCCTCGCCGCGCAACTCGACGTCGTAGCCGGGAACCGGAACACCGGTCGTGCCGTAACGCACGTCGCCGGCGCGATTGGAAAGGAAGATGTGCAGCATCTCGGTCGAGCCGATGCCGTCGAGGATCTCGCAGCCGAAGTGCGCGGTGAAGCGCTCGCCGATCTCGCGCGGCAGCGCTTCGCCGGCCGACACGCACATCCGCATGTTCACTGCCGAGCGCGCCGGCAGGTCGGCGGCCGCGAGCATCGCCGCATAGAGCGTCGGCACGCCGTAGAATACCGTGGGCCTCTGCTCCGTCAGCCGCTTGAACACCGCCTGCGGGGTGGGCCGCTCCGGCATCAGGATCGTCGTGGCGCCGGCCGACAGCGGAAACGTGAGCGCGTTGCCGAGCCCGTAGGCGAAGAACAGCTTCGCGGCGGAGAAGACGACGTCGTCCTCGGCCAGGCGCAGCACGTTGCGCGCGTACAGCGCATCGGTCCAGTACGCGTTCGCGTGCGTGTGGACCGTGCCCTTGGGAGCGCCGGTCGAGCCGGACGAATACAACCAGAACGCGGCGTCGTCCGCGTGTGTGGCTGCGGGTTTTTCGAGCGGCACGGCGCGCGCCACGTCGGCCGTGAAATCGCGCTGTCCGGACGCGAGCTCCCCCTTCGCATCGATGACCCAGACTGTCTCGACCGCGTGGCCTTCGCGCCCGAGCGCCTGCGCGAGCATCGGCAGCAACGCCTGGCTGACGATCGCCGCGCGCGCACGGCTGTGGCCGAGCATGTACGCGTAATCGTCGGCCGTCAGCAGCGTGTTGACGGCAACCGGGACGACGCCGGCGTAGATGCAGCCCAGAAACGCGACCGGCCAGTCGACGGTGTCGTGCGCGAGCAGCAGCACGCGCTCTTCCGGGCGCACGCCATGCTCGTGCAGCACGCGCGCGAACTGGCGCATGCGCTTGTCGAGCTCGCCGTACGAAAGGCGCGTGCGGTCGTCCGCGTATGCGATGCGCGCCGCGCGCGACGCATTGCGCGCAAGCAGATGCGCGGCAAGGTTGAATTGCGACGGCGGAGCCTGCGCGACGGCGTCGTTCATGGCGTCAAGAACTATAATTCAGGGAGCCGATGTTGGCTAGCCGGAACAACGAATGCGACGAATCGCCTTGCCGTTCCTGAACGTGCGTCAAGCGTTCCATGCAATAAAGTGCATGACCGGGTTCAAGCCATGACCTGGTCGATCGTTGCCCGCGATCCGGGCGGTGCGCTCGGCGTCGCCGTCGCGAGCCGTTTCTTCGCCGTCGGTGTGCTCTGCGCGTATGCGCGCGCCGGCGCCGGCGCGCTCGCCACGCAGGCCCTCGTCAATCCCGGCTTCGGCCCGGCGGGACTCGACCTGCTGGCGCAAGGCGTCTCTCCCGCACGCGTCGTCGAGTCACTGGCGGCGAACGATGCGGGACGCGAAGTGCGCCAGGTCCATCTCGTCGACATCGAGGGCCGCGCCGCGGCGCATACCGGAAGCCAATGCGTCGAATGGTGCGGCCATTTCGTCGGCCGCGAATTCTCCGTCGCGGGGAACATGCTCGCGGGACCTCAGGTGCTGGAAAACACCGCGGCCGCCTATGCGGCCAACGCGCATCTGCCGTTCGCCGAGCGCCTGCTCGCGGCGCTCGAAGCCGGCCAGGCCGCGGGTGGCGACAAGCGCGGCCAGCAGGCGGCCGCGCTGCGGATCGTCACGACCGAGGTCTATCCGATGCTCGACCTGCGCGTCGACGATCACGCGGAGCCGCTCGCCGAGCTGCGCCGTCTTTACGAAAAGAGCTTCGAGCGGTTCCAGCCGTTCGTCACCTGCCTGCCTTCGCGCGCCAATCCCGCCGGCATCACCGACCGCGCCGCGATCGAGCGCGAGATCGAGCGTTTCCAGGCGGAGCGCCGGACCAGGGCAGGCGGATAATCGCGGGCGCTCGCAGGCTCGATAACCCAGGATGAAACATCCCCCTACGCTCGGTTGGACAATCCTCGTGGTTCGCACTCGGGTGTTCGCCCTCGGGGCGGCCCGTCGGGCTCACGCGCTCGCTGCCCCCCGGGGGGTGGGCCAGTCGCTCGGGGCGGCCCTTCGCGACTGACATGACGTTCGCCGAGTTCCACCCTGGGCAGAAGCTCGTGTACGGTCCCGCCACGGTGTCGGAGGCGGAAATGCTCGCATTTGCGCACCATTACGATCCGCAGTGGTTTCACGCCGATGTCGAGCGCTCGGCGAGTGGCCCGTGGGACGGCCTGATCGCGAGCGGCTGGCATACGTGCGGGATCGCGATGCGGCTCGCCGTCGAAGGCGCGCTCGCGGGGTCCGAGTCGTTCGGCTCGCCGGGGCTCGAATACCTGAAATGGCTCGCGCCCGTGCGCCCCGCCGATGCCTTGACGCTGCACGCCGAAGTGCTGGGCGTTCGGCGATCGGAGCGCAAGCCGTGGCTCGGCGTGCTGCGCTGGCGCTGGCGCCTCGTCAATCAACACGATGTCGCGGTGCTCGAGCTCGTCGTGACGAGCCTGTTCGACCTCGGGCGTGCGCGGGAGTCTTCAGGAGCGCGATGATGGCCGGCAGCGTTGCGGATGTTGCACCGGTGCAGGACGCCTGCGCGGCCGCCCCGTGGCCGGGCGACGGCGTGCACCGCATTCCGTACGCGGCATATACGCGACGGGACATCTACGAAGAGGAGCTCTCGCGGCTTTTCTACCGCGGCCACTGGTGCTACGTCGGGCTCGAGGCCGAGATTCCGAATGCGGGCGATTTCAAGCGGACGGCGATCGGCGAGCGCTCCGTCGTCATGGCGCGCGACCGCGACGGTGCCATCCATGTCGTCGAGAACGTCTGCGCGCATCGCGGCGTAGCGTTCTGCCGCCAGAACTTCGGCAATCGCGGCGAGTTCACGTGTCCGTATCACCAGTGGACGTACGCGCTCGACGGGCGGCTGCTCGGCGTGCCGCTGATGCGCGGCGTGAAGAGCGATGGCGTCGTGCAGGGCGGGATGCCGCAAGGTTTCAAGCGCGAGGATCACGGGTTGCGGAGGCTCGCGGTAACGGCGCGCAACGGCGTCGTGTTCGCTTCGTTCGACACAGCCGTCGAGCCGCTGGAAAACTATCTCGGCCTCGACGTGCTCCGGTATTTCGACCGCGTGTTCGACGGCCGCCGTCTAGCCGTCCTCGGCTATTCGCGGCAGCGGATCGGCGGCAACTGGAAGCTGATGCAGGAGAACATCAAGGATCCCTACCACCCGGGTCTCCTGCACACGTGGTTCGTGACGTTCGGCCTTTGGCGCGCGGATCAGAAGTCCGAGCTCATCACGGATGCGCACGGGCGCCACGCCTGCATGGTGTCGCGGCGCAACGAAGGCGGGTCGGGCGCCGTGACGCAGGGCGTGTCGAGCTTCAAGGCGAACATGGCGCTGCACGACGACCGCGTGCTCGACGTCGTCGCCGAGCCGTGGTGGAACGGACCGACGGTCGTCATGACGACGATCTTTCCGAGCGTGATCATCCAGCAGCAGGTCAATTCGCTGTCCACCCGCCACATCCAGCCGCGCGGACCCGATGCGTTCGACTTCGTGTGGACGCATTTCGGCTTCGCGGACGACACGCCCGAAATGCAGCGAAGGAGGCTGCGCCAGGCGAACCTGTTCGGACCGGCCGGTTATGTTTCGGCCGACGACGGCGAGGTCATCGAGTTTTCGCAGCAGGGCGCCCGCCAGCGCCCCGGCGGCGCGAGCGTTGCCGAGCTCGGCGGCACCGGTACCGCCACGCATACCGGGCACACGGTCACCGAGACGCTGATCCGCAGCATGTACGCGTACTGGCGGCGCGTGATGGAAGCATGACGGCGCTTCGGGCATCGGGCGCGCCGCGGGAGCGTGCAGCGTGATCGACCTCGCGACGTGGCGCGACCTCGTCACCCTGTACCAGGCGTACTCGATGGCGCTCGATTCGCGCGACTACGCGCGCTGGCCGCAGTTCTTCACCGATCCGTGCGTGTACAAGCTGCAGCCGCGCGAGAACTTCGACCGCGGCCTGCCGCTCGCGACGATGGCGTTCGAGAGCCGCGGCATGCTGGAGGACCGCGTATACGGGATCACCGAGACGCTCGCGCACGATCCGTACTATCAGCGCCACGTCGTCGGCATCCCGATCGTGCGCAGCGACGACGGCGAGGCGATCGAAGCGGAAGCGAGCTACGCGGTGTTCCGCACGCGGCAGAACGAGCTTTCCGAGGTGTTCAACGTCGGCCGCTACATCGACACCGTGCGGCGCACGCCGGACGGATTGCGTTTCGCGTCGCGCATTTGCGTCTTCGACAGCGAGCTCGTTCCGACGTCGATCATCTATCCGATCTAGGCAAGCCCCGGACAGCCTGCGTCACGCGTGCGCGACGACGAATCCGGGGTAGCGCGCGCGCAGCGCCGCCTCGGCATTCGCGAGTGCAGGTTCCGCGTCGAATAATCCGAAGAGCGTCGGTCCCGACCCGCTCATCAGCGCGCCGCGGGCGCCGAAGGCCAGGAGCGCCTGCTTCACCTCTTTCAGCACCGGGTGGGCGCGTTCGGCGACGAGCTCGAAATCGTTGTAGAAGGCGGCCACGATCGCGTTCATGTCATTCGCGGCGAGTGCGCTCGCCATCGCCGCCGAGCGGTCGACGCGTGCGGGAACATCCATGAACCACAGCTCCCGCCGCAGCGCGGCGTACGCCTCGGCCGTCGGCACGGCAATGCCCGGGTTGACGAGCAGACAGTTCAATCGCGGCATCGCCGCGATGCCGACAACGCGCTCGCCCATCCCGGATATCCGGGCGAGCGGCGAGTCTTGCAGGAAGAACGGAAGGTCCTTGCCGATCTCGGCGCCGAGCGCTGCGAGCGCCTCCGGCGACAGCGCACGGTGGAAATGAGCGTTCAGTGCCCGCAGGACCGCGGCGGCATCCGAGCTGCCTCCGCCGAGGCCCGCCGCTACCGGAATCGCTTTCTCGATCGCGATCTCGATGCGCGCGGCCTTGTTCGTGCGGGCGAGGTACGCCCGCGCGGCGCGATGGCAGAGGTTCGTCTCGTCGAGCGGTATCCGCGCCGGGTCGCCGTGAATGAAGATGCCGCTGCCGCGCGCGTCCACCTGCACCCGAATCGCGTCGGCAAGGTGGTCGAGCTTCATCATGATCGAGCGGATACGGTGAAAGCCATTCGCAAGGCGCTCGATCACCTCCAGCGTGAGGTTCACCTTCGCCGGCGCACGCAGCGTGACGGCTTCGGGCGGTGCTGCCTGCCGGTTCGCGTGCATCAGTCAGGGTCGAGCGCGGAGACGAGACTCACGATCGCGAACGCCTGGATGCCTTCGCCTTTCCCGAACGGCGTCATGCCCTCGCCGCTCGTCGCATTGATGCCCACGGCGTCGGGCGCAATGCCGACCAGCGTCGCGACGCTTTGCTTCATCGCGACGCGCAGCGGCTCGATCTTCGGCGTCCGTGCCTCGATCGTGAGGCCGACGTTGTTCACGCGCCAGCCCGCCGCCTCGACGCGCGAGCGCGCGACCTTCACGTACTCGCGGCTGTCGGCGACGCCCTGCGCGCACAGCGCGTCGGCGTAGCGCGAGAACGCATCCTCGCCGAGCGCCTGCTCGAGCGCGCGGCACAGCGCGTGCAGGACAACGTCGGCGTCGGAGTTGCCGTCGAGGCCGCGCGCATCGGCGACGCGCACGCCGCCGAGCAGCAGCGGGCGCGCCGGGTCGGCTGCGAAGCGGTGCGAGTCCTGTCCCATCCCTATCCTGAACATGCACTCCCTCCGTCGTGCCGCCGATGTAGTTCCGCCGCCACGTCGCTGCACGAAGCGCGGATAATGCGGGCTCCATGTACCCGTTGCTCGAAACGATCGACGATCCCGCCGCGCTGCGCGCGCTGCCGCGCCGGGCGCTGCCGCAACTCGCGCGCGAGCTGCGTGCGTTCCTGCTCGAGTCCGTCGCGAAGACCGGCGGCCACCTGTCGTCGAACCTCGGCACCGTCGAGCTCACGATCGCGCTGCACTACGTGTTCGACACGCCGCACGACCGACTGGTGTGGGACGTCGGGCACCAGACATACGCGCACAAGATCCTGACCGGCCGGCGGCAGGCGATGGATCGATTGCGGATGGCCGGCGGCCCGTCCGGCTTTCCGCGCCGCGCCGAAAGCGACTACGACGCGTTCGGCACCGCGCACTCGTCGACGTCGATCTCGGCCGCGCTCGGCATGGCGGTCGGCGCGAAGCGCAAGGGGGAAACTCGGCGGATCGTCGCCGTGATCGGCGACGGCGCGCTGACCGCGGGGATGGCGTTCGAGGCGCTGAACAATGCGGGGGCCGCGGAGGCCGACGTGCTCGTGATCCTGAACGACAACGACATGTCGATCTCGGAGCCGGTCGGCGCGCTCAACAACCATCTCGCGCGACTGCTCTCGTCGCGCCTCTACGACAACGTGCGCCGCGGCGGCAAGGAAGTGCTCTCGCTGTTGCCGCCGGTGCAGCAGTTCGCCAAGCGGTTCGAGTCGCACACCAAGGGCATGATGATGCCCGGCACGCTGTTCGAGGAGCTCGGCTTCAACTACATCGGGCCGATCGACGGCCACGACATCGACGCGCTCGTCGGCACGCTCGCCAACCTTAAGGCGCTCTCCGGACCGCAGTTCCTGCACGTCGTCACACGCAAGGGCATGGGCTACCCCCCCGCCGAGGCCGATTCGATCCTCTACCACGGCGTCACGCGCTTCGACCCTGCCGTGGGCATCGTCGTCAAGCCCGGCGGCAAGCCCGCCTACACGCAGGTCTTCGGCGACTGGGTGTGCGACATGGCCGCGCGCGACCCGCGCCTCGTGTGCATCACACCCGCGATGCGCGAAGGATCCGGGCTCGTGCGCTTTTCGAAGACGTACCCGGACCGCTACTTCGACGTCGGGATCGCCGAGCAGCACGCGCTCACGTTCGCGGCCGGCCTCGCATGCGAAGGCATGAAGCCGGTGGTCGCGATCTACTCGACGTTCCTGCAGCGCGGATACGACCAGCTCGTTCACGACGTCGCCCTGCAGAATTTGCCGGTGCTGTTGGCGATCGACCGGGCGGGCGTCGTCGGCGCGGATGGCGCGACGCATATCGGCGCCTTCGACATCTCCTACCTGCGCTGCCTGCCGAACCTGACGGTGATGACGCCATCGGACGAGAACGAATGCCGGCAGATGCTCTACACGGGCTTCCTGCAGAACGGGCCGGTGGCGGTGCGCTATCCGCGTGGCGCGGGTCCCGGTGTGCCCGTCGCGGCCACGCTGACCGAGCTCCCCATCGGGCGCGCCGTGATTCGCCGCGAATCGGGCCGGCGTCATCACCGCGTGGCGATTCTCGCGTTTGGCAGCATGGTGGCGCCGGCGCTCGCGGCCGCGGAAACACTCGACGCGACGGTGGTCGACATGCGCTTCGTCAAGCCGCTCGACGTCGAGTTGCTGCTGCGCATCGCCGGCGAGCATGCGGCGCTCGTCACCGTCGAGGAGAACGTCGTCGCTGGCGGCGCAGGCAGCGCCGTCGCCGAAGCGCTCGCGGCGGCGGGCCGCACCGCTGCGTGGCTTCAGCTCGGATTGCCGGATCGCTTTCCCGATCATGGCGAGCCCGCCGCGATCCTGCGCGAATGCGGCCTCGACGGGCCGGGCATCGCGCAGTCGATCGCGCGGCGATTCGCGGCACCCAACATTCAACCGGTCGCGAAGCCAGCCGCCTGACGCAGTCGCGCGCGGGCGCGAGCGCCTGCTCGCGGCGCGGCGCTCGCGCGATCCGCGTCACGCCGAGCGCGCGAGGATCGCATCGGCGAGTGCCAGGTCGTCCGGAAACGTGATCTTCACGTTGCAGGCGCTGCCCGCGATGCCGCGCGGCTGGAGCCCCAGCGCCTCCACTGCGTGCGCCTCGTCGGTCCAGTGCTCGATGCCGGGCAGCGCGAACGCGCGGCGCAGGATTTCGTAGCGGAACATCTGCGGCGTTTGCGCGCGCCACAGCGACTCGCGCGGCTCGGTCCCGACGACGCGCGCGTCGTCGCGCAGTCGCTTCAGCGTATCCGACACCGGCACGGCGAGGAAGCCACCGACGTCGTCATCCTCGAGCGCCTCCCGAAGGCGCAGCGATTCCTCCCCGGACAGGCAGGGCCGCACGGCGTCGTGCACGACGATCCAGTCGTCGGCGGCGACGTCTTCGAGGCGCGCGAGCGCGTTGCGAACCGACTCGGCGCGCGTCGCGCCACCGCAGCGGAGCAGTGTCACGCTCGCGGGAACGGCGATTGCCGCTTCGAACCAGTGGTCGTCGGGCGCGAGCACGACGTACGTGCGCGCGAGCGGAAAGTGCGCGAGGAGGCGGTCGAGCGTGTGCTGCAGCACCGGCTTGCCGCGCAGCGGCAGGTATTGTTTGGGCAGGCTGGCACCGAACCTGAATCCGTTGCCCGCGGCGGGGATGAGAGCGTGATACGACATCGGGTAGCGGTGGTTGGGTGGGCCCGGCTGGGATCGAACCAGCGACCAAGCGATTATGAGTCGCCTGCTCTAACCGACTGAGCTACGGGCCCGTGTTCGCGATCGCGGGCGCGAAAACGAGAGGTGCGCGAAGTGGGGTCGCCGTGTGTGTCGCCGCGCGGATTATACGCGGCCGCTCGCGCCGGTCCTTCCGGCTAGAATCCGGCGCACGCCCCATGCAACATTATCTGCGCCCCTTGTTGCGGCCGGATTCGATCGCCCTCGTCGGCGCCTCGGACCGGGTCGGCTCGCTGGGACGTACCGTTTACGACAATCTTCTCCGCGGCGGCTACAAGGGCAACCTGTACGCGGTCAATCCGCGGCATGCCACCGTGCTCGACCGCCCGGCATACGCGTCGCTCGCCGCGATCAGAGCCCCGATCGACCTCGCGGTGATCGCTGCGCCGCCGCGTGCCGTGTCGCAGGTGCTCGCGTCCGCGGGCGAGGCCGGCGTCAGGACCGCAGTCGTGATGACCGCGCCTGCCGGCGTGGACACGCAGGCGGTGCGCACGTGGTCGGAGGAAGTGGCGGCCGCGGCGAAACGTGCACGCGTGCGCGTCGTCGGTCCCGGAGCGCTCGGTGTGATCCGGCCGGAAGCAGGCGTCAATGCGACGTATTGCGTGCCGGTTGCCATGCCCGGCCATCTGGCGCTGATTGCGCAGTCAGGCGCTGTCGCCGCTGCGATGCTCGATTTCGCGATGCCGCTCGGAATCGGCTTCTCGTACGTGATCTCGCTCGGCGGCGGCATCGACATCGGCTTCGGCGAACTGCTCGACCTGCTGCTGCAGGATTCCGTCACCGACGGCATCCTGCTCTATGTCGAGGACCCGGGCGATACGCGCCCGTTCATGTCCGCGCTGCGCGCCGCCGCGCGCACGAAGCCGGTCGTCGTCCTGAAGGCGGGACGCTCGCTCGAGCCGCCGGCCGAGATTTCGCCGGATGCGGTATTCGATGCCGCGCTGAAGCGCGCCGGCACCGTGCGCGTTGCGACGTACACGCAGCTCTTCGCCGCTGCGCGCATTCTGGCCCGGGGCCGCATTCCACGCGGGGAGCGGCTCGCGATCGTCTCGAACGGTCGCGGCCCGGCCCTGCTCGCGGCGGACCGCGCAGCGGAGCAGGGGATCGCGCTCGCCGCCTTCGCGGGCGAGAGCGCCGCGAAGCTCGACGCGCTGCTCGCGGACGAAGCACCGCACGTGAATCCGGTCGATGTGCGCGATGCGCCACCCGAACGCCAGGCAGCGGCGGTCGCAGTCGCGCTCGACGATCCGAACGTCGACGTCGTCGTCGCGTTGCACGTGCCGCGTCCCGATACGGGCGCAATGGAGGCCGCGCACGCGCTCGCGGACGTGGCGCGCAATCATCCCAAGCCGGTGCTCGCCGCGTGGCTCGGGGCGATCGACCGGCGCGAGGTGCACCATGCGCTGGAAGCGGGGGGCGTGTCGAATTTCTTCACGCCGGAGAACGCCGTCGATGCGCTTTCGTTCCTCGCGTCGTATCGAAACAACCAGGCGTGGCTGCTCGAAGTTCCGGCGCCGCAGCCGGAGCCGCAGCCGCTCGATCTCTCGGCGGTCGAGGCTTTGCGCGTTCGCCTCGGCGAGCAGAAGCGCTCGCGCCTGACCGTCGGCGAGGCGCGCGAAGTCCTCGCCGCGTTCGGTATCGGCCGCTTCGCGGTCGTCGCGACGCTCGAGCAGGCGACGGAAGCGACCCATTCGATGCGCCTGCCGCTCGCGCTCGAGTTCGACACCGCAGAATCGATGCCGCCTTCGGCACGGCGCCTGATTCGCGTGCGGCGCACGCTGCCGAAGGCGTATGCCGAGCTGGCAACGCTCGCTTCAGCGTCGCCTCCGCCCGCATGGACGGGCAAGTTCGTTCTGTCGGAAGCGCCGCGCGACGGCGCAGCGGCCGGCGTTGCGCTCGGCGTCGCCACCGACGCGCGTTTCGGTCCTGTCATCTGGCTCGGACCCGGGCACGTACCGCACGGACTCGCGCGCCATCGCTCGCTGATGCTGCCGCCGCTCAACGCGCGCCTCGCCGCGGATCTCGTCGCCGCTGCGGCGGCGCCCGCCACGTCCGCGCTCGCCCCGGGGGTGACCGAGGGGCTCGTGGACACGCTGACGCGCATTTCCGCGCTCGTGTGCGCGCTCCCCTGGGTGCGCGGGCTGACGCTCGACCCGGTGATCGTCGCCGGCTCGCGCGCGCACGTCGGCGGTGCGAGCTTCGACGTCGATCCGGCGCGCAAGCTGCTGCGCGGCTATCCGCACATGGCGATCCATCCGTACCCGGTGGAGCTGATCGGCGACGTCACGCTGCGCGACGGCACCGTGCTGCACGTGCGCCCGATCCGCCCGGAGGATGCCGACCTCGAGCGCGCGTTCGTCAACGGCCTGTCCGAGCAGACGCGCTATTTCCGTTTCTTCTATCGGCTGGCCGAGCTGACGCCGGCGATGCTCGCGCGCTTCACGCAGGTGGACTACGATCGCGAGCTCGCGCTCGTCGGTGTCGCCGCGCAGGAAGACGGACGGCAGGCGTTCGTCGGCGTTGCGCGCTACATCGGCAATCCCGACCGGACGAGCGCGGAGTTCGCCGTCGTCACCGGCGACGCGTGGCAGCGTCGCGGCGTCGCACGCGTGCTGATGCGCGGCCTGATCGTGTGCGCGAAGCGCCGCGGCTTCACGCAGCTGACCGGATCGATCCTGCGGGCCAACGAGACGATGCTCGAGTTCGTGCGATCGCTCGGCTTCGTGCTCGAGGACGATCCGGAAGATCCGGCGCAGGTCAACGCGACGCTGGCGCTCGGCTGACGCGGGCCGCGTCCGGCGCGCCGGTCCCTGCGCCCGGCGGGCGCTTGCACACGTGTGCATGCCGTCGTATCCTAGTTTGCACACGCGTGCATCCCCGGGGGCTTGCAGTTGGCCGAAACGATCACGCGCGGCGCTTTCATTACGGCCGCGGACGTTGCCAGGCATGCCGGAGTCTCTCGCTCGGCCGTATCGCGGGCATTCACGCCCGGCGGCAGCGTGTCGAAGGACGCGCGCCTTCGGATCTTCGCAGCCGCCGATCGCCTCGGGTATCGCGTCAATCGTCTTGCCCAGAGCCTCAACAGCGCACGCTCGAATCTGATCGGGCTCGTCGGAACGGATCTCCAGCAACCCTTCCATGCCGACCTGCTCGCCACGCTTTCGGGCGCGCTGCTCGCGGATGGGTTCCAATGCATGCTGCTGAACGCAGCGAACGCCGAGCACGACATGGCGGCGCTGATCGCGCGCGTTCTCGAATACCGCGTTTGCGCAATCGTCGTGATGACGGGAACCCCATCGGAGCACATCGTCCTCGAGTGCCTGAACAACGGCGTGCCGGTGATCCTGATCAACAAGCTGCTTCCGAAGCTCGCGCTCGATACGGTGATCTCCGATCATGCATCGGGCGGTCGGTTGGCGGCCGAGCAGTTGCTCGCGGCGGGTTGCCGGCGGCTTGCCATCGTGTCGAGCGCCGCCCGCACCGCGAGCCTCACCGGGCGCATCAAGGCATTCCGGACGCGCGCGGCCACGGCCCGTGTTCCGGTGCGCGTGTGGCAGCAAGGACCGACGGACTATCGGACCGGCTACGAAGCTGCCATCGCGGTGCTGGGCGATGCTTCGGTCGACGGCGCGTTCTGCGTCACCGATCTGCTGGCGCTCGGCTTTCTCGACGCGGCCCGGCACGAATGCGGGCGGCGTGTCCCGGACGACCTGTCGGTGATCGGCTTCGACGACATTCCGCAGGCTGCCTGGAGCGCGTACCGGCTGACGACGTTCCGCCAGCCGACGGTCGCGCTCGCCGCGGCGATGATGCAGGCGATCCGCCGCCGCGCCGCGACGCCCCGTGCGGCTCCGCGTCTCGCGACGGTCCCCGTCGAGCTCGTCGTGCGCGCGACGGTGCGTGCGCCGGGGGCGTCGTCGTGATCGTGCCGCGCGTCGTCGCACATCGCGGGAGCAGCGAGCGTCATCCCGACAATACCTGGGCGGCGTTTCGCGCGGCCGTCGCCGAAGGCGCCGACGCGATCGAGTGCGACGTCGTCGCGACGCGCGACGGTGTCCTCGTCGTACGCCACGACCTCGCGGTCGGAGACCGGCTCGTCGCCGAGATCGACGTTGCCGAGCTCGCCGGCAAGGCGGAGACGCCACGCTTCGCCGAAGTGATCCCGTGGGCCGCGCGTGCAGGGATCGATCTGCTCGTCGAGGTCAAGGACCCTGACGCGATGGAGGCTGTCGGCGACGTGGTGCACGCGAGCCCATGGCGCGAGCACATGGTTGTCGCCGGCTTTCACGGCCCGGCGCTCGCGGCGCTGAAGCGGTCGCGCCCCACAGTGCGCACGTCGTTCATGATGGGCAGCGTCGTTGGCGCCGACGATCTCGTGCATCTCGCGGCCGCCTGTCGCGCTGACGGCGTGCATCCCTGCTGGGATGAACGCGCACCGCGGCCGCACCGGCTTCTCGACGCCGGAGCTGTGCACCGGCTGCGCGACGCGGGACTGACGGTCACGCTCTGGCACGAGGAGCGCGAAGACGAACTTCGCGCGCTGGTGGCGCTTCGCCCCGACGCGATCTGTACGAACACGCCTGCGACGCTCCGTGCGATCGTCGATGGCGCGTCCGACCCACGAGGAGGAATCCCATGAACTGGAAACTTGCTGCTGTCGTATCGCTTGGAGGCGCGCTCACCGCCGCGGCGTTTCCCGCGATCGCCGAGGACGTGGTGGTCAAGCTCTGGTCGCGGGCCGACCGCTCGGGACCGCTGCGCGCCGGCAACATCGTCGCGGCCGCCGACACGCTGAACAAGATGCTCGCGGCGGCGGGAAGCGACAAGCGCGTCAAGATCGAGCTGAACGAGACGAACGCCAAGGGCTACGACGATGATTCGCTCGATCTGCTGAAGGCGTTCGCCGTCGACAAGGGTCCCGACATCTTCGTGCTCGCGCACGAGTGGACCGGTGCGTTCGCCGAGGCCGGGTACGCGTGGAATCTCGAGGAACACATCAAGAAGAACCCCGAGCTCTATGGCGACATCATCGGGCCGCTGTGGCAGTCCGTGACGTACAAGGGTGCGCGTTACGGCGTGCCGCAGGACTCCGAGGTCCGCATGTTCTTCCTGAACAACGACAAGCTGCGCAAGCTCGGGATGAGCGACCAGGACATCGCGGCGCTGCCGGCGAAGGTCGATTCGGGTCAGTTCACCGCGAACGACCTGTGCGACCTCGCCGGGCAGGCCGTCGAGAAAGGCGTGGCCAAGTACGGCATCCTGCATCGACCGAACTCAGGCCCTGATTTCCAGATGCTGATGGAAGCGTTCGGCGTCGATCCCTACGACAAGGCGGCCGCGAAGCTGCAGGTGTCGAAGGCGGCGCTGCGCTCGTTCTACACGTGGATCAAGTACTGCATGGACAAGAAGGCGCTGTTCGCAAACAACACGTCGATGTCGTGGGACGCGATCGAGCAGGCGTCGTTCAGCGGCGACGAGGCGGCCATGCTCTTCCACGGCGTCTGGCGCGTCACCGACCAGATGAAGGCGTTCAACATGAAGGGCCGGGACGACTATTTCCGCAAGTACACGTGGATCAACATGCCCGCGGGGAAGAAGGGCGGCAAGCCGACGAACCTCTCGCATCCGATCGCTTATGCCGTGTCGGCGAAGTCGAAGAACCGCGACCTCGCTGCCTACATCGTCGGACTCGCGAGCCAACCCTACCTGAACCTGCAGCATGCGGTGACGACGAACCACACGCCGATCAACTACGGCGAGCAATCGATGCCCGAGATCGTCGACAAGGGCTGGGCACTGGTCGCCGCGACGCCGATGCTGAAGTACGCGACGTTCATGCCGAATCACCCCAAGATCGGTCAGTACAACGCGATCATGTTCAAGGGGATCCAGGGCGTCGAAACCGGACGGCTGAATGCGCAGGCGGCGACCGATTTCGTCATCGACGAGCTGCAGAACGAGCTCGGCAAGGATGTCGTGATCCGCAACTAGTCGGATGCGGGGGCCGGCCGGCATTCGTGCCGCGCCAGCCCCGCGCGGAGAAACCCATGGCCGACCAGCGGCGAAGGGCCGCCCCGAGCCGCAGGTTGCACCCCCACGGGGGGCAGCGCAGCGGCGAAGCCGCAAGCGTGGGGGGATCAGACTTCGCACGGGCCCAGCGCACCCGCCGGCGCGCCAACTTCGCGCTGTTCCTCGGGCCGGCACTGGTGCTGCTCGCGTGCTTCTTCGTCGCGCCAGTGATCGTCGACCTCGTGCTCGCCTTCACCGACATGGACCGCACGCTCGCGGTCACGACGCTGACGCTCGAGAATTTCGAGCGGATGTTCACCCGCGACACGCGGCTTCTGGCCTCGCTCGGCATCACCGCGATCTTCGTCCTCGCGACGCTCGGCATCTTCAACGTGACGTTCGCGCTGTTGCTCGCCCTGACGACGACCGCGGTGCCGCGCGCGCTCGGCGCGTTCTTCCGTGCCGTGTGGCTGCTGCCGCGCATGAGCCCGTCCGTCGTCTACGCGCTGTTGTGGCTCTGGGTCGTCGACCCGAACGAGCGGGGGCTGCTCAACCAGATCCTCGTCCACGTGCTGGGCGCCGCGCCGCTCGACCTGCGCAACAACCATCCGCTGCTGGTGATCATTCTCGCGAACGGCTTCATCGGCGCCTCGCTCGGCATGATCATCTTCACGTCGGCGATCCGCTCGATTCCCGAGCATCTGTTCCACGCGGCGCGCGCCGATGGCGCCGGTTCGCTCGCGATCGTGCGCCACATCGTCTTCCCGGCGCTGCGCTGGCCGATCTCGTACATGACGATCCACCAGACGCTGTCGCTGCTCGTGAGCTTCGAATACATCCTGCTGATCACCGGCGGCGGGCCGTTCTACGACACGACGGTGTTCTCGCTCTACGCGTACCGCCGCGCGTTCGAGAACGGGCAGTACGCATACGGCGCGGCACTGTCGCTGATCCTGATCGTGATCGGCGTCATCGCCGCGCTCGGACTGTGGCGGCTCATGGACATGCGCCGGCTGCTGCAGGCGCCACGGATCGAGGTGCATTGATGCGCGTCGGATCGCTCGCGGTCGCCGTGCCGCAGGCGCGCGGAGCCGATTGGGCGGCCCTCGCGAGGCGCGCGCACTGGCGCCGCGCGGCCGAACAGTCGGCACTGCTCGCGTTCCTGCTCGCCGTCGCGGTGCCGATTCTGCTGCCGTATTTCTGGATGGTCGTGATCTCGTTCACCGCCCGAAGCGGCGGCGTCTCGACGTCGGTGCTCTGGACATCGTGCGCGGTGATCGTTCCGGCAGTGATCGTCTATTGCGTCGTCCACCTCGCGAGTGCGTCGGCGCGCGTTCGTCTCGCCGTCGCGGCGGCCCTGGTGGTCGGCGCCGGCGCGTTGCTCGCGGCGCTCGTCGGACACGATCTGCACCTCGCGAACTACCGCTTCCTGTGGCGCGCGAACATCATCGAGGAGATCCGCTCGAAGGCGACCGCCGGCGGCCAGTTCCCTTCGGTATGGATCGCGTTCCGCAATTCGCTGGTGCTCGCGCTGGCACAGACGGTGATCATCCTCGTCGTCGCTTCCCTCGCCGGGTACTACGTCTCGCGCTTCGCCTTCCGGGGACGCGAGGCGTTCCTGCAAGCGCTGTTGGTGCTGCACGCGTTTCCGGCGATGACGCTGATCATCCCGATCTTCCTGATCCTGCATTGGGTCGGGCTGCTCGACACGATCACGGGGGTGATGCTGGTGCTCGCGACGATCGAGCTGCCGTTCTACGTCTTCGTGCTGAAGGGCTTCTTCGACGCGGTGCCGTGGGACATCGAGATGAGCGCGATGACCGACGGCGCGAGCCGGCGCCAGGCGTTCCGGTTTGTCGTTCTGCCGCAGGTGCGGGTCGGTCTTATCGCGGTCGCCGTGTTCGCGTTCATCCGCGCCTGGGAGGAATACATCTTCGTGCGCACGATGCTGATCGAGAACAAGAACTGGGTGATGAGCCTGTATCTGTTCTGGGTCTCTGACGACATCATGGGAGTCGACTACGGGATCGTGGCCGCGGTGTCGGTGTTCTACGTGCTGCCGAGTCTCCTGCTCTACGTTTTCTGCCAAAGGTACCTGACGCAGATGACGATCGGCGGCATCCGGGGGTAAAGCGATGGCACGCATCGAGCTTCGGAATGTTCGCAAGCAGTGGGTAGGGGCGATGGCCGTCGAGCGGATCGATCTGGCGATCGACGACGGCGCGTTCGTCGCCGTGCTCGGCCCGTCGGGTTGCGGGAAGACGACGACGCTGCTGATGCTCGCCGGCATCTACAGCCCGAGCGAGGGCGATATCGTGTTCGACGGCGCGCGCGTCAACGACGTCGAGGCGCGCGATCGCAACGTCGGGATCGTGTTCCAGTCGTACGCGCTGTATCCGAGCATGAACGTGCTCGAGAACATCCTCTTCCCGATGCGCTTCGCGAAGGTGGAGCGCGCCGAGGCCGAGCGGCGGGCGCGCGAGATCGCGGCGCTCGTGCGCATCGAGGCGCTGCTCGAGCGCCGGCCGAGCCAGCTCTCCGGAGGGCAGCAGCAGCGTGTCGCGCTCGCCCGCGCGCTCGTCAAGCGGCCGCGACTCCTGCTGCTCGACGAGCCGCTGTCGAACCTCGATGCATCGCTGCGCCTGACGATGCGCACCGAGATCCGACGCATCCAGCGCGAGCTCGGGGTGACGACGATCCTCGTCACGCACGACCAGATCGAGGCCACCACGATGGCCGACCGCATCGTCGTGATGAACGGCGGGAGGGTCGAGCAGGAAGGCACCGCGAAGGAGCTCTACGAGCGGCCCGCGACGCTGTTCGTCGCGACGTTCATCGGGTCGCCGCCGATCAATCTGTTCGACGGCGTCGCGGGCGATGCCTGCATCAGGATCCGCGAGGTCGCCATGCCGTTGTCTTCGCCGGCCACCGGCGACGTCGTCGTCGGCATCCGGCCCGAGAGCGTGCGCGCGAATGGCCGCGGCATGCCGGCGAGCATCGCCGCCGTCGAGCCGATGGGTCGCGAGGTCCTCTATACGGCGGAAAGCGCGCTCGGCACGATCCGGTTCGTCGAGGCTGGCGCGGACGCCCGCTTGCGCGAAGGCAACGGCGTCGCGCTCGACTACGCGCCGCGCGACGTGCTGCTGTTCGACAAGGCGAGTGGCAGGCGCCTCGAAGCGCGTGTCGCGTCGTGACCGGCGGCATGGCGCTGACGATCCCTGGCAAGGTTCTCACCGCGCTCGTCGGCAGCTACCCCAAGCCCCGTTACGTCTACCCGCGCAGCGGCCGATCGCTGCTGGACAGCTTCGGCTTCGCACTTGATCGTCGCAGGGAAGAGATCGGGCAAGCCGAGTTCTCGCGGCTGCTCGACAGGGCTGCACTCGAGGCCATCCGGGATCAGGATCGCGCGGGAATCGACATCGTCACCGACGGCGAGGAACGTCGCGGCCACTACGTGCTGCACATCGTCAACCGTCTGCGCGGTGTGGACGCGCAAAACCTCAAGCCCATCTCGATGCGTGCGGGCACTTCCCGGCAGAATGCGCCGCGCGTCATCGGCAAGCTGGCCTACCGGGAGCGTCTGCTCCTGGACGAATTCCGGTTCACTCAGCGGCATGCCAAAGGCATCGCGAAAATCGGCCTTCCCGGCCCCAGCACGGTCGCCGACTGCGTCGCCGACGAATACTATGCCGGCGATCGAAAGCGGCTCGCATTCGACTACGCCGATGCCATCCGCAACGAGGTCGCGGCGCTGATCGAAGCCGGATGCACGGTCATCCAATTCGATGATCCCGTTCTGCTGCGCTACCCCGACGCAGCGAAGGCATGGGGTCTCGAAGCGCTCGAGCGATGCTTCGCGGGTCTGGAAGGCCGCGCCTCGATGGTCGTGCACATTTGCCGCGGTTATCCCAACAAGCCGCTCGAGCGCAAGGGCGTCGCGTACAAGGCCGACAAGGACTATTACGGTGACGTGCTTGCGTGGCTTTCGGAGTCACGCCTCGACGTCGTCTCGATCGAGGGCGCGGCGAGCAATCTCGACGCGTCGGTCCTGAGCGCGATTGGCAGCAAGATCGTGATGCTCGGCGTGCTGGACGTCGGGGAGAACGAGGTGGAGAGTGTTGCGCACCTGGCGATCCGCGCAAAAGAGGCGTTGGGATTCGTGGCCAGGGAGCAGCTGATCCTTGCGCCCGATTGCGGCATGTTGGAGCTGACACGCGCGAGCGCGCGACAGAAGCTCGCCAACCTTGCACTCGCCGCGCGCGCGGTGAGCGAACGATGAAGCTCGTCACATACAACATCCAGTACGGGCTCGGCCGCGACGGCCGCTACGATCTCGCGCGCGTCGCGGCCGAGGTCGCCGACGCGGACATCATCGCGCTGCAGGAGGTGGAGCGCCACTGGCAGCGGAGCGGCAACGTCGATTCGCCGGCTGTCCTGGCGGCGAGCCTGCCCGAGCACCATTGGGTGTACGGCGCGAACCTCGACATGGATGCGAGTCATCGAGACACCGCGGGGCGGCTCGTGAACCGGCGCCGACAATTCGGCACGATGATCCTCTCGCGTAGGCCGATCGTGTCGTCGCGCAATCACCTGCTGCCCAAATACGCGACGCTCACGCAGCACAGCATCCAGCAAGGCGCGCTCGAGGCCGTGATCGAAGCCTCCGATGCGGGTGCGCTGCGTGTCTATTCGCTTCACCTCAGCCACTTGAGCGCCGCGACTCGAATGCCGCAGGTCGAGGCGCTGCTCGACATTCACGCCCGCGCTCCGGGCGAGGGTGGCGCATGGTGCGGCGGCCATCCGGAGCCCGGCGCGGGCTGGACCGAAGGCGAGATGCCGCCGATGCCGGCCGAAGCGATCCTGCTGGGCGATTTCAATTTCGATTGGAGCGCGGCCGAGTACGACCGGATCGTCGGCCCGTCGTCGCCGAGCTACGGCCGACTCAATCGATCGACGGCTTTCGTCGACGCATGGGTTGCGGCGGGTCACGGCGAAGGGGAGGGCGCGACGATTCCGGCCGGACGCCGAATCGACTACTGCTTCGTGTCGGCCTCGCTGGCCGACCGCGTGAAGTCCGCGTGGATCGACACGAACGCAAGCGGATCCGATCACTATCCACTCTGGATCGAGATGGACCTGTAGCCTGCCTATTGACCGGGAAGATTTAGGACGTCTCTTTCGCAAGGATAGTTATATCGACGCGTGCGCAGAGATGATGGATGGTTCCAGATTGCCGTTCTCCAGCGCTGTCGACTCGATATGCTCGACGGCGCGAATGATCGAGAACATCCCCAAGTCTTTACTAACCTCTCCGATGTTCGCCGGAGTTGCAAGTTGCGATAAATATTCCGGCGATCGGGTCCGGATTCCCATGCGATGACAGACCAGCCACGCGACGGCTTCGGCTTCGAGCTCCCTGATTTCGCAGGCGTCCGGCCTGCGGGCAGGCCATCGACCGCGCGGATCCGCACCACAATGGCCGCAGTAGATGTGACCGAGCTCGTGAGCGAGCGTCGCGATCCTGGTCGGCAAATCGAATTTCGAGTTGATTCTCGCGATCCAGAAGTACTCGTTGGAATTATGGCGCTGTGGAACCCTGCCCATCCCCTGAGCGGTCCCGGCTAACCTCGACCCAAACGGAGTTATTTCGACTCGAACGCCCATGGTCCCCGCCTTCCAGCACAGTCTCTTCCATTGTTCCTCGGACGGGTCGCCAAAGGCGAGGAGCGTGTTGTCGCGGTCGCTATCCAGGGGAGGGTCGGTGTCCGTGGCCTCGTACATGAACAGGACCGGGCCGAACGGCTGAAGGATCAGGATCGGAATCGCCCCCGGCAATACGATTCGTCCCTTGCGGCGCCACTGCCTCCTCGTGGCTACCCAGGACACGCCGGGGCGCTGTGCATGGACCAGCATGGCATTGAATGCTGACAAGTGCCGCAGGCGACACACGGCGTCGAGGTAGGCATTGAATGCTGCAGGACCCTTGGTCGCGAGTGCCGCCTGGAACAACTCGTCGACCTGGGCAGCCATGCGAGCAAAGTGCTTGAGCTTGCGCTCGGCCCGGGTCCGCGCTTGGCGCGCTTCGGCCTCACGAAACAGGTCCGGCTGGACCGACGAGTCGGGCCTCCTGCGGGCGGGCAAGCTAGAACTCCGAATCTCGAAAGGGGAACGACCCGCGACGGTTTTACTTGACCGAAGCAGTCGCTGTCGGACTCGAAGGGCTCGGCTGCAATGGGAACCGCGTACGAATGTATTCGGCAGCGCTCTCCGGCCCCAAACGCACGCTTCCGGGACCGCTCCTCACGTGGAAGTCCCCGTTGGTGTCGGCTTCCAGCTCCTTCCACTTGAGCAAAACCGGCTCGGGGCTGCGCTGGCAACTCACGACGCACACCGTCTTGCCTTGAACGATCTGCATGTTGGGGTCGATGCAGGTACCGGCTCGATCGCCCAGCCCGTTGCGCACCACCTGGGCGAGGTGCAGCATGAACCGGTCGTCGCTGTCGAATCCGTCGCGTTCGATACCCACGATCGAACGATCATCCGCGATGTGGTCGGCGTCGCGGCCGGTCGGGTCCTTCATGAAGAGATCCGACTTCGACACCGCCCAGGTTTCGGGATTGACCTCCTGCCCGAAGAGATGGATGTCGGCGCTCGCGTTGATCGGCGCTCGGGTAACGCCACCATTGCGCCGGATGCCGAGCGTGATGTGCTCCTTGGTGATCATCAGCATGCCGCCCGAGCCGCAGCACGGGTCGTAGACAGACCGGGCGGCACCCCCGCGGCGAAGTTGCGCCGCGTCGCCTGCCAGCATCAGGTCGGCCATCAGGTGCACGACGTCGCGCGGCGTGAAGTGCTCGCCCGGATTTTCGTTCAGCGCCTCGTTGAACTTGCGGATCAGTTCTTCGAAGATCGTCCCCATCGTCGGGTTGTCGATCCGATCAGGATGCAGGTCGACCTTCCTGAATCGCTCCAGCACCTGGAACAGCAGGCCGGCTTCGTCGAGCTTGGAGATCGTGTTGTCGAAGTCGAACTTCTCCAACACTTCGCGCATGTTCTGGCTGAATCCGGCGATGTAATTGCGCAGATTCGCGGCCAGGTGCGGCGCGTCACCGAGCAGCTTGTCGAAGTCGTAGCGGGACGTGTTGTAGAACGCGAACCCCGACGCCTTGCGCAACTGCGGATCGAGATTTTCGAGCTTCCTGCCACGAAGCTCGGCTTGCTTGCCGAGCACCTTCTCCTTGGTTCTGGCAAGCACGCAATCGAGGCGCCGCAGCACGGTCAGCGGCAGGATGACATCCTGGTATTTGCCGCGCTTGAAAGTGTCACGGATCAGGTCCGCAACGCCCCATAGAAAACTGACGATTTCGCCATGATTCATTGCCCCAGGCACTCCTGTTGATCTGCTTGAATGCGTGCGTCGCGCTGTTGATCCGATGTCGCAGACAAGCGGGCGCAGCATAGCAAAACGCCCCGGGGGTGCCGGGGCGTCTGCCTGTGCAACTGAGCGATACGTTTACTCGGCGGCCTCCTTGCAACGGCGGGGCTGAATCATGAGGACGGCGAGTCGGCCGCCCTCGGTCGGCCGGCGGCGGGCCCTGTGGGGCCTTCGCTCGGCTATGCCTCGCGCGCCCGCCTTACTCGCCCTCGAGGAAGCTCCGCAGCTTCTCCGACCGCGACGGGTGCCGCAGCTTCCGCAGCGCCTTTGCCTCGATCTGGCGGATGCGCTCGCGCGTGACGTCGAACTGCTTGCCGACTTCCTCGAGCGTGTGGTCGGTGTTCATCTCGATGCCGAAGCGCATGCGCAGTACCTTCGCCTCGCGCGGCGTCAGCGTGTCGAGGATGTCCTTGCACACGTCGCGCAGCGACGCGTTCACCGCCGCCTCCGACGGCGCGACGGTCGACTGGTCCTCGATGAAATCGCCGAGGTGCGAGTCGTCGTCGTCGCCGATCGGCGTCTCCATCGAGATCGGCTCCTTGCTGATCTTCAGGATCTTGCGGATCTTTTCTTCCGGCATCTCCATCTTCACGGCGAGCGTCGCCGGATCGGGCTCCTGGCCCGTCTCCTGCAGGATCTGCCGCGAGATCCGGTTCATCTTGTTGATCGTCTCGATCATGTGGACCGGGATGCGGATCGTGCGCGCCTGGTCGGCGATCGAGCGTGTGATCGCCTGGCGGATCCACCACGTCGCGTACGTCGAGAATTTGTAGCCGCGCCGGTATTCGAACTTGTCGACCGCCTTCATCAGGCCGATGTTGCCTTCCTGGATCAGGTCGAGAAACTGCAGGCCGCGGTTCGTGTACTTCTTGGCGATCGAGATCACGAGGCGCAGGTTCGCCTCGGTCATCTCGCGCTTCGCCTTGCGCGCCTTCGCCTCGCCCGTCGACATCTGCTTGTTGATCTCCTTCAGGTCCTTCAAGGGGATCATCACGCGCGTCTGCAGGTCGAGCAGCTTCTGCTGCTGCTCGACGATTGCCTGCCGGTACTTGGCGAGGTGCTCGCTGTACGGGTGATGCGCCGACACCTCGCGGTCGATCCAGCGCAGCGACGTCTCGTTGGCGGGGAACGCCTTGATGAAGTCGGGACGCGGCATCCCGCCCTTGTTGACGACGAGGTCCTGGATCTTGCGCTCGTGCTGGCGGATATTGTCGACCTCGGTGCGCACCTGGTCGCAGAGCTTCTCCACCATCCGCGCCGAAAAGCGGATCTGCATGAGCTCCGCCGAGATCTTCTTCTGCAGGTCGAGGTATTTCGGCGCCTTGTGGCCGTCCTTCGTCAACACGGCGAGCATGCGCGCGAACAGCCTGCGGATCGTGCCGAAGCGATCGAGCGCGGCGACCTTGAGCCGCTCGAGGTTCTCGCTCTCGACGACACCCGGATCGGCCTCGTCCTCGTCGTCCTCGATCTCCTCGCTCGCGTCCTCGATCTGCGACAGCTGCTCGTTGAAGTCGAGCAGGCCGTCGACGACGTCGTCGATCTTGAGCTCGTCCTTGCTGATCTTGTCCGCGAGATCGAGGATCTGCGTGACCGTCATCGGGCACGCCGAGATCGCGAGGATCATGTGCTTCAGGCCCTCCTCGATCCGCTTGGCGATCTCGATCTCGCCTTCGCGCGTCAGCAGCTCGACCGAGCCCATCTCGCGCATGTACATGCGCACGGGATCGGTGGTGCGGCCGAACTCGCTGTCGAGCGTCGACGCGGCCGCCTCGGCTTCCTCCTCGACGTCCTCGGCGGGCACCGAAGGCGTCGACTCGGACATCAGCAGCGTCTCGGCGTCGGGCGCCTCGTCGTACACCTGGATGCCCATGTCGCCGATCATCGAGATGATGCCCTCGATCTGCTCGGCGTCGAGGATGTCGTCGGGGAGGTGGTCGTTGATCTCCGCGTACGTGAGGTAGCCGCGCTCCTTGCCGAGCACGATCAGCGTCTTGAGGCGCCGCTTGCGCGCCTCGACGTCGGCCGGCGTGAGCTCGCGCGGCGCGACGTCGGCCTGCTTGCCGTTACGCCCCTTCTTGTGCGCGGCGTCTTCGGCGCGCTTGCCGGCGATCCGCGCGGCGATTTCGCCTGCGGACGGCTTGTGCGCCGGCTTCTTGGCCGCAGTCGCCGCCGCGGCTGCGGCGGGCTTGGCGACCGGCTTCGCTACGGACTTGTCGGCCTTGCCGGCGCCGGGGAGCTTCACCAACTTGACGATCTTGCCCTTGGGGGCCGGTTTGCCGGCCGCAGGCCGGGCGTGCTTGGCGGCCGGCGCCGCTTTCTTCGCCGCCGGCTTGCGGGCGGCGGGGGCGGCACGGTGCTTGGCCACAGGCCGCTTCGCCGCAGGCGCAGCCTTGCGCGCCGCGACCTTGCGGGCGGCGGGCTTGCGCGTGGCGGATCTGCCCTTGCCCGCGGCAGAGGTCTTGCGAGCGGGCTTGGCGTGCTTCTTGACCATAGTCATCCTTGTTGGAAACGGCGGCCGCCTCGGTTAGTTCGCGCGTTTTCGCGTCCCGTTCCCGACTATCGGGAGTCCCGTTCCCCGACCAAAGGGAGCCGCCGTCCGGAAGACAATGGGGGCAGCGCGAAAAACCTCAAATTATAGCGTGGGGGTCGGGCGTTGTCCGCACCTTCGATCCGATGGGCGCGTGGTCCTGCGACGTCTCCGCGACGCCTCCTCCCGCGAATCAGGACGGACTGCGCGAGCCGCGCGCCGTTGCCGCCAGGCCCCGCGCAAGCGCCAGCCGATCCTCGGCGCTCAATTGCTCGAGCGGCTGGCGCAGCAGGCCCTGCAGCGCGCGCTGCGCCTCGGCCTCGCGCCAACGCTCGGCTGCCGCGACCACTTGCGTCTCGGCCTGCTCCGCGGTCAACGCCTGGTCGGCCGCGGACGCGACCACTTCGGCCATGACACCCGCGTGTTCCGTGCCGGCGAAATGCTGGATGACGCTCGCGGTCGTCGGCTGCCCACCCGTCGCGCAGTGTGCGACCAGCGCCCGCCAGGCCGCTGCTTCCGGACCCGGCTCGTCGGGCACCGGCAGATCGTGCCGAGCGGCGAGCGATGGCTCGAGCAGCAGCCCTTGCAGCATGGCCCGCAGCAGCGATGGCGGCCGGCGCGCCGGTCCGCGCGGCACTGCCTGCCTGCGGTCGGGCGCCGATCGTGGGGCCGCTCCGGGTGCGTCGGCACCGAGCAGCCTCCTGAGTTCGTCCTCCGGCAACCCCGCCAGTTCGGCCAGCTGCCGCCGCACGAGCGCGCGCAGGACCGGCGCCGTGATCTGGCTTGCGTACGGACGGGCGGCGGCAACGAGCGCGGCGCGGCCTTCGGCCGTCGCGGGCCGGTGCCGGGCAGCGAGTTCCTGGAGCAGGAACTCCGACAGCGGCGTCGAGCCCTCGATTGCGCGCTCGAATGCGGCCTTGCCGTGCGCCCGGACGAAATCGTCGGGATCCTGGCCGTCGGGGAGAAACAGGAAGCGCGCCTCCTTGCCGTCGGCGAGGACCGGCAGCGTGTTCTCGAGCGCTCGCCACGCGGCCTTTCGCCCGGCGGTGTCGCCGTCGAAGCAGAAGACGACGCGATCCGAGAGGCGGAAGAGTTTCTGTGCGTGGAACGGCGTCGTGGCCGTGCCGAGCGTCGCCACCGCGTACTCGATACCGTGCTGGGCGAGCGCGACGACGTCCATGTAGCCTTCCACGACCAGCACCCGATCGGCGGCGCGAATGGCGTTACGCGCGAGATAGAGGCCGTAGAGCTCTTTTCCCTTGGAGAAGAGTGCAGTTTCGGGGGAGTTAAGGTATTTTGGCTCGCCGTTTTCCAGCACTCGCCCGCCGAAACCGATCACCCGCCCGCGCGTGTCGTGGATCGGGAACATCACCCGGTCGCGGAAACGGTCGTAGCGTTTGCCGCCATCGCCGCGGACGACGAGGCCAGCGGCTTCGAGCGCCGGGTTCTCGTAGTCGGGGAAAGCCGTTGCCAATCCTTGCCAGGCATCAGGCGCGTAGCCGATGCCGAAGTGAGCAGCCACTTGCCCTGTCAAGCCCCGCCGCTTCAAATACGCGATCGCCTCGGGCGAGTCCTTGAGCCGCCCGCGATAGTGCCGCGCCGCCGTCAGCAGCGTATCCGCGAGATCGCCCGACTGCTCGCGCCGCTCGCGCTCGTCTGCCGACTCGACGCGCGGCACCGTCAGGCCCGCGTCGCGTGCAAGCTGCTCGACCGCCTCGGGAAACGACTTCCCGCCGTACTCCATCAGGAAGCCGATCGCCGTGCCGTGGGCGCCGCAGCCGAAACAGTGATAGAACTGCTTCGTGGGACTCACCGTGAACGACGGCGTCTTTTCGCTGTGAAACGGGCAGCAGGCCTGGTAGTTGGCGCCGGCTTTCCTGAGCGGCACGCTGCGGTCGACGACGTCGACGATGTCGACGCGCGACAGCAGCGTCTGGATGAAATCGTTGGGAATCATCGTGCGGGATGCCCGCGCCTGCTCAGGGTCGGTTCACGGCAGTCGCAATGCAAGGCGCTTGCAGGTGACATTGCCTCAGGGCACCGCGCGGCCGGCACTTGAAGGACCGGCCGCGGGCGCTCCCACACGGCAGGGAAAGCCGGGCCAGTATAGGCGGAAAGCGCTGCGCGTGCCGCCCGTCCGGCCGAGCGGGGCGCCGTTTCGATCGCGCTCGGCGGAAGCGGGTTGCGTTAACCCTGCGGCGCGCCGACCGGCGTCAGAGGCGCGCCTTCACCTTCGCGGATACCGCGGCCATGTCGGCGCGCCCCGCCAGGGCGGGCTTGAGCGCCGCCATCGCCTTGCCCATGACGGCCGGACCCGCGGCGCCCGCCGCACGGGCCGCGGCGATCGCGGCGTCGATCGCTTCGTCGACGTCGGCGTCGGACATGCGCTGCGGCAGGTAGGCCTCGAGGATCGCCTGCTCGACGCGCTCGGCGTCGGCCAGGTCCTTGCGATTGCCGGCCTCGAATTGCGCAATCGACTCGCGGCGCTGCTTGATCATCTTCTCGACGACCGCAACGACGTCCGCATCGGTGAGCACCTTGCGCTCGTCCACCTCGCGCTGCTTGATCGCCGCGAGCAGCAGGCGGATCGTGGACAGTCGCGCAGCGGCTTTCGCGCGCATCGCGTCCTTCATGTCGGCGGTAATGCGATCCTTGAGATTCACCGGAACACCTCGGCGGCTGGGGCGCGATTCGCGCCCGGGACAGGAAGCAGAAAGGGGCGAATCGCTTCGCCCCTTTGTGAGAATCGGATGAAGGCGCGCGCCTTCGGAAATCAGTACAGCTTGGGCGGCAGCTGCTGACTGCGCAGGCGCTTGTAATGACGCTTGACCGCGGCCGCCTTTTTGCGCTTGCGCTCCGACGTCGGCTTTTCGTAGAACTCGCGCGCGCGCAGCTCGGTGAGAAGGCCGGTTTTCTCGATCGTGCGCTTGAAACGGCGCAACGCCGCTTCGAATGGCTCGTTCTCGCGTACGCGAACGCTGGTCATAAATCGCTGTCGTCGGTCAGTTACGGTAATCGATAAGTATAGCAGCGCCGCGGGAATGCTGGCAAGCGCCGGTATAGTGCAGCGCATGCGCGTGCTGGGTATCGAGACTTCCTGCGACGAAACCGGAGTCGCGCTCTACGACACCGAGCGCGGGCTGCTCGCCGACGCGCTGCATTCGCAAGTCGCCCTGCACCGGGCGTTTGGCGGCGTCGTGCCGGAGCTCGCGTCGCGCGATCACGTGCAGCGTGTGCTCCCGCTCGCCGAGCGCGTGCTCGCGCAGGCAGGCATCGGCGTGCGCGACGTCGACGCCATCGCGTTCACGCAAGGGCCCGGACTCGCGGGCGCGCTGCTCGTCGGGGCGAGCATCGCGCATGCGCTCGGCGTCGCGCTCGGCAAGCCGGTCATCGGCGTGCACCACATGGAAGGGCATTTGCTGTCGCCGCTCCTCGCCACGCCGGCGCCGCCGTTTCCATTCGTCGCGCTGCTCGTGTCAGGCGGGCACACACAGCTGTTCGAGGTCGCGGATGTCGGTCGTTACCGGTTGCTCGGTGACACGCTGGACGACGCCGCCGGCGAGGCGTTCGACAAGACGGCGCACTTGCTCGGCCTGCCGTATCCCGGCGGACCTGCGCTCGCCGCGCTGGCCAAGCAAGGGCAGCCGGGTGCACTCACGTTGCCGCGGCCGATGCTCGACTCGGGCAACCTCGACTTTTCGTTCGCGGGCCTCAAGACCGCGGTGGCGCTCCGTGCGCGCGCGGCCAGCGGCGGGAACGACCCTTCGACGCTGCCGCAATCGCGGAAGGCGGACATCGCGCACGCGTTCCAGGAAGCGGTCGTCGACGTGCTGGTCGCGAAGTCGCTGCAGGCTCTCGATCGCACCGGTTTCCGTACGCTCGTCGTCGCGGGCGGTGTCGGCGCCAACCGGATGTTGCGCGAGCGCCTGAAGGCCACGCTCGAGGCGCGCGGCGCGCGCGCATTCTTTCCCGCGCCCGAGTACTGCACGGACAACGGCGCAATGATCGCGATGGCCGGCGCGCTGCGGCTCGCGCACACCGAGCCTTCCGGACCCGGCTTCTCGGTGCGGCCGCGCTGGTCGTTGCAGTAGCGCGTCAGCGTCGCGTCAGCGCCCGATCGTCGTCTCGCGGCCGGACAGCAGTTGCCGGATGTTGGCGCGGTGGCGCCAGAACAACAGCAGGGCGATGGCGACGCTCACCCACGCATATATTCCCGGGCGCAGATAGAACATGCCGAGCGGCAGCAGCGCCGCGGTGATCAGCCCCGCCAGCGAGCTGATCTTGAATCCGAACGCCATCGTCAGCCAGACGATCGTCAGCAGCAGGCCGAGCGGCCAGGCGAGCGCGAACACGACGCCCGCGGCGGTGGCGACGCCCTTGCCACCGGCAAAGCGGTGGAATACCGGATAGAGATGGCCGACGAAGACCGCGAGCGCGGCTGCCGCGACCGTCCAGTCGGGCGCGCCCACGAGCGGCGCGATCTCGCGCGCGGCGAGCACCGCGACGAAGCCCTTCAGCCCGTCGCCGAGCATCGTCAACAGCGCGGCCGGCCGATGACCGGTGCGAAGCACGTTCGTCGCGCCGGGGTTCTTCGATCCGTATTCGTGCGGATCGGGCAGCCGGAACGCGCGGCTTACGACGACGGCGAACGAGATCGAACCGAGCAGATAGGCGCCGGCAACGATGGCGAGCGTCGCGAACATCCGCGTGCGTCCGTGGATTGGTAAGATGAATCGATTGTAGCGCCCGCCACCCGCCGGATTCCGCCGCCGATGGATACGATCTTCATCCACGACCTTCGCATCGAGACGAAAGTCGGCGTATACGCGTGGGAGCGCGAGCTTCCGCAGACGGTGCGCATCGACCTCGACATCACGCTGCCGTCGCGGCGCGCGTTCGAGACCGGCGAGCTCGCCGACGCCATCGACTACTCGGCCGTCGTGTCACGCATCCGCGCGTTCGCACGCACCCACGGCCACGCGCTGCTCGAGCCGTTCGCCGAAGCGATCGCGGCGCTCGTGCTGGTCGAGTTCGGAGCGCCGGCGGTGAAGCTGCGCGTCGCGAAGCTGGGCGCGCTGCCGGGCGTGCGCGAGATCGGCGTCGCCATCGAGCGCAGCGCGCTTGCGCCACGCGCGAATGCTTCCACTTGATACGATGTAGCCAGTCAACCCCGCGACGGAGGTTCTGCCATGGACGATGAAGTATTCAACCTCAGCATTCGCAAGTTCCTCAAGGTTGTCGGCATCGGCTCGCAGCGCGAGATCGAGCGGGCGGTCGCGCAGGCGCTGGCCGACGGCGGCATCTCCGGCAGCGACCGTTTTCCCGCGCGCATGACGCTCGTCGTCAAGGATCTGTCGATCGACATCTCGTTCGACGGGGAGATCAAGCTGCAATGACGGTCGACGCGGGCATACGGCATCGTCGTCCTGGATGAAATACAAGGATTACTACGCGGCGCTCGGCGTCGAGCGCACCGCGACGGCCGACCAGATCAAGGCGGCCTATCGGAAGCTCGCGCGCAAATACCATCCCGACGTCTCGAAGGAAAAGGACGCCGAGGAGAAGTTCAAGGAAGTCGCCGAGGCGTACGAGACGCTGAAGGATCCGGAGAAGCGCGCCGCCTACGACCAGCTCGGCAGTCATCGCCCCGGCGATGAATTCCGGCCGCCGCCCGATTGGCAGCAGTCGTTCGGCAACGCGCAGTTCTCGTTCGACGACCTCGATCTCGCCGACCTGTTCGCGAACCTCGCGGGGCGCTCGGGACGCGGCGGCCAGCGCGGCGCGAACGCGCCGTTCCCCGGCCAGGATTTCGAGGCGGCGGTGCGCCTGTCGTTCGAGCAGGCGTACGGCGGCACGGAAATCGAGTTCGACATGGCCGTGTCCGAACCCGACGAGAACGGCTTCCTGCGCCGCGTGCCGCGCAAGGTCAAGGTGCGCATTCCGAAGGGCGTCACCGACGGCCAGAAGCTGCGCGTGCCGGGCAAGGGCGGGAAAGGCATCAACGGCGGCCGCGACGGCGACCTTTACCTCGACATCGGCGTCGAATCGCATCCGCTCTACCGCGCCGACGGCCTCGACCTCTACATGGAGCTGCCGCTCGCACCGTGGGAAGCGGTTCTCGGCGCGACCGTCGAGCTGCCCACGCCCGCGGGACGCATTTCGCTCAAGGTACCGGCCGGAACGCAGGCGGGCCGGAAGCTGCGGCTCGCCGGTCGCGGCCTCGCGCGTCCGGACGGTACGGCGGGCCACCTGTATGCCGTTGCGCAAATCGTCGTCCCGACGGTCGTCGATGAACGCCAGCGGGCGCTTTACGGTCAACTGCAGGATGCGTCGACGTTCAATCCGCGAGCGCACCTGACGTGACAGCACGGAGGACTTCCGCCTTGGTGAGATTCGAATTGGCATCCGCGTTCATGCTCGACGACACCGGCGCGATTTCCGTTTCCGAGCTGGTCGAGCAATCGGGATTGAGCGAGGCCGAGCTGCGCGTGCTCGTCGATTGCGGCGCGCTCGCGCCGCGCGATCTTCGCGCCGCGGCCTGGACGTTCAGCTCGCAGTGCATCGTCACCGCGCGCACGGCACGGCGGTTGCGCGACGACTTCGCGCTCGACGACGCGCACGTCGTCGCGATCGTGCTCCGCCTGCACGAGCGCATCGACGCGCTCGAGCACGAGCTGCGCCGGCTTTCCGGCGGCCACGGCGCCTTGAGGTGAACGACCGAGCGTCCGCAGCGGCGGCTGCGGCACCCGCCGCGGCCGTCAAGGCGGACGCGCTTCCCGGCGCGGGCGTACGCGGCGCGGCGGCGATGCGGCCATGGTGGCGTATCGCCTTCCTGACCCTGCAGCTCGTGCTCGCGCTGTTCGTCATGTATCGCTTCCGGCTCGAGAGCCGGACGTTCTTCCACGTGATGCTGCTCGCGACGGGCGGCTTCGTCGTCCACTCGCAATTGCCGCTGCGCTTTCGCCAGCCGTTCTTCGTCGCGCTGTCGGTCGCATCGATCATCGTCGCGCTCGGCTGGCTCGACGGCATCGCGGTCGTCGCGCTCGGGCTCGTGCTGATCGGGATCTGCCACCTGCGGATCGCGCTTCTGTGGCGTGTGCTGCTGCTCGCGGCGACCGGCGGCCTCTTTGCGCTGTGGCGGCTCGAGCTGGTCCCGGCGCCGTGGAGCGTGGCGATCTGGCCGATCCTCGGCGCGATGTTCATGTTCCGGCTCGCCGTGTACCTGTATGCGCTGGCGCACGACGAGAAGAAGCCCGCGCCGGCGGTGACGCTCGCGTACTTCTTCATGCTCCCGAACGCGTGCTTTCCGTTGTTTCCGGTGGTCGATTACTCGACGTTCCGCCGCACGTACTACGACCGCGACGAGCTGGCGATCTACCAGACGGGCCTCAAGTGGATCGTGCGCGGGCTCGTGCATCTGATCGCTTACCGGTTCGTCTACGCGCATCTCGCGTCCGACCCGGCGGACATCCGCTCGCTCGGCGATCTCGTCCAGTTCGTGCTGGCCACGTTCCTGCTCTACCTGCGCGTGTCGGGACAGTTCCACCTGATCACGGGCATCCTGCACCTGTTCGGCTACCGCCTGCCCGAGACGCACCATCTCTATTACCTTGCGTCGAGCTTCAACGACTTCTGGCGGCGCATCAACATCTACTGGAAGGATTTCATGATGAAGCTGGTGTACTACCCCAGCTTCTTCGCGCTGCGGCGGCACGGCAACACGCTCGCGCTCGTCGTCGCGACGATCGTCGTGTTCGCGGCGACGTGGATCCTGCACTCGTATCAGTGGTTCTGGCTGCGCGGCGGCTTTCCGATCGAGCCGCAGGACGGCCTGTTCTGGGGGCTTCTCGGCGTGCTGGTCGTCGTCGGCTCGCTGCGCGAGCTGCGGAAATCGCGTTCACGCGTACCCGCGCGCGCGACGGGCTGGAGCGCGTCGCTCGCGCTGCGCACCGTCGGCACGTTCACCGTGATCTGCGTACTGTGGTCCCTGTGGAGCGCGCAATCGGTGATGGAATGGCTGGTCATGTGGGGCGCCGCAGGCACGGTCGACGCCTACGGAGTGGCGCTGCTAGCCGCGCTGCTCGCGGTCGGCCTCGCGGTCGGGGGCAAGCCGTGGCCGGTGGGCGAATCGCAGGCGAGGGCGCCGGCGCGGCCGTCGTCGATGCAGACGCTGCTTCCGGGCCTGACGCTGATCGCGCTGATCGTCGTGGCGTCGACCGATTGGTATTCGGGCGTGGCGCCACGCGCGGCGGAGATCGTCGCGTCGCTGCAGCACTCGACGCTCAACGCGCGCGACGCGAACCTGCAGCACAAGGGATACTACGAGAACCTGGACAACGCCAGCCGGCAGAGCGCGCAGTTGTGGGATGTTCGTTCCCAGAAGCCCGCCGATTGGATTCCGCTCGGGTCCACCGCCGCGTATCGCAGCCGTACGGACTTTCTCGGCGGAGAGCTCGTGCCCGACGCGCACATCGTGTTCATGAGCCAGTCGTTCTCGACCAACGATTTCGGAATGCGCGACGCGCCACGGCAAAAAGCGAAGCCGGCGGGGACGATCCGTATTGCGGTGCTTGGGCCGTCGCACGTGATGGGTTCCGGCGTGGGCGACGATGCGACGTTCACGCGCCTGCTCGAGTCGCGCGTGAACGCGGCGGCCTCACCGGGCGTGCGCTTCGAGGTGCTCAATTTCGGCGTCGCCGCGTATTCGCTCACCAAGCAGCTCGCGCAACTCGACGACCGCGTCGTCGCGTTCGCGCCCGATGTCGTTGTCTTCACCGACAGCCCGCGGCTTCGCGAGCCCGTCGTGCAGCACGTCGCGCAGGCGGTCGGCGCGGGCGTCGCGATCCCGTATCCCGAGCTCGCCAGGACGGTTGCCGATACCGGCATTGCACCGCTCGCGAGCCGGGGCATTCCGGTGCCGTTCGACAGCCTGCGCAGCGTGGCCCACCTCCTGGGCATTCCGACGCGGATGCCGTGGCACGAGGCCGAGCGCCGGCTGCGTTACGCCTCTCCGCGGCTGATTCGGGCGACGCTCGACGAAATGAAGGGCATCGCGAAGCAGCATGGCGCCGTGCCGGTGTTCCTCGCGCTCGACATCGTCGAAGAGCCGCCGGACGAGCCGCCGGCGGTTCTGCAGAGCGCGCGCGACGCGGGCTTCGTCGTGTTCGACTTGCTGGATCTCTGGCACGGCCGCGACGCGCAGGCGCTGCGCATCGCCGAATGGGATAATCATCCGAACGCCGAAGGCAATCGCCTGATCGCGGAGCGGCTGGCTGTTCTTCTGCGGGATCATCGCGCGGCACTCGGCCTTGCTTCCTCATTTCGCTGAACGAAAGAATCCGAATGGCGACGACGGACGAAATGGTACGGGCAGTGAAGGCTTTCATCCTCGACGAGTTCCTGCCTGGCGAGCCTGCCGACAGCCTCGCCGGCGACACGCCGCTCATCAGCGGCGGCATCCTCGACTCGATCGCGACGCTCAAGCTCGTCATGTTCCTCGAGGAAAAGTTCGGCGTCGTCCTCGCGGCGCACGAAGTGGACAAGCAGTACCTCGACACGCTGGACGACATCGCGACGCTGCTCGCTGCCAAGCAACGGTAGCCGGCCATGAGACCGAAGGGCCGCCCCAAGGTCGAATTGCCCCGAAGCGCGATAGCGCGAAGGGCCGTCCAGTGACCTCGCTGCACGGACTCTTCGTCGCGGCCGCGGCGCGTCATCCCGACCGGGTTGCCGTCGTGCTGCCGGGACGCGGCGAGATCACGTACGGCGCGCTCGACGGTTTGTCGAATCGGCTGCGCGACCGCTTGCACGCGATGGCGGTGCGCCCCGGCGACCGTGTCGGCATCTACGTCGGCAAGTCGATCGACTCGGTCGCGGCGATCTGCGGCATCCTCAAATCCGGCGCCGCGTATGTCCCGGTCGATCCGTCGGCGCCGCCCGCGCGCAACGCTTACATCCTGAACAACTGCCGCGTCGCCGCGCTGATCGTCGAAGCTCGCTTTCGCGCGGCGCTCGAAACCGAGCTCGCGGCGCAGGGCCCGCTGCCGCCCATTCTCGGCATCGACGCTGCCGGCACCGGTGATGCGCTCGCGCGCGCGCTCGACGCGGAGGATCGCGACGCGCCGGCTGCGGCGGTCGCGACCGCGACGTCCGAGCCGGACGCGCTCGCCTACATCCTCTACACGTCGGGGTCGACCGGCAAGCCGAAGGGCGTGATGCTCTCGCACGAGAACGCGGTGTCATTTGTCGACTGGTGCTCGGAAGTGTTCGACCCGGGTCCCGACGATCGCTTCTCGTCGCACGCGCCGTTCCACTTCGATCTTTCCATCCTCGACCTGCACGTCCCGCTGAAGCACGGCGCGTCGATCGTCCTGATCCCGGAGGAGCGGGGGAAGGACCCGCAGCATCTCGCGCAATTGATCGACGATCATCGGATCTCGATCTGGTATTCGGCGCCTTCGATCCTTTCGCTGCTCGCCCAGTTCGGCGAACTTCCGCGCCACGATTGCTCGTCGCTGCGGCTCGTGCTTTTCGCCGGCGAAGTGTTCCCCGTCAAGCATCTGCGTACGCTCACGATGCTTTTGCGCAGGCCGCGCTATTTCAATCTCTACGGGCCGACCGAAACCAACGTCTGCACGTACCACGAGGTGGTTCCGCCGGTGCCCGACGAGCGTACGGTGCCCTATCCGATCGGGACCGTGTGCTCGCATCTGCGCGGCAAGGTGATCGGCACGGAAGGCGAGACGGTCCGGCCCGGGGAGGAAGGCGAGTTGTGCATCGCCGGCCGCGGCGTAATGCAGGGTTACTGGGAGCTTCCCGAGCAGACCGCGCGCGGCTTCATCGTCGATCCCGATGACACGCGCTGGTACCGCACCGGCGACGTCGTCGTCGAGGATGCGGGCGGCATCTACACGTATCGCGGCCGCCGCGATCGCATGGTGAAGCGTCGCGGCTATCGCGTGGAGCTCGGCGAGATCGAGGGCGGCCTCTATCAGCATCCGCGCGTGAAGGAGGTCGCGGTCGTCGCCACGCCGGACGAGGAGGCGGGTGTGCGCGTCACGGCGTTCCTGAGCGTTCGCGAAGGCGCGCTGCCGTCGCTCGTCGAGATGAAGCGGTTTGCCGCCGAGCGCCTGCCGCTGTACATGGTGCCCGACCGCTTCCACTGGCTGGAATCGTTGCCGAAGACGTCGACGGACAAGATCGACTACCAGCAGCTCAAGACGATAAGCCAGGACAGGTCCTGATGGATTTCGCGCTGTCCGACGAGCAACGCGCGTTGCGCGATACGGTGCTCCGCTTCGCGGAGCGCGAGCTCAACTCCGACGTCGTCGAGCGCGATCGCGCGCAGACGTTCCGGCGCGACCTTTGGCAGCAATGCGCGGCGATCGGCTTGCAGGGGTTGCCGGTGCCCGACGAATATGGGGGCGCGGCGCTCGATACCTTGTCGACGGCGATCGCGCTCGAGGCGCTCGGCAACGGCTGCCGCGACGGCGGTCTCGTCTTCTCGCTGTGCGCGCATTTGCTGGCGTGCGTCGTGCCCGTCTGGAAGCACGGCAGCGACGCGCAGAAGAGCGGCTATCTGCGCGGTCTTTGCGACGGCACGCTCGTCGGCGCGCATGCCATCACCGAGCCCGGCTCGGGCTCCGACACGTTCAGCATGCGCACGCGCGCCGAGCGCTTCGGCGGGCAGTGGCGGATCAATGGCACGAAGACGTTCGTGTCCAACGCGCCGGTCGCCGACGTTGCGGTCGTGTTCGCCGTCACCGATGCGAACAAGGGCTTCACCGGCGGCATCACGGCGTTCCTGCTCGACCGCGGAATCCACGGGTTTGCCACCGGCCAGAAGTTCGAGAAGATGGGCCTGCGCACGTCGCCGGTAGGTGAGGTGGTGCTCGAGGATGTCGTCGCCGGCGACGACGCGGTGCTCGGTAGCGTCGGCGGAGGATCGGCCGTTTTCGGCACGGCGATGGATTGGGAGCGCACGCTGCTCGTCGCAGCCCACGTCGGCGAGATCGAGCGCCTGCTCGCGACGACGATCGACTACGCGCGCACACGCAGCCAGTTCGGGCAGAAGATCGCCAAGTTCCAGGCGCTCGGCCACGCGGTTGCCGACATGAAGGTGCAGCTCGAGGCGGCGCGCCTCCTCGTCTATCGCGCCGCCTGGCGCCTCGGGCAGTCGCGCGGCGTCACACTCGACGCGTCGATCGCCAAGCTCTTCGTCAGCGAGACGCTCGTCGCGACCGCGCTCAAGACGGTGCAACTGCACGGCGGCTACGGCTTCATGGTCGAATACGAGGTCGAGCGCGCGCTCCGCGATGCGATCGGCAGCACGATCTACTCGGGCACCTCCGAGATGCAGCGGAACATCATCGCCCGCTGGCTGGGCCTGCTCTGAACGGCGCTCGCATCACCACCGCAACGCTTCAGCGCTCGTCGTACTCGTCGTGGCGCCGCCACCAGATATCCGGCTCGTTGCGACCCTTCGGTGCGCGGTCGAGCCACGGGTACATGCCCCACAGGACGTCGAGCCCGCGCGCGTAGGTCGAATACGTGTGATAGACGACGCCGTCCTCGCGGGCGAACGCGCTCATGCCCGGCCGCTCGCGCGTGTACGTGGACGCATCGGTTCCGCTCATCGTCGCGAACGTGACGACGCCGCCGCTTTTCGGCGCTTCGCGCCACGCTCCTTCTCGCTGGAAGTTGTATTCGATTCCTTCGCGCTGTTGCGCCTCGGTGAACGAGGCATCGAAGTCGGCATTGAAATCACTGCCGAAGGAGGAAGCCCAAGGAAACGTCCAGCCCAGCCGCCGCTTGTAGGCCGCGAGCTTCGCGAGCGGTGCCCGCGACACCGCCCACAGCATCACGTCGTGGTGGGCGAGGTGCACGGCGAAGCCGTTGAAGCCGTCCGCGATCGCCGAGCAGGACGGGCAGCCCGCCTGGTAATCGGGCCCGAACATGAAGTGATAGACGAGAAGCTGCGAACGCCCGCGGAAGAGGTCCGCCAGCGAGGCGCTCCCTTCGTCGGTGTCGAATCGATAGGCCTTGTCGATCCTGACCCATGGCAGTGCCTGACGCCGCCGTGCCAGCTCGTCGCTGCGCCGCGTGAGCTCCTTCTCCGCGTCGAGCAGCGCAAGCCGTGCCGCCCGCCATTCTTCGCGTGTTCCGTTCGTGTGTGTCGTCATCGTCGTGGTCTCCTCGCGGTGTCTCGCGTCGTCCCTTTCGTTTCGGGGCCGACGCCTCGTTGCACTAGAGTAAGCGGCGGATACCGCTCCAGGGGAGTGACAAGTGTGGCGGGATTTCGCGCCCGTTCACGCCATCGGCGTCCGTGCGCCGCACGAGGAGCGGGATGGACTCGCTGATCACGGCCGCCGCACGCGCGCTCGCCGCGGGCGACGCGCTCGGTGCGCTGAACCGGGTCGCCCTGCGCAACGACGCACCGGCCCTCGCGTTGCGCGGCATCGCGATGGCGCAGCTCGGCGATCTCCCCCGGGCAAGGGCGCTCGTGCGCAGCGCGGCACGCGCGTTTGGCCCGAGGGAAACCGTCGCGCGTGCGCGGTGCGTCGTCGCCGAAGCCGAGATTGCGCTCGCCGCGCGCGACCTGCGCTGGCCGGCTGAGGCGCTCGATGCGGCGCGGGCAACGCTCGAGGCGCACGGCGATCGCGTGAATGCCGCACATGCGCGGTATCTGGACGTGCGGCGGCTGCTGTTGACGGGACGGCTCGACGACGCCGAGCGCGCGCTCGCCGCGCTCGACCCTGCGCCACTGGCGCCCGCAGCGAAAGCCGCGCACGCGCTCGCCGTGGCCGGGATCGCGATGCGACGACTGCGCACGAAGCCGGCGCGCGCGGCGCTCGCGCACGCCGCACGCGCCGCGCGTGAAGCAGGCATCCCGGCGCTGACGGCGGAGGTTGAAAACGCGTCGCTCGCGTTGACCGTGCCCACGGCACGCCTGATCGCCCGCGGGAAGCAGCGGCCGCTGCTGCTCGCGGAAGTCGAAGCGCTGCTCTCGTCGCGCGCGCTTGTCGTGGACGCCTGCCGTCACGTCGTGCGTCAGGGAAGCAACGTCGTCCCGCTCGCGACGCGCCCGGTGCTGTTCATGCTCGCTCGCGTGCTGGCCGAGGCGTGGCCCGCGGACGTGTCGCGGGCGGCGCTCGTCGCGCATGCATTCCGGGCGAGGGTCGCCGACGAATCGCATCGCGCGCGGCTGCGCGTCGAAATGGGCCGGCTCCGCGTGGTGCTGCGGACGCTGGCCGACGTCCGCGCCACGCCGCGTGGATATGCGCTCGCGCCGCATCGTGCGCGCGAGGTCGTCGTGCTGGCGCGGCCCATCGACGAGAAGCACGCGGCGGTGCTCGCGCTGCTCGCCGACGGCGAATCGTGGTCGAGCTCGGCGCTTGCGATTGCGCTGGGCGCGAGCCAGCGCAGCGTGCAGCGTGCGCTCGACGCGCTTGCGGCGTCGGGCAAGGCGCAGCCGCTCGGTCGAGGACGCGCGCGGCGCTGGATGAGCGCGCCGGTGCCGGGATTCACGACGACGTTGTTACTCCCGGCGCCGCTGCCGATCGATTAGGATGCCGAGATGAGGCGATCGGCAGCCGCAGTCGTGCGCGAGTACGGTCCCTTCGAAGATGCCGGCCACGTGCATGGCCTTACATACGATGGCCGGCACGTCTGGTTTGCATCCGGCGACAAGCTCAACGCGCTCGATCCGGTCAGCGGAAGGATCGTGCGCTCGTTCGCCGCCGCCGCGCATGCGGGAACCGCCTTCGACGGCCGGCACCTGTATCAGATCGCCGAAGACCGCATTCAGAAGATCGACCCGCAAACGGGTCGCGTGCTCGCGACGATCCCGGCACCCGGCGGCGGCAGCGACTCGGGCCTCGCCTGGGCTGAAGGATCGCTCTGGGTCGGACAATATCGCGCGCGGAGAATCCACCAGGTCGATCCGCAAACGGGGGCGATCCTGCGCACGATCGAGTCCGACCGCTTCGTTACCGGCGTGACCTGGATCGATGCCGAACTCTGGCATGGCATCTGGGAAGGCGATGCGAGCGAGCTGCGGCGAATCGATCCGCGAACGGGCGAGGTTCTGGAGCGCGTCGAGATGCCGGCAGGCGTGGCCGTGTCGGGACTCGAGTCCGATGGCGGCGATCTGTTCTATTGCGGTGGCGCCACCAGCGGGAAGGTCAGGGCCGTGCGCCGGCCGAAGCGAGAGCGAGATCAGCCCTCGCCTTCCGCCAGCAGCGCCGCGTTGCCGCCCGCCGCCGCGGTGTTGACCGACAACGTGCGCTCGACGGCGAAGCGCGGCAGGTAGTTCGGCCCGCCGGCCTTTGGCCCGGTGCCCGACAATCCTTCGCCTCCGAATGGCTGCATTCCCACGACGGCGCCGATCATGTTGCGATTGACGTAGACGTTGCCCACGCGCACGCGTGCGACGATCCGGTCGACTGTCGCATCGACGCGGCTGTGGATGCCGAGCGTCAAGCCATATCCGAATGCGTTCACGCGATCGATCAGCGCGTCGAGCGCGTCGGCGCGCCAGGTCACGACGTGCACGATGGGTCCGAAGATTTCCTGCGTCAGGCGCTCGATCCGGTCGAGCACGACGAGCGTCGGCGCAACGAACGTGCCGTGCGCACATGCCGGCGGCAGACTCACGCGGTGGCGCACGAGGCCGGCGGCTTGCATCTCCGCGATATGCGCTTCCAGCGCGGCGCGCGCGTCGGCATCGATCACGGGACCGACATCCGTCGCGAGATACCCGGGATCGCCGACGACGAGCTCGTCCATCGCCCCGGCGACGAGCTCGATGACGCGCGACGCGACATCTTCCTGCACGCACAGCACGCGCAGCGCCGAGCAGCGCTGGCCGGCGCTGTCGAACGCCGATTGCACGACGTCCGCGACCACCTGCTCGGCGAGCGCCGAGCTGTCGACGATCATCGCATTCTGACCGCCTGTTTCCGCGATCAGCGGCACGATTGGCGCACGGGCCGCCAGCGCCTGTGCGATCGCGCTGCCGACGCTCGTCGATCCGGTGAACGCGACGCCCGCCACGCGGGGATCGGCGACGAGCCGCGCGCCGATCGTTTCGCCCGCGCCGGGCATCAGCGCCAGCACGTCGTCGGGAACGCCGGCCGCGAGCAGCGCGCGGACGGCCGCGGTTGCGATCAGCGTCGTCTGTTCCGCCGGCTTGGCGACGACGGCGTTGCCCGCCGCCAGCGCCGCCGCGATCTGGCCGGTGAAGATCGCGAGCGGAAAATTCCACGGCGAAATGCAGGCGAACACGCCGCGGCCGCGTAACGCCAGCGTGTTCGCCTCGCCCGTCGGCGACGGCAGCGCGACCGGTGTGTCGAAGCGCAGGCGCGCCTGCGCCGCGTAGTAACGGCAGAAGTCGGCGGCCTCGCGCACCTCCGCGATCGCGGCCGCTCGCGTCTTGCCCGCTTCGCGCGCGAGCAGCGCAACCCAGTCGCCACGGCCGTCCTCCAGCCGGTCGGCCGCGCGATCGAGCAGTGCGGCGCGTTCGGCGGCCGGCCGCGCGTCCCAGTCGCGCTGGCCTGCAACCAACACGTCGAGCGCGCGATCGACGATCGGCCACTCGGCATCGATCGACGTACCGACCTTGCGCGCGTTGTCCGCGGGCTCGAGCACATCGCGCGCGGTTCCCGATCCGGCGGTACCGGCGCAGACCGGCGTTGCGGTCCACTGCCGCGAAGCGCTCGCCGCGACGGCGCGATCGAGCGCCGCCATCGCCGGCTGGTCGGCGAGCGAGACGCCTTCGGAATTCTTCCGCTCGGGCGCGAAGATGTCGCGCGGCAACGGTATGCGGGCGGCCGGCGCGAAATCCCACGTGCGGGCGCGCGCGAGAGGATCGGCGACGAGGTCGTCGATCTCGATGCCGGGATCGCCGATGCGGTTGACGAACGACGTATTCGCGCCGTTCTCCAGCAGCCGGCGCACGAGGTAAGGCAGAAGCTCGCGATGGCCGCCCACGGGCGCGTACACGCGGCAGGCCACGCGGGGCCTGCCGCGCTCGGCGAGCACCTCTCGATACAGCGCATCGCCCATGCCGTGCAGGCGCTGGAACTCCACGTCGGCGACACCGAGCGCGGCTGCGCGCGCGCGAACCCATGCGATCGTGTGCGCGTTGTGGGTGGCGAACATCGGGTAGACCGCGTCGGCGGCCTCGAGCAGCGCGTGTGCGCAAGCGAGATACGAGACATCGGTGTGCGCCTTGCGCGTGAACACCGGATAGCCCGCCAGCCCCTGCACCTGTGCGCGCTTGATCTCGGTGTCCCAGTACGCGCCCTTGACGAGGCGCACCGGAACGCGGGTTTTCGTCTGCCGTGCGAGCCCGACCACGTAGCCCGCGACGGCGCGCGCACGCTTCTGATAGGCCTGCACCGCGAGGCCCAGGCCGTTCCATCCGTCGAGCGTCGAGTCCCGGCGCAGCCGCGCGAAGAGCTCGAGCGACAGCTCCAGCCGCTCGGCCTCCTCGGCGTCGATCGTCATGCCGATGCCGCGCGCGCGGGCCTCGCGCGCGAGCGCAAGCACCGCCGGCACGAGTTCGGCGAGCACGCGCGCATGCTGCGCATATTCGTAGCGCGGGTGCAGCGCCGAAAGCTTCACCGAGATCGAAGGCCGGGCGAACACCGAGGTCTCCGCCGGATCGGCTGCCGCGCCGATCACGGCGATTGCGTTGCGATACGCGTCCAGATAGCGCGACGCATCGGCGGCCGTGACCGCCGCTTCGCCGAGCATGTCGTAGGACTGGCGATAGCCGCCTTGCTCGCGCCGTGCACGCTCGACCGCCTCGTCGATCGTCCGGCCGAGCACGAACTGCTCGGCCATCAGCTTCATCGCCTGCCGCACCGCGACGCGCACGACCGGCTCGCCCGCGCGCGCGACGAACCGCTCGTACCACGCACGCGGGTCGCGGGCATCCTCGCGCTCGACGCGCGTCAGCCTCCCGGTCAGCATCAGGCCCCACGTCGAGGCGTTCACGAGCAGCGAGTCCGACGCGCCGAGGTGGCGGTCCCAGTCGCCGCGCGACAGCTTGTCGCGGATCAGCGCGTCGGCAGTCGCCGCGTCGGGTATGCGCAGCAGCGCCTCGGCGACGCACATCAACAGCACGCCCTCCGGCGTCGACAGGTCGTACTGCTGCAGGAACGACTCGATGCCGCCCTGCGCCTGGCGGTCGGCGCGCACCGCCTCGACCCATCCGCGCGCGTGCGCCTCGATGCCGCGCACGGCATCGTCGCCCAGCGAAATCTGTGTCGCGAGCGCTGCGAGCGTCGTCCGCTCGTCGGCCAGGAACGCGTCGCGAATCGCGCTGCCCGCCTCTGCGTCCGGCAGCAGCGCCCGCGCATCGTCGATCGGATTCACGCTCTCATCCCCGCGGGTGGTGCTCGGCGTGCAATCGCTTCAGGCGCTCGCGCGCGACGTGCGTGTAGATCGTCGTCGTCGTGATGTCGGCGTGGCCGAGCAGCAGCTGCACGACGCGCAGGTCGGCCCCGTGATTGAGCAGATGCGTTGCGAACGCGTGCCGCAGCACGTGCGGCGACAACGCGCTCGCCGGGATTCCCGCGCGGACCGCATAGCGCTTGACGAGCGCCCAGAACGCCTGGCGCGTGAGCGGCGCATGGCGTTGCGTCAGGAACACTTCGTCGCGCTTGCCGGCGCCGGCGAGCGCCGGGCGCACCTCGCGCAGATACCGCTCAATCCACGCGACAGCTTCATCGCCCATCGGCACGAGGCGCTCCTTGTTGCCCTTGCCCACGACGCGGACGACGCCCGCGTCCTGCGCGACCTGCGAGCGGCGAAGGCCGGTCAGCTCGGACACGCGCAACCCGGTCGCATACAGCGTTTCCAGCATGGCCCGGTCGCGCAGGCCGAGCGGCGTGCGGGTATCGGGCGCGGCGAGCAGCGCCTCGACCTGCGCCTCGGACAAGAGCTTGGGCAAGCGTCGCGGCTTTTTCGGTGCCTGCACGCGTAACGTCGGGTCGGCCGCGATGACGCCGCGGTCGACCTGCAGCCGATAGAACCGCCGCAGCGCCGAGAGCCGCCGCGCGACCGACGTCGCCTTCGAGCGGCGCTCGAACTGATCGGCGAGCCATTGCTCGAAGTCCGGCCGCTGCGCGGCAAGGAGATCGCGCTTGCGCTGGTCGAGCCACGCGGCGAATCCCGTGAGATCGCGCCGGTAGCTCGCGAGCGACGCCGCCGCGAGACCGTCCTGCAGCCAGAGCTGGTCGCAGAAGGCGTCGATCAGCGCTGCCGTGTCGCCAGCGCTCACATTTTCATCTGCTGCGGCAGCAGCGTCACGAGTTGAGGAAAGAACCAGATCGCGAGCACCGCCACGCACATCAGGAAGAACATCGGCAGCGTGTGCCGCGCGATCCACGTGATCTGGCGTCCCGTCATGCCCTGCAGCATGAACAGGTTGAACCCGACCGGCGGCGTGATCTGCGCCATCTCGACGACGAGCACGACGAAGATGCCGAACCACAGCAGGTCGATGCCGGCTTTTTCCACCGTGGGCAGGATGACCCCCATCGTCAGCACGACCATCGAGATGCCGTCGAGGAAGCACCCGAGCACGATGTAGAACAGCGCCAGCGCGACGATCAGCGCGAACGGCGTGAGGCCGAGCGTCGCGATCCACTCGGCGAGCTCGCGCGGCAGGCCGATATAGCCCATTGCGAGCGTCAGGAACGCGGCGCCGGCGAGGATCAGCGCGATCATGCAGTAGAGGCGCGTCGCCCCGAGCAGGCTGTCGCGGAACGTCTTCCAGCCGAGCGAGCCCTGCAGCGCGGACAGCGCGAGCGAGCCGATGACACCGAACGCAGCGGCTTCGGTTGCGGTCGCGAGCCCCGTGTAGATCGAGCCGAGCACGAGGAGGATCAGCAGCACCACGGGGATCAGGTGCCGCGACGCGTGGATTTTCTGCGCGAACGTGGTGCGCTCGGTGGCGGCCGGGATCCGGCCGGGATTCGCAAACGCCCATCCGACGATATAACCGGAGAACAGCAGCGCCAGCATGATGCCCGGCAGCACGCCGGCGATGAAGAGCTGCGCGATCGATACGTTGGCCGTGACGCCGTAGACGATCATGATGATGGACGGCGGGATCAGCAGTCCCAGCGTGCCGGCACCGGCGAGGGAGCCGATCGTGATCGTGTCCGGGTAGCCGCGGCGCGCGAGCTCGGGGAGCGTCATCTTGCCGATCGTCGCGCAGGTCGCAGCCGACGACCCCGAGACCGCGGCGAAGATCGTGCAGCCGATGACGTTCGTGTGCAGCAGGCGCCCCGGCACGCGCTCGAGCCATGGCGCGAGGCCGCGAAACATGTCCTCCGACAGCCGCGTTCGGAACAGGATCTCGCCCATCCAGACGAACAGCGGCAGCGCGGTGAGCGTCCACGACGATGCGGTGCCCCAGATCGTCACCGCCATCGCGTCGCCCGCCGGGCGCGACGAGAAGAGCGTCATGCCGATCCATGCGACGCCGGCGAGCGCCAGGCCGATCCAGACACCGCTGCCGAGCAGCGCGAACAGGGACAGGACGAGCAGCGTCGTGACGAGCGCGTCATTCATGGTGCAGGGCTTCCGCCGGTGCGCGCACCCTGCGCACGCCGCGCCATTCGAGCGTGAGCTCGTCGACGAACGCGATCGCCAGCACGATCGTGCCGAACGCCATCGCGAGCTGCGGGATCCAAAGCGGCGTCGCGTCGTTGCCGGTCGAGATGTCGTTGAACTGCCACGACTGGAACGTCAGGCGGACGCTGTACCACGCGAACGCGACCGCCAGCACGGTCGCCGCGGCGAGTGCCCACAGCTCGAGCCCGCGCCGTACGCGCGGCGACACGTGCTCGAGCACGAGCGTCACGCGGATGTGCTCGCCGCGCTTCAGCGTGTGCGCGAGCGCCAGGAACCCGGCCGCGGCCATGCAGTAGCCGGCATACGAGTCGGTCCCGGCGATGAACCAGTTCAGGAGCCGCCCGACGATGCCGAGCGTCACCATGACGAGCGTGCCGACGAGAAAAAACGCCGCCACGTAGGCGGCGGCGTCGTAGAGCGCGTCGAGGAATCGCCGCACGCCTTCGTTACTGCATCGCGCGGTACTGGTCGATGATCTTCTTGCCGTCGGCGCCGGCCTTGCGCAGCCATTCGGCGAGCATCACGTTGCCGACCTTGCGCATGTCGGCGGTAAGCTGCTCGCTCGGCTTTTCGATCGTCATGCCCTTCTGCTTCAACTGGTCGGTGTACCAGTTCGTCTTCTCGGCCGAGACCTTCCAGCCGCGCGTTTCGGCGTCGGCCGCCGCTTTCAGCACGGCCGCTTGCGCCGGCTTGTCCAGCGCATCGAACGCCGCCTTGTTGACGATGACGGCGTTCTTCGGCAGCCAGGCCTGCGTGTCGTAGAAGCGCTTCAGGTGCTCGTAGGTCTTGGAGTCGTAACCGGTGGCCCCCGACGACATGTACGAGTCGATGACGCCCGTCGCGAGCGCCTGCGACACTTCCGCGGCCTGCACCGTCACCGGCTGGGCGCCGACGAGCTCGGCGATCTTCGACGTGGCGGGACTGTACGCGCGCCACTTGAGCCCCTTCATGTCGGCCGCGCTGTTGAGCGCGCGGTTGGTGTAGATGCCCTGCGGCGGCCACGGCACCGTGTAAAGCAGCATGATCCCCTGTTTGGCGAGTTTCTCCTCGAGGACCTTGCGCTCGGCCTTGTAGAGCTTCATCGACTCGGCATACGACGTCGCGAGAAACGGTACGCCGTCGATGCCGAACAGCGGGTCCTCGTTCTCGAAATTGACGAGCAGGATCTCGCCCGCCTGCGCCTGCCCGCCCTGCACGGCGCGCTTGATCTCGGGCGCCTTGAACAGCGAGGCATTCGCATGGATCTGGATCTTCAGCTTGCCGCCTGTCGCCTTGTCGACGTCGTTGGCGAACTGCTGGATGTTCTCGGTGTGGAAATTATTCGCCGGATACGCCGACGGCAGGTCCCACTTGGTCTGCGCGAGCGCAGGCAGCGCGAACGTCGAGGCGAGGGCGAGGACGGCGGCGAGGCGTTTCATTGCGGAGTCTCCGGCAATAGGGAACAGGTGACAGGTAGCAGACCGAGCGAGCGCGGCGGCACCGCCAATGGGCAGCGATATTACAGCCATCGGCGGGTTCGCCGCACCACCGGGCGCAGCGCGAGTCGCGGTTCGGGTCCGCGGATTCCTATAATGCCCAACCGCGGCCGCGATCCCGCGGCCGGCGATCCCCGAACCGCGATCCCTGGTCCCTGTTACCTGTTACGTGTTACCTGACGCCTATGTGGCAATTCTGGATCGACCGCGGCGGTACCTTCACCGACATCGTCGCCCGGCGGCCGGACGGGTCGCTCGTCACGCACAAGCTGCTGTCCGATAACCCGGAGCGGTATCGCGACGCAGCCGTGCAGGGCGTCCGCGATCTGCTCGAATTGCCGGCCGGGGCGCCCGTTCCGGCCGAGCGGATCGCGGCGGTCAAGATGGGCACGACGGTCGCCACCAACGCGCTGCTCGAGCGTGCCGGCGAGCGTACCGTGCTCGTCGTCACGCGCGGCTTCGCCGACGCGCTGCGGATCGGCTACCAGAATCGGCCGAAGCTCTTCGTGCGCCGAATCGAGTTGCCGGCGCTGCTCTACGAGCGCGTCGTCGAAGCGGACGAGCGCATCGGCGCCCACGGCGAAGTCGTGCATCCCCTCGACGCCGCGTCGGTCGAACACGGGTTGCGGGCGGCGTTCGCCGCGGGCATTCGCGCCGCCGCCGTCGTGCTGATGCACGGCTACCGCTATCCGCGGCACGAGCAGGCAATCGCCGGCCTCGCGCGCGCCATCGGATTCACCCAGGTCTCCGTTTCGCACGAGGTGAGCCCGCTGATGAAGCTGGTGTCGCGGGGCGACACCACCGTCGTCGACGCGTACCTGTCGCCGATCCTGCGACGGTACGTCGACCAGGTGGAGCGGGATTTGACGAGAGGCGATCGTCGATCCGCGAATCTCGACCCGCAGTTGCGCCTGCAATTCATGCAATCGTCGGGCGGACTCACCGACGCGCATCGCTTCCAGGGGAAGGACGCAATCCTGTCCGGACCGGCCGGCGGCATCGTCGGCGCAGTCGAGGTTGCGCGGCTCGCGGGCTTCGAGCGGATCATCGCGTTCGACATGGGCGGAACGTCGACCGACGTCACCCACTTCGCGGGCGAGTACGAGCGCGCGTTCGTCACCGAAGTGGCCGGCGTGCGGCTGCGCGCGCCGATGATGAGCATCCACACGGTGGCGGCGGGCGGCGGCTCCGTATGCACGTTCGACGGCTCGCGGCTGCGCGTCGGCCCGCAATCGGCCGGCGCCAATCCCGGTCCCGCCGCGTATCGCCGCGGCGGCCCGCTCACGGTGACCGACTGCAACGTGATGGTGGGCAAGCTCGATCCCGAGCTGTTTCCGAAGGTGTTCGGGCCAGCCGGCGACCAGCCGCTTGACGCGATGATCGTTCGCGACCGGTTCGCTGCACTCGCGCGCGAGATCGCCGCCGCCACCGGCCATGCGCGCGCGCCCGAGCAGGTCGCGGACGGCTTCCTCGACATCGCCGTCGAGAACATGGCCAACGCGATCAAGCACATTTCGGTTCAGCGCGGCCACGACGTCACCGGCTACACGCTGTGCTCGTTCGGTGGCGCAGGCGGCCAGCACGCGTGCCGCGTCGCCGATGCGCTCGGCATGCGGCGCGTGTTCATCCATCCGCTAGCGGGCGTGCTCTCGGCATACGGCATGGGACTCGCCGACGTGCGCGCCCTGCGGCAGCAGGCGGTCGAGGCCGGCCTGTCGGAGGGCACGCTCGCCGAATCCGATGCGCGGTTCGCAATGCTGGAAACGGCAAGCCGCCGCGACGTGCTGGAGCAGGGCGTTCCGCCGGAGCGCATCCGCTGCGAGCGCACGCTGCATCTCAAGTACGAGGGCACCGACACGACGCTCGGCGTGCCGGCAGCCGGTGTCGCGGCCGCAACGGCGGAGTTCGAGCGCCGTTATCGCCAGCAGTACGGATTCCTGATGCCCGACAAGGCGCTCGTCGTCGAGTCGATCGGCGTCGAGGCGATCGGCCGCGAGCAGGACGTGCAGGACGCGCAACCCACCTTCACGGCGAGGCAGCACGCGCTGGCGCCGCTGCGCACCAATCGCGTGTATGCGACCGGCGCCTGGCGCGACGCGGCGGTGTTCGCGCGCGAGGATCTGCGCCCCGCCGACGTGCTCGACGGTCCGGCCGTCATTCGCGAGCAGAACGCGACGACGGTGATCGAGCCGGGCTGGCGCGCGACGCTGACCGACCTCGACCATCTGGTGCTCGAGCGGGTCGTGCCGCTCGCGCGGGCGCATGCGATCGGGACCAGCGCCGATCCGGTGCTGCTCGAAGTCTTCAACAACCTGTTCATGGCGATCGCCGAGCAGATGGGCGTCACGCTCGCGAACACGTCGTATTCGGTGAACATCAAGGAGCGGCTCGATTTTTCCTGCGCGCTGTTCGACGCGGATGGCAACCTGATCGCGAATGCGCCGCACATGCCGGTGCATCTCGGCTCGATGGGCGAGAGCGTGAAGACGATCATCGAGCGGCGCACGGGCACGATGCAGCCGGGTGACGTGTTCGTGCTCAACGCGCCCTACAACGGCGGCACGCACTTGCCGGACGTGACGGTGATCGCGCCGGTCTTCCTCGACCCGAAAGTAGGGTCAGAGAAGACTTTTGCGGACGTCCGCGATCAATCGAACCATGTCCAGAAGTCGTCCCTGGCCCCACTTGCTCCCGAGTTCTTTGTCGCCTCCCGCGGCCACCACGCCGACATCGGCGGCATCACCCCGGGCTCGATGCCGCCCGATTCGACGCACGTCGAGGAGGAGGGGGTGCTGCTCGACAACGTGCAACTCGTGGCGCAGGGCCGGTTCCTCGACTTGGAAATGCGCAGGATCCTGCAGTCGGGCCGCTATCCGGCGCGCAACGTCGAACAGAACCTGGCTGATCTGCGCGCGCAGGTCGCCGCCTGCGCGAAGGGTGCGCAGGAGCTCGCGAAAATGGTCGCGCACTTCGGCCTGCCGGTGGTGCGCGCGTACATGGGGCACGTGCAGGACAACGCGGAGGAAGCGGTGCGGCGCGTCGTGGGCGCGCTGTCCGACGGCCGCTTCGAATACGAAATGGACAGCGGTGCGATCATCCGCGTCGCGATTTCCGTCGATCGCCAGGCGCGCTCGGCGACGATCGACTTCACGGGCACGAGCGAGCAGCAGCCGACCAACTTCAACGCGCCCTCGGCAGTGTGCAAGGCTGCCGTGCTGTACGTGTTTCGCACGCTCGTCGACGACGAGATTCCGATGAACGCGGGTTGCCTGAAGCCGCTGACGATCGTCATTCCGGAAGGCTCGATGCTCGCGCCGCGCTACCCGGCGGCGGTGGTGGCCGGCAACGTCGAGACGTCGCAGGCGATCACCGACACGCTGTACGGCGCGCTCGGGGTGCTCGCAGCATCGCAGGGGACGATGAACAACTTCACGTTCGGCAACGCGCGTCACCAGTACTACGAGACGATCGCCGGCGGCGCGGGCGCCGGGCCCGATTTCGCCGGCGCCAGCGTCGTGCAGACGCACATGACCAATTCGCGCCTGACCGATCCCGAGGTGCTCGAATGGCGCTTTCCGGTGCTCCTCGAAGGTTTCTCGATCCGCCGGGGCAGTGGCGGCGCCGGCCGCTTCAGCGGCGGTGACGGTGCGGTTCGCCGCGTGCGATTCCTCGAGCCGATGACGGCGGTCATGCTCGCGAATCACCGTCGCATCGCGCCGTTCGGCGTTGCGGGTGGCGCGACCGGTGCGCTCGGCCGCAACTGGGTCGAGCGCGCCGACGGATCGTGCGAGGAATTCGGCGCGACGTTCCAGGTCGACATGGGCGCGGATGACGTGTTCGTCATCGAGACGCCCGGCGGCGGCGGGTTCGGCGCCGGCCCGTGACGCCTTCGCACGCGCGCGAGTTCAATCGCGTGCTCGCGGCCGAGGTCGTCTCGAACTTCGGCGGGATGCTGTCCCGGGTCGCGATTCCCTGGCTCGCGACCCTAGCACTCGACGCGTCGCCGCTTGCAATGGGCGCGCTCGTCGTGGCCGACGTCGCCGCCGGCGCCGTAGCGGCGCTTTTCCTCGGCACGCTGATCGACCGTACCGGCAGGCGCGCCGTAATGGTGCTCACCGACCTGCTGCGCGCGGCCGTTCTGGCGCTGCTGGCGTGGCTCGCGTATCGGGGTTCGCTCGCGATGTGGATGCTGGTGACAGCCAGTGTCGCGACCGGCGCGCTGACCGTCGCGTTCGAGCTCGCACGGTCGGTGTGGATTGCCGAACGCACCGAGGCGGGACTGTTGCCGACGCGCAATGCGCAGCTCGCGGCAGGTGCGAGCATCGCCGAGACGGTCGCCTTCGCGCTCGGCGGATGGCTCTACCAGGCGGTGGGTGCCGTCGTCGCGCTGATCGTCGACGCGGTGTCGTATCTGATGTCGGCGCTGTTCCTGCGCGGCGTTGCGGAAACGCAGCGCCCGGTGCGCGACGCGAACCGTGCGATGCCCGGTGGATCGGCGCTGCGCGCGTTCGCCTCCGACGTGCGCGGCGGGCTCGCCGCGCTCGCGGCGACGCCGGTGCTGCGGGTGCTTGCGATGGTCGAGATGCTGGTTGCGGGCGCGTTGAGCCTTTCCGGCACGAGCTACATGATCTACGTGACGCGCGACGTTGGCTTCCCCACCGGCATTCTCGGCATGATCTTCGCGCTCGGCGGTCTCGGATCGGTGGCGGGCGCATTCATCGCCACGCGTCTTGCGCGCCGGTTCGGCACGCCTGCCGCATTGACGACCGGACTCGCGCTCGCGGCCGTCGGCGCCGTATGCGTCACGCTCGCCGCTGCGCCAACGCTGGCTGCGATTGCGCTGCTCGCCGCGCAGCAGATCGTCGGCGACGGCGGCCACACGATCTATCACGTCCACGACCGCACGCTGCGGCAGACGGCCGTTGCGGCGCCGCTGCTTGCGCGCGTCGACGGCGCGATCCGCGCGCTGGGTTACGCTTCGACGCTCGCGGGCGCGCTCGCCGGCGGATGGATGGCGACGCTGCTCGGCGCGCGTTCCGGATTGGTCGTCGCGGCGATGCTGCTTGCAGTTGCCGCGATGGTGGCAGCGGCGAGGCTTGGGGGCACGATGCCGGCGGCGGTGCCGCGCCCGGACACGGGACACTGAGCGGCCGCTGGCCGCCGATGGATCGACGTCGATGACGACAGAACTGCTCTTCAGGAATGACGCGTATTTGCGGACGGCGACCGCGCGAGTCGTCGCAACGAGCGAGCGCGGCATCGAGCTCGACCGGACGATTTTCTATCCGCAGGGCGGCGGCCAGATGGGCGACACCGGCGTGCTGGTGCGCGAAGGCGGCGAGCGCATTGCGATCGCGGACACGCGCAAAGGTGAAGCGCCGGACAGCGTGCTGCACGTCGCCGCCGCAGACGTTGCCATGCCGGCGGTGGGTGAAGACGTCGCGCTCGAGATCGACTGGGCGCGTCGTTATTTATTGATGCGCCTGCACACGGCGCTGCACGTCATGTCGTGCGTCGTCGTCGCACCGGTGACGGGCGGCAACATCGCGCCGGACAAGGCGCGGCTCGATTTCGACATCGACATGAGCCTGCTAGACGCCGAGCGGATCACGCGCGAGACGAACGCGTTGATCGAGCGGAGCATCGCGACCGAAACGGTGTGGATCACCGACGAGGAGATGGACGCGCGGCCCGAGCTCGTGAAGACGATGAGCGTGCAGCCGCCGCGCGGCTCCGGCCGCGTGCGGCTGCTCCGCATTCCGGGCATCGACCTGCAGCCGTGCGGCGGCACGCACGTCGCCAACATCGGCGAGATCGGCGCCATCCGCGTGCTGAAGATCCGCAGCGAAGGCCGGCGCAACCGCCGCGTGGAGATAGCGCTCGCCTGACCGGTGTCGGAGGTGCAACTGCCGGTGTCGGAGGTGTAACTCCCGGTGCTGTCATAGCATGTCGTCTCGCCGCTTCGGGAGTTGCACCTCCGACACCGGCAGTTGCACCTCCGACACCGGGGGTTACACCTCCGACACCACTCGCGCGAGCTCGTCGATGATCGGGCGCTGGCCGGCGACGATTCTCGTGCGTGCCTCGTCGAGCGTGAACCACGCGGCGCGGTCGATCTCGGGAAATGCCTGCATGCGTCCGGAACGCGGCGGCCATTCGAGCGTGAACGTGTTGCTCGAAACGCGCGCGGGATCGAGATCGGCCTCGGCGGCAAAGGCGTGCACCGTCTTGCCGCGCGATTGCGCAACCGGGGTGAGCGCGGTCAGTGCGGCGGTCAGCGCGACACCGGTTTCCTCCTCGAACTCGCGTCGAGCCGCGGTCTCCGGCGTCTCGGACTCGTCGAACTCGCCCTTGGGAATCGACCATGCGGCGGAGTCCTTTTTCGACCAGAACGGACCACCCGGATGCGCGAGCAGCACCTCGACGCGGCCTTGCCGCCGTCGATACAGAATCACGCCCGCGCTTTGTGCTCGCGCCATTCGTCGATCACCCCGCTGCACATCACCCCGGCCTCTCGGCCCCGGGCGTACCATACCCGCTTCGGAGGCGGCATGCGCTATCGCAACGATCCCGACGGCACGCGTCTGCCGATCAAGGTCGACGCAACTACCAACGGCGAGTTCGCGCCCATTCCGCTGGCGCCCGTCCACCGCCGGGCGCGTGCGATGGCCCTCGAGCGGGCGACGCAGCACGCGCGCCGCCTCGGCATGTCGCGCCGCGCTTTCCTGGTGTCCGCGTGCGGTGTGGCATCCACGCTTCTTGCACTGAACGACGCCTACGCCGCAGGCGGACCCCGCGGCGGCCGCTACGACATTCCAGCCGACGGCGCGCTCGATTTGACGCTCGCGCGCTCGACGCTCGACCGCAACGACTTCATCTTCGACGTGCAGGGCCACTTCGTGAATCCCACGGGCGCGTGGCTCTCCACGCTGCCGCCCGGCGCACGTCCCTTGCGCTTCACCGAGAACAGGGGATGCAAAGCCGCCGACGCACCCGGCCTCGGCTATCTCAAGTGCATCGGCCCCGACCAGTTCGTCAAGGACATCTTCCTCGATTCGGACACGGACCTGATCGTGCTGTCGTTCGTGCCGTCGACGCGCAAGGGCGAGCCGCTCACGATCGAGGAAGCCGCCGCCACGGCACGCATCGTCGAGAAGATGGAAGGCACGCACCGCATGTACATCCACGGCCGCGTCAACCCGAACCAGGACGGCGACGTCGAGGCGATGGACATGCTGGCGGAGAAATACCGCGTGGCAGCGTGGAAGACCTACACGCAGTGGGGACCGGACGGCAAAGGCTTTTTCCTCGACGACGAACCGGGACTGCGCCTGATCGAGAAGGCGCGCAAGCTCGGCATCAGGACGGTCGCTGTCCACAAAGGGTTGCCGTTCGGTCCGCGCTCATACGAGCACTCGACGTGCGCCGACGTCGGCCGCATAGCCAAGCGCTATCCCGACGTGAATTTCCTGATCTATCACTCGGGCTTCGTTGCCGACAAGCCGGAAGGTCCGTATGACCCGACGCGCACCGACGGCATCGACGCGCTGATCACGAGCTTGCAGCAGAACGGCGTCAAGCCTGGGAGCAACGTCTACGCGGAACTCGGTTCGACGTGGCGCTTCCTGATGCGCGATCCAGACGCCGCCGCGCACGCGCTCGGCAAGCTCCTGCGTCACGTCGGCGAGGACAATGTGCTGTGGGGCACCGATTCGATCTGGTACGGCTCGCCGCAGGATCAGATCCAGGCGTTTCGCACGTTCCAGATCTCGCCGGAATTCTCGTCGCGGTACGGCTACCCGTCGATCTCGAACACCGTTCGTGCCAAGGTGTTCGGGCGCAATGCACTGCGCATCTATCCGGTGCCGAAGGACATCCTGCAAAAGCATCTGCCGAAGGATCGCGTGGCGCTCGATCGCCGCGACTACCGCGAGGAAGCCGACCCCGCGTTCGTCACGTACGGACCGAAGACGCGGCGCGAATTCCTGAACCTGCAGGCGTGGAGCCGCGCATCGGCATGATCGCGGGCGCGCATCCCGGCTGCACCAAGGAGACAGCATGACAACCCTCTACGATTTCACCGTCGACGACCTCCAGGGCCGGCCGGTCAAGCTCGACCGCTACAAGGGCAAGGCGCTGCTCGTCGTCAACACGGCGAGCAAGTGCGGCTTCACGCCGCAGTACAAGGGACTCGAGGCGCTCTACCGAAAGTACAAGGACCAGGGACTGGAAGTCCTGGGCTTCCCGTGCAACCAGTTCGGTGCGCAGGAGCCTGGCAGCGAGCAGGAGATCGCGAGGTTCTGCGAGACGAACTACGGCATCACGTTTCCGATGTTCAAGAAAGTTGACGTCAACGGCGACGCGACCGCGCCGGTCTACAAGTTCCTGAAGAGCGCGAAGCCCGGCTTGCTCGGCACCGAAGCGATCAAGTGGAACTTCACCAAGTTCCTGGTGGACCGCAAGGGCGGCGTCGTCGCCCGCTATGCGCCGAACGACACGCCCGAATCGATCGAGCGCGAGGTGGCGAAGGTGCTGCAGTGACGCTCGATCAGCACGTCGTCGCGCGTGGCGCGGTCCGTTTGGCCGCAGCGATCCTTGCCGCGGCGCTCGCGTTGTCGCCGGCGGCCTTGGCACAGGCGAGCGACGCGAAGGTGCTGCGCGTCGCGTTTCCCGTCGCCGAAACCGGTTTTGATCCGCAGGCGGCCGGCGACGCGTATTCCAACTACGTGAACCGCGTGATCTTCGACACGCTCTACCGCTACGACTATCTCGAGCGGCCATATCGGATCGTGTCGAATACCGCCGCGGGAATGCCCGAGATCTCAGCCGACGGCAAGACCTGGACGATCCACCTGCGCAAGGGCATCTACTTCGCCGACGATCCGGTGTTCAAGGGCAAGCGGCGCGAGCTCGTCGCCGCAGACTACGTATACGGCATCAAGCGCATCCTCGATCCGAAGATGCGCTCGAACTCACTGCAGGCCGTCGACGGCCGCTTCGTCGGCGCAGACGCGCTCGTCGCGAAGGCAAAGGAGACGGGCAGCTTCGACTATGACGCGCCGCTCGAGGGCTTGCGGGAGATCGACCGCTACACGCTGCAATTGAAGCTCGTATTCGCCGATTACGAGCTGCTGTCGAACCTCACCACGACGTCGCTCTCGGCCGTCGCCCGCGAAGTCGTCGAGGCCTATCGTGACGACAGCGGCTGGGTGATGGCGAATCCGGTCGGCACCGGTCCGTACCGGCTGAAGGACTGGCGGCGCGGCCAGCGGATCGTCCTCGAGGCGAACCCCGGTTATCGCGACGAGCGCTATCCGGCGCCCGTCGATGCGGCCGATCGCAAGCTAGCCGCGGGTCTTGCCGGCCGGAAGCTGCCGCTCGTGCGCAACGTCGAGATCAGCATCATCGAGGAAGCGCAGCCGCGGCTGCTCGCATTTCAGCAGAAGCAGCTCGATTTCGTCGCGGTGCCGACGACGCTGGCGTCGAAAGTGCTGGACGGCGACAACCGCCTGAATCCCGAGCTTGCGAAGGACGGCGTGCGGCTCGAGCGCAGCATCCAGCCGGCGATCGCGTACCTGTACTTCAACATGGAAGACCCGGTCGTCGGCGGCTACGAGCCCGCGCGCATCGCTCTGCGGCGCGCGATCGCGATGGGCTACAACGTCGACGACGAGATCCGCGTGCTCCGCCAGGGGCAGGGGATCGCGGCGACGCAGATGATTCCGCCCGGCATGTCGGGACACGATCCCGCTTACAACGGGCGCTTGCACTACGACGTCGCCGCAGCGAAGGCACTGCTCGACAAGTTCGGCTACGTCGACCGCGACGGCGACGGCTTTCGCGAGCAGCCCGATGGCAAGCCGATATTCCTGAGGATTGCGTCGGGCACGAGCGCGCAGGACCGCGAGGTCGAGGAGATCTGGAAGCGCAGCCTGACGGGCATCGGCCTGCGCGTCGAGTTCGCGAAGCAGAAGTGGCCGGACAACCTGAAGGCGGCCCGGCTTGGCCAGCTCCAGATGTGGCAGCTCGGTAACATCAGCACCACACCCGACGGCTTCGTGATGCTCGGTCTCCTCTACGGCAACAACGCGGGGTTCTCGAATCTCTCGCGCTTTCGCTTGCCGGAATACGACCGGTTGTACGAAAAGGCGCGCTCGCTGCCCGACGGCCCCGAGCGGCTGCAGGCGGAGCGACGGATGTCCGAGCTCGTCAGCGCGTACGCGCCGTGGGTGCTGACCGCATTCCGGTACGAGAACGTGCTCGTGCAGCCCTGGGTGCGCGGCTTCAAGTACAACCCCACGCACCAGTATCCGTTTGCGCACCTCGACGTCGATCGCACGGGCGCAGGGCCCGCCGCCGACGGCGCGCGCGCGGACGCCTCCGCTCCGGCGCGCAATCCATGACTCGGCGACTTCGGATGTTGCGCGCGTTCGCGTCGCTGGCGGCGATCGCGTTGCTTGTCGCGCTCGGCGACCCCGGGCGCGCGTACGCACAGAGTGGCGCGCCGCAGCCGAAAACGCTGCACGTCGCGTTTCCGGTGGCCGAGACCGGCTTCGATCCGCAGGCGACGAGCGACCTCTATTCCGACCACGTGCAGCGCGCGATCTTCGACACGCTGTACGGATTCGACTATCTGGCGCGGCCGTACAAGCGTGTGCCGCGCATCGCAGTGTCGATGCCGCAGATCGAGGACGGCGGCCGCTCGTGGACGATCCGGATCAGGCCGGGCATCTACTTCGCGAAGGATCCGGCCTTCGAAGGCAGGAAGCGCGAGCTCACGGCAGCCGATTACGTGTACGCATGGAAGCGCCTGCTCGATCCGCGCGTCCGCTCGCCGTTCTCGTGGTACCTGCAGGGGATCGTCGGCGCGGACGACGTGATCGAGGCGGCGCGCAAGAGCGGCAAGTTCGACTACGACGCGCCGATCGAGGGGCTGTCGGCGCCCGACCGCTACACGATCAGGCTGAAGCTCAAGGAGCCCGATTACATCCTGTTCGGCTACATGTGCTCGAGCCCGATGGCCGCCGTCGCGCGCGAGGTGATCGAGCGCTACGGGGATCCCGCGAACTCGTGGACGATGGATCATCCGGTCGGCACCGGCCCGTTCATGCTGAAGTCGTGGCGGCGCGGCCAGCAGATCGTACTGGAAGCGAATCCCGATTTCCGCGACGAGCGCTTTCCGCAGGCGACCGACGACGCCGATCGCAAGCGGTTCGCGGCGGTGCAGGGAAAGAAGCTGCCGCTCGTCGACCGGATCGATATCTCGATCATGGAGGAATCGAATCCCCGGCTGCTCGCGTTCGAGAGCCGCGCGCTCGACTACGTGAACCTGCCGCAGGAGCTCGCCGACCGCGCGCTCGACACGTCGAACAAGCTCAAGCCGGAGTACGCCGCGCGCGGCGTGACGCTTTGGCGCGTCACGCAGCCTTCGCTCCAGTATGCGTACTTCAACATGCAGGATCCGGTCGTCGGCGGGTACACGAACGACAAGATCGCGCTGCGGCGCGCGCTGGTGCTCGCGTTCAACAAAGAGGAGCTGATCCGCGTCGTCTATCAGGGGCAGGCGCTCCCGGCAACGCAGCCGATTCCCCCCAACGTGCCCGGCCACGACGACACGCTCGACGTCGCCGGGAAGTACGATCCGGCGGCGGCGAAGGCGCTGCTCGACAAGTTCGGCTACGTCGACCGCAACGGCGACGGCTGGCGCGAGCTGCCGGACGGCAAGCCGCTTTCGCTGACGATGGCGTCGACGCCCAGCACGCGCGACCGCGAGATCGACGAGATCTGGCAGAAGAACCTGAAGGCGATCGGCGTGCGGATCGAATTCATGAAGCAGAAGTGGCCGGACCTGCTCAAGATGGGGAAGGCAGGCCAGCTGCAGACGTGGCGCATCGGCTGGATCAACGCGTATGCCGAAGGCGACGCGTTTGCGCAGCTCCTCTACGGCGGCAACATCGGCCAGACCAACTACGCGCGCTTCGAGCTGCCCGCTTACGATGAGCTTTATCGCGCGTCGCGCCGGCTGCCCGACGGGCCCGAGCGCAACAAGCTGTATCGGAAAATGTCCGAGCTCGTCGCCGCCTACAACCCGTGGGCGCTGCACGTCTACCCGGTGGAGAGCACGCTCACGCAGCCCTGGGTGCAGGGCTACAAGAAGCACGCGTACTGGGAGCAGCCGTGGCTGTACATCGGCGTCGACAACGCTCAGCTCGCCGCGCGCTGACCGGTGTCGGGGGTTACACCTCCGACACCGGCCCTTCGCGTCGCGGAAATGCGACAGCCGTCGCGGGTGCCCGACGAACGCCGGACCTGTCCGTTGTCGCGCGATCACGCGGCGCCGTACAATCTGACCGAGCCCATCGCAATCGCCAACCTGTCTCCGCCATGAATCGGCCGTCCATCGTTTTCGCGAACACCCCCCGCGTCCCCGCGCACGCTCGTGCGTGGATGCTGGGCGTCGTGGATCGGGGACGGGGCGACGCAGTCATCGGCAGCTCGCTCGGCTCGATCCAGCAGTAACTCCCGCGCGGATGTCCGCCGGGAACGGCGGAATCCGACGAACCGGGCAACACCCCCCGTTCTCCGTAGGTTCCGCCGAGTCAATCGGTGGCCGCGTGCAGTCGACGCGGCAGGAGAAACTTCGTGAACGCGCAGCAACGTCTCGCACGCTTCGTCCGCCGCAACCTGCGCGGCCTGTGGCGGCTGCGCGACTTTCGCCGCCTCTGGCTGTCGCTCACCGTCACGTCGTTCGGCGCGCAGATCACCAATCTCGCGTTGCCGCTGACGGCCGCGCTCCTCCTGCACGCCACGCCGCTGCAGATGGGCATCCTCGTCGCGCTCGAGACGCTTCCGTTCGCGCTCGTGTCGCTCCACGCGGGCGTGCTGCTCGATCGCGTGCGCAAGCTGCCGATCGTCATCGCGTCCGACGTGAGCCGCGGCCTCGCGCTGCTGTCGATTCCGCTCTGCGCCTGGGGCGGCGTTCTGTCCGTCGAAGTGCTCTACGCCGTGGGCTTTTTTTGCGGCGTGCAGAACGTCGTCGGTGGCGCCGCGTACCAGGTGCTGATCGCGCAGATGGCCGGCCGCGAGCGGCTGGTCGAGGCCAACGCGAAGATCACGCTCGGCGAGACGTCGTCGGCGCTGATCGGCCCCGGCATCGCCGGTGCGCTGATTCACGCGCTCACGGCGCCGTTCGCGATCGTGCTCGATGCGCTGTCGTTTCTCGCATCCGCGCTGATGCTGCGCCGGTTGTCCGTGCCGAACGACGTGCCGGTCGCAGAGGCGCGCGGCTCGGTCGGCGCCGAGATCCGCGAGGGCCTGGCGCTCGTGTGGAACAACCGCACGCTGCGCTCGCTCGCGCTCGTCGCCGGCGCGTGGCAGGTGCTGCACCACATGCAGATCGCGGTGCTGATCCTGTTCGCGACGCGCGATCTCGGCTTGTCGGCGGGCGCGCTCGGCATGGCGTACATGGCGGGCGGCCTCGGATGCGTGTTCGCCGCAACATTCGCGGAGCGGCTCGCGCGGCGCTTCGGCGTCGGCCCGCTGATCGTCTACGGCTTGCTGCTGACGGCCTTCGGCTGGCAGGTGTTCGGGCTGACGCGCGGCACCGGCGGCACTGCGACCGTCGCGCTCGGCGCCGGCATGCTGCTGTTCGACTTCGGCGCCGTGCTGTGGGGCATCAACTACCTGTCGCTGCGCCAGGCGATCACGCCCGATCGGCTGCTCGGCCGCATGACGGCAACGATGCGCTTTCTCGCGGTGGCGGCGGCGCCGCTCGGATCGCTCGCAGGCGGTGCGCTTGCGACGGGCATCGGCCTGCGCCAGACGCTGTGGGTGGTCGGGTCGCTCGGGATGGTGCTCGCGCTCGTGGCGATGCGCTGGTCGCCGGTGCGCCGGCACCGGCAACTGCCGGCGGTGGTGCTGGACTAGCGTCCGTTCGAATCCGGACCGACGCTAGCCCGCGATCTGAAACGGATACACGGCCGGCAACCGCAGCATCTGCGTGAGCTCGTCGAGCGCGCGCCGCGATTCGTCGAGCAGCGCCGGATCGCGCAGATCCGCAGGCGCGAGCCGGTCGCGATAGTGCCGCCGGATCCACGCCTCCAGCGATGCGTCGAGTGCGTCGTCCAGGAAAACATTCGCAGCGATTGCCGCGCGATCCTCCGGCGTCAGCGGAACGCGCAAGCGCAGGCACGCGGGCCCGCCGCCGTTGCGCATGCTCTGGCGAAGGTCGAACGTCAACACGTCCGCGACCGGCGTGCCGTCGGCGATCAGGCGATCGAGCAACTCCGACGTCGCCCGATGTGCGCGGCATTCGGCCGGCGCGACGAGCAGGAAGCGCCCGTCCTCGCGCGGCAGCAGCTGGCTGTTGAACAGGTACGTGCCGACGGCGTCGGCCACCGGCAGCTCGTCGTCGCGGATCACGATCGTCCGAAACGCCGGGCCGACCGCGTCCTGCAGCGCCGTCAGCACCGCGCCCTGGTCGACGAAGGCGCGCTCGTGGCAGAACAGGAACGTGCCTTCGCCCACGGCAATCACGTCGTTGTGGAACACGCCGGCGTCGATCACGTCGGGCCGCTGCTGGGCGTAGATCGTGCGCGTGGCATCGAGCCCGTGCCGGCGCGCGATCGCCTCGCTCGCCTCGCGCGTCTGGCGGGCCGGAAAGCGCGCCGGCGCGGGGCCGCTCGCGAAACCGCGCCGGCCGTACACGAACAGCTCGACGCCCGGCGCGGTCACGTCCGCGGCGAAGCGCGTGTGATTGGCAGCCCCCTCGTCGCCGAACTGCGGCGCCGCGGGCAACGCATCGTGGACGCGAAAGCGCGCCTCGTCGGCGAAGATCGCACGCAGCACGCGCGTGGTGACGGGCGCCTCGAGCGCGCGGTGAAAGTGCGTGACGAGATTGGCGGGTGTGAAATGAACGCGGCCGTCGCCGCAGTCCGCGCGCGCGCTGATGGTCGCCGCGTTCGCCACCCACATCGCCGCCGCCGACGAGCACGCGGCGAGGATCTCCGGCGCATCGCGCCCCGCCGCGACGATTACCTCATGGTCGCTGCCGCCAAATCCGAGCGCGCGCAGCGCCGACACGCTCGGGCGTTCGTGCGGCGGCAGCACGCCCTGCGCGTACCCGCGCGTCGCGAGCGAGCGCATCTTCGCGAGGCCCTGCAATGCGGCTTCGCGCGGATTCGCGACCTGCTGCGCATTGCGCTCGGCCGCGAGGTTGCCGCGCGCGAGCCCTGAATAGTTGTGTGTGGGGCCGGGGAGGCCGTCGAAGTTCACGTCAGCGATCGGCGGGCTTGAGCGGCACCGCGCGCACGGTGTCGCCTTCGCTCACGCCGAGCGCCTCCGCCGCATACGGCAGCAGCGGAAAGCGGTCGACGCGCGGCGGCGCCGCGGCCACGATCGCGCGAAAACCGGCGAACGCGCGATTGCACACCAGCCATGGGACGTCATCCGTGAGGCTGTCCGGCACGGGGTCTTCCTCGCCAAGCGTGCAGGCCATGACGGAAGACCGCCGCACGGCGTCGATGTTGTCGCGCGCGCATTCGACCGTGGGCCCCGCGTCGAAGATGTCGACGTAGCCCTCGTAGCGGAATCCCTCCTGCTCGAGCATGGCGCGCGCAGGCGCCGTGTCGGCGTGCACGCTGCCGATGGCGTCGCGGGCCGCCTGTGGCAACAGGTTCACGTAGACCGGGTGCTTCGGCATCAATTCGGCGATGAACGATTTCTGCCCGATGCCGGTCAGGTAGTCGGCGGTCGAGTATTCCATCGCGAAGAAGTGCCGCCCGAGCCCCTCCCAGAATGGGCTCGTGCCGTCGGCTTCGAGCTTTCCGCGCAGCTCGGCGATTACCTTCGGCGCGAACAGGTGCGCGTATTCCGCGATGAACAGCAACCGGCATTTCGCGAGCAGCGCGCCGTTGCTGCCGACGCGGTGGCGCTGGTCGAGAAACAGCGAGCACAGCTCGGTGTGGCCGGTGTGGTCGTTCGAGAGAAACAGCGTGGGCGCCACCGTGTACACGTCGAGCGCGCGCGACGCGTGCACGAGCGTGCCGACATGGTAGTTGTACCACGGCTCCGTGAGCCCGACTGCGGCTTCGATGGCGCTGATGCCGACGACCTCGGCGTCGCCTTCCACGAGCACGAACATGTAGCACGCGCTCGCCTTGTCGGCCGTGCCGTCGAATGATGCGAGCGAGCGCTCGATCCGGTGCAGCAGCCGATCGCGATCGGCTGGCAGCGTCGTCAGGCCCTTGCCGGTGCGCTCGGACAGCGCGAGCACGACCGGCAAATCATCGCGCGCGATCGGCCGGATGAAGAACATTCGAGTTTGGTGTCGGAGGTGCAACCCCCGGTGTCGGAGGTGTAACTGGCGGTGTCGGAGGTGCAACCCTCAACGCGCTGAGTTGCACCTCCGACACCGGGGGTTGCACCTCCGACACCCAATCAGGCGAGGGCGCGTCCGAGTGCCGTCTCGAGGCGCGCGAGGCCTTCGAGGATCTCGTCGAGCGAAATGACGAGCGACGGCGCAAGGCGCACGACATCCGGTCCCGCCACCAGGACGAGCAGTCCCGCCTCGCCGGCGGCGCTCATCACGTTCACCGCCTGGCCGCGCCAGGCTTCCTCGAGCTCGCAGCCGATCCACACGCCTTCGCCACGCAGGTCGCGAAATACGCGCCGGCGGCCATTGATCGCGCGCAGCCCCTCCATGAACAGCGCGTGCCGCGCCTTCACGCCGTCGAGCACTTCGGTGGTATTGATGACGTCGAACACTGCGCCCGCCACCGCGCACGCGAGCGGATTGCCGCCATATGTCGTGCCGTGCACGCCGACGGAGAACGCGTTCGCGACCTCGCTCGTGGTCAGCATGGCGCCGATCGGAAAGCCGCCGCCCAGGCCTTTCGCGCTCGTCAGGATGTCGGGAACGATGCCTTTCTGCATATAGGAAAACAGCGCGCCGGTACGGCCCATGCCGCTCTGGATCTCGTCGAGAATCAGCAGCGCGCCGTGCTGGGTGCACAAGCGCCGCGCCGCCTGCAGATACTCGGGCGTTCCCGGCGTCATGCCGCCTTCGCCCTGCATCGGCTCGAGAATCATCGCGCAGATTTCCGCGCCGTGCGCGGCGAACTCCGCTTCGAGCGCCGCCACGTCGTTGTAGCGCAAATGCGTGAAGCCGGCCGGATTGGGACCAAAGCCCGTCGCGTACTTCGCCTGGCCGCCCGCCGTCACCGTGAACAGCGTGCGACCGTGAAACGCGTTCAGCGTCGACACGACGCGCGCGCGCTGCGCGCCCGAGCGATCGTGCGCGTAGCGGCGCGCGAGCTTCAGCGCCGCCTCGTTCGCCTCGGCGCCGGAGTTGCAGAAGAACACGCGCTCCGCGAACGTCGCGTCGGTGAGCCGCTTCGCGAGGCGCAGCGCGGGCTCGTTGGTGAACCAGTTCGACACGTGCCACAGCGTGCGCGCCTGCGCTTCCAGCGCCTTGACCATCGCCGGATGACAGTGCCCGAGCGCGGTGACCGCGACACCGCTCGCGAAATCGATGAACATCCGCCCGTCCTGATCCCAGACGCGCGAGCCTTCGCCGCGCACCGGGAGGAACGGCGCGGGTGCGAAGCACTGCACCATGTACCGATCGAAATCGGAACGCGACACCGGAAGCGACGCGGCATCGCTTGCAATGACGGGATCGCGCCGCGACGTGGCGGCAACGACGGCCTGCGCGGCGGAGGAGAGGGGCATGGCCGATTCAGCCGGCGGCGGCGACGACTTGCATCTCGACGCGATACGCGGCATTCGCGAGCCGCGCCTCGACCGTCGCGCGCGCCGGCGTCTCGCCCTGCGGCACCCACGCGTCCCACACCGCGTTCATCGCCGCGTAGTCGTTCATGTCGGCGAGGTAGATCGTCGCCGACAAAATGTGCTTCTTGTCGGTGCCGGCCTCTGCGAGCAAGCGGTCGATCTGCGCGAGCACCGACTGCGTCTGGCCGCGGATGTCGGCGTGCGGATCCTCGGCCACCTGCCCGGCGAGGTACACGAGCCGGCCGCTCGGCGGCGGCGCGTAGATCACGAGATCAGACAGGCGCTTGCCGACGTTGCGGCGTTCGATCGTCATGGCACTATCCCGATATGGCGCATTCTGCAATCTCTCAAGTGTAGTCGAAAATGCCTGCCCGCCTCGCGCTGCCCGCGGCGGCGCTGCTGATGGCGGCGGCGGTGGCACTGGGCGCCTTCGGCGCGCATGCGCTCAAGGCTCGCCTGACGCCGGACGCGCTCGCGCTCTGGCAGACGGGCGTGAACTACCACGCGTGGCACGCGCTCGGACTGCTTGCGACAGCTACGCTGATGCTGCACTTCGCAGATCGGCGCACGCTACGCTATGCCGCGGGGCTATTCGCGGCCGGCATCGTGCTGTTTTCCGGCAGCCTGTATGCGCTCGCGCTGGGCGCACCCCGTGCGTTCGGCGCCGTGACGCCGCTCGGCGGCGTCGCATTCATCGCCGGATGGATCGCGCTGGCGCTTGGCGTCGCACCTCGGCGCGAACGCGATCCGTGAGCATGCTCACCCCGTGGTCGACTGACCGTTCGCAAACTCGCGAAGTTCGACCGGTGTAGGAGGGATTCCGACAGCCACCCGTGAGTGACTGCTCGGGGAATGCTTCCGACGGCTACGACGGGAAGCGCCGCCAGTGACCCTCGGAGATGACCTCGGCCGTGCCGTCGCTCACCTCGATGGCGGTGTCGTCGTCGATCGCGTACGACGGACCCGGGATGCCAGCTGCCCATCGCTCGGCGCCGGCCATGGTGTTCTCCGGGCACGTCGGATTATCGAGGTGCGGGAAGATCGAAAAATCGACGGCCCCCAGCGTGCTGTCGTCACCACCGTCGCGCGGCTTCCACCCGACGAAGTCCTGACCGATGCGGGGGCTCATCACCATGCTTCCCGCACTCATCCCGACGTAAACCGTCTCGCTCAGTGATCGCATGAGATCGGCGAACCCGGACTGCCGCATCCAGTAGGCCAGGTACAGCGCGTCTCCGCCCGACACCAGCAGGACATCCGTCTCCCGGACCTTGGGCACCCAGCGTTCCTCGTCGATGCTGGGCAGCGCCGTGAGCTCCAGCACTCCCAGGGACTTCCAACCCAGCTCGCACATGGGGCAGTCGGGTTCATGACCACTGATGAACCGCCAGGCCCCTGCTCCCGGACCGACGTGCGGATGCCCGTACATCGCGGTGGGGATGCACAAGGCGGTGCACTCGGCGATCGGTTTGCGCAGCAGGCCCAACAGCGCGTTATGGATGCTCGCGTTCCTGACGCCCGCGGAAGTGAGAAGAAGCTCCATGATTTTCCATCCAGTCGGGAGTCACGTCGTCCAGGTTTCCCTGGCGTGCACGAGCATGGCAGCAGGTCAATCGACTTTCGCGCCCGACGCCTTCACGATGCGCGCGTACTTCGCGGCCTCGGTCGCGACGAAGCGCGCGAATTCGTCCGGCGTGCCGGGCGCAGGCTCGGCGCCCTGCGCGAGCAGCCGCTCGCGCATGTCGGGTGTTCGCAGCATGGCCGTCACGTCGGCGTTCCACTTCGTCACGATGTCGGGTGGCGTGCCTGCCGGTGCGAAGAGTCCGTACCACGTCGAGATGTCGAATCCGGGAAGGCCCCCCTCGGCCATCGTCGGCAACTCCGGCGCGAGCTTCGAGCGCTCGGCGGTCGTCACCGCGAGCGCACGCAACTTGCCGGCCTTGACCTGCGCCATCGCGTTGGCGAGATTGTCGAACATCAGCTGCGTGTCGCCGGCGAGCAACGCCTGAGTGGCCGGCGCCGCGCCCTTGTACGGGACGTGCACCATGTCGACGCCGGCGTCCACCTTGAACAGCTCGCCCGCCAGATGCCCCGCACTGCCGATGCTGCCCGAGCCGAACGACAGCTTGCCCGGCCGCGCCTTCGCGTACGCGATCAGCTCCTTCACCGAATGCACGGGCAGATCCGGATTGACGACCAGCACGTTCGGCGTGATGGCGATCAGCGTGATCGGCGCGAAATCCTTTTGCGCGTCGTACGGCATCTTCGCGTACAGGCTCGGGTTGACTGCGTGCGTGGAGAGCGCGCCCATCACCACCGTGTAGCCGTCGGGCGGCGATTTCGCGACGAAGTCCACGCCGATGTTGCCGCCGGCGCCGGCCTTGTTCTCGACGACGACGCTCTGCCCCCAGCGTTCAGTCAGATGCTGCGCAATCAGGCGGCCGGTGGCGTCGAGCGGACCGCCCGGCGGAAATGGAACGACGAGCTTCGCAGACTTCACCGGAAACGCTTGCGCGCGCGCGGGCGCCGGGGTTGCGAGCGCGGCGGCGAGGCACGCGACGACCGCCGCGCTGAAACGCCGGCGGCCCGAAAGTGGCGCTCCACCGCATGAAACATCTGGTTGCAACATGGCAGCAAACCCCGCAAAAGAACCTGCCGGCGAGTGTAGCAGGCGATTTGCGTGCGTTCCGCAATGCGACAAACGGTTTGCCGCTCTGTGGCGCAGAAGGCATAATTATCGATTGCCATGGGCCCGCCGGCACCGTTCGCCCGCCGCCCGAACCTCCCGAAAATGAACAAGTCCGCGATAGTCGCCACTGCCGCGCTCGGAATCGCCGCCGCCGCGAGCGCAGGTTTCTGGGTCGGCGCAAACCGGCAGCTTGGCGATCGGGACGCCGCCACGGCGCCGGCAAGCACGGCCGCCGGTGCTGCAGCGCCCGCACAGTCCGGCGCGAATGGCGCGCCGACGACGGTCGAGGCCACCAAGGTCGCCGT
>Ga0068856_100000126_pt1 | contig 76992 bp, 57 predicted proteins | sample KBSCornC62_FD_66595 | JGI IMG/M metagenome (GOLD analysis project Ga0068856, IMG submission 66595) | Corn rhizosphere microbial communities from Kellogg Biological Station, Michigan, USA - KBS Corn C6-2 | ecosystem: Host-associated > Plants > Roots > Rhizosphere > Soil ...
TGGCGGGGGATGGGTTGCAGGAGACAAGCAGCAATACATTACCTATATCTTCCAGCCGCTAAGTGATGCCGGGTTTGCCTGGTTCAGCATCAACTATCGTCTTGCGCCAGAGTTCAAGTTTCCCGCCGATAGCGATGACGTAGAGTCCGCCATCAGCTTTGTCAGGAACAACGCTGCAATGTATAAGGTGGATCCCGGCAAGATTGCTCTCATTGGTGAATCCGCGGGTGGGCATCTAGTCTCTTATGTCGGAGCGCGAAGCGGAGGGAGTGCAAGAGTCGCTGCTGTAGTCTCGATGTATGGAATCCACGACTTTGTTGCCGCGGCTGTAGAGTGGAAGCCCCTGCCTCATGAGCTATTGGATCTCTTCGGAATCTCCGCCGTGAATGCGCAGAATGTGTCCTTACTGATCAAGGCTTCTCCGGTCGTGTACATCTCGAAAGACATGCCTCCATTTCTGCTCATGCACGGCTCAAAGGATGAAGACGTGCCCTACATGCAATCGGTAGAAATGTGCGACAAGATGAAAGAAGGCGGCGCTCACTGCGACCTGATTACGATTCAAGGAGCGCCGCATGGGATGGATCACTGGGAGTCCCATTCTGAATGGCTGTGGTACAAGAAGGCGCTGGTGGAATGGCTAAAGCAAACCTTGCGCTAGCGCGCACATGCCTGTGTAGGGGCGGACGCCTGGTCCGCCCCGCTCGCGCAGCGAGCGTGCGGCCGGCAAACAGTCCGAATACTATTTCCGTCGCTCATTGCGTGCTTCCGCACGCAACCCCGGACGAGGGCGTCCGGGGCTACACAAAACGGGGTTACATAAAAACCGGCACTACACGTTTTACTGCGGCAATCCGTTTGATACCACGTCAACTCTGAGCGTCACCGTCCCTAAGCTTTGGCCACCACTGTCCGCCGTCCAGGTCAATGTTTGCCACGTTCCCTTCTGCGCGGCTGAACTGTTGATCGTGAGCTGAATCGGATACGAATCGTGCGCGCCCACCGTATACGTCGTGGCTTTCGGCTGCTCGCTCCAGCCCGCGGGCAAGGTCGAATGCAGCGTAACTTGCTTTTCGGCGTCGCTATCGTTTCGGATAGTCAGCGGCACCCACAACGATTCTCCAGGCGTCACCTGCGCTTCGGGCGAAAACAGTTTCCCGAGATGCTCGATGCCATGGGCCTGCCAGAACGTTTGGTAGAAGGCCCATGGTCCTCCAAGTTCAAGGCTGACGCCAGATCCCGCCGTATCGTAACCACGCGGTCGGGAATACGGGATCGAACCCGTCGTGATTCCTTCAAATACATCGCTGGTTGCATTTCCTCCGACCAGGGATTTGCCAAAGATAAATCGTACCGGCATCTCCGTGAATTCCTGCAACTGCGCATCGCTGAAATCGTTTTGCGTTTTGTAGTATCCCCAGGCCTCAGCAGCCACGCGCGAATAAGGTTCCTTGCGCGCCGGAGACTTCTCGCTGGTCGCGTACTCGGGCCCATTGCCTTTGAAGAAATCAAAATGAATTGCGTCAGAAACGTAGTAGATCTTCTTGGGCTGCCAGGGGCGAAGTCCCTCGCCATAGTTGCTGATGCTCAGCCGGTTGCGTGGAGCCTCCACTTGTTCCGGAAACGCCAGCGGGTTCGCCGCTAAATCGAATGCTTCCGTCGCGAGCACTCCCGCGCCTTGATGGTCTTCGTGATTTTCACCCACGACATAGTTCGGCATCCAGGTGAGGATCACTTCTGGCCGCGTGATTCGAACCAGTCGCACGACTTCTTCCAGCGCCTGCCCATGTCCCCACGCCTCCAGCGAGTGAAGAACATCGCCTCCCGGCGTATCGGAGCCATGCAGAAACCATGCATGCGTGATTCCGTAAGAGGCAAGCGAGTGACGAGCTTCCATCTCGCGAATGTCGGCCAGGGCTTTGGACTGCTCCGGCCCGGCAGCATTTCCGCCCGAATTTCCCCGCGTGGTGTAGATGACGGCTACTCGCTTGTGCTGCTGCTCAACTAGCTTTGCTACGTACGCGGCGAATTGGATGTCGTCATCAGGATGGCCATTCACCTCCAGAATATCCACTTTGTAGCGCTCATCGGGCGCGGGATACGGAGGCGCCTGTTGTGCCTGTGAACGCGGTGCTACAGCGATGATGCTGGCGAGGATAAGACACACTTGCAGTTTCATCAGGGGTATAAGTCCTTTCCAATTTCTATGAACGGCCACAGAAGAAAGCAACGCCAGCCGGGCAGGAATGCTCGGCTGGCTTTTGAAAACTAAAAGCGGAAGTGCAAACCAAACTGCATCTGGCGCATCGAAGCGGCAGAAGTGATCACTCCAGGGTCGTTTCCTTGGATGTCCGTATTGGGGTTCGCCAAGTTGACGTGGTTCGCCGCATTGTAGGTTTCCCATTTGAACTCGAGCGTTTTCCCTTCGGCAACTGTGAACACCTTGCCGAGGGAGAGATCCAGATTATTAAATCTGGGCCCGCGGAATGAATTACGACGCACGTACCCGTTGCGACCAACTCCCTGGGGCGGCACAAATGCGGCCGGATTGAACCAGAGATTCGCGCTGGGATTCGATACATGCGGATCTCCCACCATATCCGGTCGAACGCTGTTGAAATCGGCGTACAGATTTGGCGCGTCATAAAGCACTGGGGTATACGGCAGTCCCGACTCGAAAGTGCTGATCCCGCTGAAGTTCCAGCCTCCGAAGAGCAGGTCCAGACCTTTGCTGCTGTTTGCACCCCAATGCCGTCCACGTCCAAACGGCAAGGCATAGATGTGACTGATAGTGAGGGTGTGCGTACGGTCCCAATTTGCGGGACCGTGGTCCTGCCACCAGTTCAGATTGTTCGAATACGCGCCGCCAGTGTCCGTGTTGGCCATCGCTTTGCCGTAAGTGTACGTAACCAGCAAATCCAGACCATTGGTGGCATGCTTCTGAACTTTGACCTGCATGGCATGATAACTGGAGTTGTCGCAGTTGCAGGTTTCACCGAGCCACTGTTCCAATCCGAACTTCTGGAAATAGAGTCGGCGCGAGTTGAAGTCCGGCCAGGTGGCCGGATCGCTGTTTGGATCGGGCGGGGCCGCCTGATTTACGTTCGGATTCATGAACAGATGTCGGCCCACATTCCCGATATAGCCAACCTCGGCTGTGAAACCTTTCGCAAACTGATGCTGCACTGTCAAATTCCACGAATCTGAGAGCGGAATCCGGTAAGCGCTTGGCGGATTAAAAAAGTAGTAAACGCTCAAGCCGTTGGGGAGCGGGTAGCGCCCGCTGCTCGGTACCACCGGATTTGGAATTACCTCCGGTCCAGTCAGCAGATTGAAGACGGTCGCGTAATTGTTGTCTGCCCCGTTGAATTGCGGATTAACAATGGGGGGGTCGTAATCCGGTGCCTGCCCGAACACTGCGCCCAATCCCGCAGGAGTAAAGCTGCGTCCGTAGCCAGCGCGAACCACCGTATGTTCTTTCACCTGGTATGCCACACCTAAGCGCGGCGCGAATCCCAGGTTATAGGCCTTCACGCCCATGTTCGCGGGTACCGACCCGACTCCCGCGACCAGCACCTCTCCGGTATTGGGATCAAAACTTCCTGCGCCTCCGCGGCTTGCGGCGGTCTGCGGAAGATAGTTCTCATAGCGGAGTCCATAGTTCACCGTCAGTCTCTGGGTCACACGCCAGGAATCCTGCGCGTAGAAAAACAAGCGCGTCTGCCGCAATCCTGGATGGAATCCAGCTCCAGTGAAGTAGCGAGCGAAGCTGCTGGCATCGCCGAGCAAGAATGATGCTAATCCCGCCCCAGTTGTCAGACCGGCTCCTGAAGCGACTCCGTCCACAGTGGCGCTACCCGTCTCGCCATCGCTGAAGTTGATTTCGCCCGAGCGGTGAGAATCGCTGGGGATTCTCTGCTGCTGAGCGCGACGGATATCCACGCCCCAGCCAAAACTGTGATTCCCTTTTGTTTTCATCCAGTTGTTGACCCACTGGAAGTGATTCTCAGTTTCTTTCAAAGGGCAGTTGCACTGGTTTATTTCCAGGGCGTATCCGAAGTTAAACCCGCCATTTCCGCTGACGTAGAACGCAGGCATGCCGCTGGTTTCTGGCGTGCCCTGATTTAGTCCTGGAAACCCTGCATCTGTTGCTGGCGTGGTACCCACACCGTTGGGTTGCACCCGAATGCGATACCGGTAGAATCCGAACCGCAGGTCAGTAATCAGGCTGTTGCTGATAGCGTACGTGGAGCCAAGCGCCAGGCTCTGGTTTCTGTCCACCGATTTTCCAGCAAAGCTGATGCCGCTTAATGCCGGCCCGCCAGCTTCTGAGCCATACGCTCCCGGCGCGGATAGATTGAAATTCGCAATCGTGTAGCGCCCAAACAAATGCAGCCGGTCGGAGAAGTTGTAGTCGACCCGGGCGTCCACTTGGTTACTGTCGAACTTCTCCGCTCCGGTGGCGATGTAATTATCGCTGATGCCCGCACCTGGTACATTCGGGGGGGGCAGGAAGTTCAGAATGTTCGCAACCTGGGTAGGTACAGAGAGCACATTCGGCTGTCCGTTCGTGGTGATGGCGGAGCGATTGTTTCCGTTTCTAGATAAGGAGTTCGGATCAATGTCTCCCGAATTTGGATCGAACACCATGCCGGCCTGTGCCGCGATCGTGCCACTCTCTGTCGTGGGAACCATCAAGGCATTTGCGCCGCACCCAGTCGGGGAAGTCGATCCATCGCTACAAATAAAATCTCCCAGCAACGCGGTGAGATCGCCGGTCCGCTCGGCTGCCGTCGGCACTGTAGTCGTGACGGATGCATCGCGCCGCCGCCTTAGTCCCTGGTAATCACTAAAGAAAAACAGTTTATTCTTGATGATTGGACCGCCAAACGATCCGCCAAACTGATTCCAGCGCAACGGCAGGTTAACTCCCGAGAACCGGTCGTTAGCGTTGAAGATATCGTTCCGAAGATATTCGAACAGAGATCCGTGATACTGATTTGTGCCTGATTTCGTGGTGGCCTGCATCAATGCCCCTGCCACGGATCCAAACTCGGCGTCGTAGTCGCTGGTCGTAACCTTAAATTCCTGAAGCGAGTCAATATTCGGATTCACGATGGCGATGCCAAGGATTGCGCTGTTGTTTTCCGTTCCGTCGAGCAGGAACCCGTTAGACGTAAACTGCTGGCCATTGACGTCGATCTGATAACCGCCCTGCGGATTCTCAGCCTGCGAGTGTTGCCAATCGCTGTGCAGTTGCGCTCCTGGAGTTACCAGCAGCATTTGAGTTACGTTCCGGTTCAAAATCGGCAGGCTGCCAAGTTCCTCGGTACTTAGGGTCGTGCTCACGTCGGCCCTGTCTACTTTCAGCAGCGGCGTTTCGCCGCTCACCGTCACCTGCGTGGTTTCGCCCTGGACCCCCAGCGGAATATCAACCCGAGTCGAGGAGTCGATCTGAACTTCGGCCGTAGCTTCCGTGGCCGCGAAGCCGCCAGCCGTGACGCTCACCTTATAGTGCCCTGCCAACAAGTGAGTTTGCTCATAGTTGCCGCTTTCATTGGTCTTGGCCTGGTAGGTGGTGCCGCGGTCGAGGTCCGTAATCTTAACCTCGGCATTGGGGACGGCAGCCCCGCTCTTATCAGTAATGGTGCCGATAATGTTGCCGTAAACCGCCTGTCCCACAGCAAAATGCGAGAACACCAGTACGGGAACGATTGCTACGATTGCAAATAAAGTTAAGCGTTTCATACGAGTTCCTCATGGCAGAGCCCAAAACCGCCGGATTTGAAAGAACACCTGGACACACAAGCACGCCAAGGCTTTTTGGATGGACTGAAAATTGTGCGTCTAAGCCATGATCATGGTCAAGACGAATCTTGCGAATCCTTACGTTTTTCTGCGATTGTGGCCGTGCTGCCGCCACCAATTAACACCAGCACCCAAAATTTGTCCTCTAGATGCATCTGGGCAGGACCCCTCTGTTTTTAAAGGGCACGAGTTTACTCGTGCGCAAGTGCTTGAAAATCACACATGGGCTTTTAGGCCCCTGAGGTCGCCTAACTTACCGAACGGATTGTCCTTACAGTTCTGAAGTGCTATCGAGTCTTAAGCCCCGACTTACAGCTATTCTCATTCGCATATCGCGCGTACCTCTTCTCACCCAAGCTCATGCTAGAGTTGTGACCTTCCCATGGCCAAACCGGACCTCGCATCACCTCTTTCCCTCCAGCGAAGCAGTTCGGTTCGTTGGCTGATCGCCTCTCTGGCCGGCGCATTTGCCTTCGTCAGCTATGTCCAGAGAATGAACATTTCTGTGGCAGCGGAGCTGATGATGCCCGAACTGGGCCTCACCAAGATCGATATGGGGCAAGTCTTTAGCAGTTTTCTTTTGGGATACGCCATTTTTCAAGTTCCTGCCGGCCGTCTCGGCGACGCCATCGGCCCGCGTATCACGCTCGCATTAGCGGCCCTTTTCTGGGGCATCACAACTGTTCTCACTGGATTTCTCCCACGAATGTTTGTGGCTGGAACCGCAGGCATGCTTCTCGTTCTGGTTGCGGTGCGCTTCATTCTCGGGGCAACGGAGGCAGCTACGTTTCCGGTGGGAAGCCGTGCCATTCGCAACTGGACTCCGCCCGGTGAGCGCGCATTTGCTAACTCTTTTATGATGGTCGGCAGCGCCTCAGCTGCCGCCGCTTCTGCGCCTTTGGTTTCCTGGCTGATGGTGCGTTTTGGCTGGCGCTCTGCGTTCTACATTACGTCGCTATTCGCTTTTGCAATCGCTGCCGTCTGGTACATCGCGGTCCGAGATGATCCTCGGCAGCACAAGTGGGTAACCGAGAACGAACTCCGGCGCATCAATCCCGAGCAGGTCGCACGCCCGGGGCATCACGCCTCTCTGTTCCAGGTTGTGTGCAATCGGGACATTCTCTTCCTTTCGCTCAGTTACACTTGCGAAGGTTACGTTCTCTTCATTTTTGTGTTCTGGTTGTACATCTACCTGGTGCAGGAGCGCGGTTTTAGCCTGTTGCGCGGAGGGCTGCTAGCCAGTCTCCCATGGCTGGTGGCGATGATTTCCGCCCCCATCGGCGGTTTTGTTTGCGACCGCTTCAGTGAAAGCCGAGGCCGCTTCGCCGGCGCTCGGATCGTCATCATCCTGGGCTACGGTTTATCCGGAGGTCTCCTGTTCGCCGCGGCGAAGTTCAACGGGCGCATCGCCGTGATCGCCGCGTTATGCGTCAGTGTAGGAGCGCTGTACTTTGCGGAGCCGGCTTTCTGGGCGACTGCCGTCCATCTGTCAAAGGAAAATGCAGGCGCGGTCTCCGGTCTTATGAATACGGCCGGGATCGTGGGCGGCATCGTGTCCACCTCTCTCACTCCGGTCATTGTGAAATATTTTGGATGGCTTCCCGCCCTTGGTTCCGGAGCAGCTGTGGCCCTCCTATGTGCCTGCCTGTGGATCGTGATCGGGCGAAGGTCGCCCATGCAGTCTCGAGCTGAGAATTCGCGCAGTGAGAATCTGTCCTGAGAATTCAGCGCGGCAACTGCCGAATCGTTTAGAATCACTGCCGTTCCGCGCCAGTCGCCGAATCGGGAAACCCGATCATGTCAAAGCTCGATATCAAAACCAAACGTGAGTGCATGTGGGATTTGATCAGCCTGGGCGAGGTCATGTTGCGTCTCGACCCGGGGGACGGTCGTATTTCCACTACCCGCGATTTCCGTGCATGGGAAGGCGGCGGTGAATACAATGTCGCTCGCGGGCTTCGGCGCTGCTTCGGACTCGATACTGCCATTGTCACCGCGCTGGCCGACAATCCCGTCGGAAGGCTGGTCGAAGATCTCATGCTGCAGGGCGGCGTTTGCCAGAAGTATGTGAGATGGGTCCCTTATGACGGAGTTGGCCGCACGGTTCGGAACGGGTTGAACTTCACGGAACGCGGTTTTGGCGTTCGCGCCGCGGTTGGCTGCTCCGATCGCGGGCACACAGCCGTATCCCAACTCAAGCCCGGCGAGATCGATTGGCAACAGATCTTTGGCAAGGACGGCACGCGATGGTTCCATACCGGGGGAATCTTCTGCGCACTCTCCGAGACCACCCCTCAGGTAGGACTGGAAGCGATGCAAGCGGCCAAGAAAGCCGGAGCAATCGTCTCCTATGATCTGAATTATCGCGCATCTCTTTGGAAATCCATTGGAGGAAAGGCGAAGGCCCAGGAAGTCAATCGCCGCCTTGCTCCTTACGTTGATGTCATGCTGGGAAATGAAGAAGACTTCACTGCCGCACTCGGTTTTTCCGTCGCAGGCGTCGATGAACATCATTCCACGCTCGACTCAGCCGGGTTCAAGAAGATGATCGAGGCGGTGGTCAAGGAATATCCCTCCATGGCCGTCATCGCCACCACTCTGCGCACGGCGAAGACCGCCACCCGCAATGACTGGGGAGCACTCTGCTATCACAATGGCCGGTTCTATGAAGCTCCCGTGCGTGAAGATTTGGAGATCTATGACCGGGTCGGTGGCGGCGACTCTTTTGCCTCGGGATTGATCTATGGTTTTCTGTCGGGCAAAGATCCGCAGTGGTCGGTCGAATGCGGAGCCGCGCATGGTGCGCTCGCCATGACCACTCCCGGCGACACTACCATGGCCACACTAGCGGAAGTGCAGCAAGCCATGACCTCGCGTACCGCCAGGATTGAAAGATAGAGAAAAAAATCGAGAACTGATATGCCTCTCAGCAAGTTGAGTATCGATGATGTGATCCGCCGCATCGGTGAAATAGGAATTATCCCAGTAGTTCGTGCCTCGTCAGTAGATGAAGCCAATCGGGCGGTAGAGGCGATCTGCGCTGGCGGAATTCCGGCCGTGGAAATCACCATGACTGTGCCCAATGCGGTATCAGTCATCCGCGAACTCGTGCAACATAGAGAGAACGATGTGCTTATCGGAGCGGGCACGGTGACGAACGCCGCCCAGGCCGAATCCTGTATCCTCGCCGGAGCCCAATTCCTCGTGAGTCCCGGCCTATCGACAGCCGTTCTGGCAGAAGCAAAGAATCATTCCATACTAGCGATCCCCGGGGCCCTGACTCCGACCGAATTAATGACCGCTCAGGAACACGGTGCGAGCTTGCTCAAGATATTTCCGTGCGGGAACGTGGGCGGTCCGAAATACCTGAAATCGCTCAAGGGCCCATTCCCGAACGCCATGTTGATTCCGACGGGAGGTGTGAATGCCGCCAATGCGGCGGATTTCATAGCTGCCGGAGCGTTTGCATTGGGAGTAGGCGCAGACTTGGTCGATGCGAAGGCATTGCGGGAAGGAAATCTGGACAAGATCACTAACGCAGCGCGGGAGTTGGTGAGCGCCGTTGCATCAGCCAGAGCTGCGCTGCCCGGCAAGAAGCAATCCTGAGCAGCGCGACATTCTGTGCCATCGTGTTAGAACTACTGATTCACCCCGCTTGCGAGCACCCCGCCGTCCACCCTCAAAACCGTACCGGTAACAAAGCTGGCCGCATCGGAAGCGAGAAAGATCGCCGCTCCCACAAGTTCTTCAAGTTCGCCAAAGCGTCCCATCGGCGTTCGCATCAGTACTTCGTTCCCGCGTCCCGTACCCACGAGCAGTTTCTCACTCAGCGGAGTCCGGAAGTAGCCGGGCGCAATAGCATTCACGCAGATGCCGTACTTGGCCCATTCGATCGCGAGCGATTTGGTCAGCGATGCCACCGCCGACTTGCTCGCGCTGTAGGCCGCTACTTCGAAGAGCGCCACAAACGATCCCATGGATGCAATATTGATGATGCGACCATAGCGCCGCTCAATCATGTGCCTGCCGAACACCTGACACGCTCGCAGAGACCCCGTTAAATTTGTCTCCAGAATCCGATTCCAATCTTCTTCTTTGTAGTCGAGCGTAGGCGCCCGCTTAGTGATTCCTGCGGCGTTTACCAGGATGTCGACCTTTCCAAACGCTTCGACGCATGCTTTTAGCAATTTTTGCAGAGATTCGGGACGGCTCACATCGCAAGTTACCCGCAACGAGCGCCGTCCCAGAGCTTCGATCTGATCCGCCAATTCGTCCACCAGATCTTTTCGACGTGCGCTCGAGACCACATCCGCCCCGCCTTGTGCGAGGCCAAGCGCAAGCGTCCTGCCGATCCCGGAACTGCCGCCAACCACAACCGCGACCTTGCCTGTTAAATCGAGTTGCTTGTACATAATTCCTCAGTTGTGAAGTGCAGTTGCTACCAATTGAACATCGTGCCATCGAGTTTACGATTGACCGGCAAGTAAGCCCGCTCATACGGAAACTTCTCCGCCAGCTTTTCATCGTAGTCCACGCCCAGTCCAGCCGAGTTTCCAGGATGCAGACACCCATTCCGAAATGAATAGGAGTGAGGAAATACTTCATCCGTCTCCCGCGTGTGCCGCATGTATTCCTGGATTCCAAAGTTATTCACTGAAATATCAAAATGCAGCGCCGCCGCCATTGATACTGGAGAAAGGTCGGTGGCACCATGCGACCCAGTTCGCACGTGATAAATTTCCGATAAGGCTGCGATCTTTCTCAGGTGCGTCAACCCGCCGCTGTGCACAACGGTCATCCGTATGTAGTCGATCAACTGTTCCGTTATAAGAATGTGCGCATCCCACACGCTGTTGAATACCTCGCCCACCGCCAGCGGTATCGTTGTATGCTTCCGGATAACCCGGAATCCCTCCTGCAATTCCGCCGTAACCGCGTCTTCCAACCAGAACAAATGATAAGGCTCGAGGCTTTTCCCCAGTCGCGCTGCCTCGATCGGCGTCAGCCGATGATGCACGTCATGGAGCAGGTGCAGATCATCGCCAAACTTCAGACGCAGTGCCTCAAACAGCTTCGGTACATGGAGCAGATATTTTTCCGTGGACCACGAGTTCTCCGGAGGCGGTCCTTTTTCTGCCGGTTCGTAAAACAGCTTGTCTTTAGCCACCCCGTAGGTCGAGGGTAAGCCGGGAATGCCCGTCTGCGCCCGCACAGCGAGATATCCCATCTCCCTATACTTTGCAACCTCATCGCAGGTTTGTTCGATATCGCGCCCGTTCGCGTGCCCGTACACCATCACTCCGGTACGGCTCACGCCTCCCAACAGATTGTAGACGGGGGTGTTCAGCGCCTTGCCTTTGATGTCCCACAACGCCATATCCACTGCGGCGATGGCGGTCATCGTTACTGGACCGCGTCGCCAATACGCACCGCGATACAAGTACTGCCACACGTCTTCCGTCTGAAATGGATCGCGTCCAATCAGGCAGGGAACCAGGTGATCGTTCAAATAAGCGGCTACCGCTAGTTCGCGCCCGTTTAGTGTCGCATCGCCCAGTCCATAGATGCCTTGGTCCGTATAAATCTTCAGCGTGACAAAGTTTCGCCCCGGGCTGCACACCAGCACTTTGGCATCAGTGATCTTCAAGCGGTCTCCTTACCACGACCCAAGAGTGTACTTAAAGCTCAGAGTCGCCGCACTAGTCCGAGTTCTGTCGCTTCATTGTTCCGCACTAGCAACAAAACCAGAATCATCCCCACAAAAGGTACGATGCCCGCCAGAATGATAATTGGATCGAACGCATGCGTGCCGGTAGCCTGTCGGGCGTCGGAAACATATCCGATGAGCTTGAACGCCACGATTGTGCCCAGCCCGGTGCCGGTGCCTCCGACGCCGCTCACCGAAGCGACCGAGTCACTGTGGAACAGATCCGAAGGCAACGTGTTGGCCATGATCGTGAATCCCGCGTAGGTGAACGTTACGATCGCGAACAGCAGCGCGATTACGTACTGATTCGTCGTGAAAATGGTTGGAATGAGCAAAGTCATTCCAATACCGCCATAGATGATCGGCACTTTGCGCGCCCACCCCAACGAGATTCCTCGTCGGACAAGGTAACCAGAGAACCATCCCGCAAAGAAGCTGCCCACATCGGCAGCGACGAAGGGAATCCAAATCGTGGTGAGACCGCTCTTCAATTCGATACCTTTTGCCACCAGATAAATGGGGAACCATTCGGTGATAAAGAAGAACACGGGATCGGTGAAGGTCTTGGCGATGATTGTGCCCCAGGTCTGTGGGATTTTCAGCAGATCGCGCCAGCGCGGACGAATTCTACCCTCCTCAGTGCTCTCCGCCTCGCGCTTATCCGCCGCGATCATCGAGAGTTCCGAATCGCTGATACGCTCATGCGATTCAGGTGGGTAGTAGAGCCATCGCCACGCAATCAGCCAGATGAATCCCAATATCCCGGGAACGGCAAAAGCCGGCCTCCAGCCCCAGCGGTAATAGATCCACAACACGAGAAAGGGTGCAACTGCGGCTCCAATCGAAGACCCGCTATCGAACAGCGCGGTAGCCAGCGCCCGCTCGCGTTTCGGAAACCACTCCGAGACAGCTTTGGTCGCAGCCGGCCAGTTCGCAGATTCTCCAGCACCCAGCAGAAAGCGAAAAGTGGCGAAGCTGTAGAAGCCCCTCGCCAATGACGTCAACATGGAAACCATGGAGTAGCCAATGACCGTGATGGTCAGCCCTCGCCGCGTCCCCGTGCGATCCATCAGCCGGCCGAACACGCTCTGGCCGATCGAGTATGCCACGCGAAACGCAATCGCCAGATTCGCGTAGTCGGAATTACTCCAGTGATACTGCAGCTTCAGATAGGGGGCAAGCAGCGAAAGCGTCTGCCGGTCGATGTAATTGATCACCGTGGACGCAAACAGAAGCCCACCGATCCACCACCGCAAATTCGGGATTGGTTTGTGAACTCTCGCCATCCGGGGGTCAGAAATTCATGCTATCGCTCGACCACCACCTGCGATTCTTTCTGCAGCGCATTACGCAACGCCGGACTCAACAGCGAAGCCGAATCCTGATCGAGATAAAGCGTCACATCAGCATGGCGTCTTAAGATCGATGCGGGAACCATGGGGCTGATTTCGCTTTCCAAAGTCGCCTTCACAGCCTGCGCCTTGCGCCGGTCAGGCACGACGGCGATGATGTGTCGGGAGCGAAGGATCTGCCGTGGCGTCATCGAGACCGCCCGCTTCGGCACTTCGGAAACTGCCGCGAACCAGCCCTCCCCGACTTGCTGCCTGCGGCATGCCTCGTCAAGTTCCACGATCATATACGGTTCGTCCGTCTCAAAATCCGCGGGAGGATCGTTAAACGCGATGTGGCCATTCTCCCCAATGCCGATGAACGCGACGTCCACGGGTTCCGACGAAAGCTTCTCTCCAAGTTCCCGAATGATCCCGCTCAGATCATCGGCATCCCCCTGTATCGGATGGAACTTAGTCATCCCAGTCTTCTGCACAACCCGCTCCAGCAGAATCTTCCGGAAACTTGCAGGGTGAGTCACGGCTATACCGACATATTCATCGAGATGAAAGGCCTCTACTTTGGACCAGTCAATGTCACCAGTTCCGGTCAGCGCTTCGAGAAACGCAAACTGCGACACGCCCGTTGCGAGGATAATTCGCGCGTGACCCTGCTGCGTGATGGCTTGCCGAATCGTGTCGGCTGCCTGCCTGGCCGCAGCCTCGGCCAGCGAACGGCCGCTTTCGAAGACCTTCACCAGCATGCGGATCCTCACGAACTAGATTCACGGACCAAGATTAGGAGCGGCAGACGCCTTCGCCCGCTGTACGCTGTGCGTCAGAGCTAGTCGTCGCCCTCAGCATCCTCTCACAACCAAAATCAAGCTGTCTTGAGCGTTTCCAACGAGTAAGAATCCCAGGAGTGTCGCGACGACGAGCGGAGCAGGTCAGGAGGCGATTAGCATCCGTCCAGAACGCCTGGTACTTGGCCCCATGGCATTGTCCTTCCTACTATTCCCAGCCTTGGCTCCTATCTTCAATCAGTTAAAATAAGTGATCAGCCGAACTGCCAGGAATAACCCCAAGTTGGAGAGGGAAGTAGTGCGTCTTTCCGAACTCATAAAACCATTTCGGCGCTGGCGAAAAGCTGCGCCCGTGTTTCTTTTCCCGATTTTGCTGACTTCACTGCCTTCCGCCTCTGAGCAGAGCGCCGCGTTTGATCTGATCGGCCCCAAGGTCGAGGTGCGGGTGCAGCGGGCCGGGACGACTCTGCCCATAGCCGAGGTGCCAAACCTTCAAGCTGGCGATCGTCTCTGGGTTCATGCTGACCTTCCCGATAGCCAGTCCGTCCGCTACCTGATGGTGATCGCGTTCCTGCGGGGTGCTACCAATCCTCCTCCTGAATCCTGGTTTACACGTGTGGAAACCTGGAGCAAAGCCGTTCACCACGAAGGAGTGTTCGTTACTGTCCCGGAAGAGGCCGACGAAGCTCTGGTCTTCCTCGCTCCCGAGACCGGCGGCGCGTTCAGCACCTTGCGTACAGCGGTTCGGGGGAAGCCCGGCGCCTTCGTGCGTGCGGCGCAGGATCTCCAGCAGGCCAGTCTGGATCGCCAGCGTGTGGAGAAATATCTCGAGGCCGTGCGCGGAACCTACATCGCCGATCCCGAGCAGGCGAAAGCCCATACCACAATGCTCGCCCGCAGTCTGGGCATGAAAGTCGATCAGCAATGCTTTGATAAGCCCAGCGCGCAGCAGGTCTCTTGCCTCACGCAGAACACAGACCAGTTGGTGCTCGATGACGCACACAGCCAAACCATGGTCGCAACCTTGACCTCCGGCCCCTCTACCGACCTCCTCAATCAACTCAGTTCCACGCCGAGAGCGGGGGGAGGAAGTTACAGTCCGTACATCGGCGCGGTGGTCGATGTCGCTCGGATTCTTGGAAGCGCTCACACTGCGCAATACCAGTACATTCCCGCGCTTGCCTTGCCCCAGAAAGATGAACTGAACCTGCGCCTGAACAATCCTCCTTCTTTCCGTAATCCGAAATCCGTGTTGGTGGTTGGATTGCCGCCGATTCGGCCCGCCCCGCCTCCGCCCCTGCGCGCCGCCGACGCAACCCAGATTTTCTGCGCTGGCAAGCCTTCGGTAGTGCTTCCTGCCGATGGAGCGCCGCTGGTCTTCGCCACCCAACTGGCACACAATTTTGTCCTGCACGTCGATACCAAGTCCGGTAAAGCACTCGATCTGCCCGCAACCCCGGACCCCGTTCGCGGGGGATTCGTCGTCGACACCCATACTTTGCAGTCCGCGGGCCCCGAGGGCGAGATCTCCGGAACTCTTCGTGGATCCTGGGGTTTCAGCAATTTTGACGGGCCACACTATCGTTTCCGCGCGTCCAGGACCAGCCAATGGATTGTGGCTTCTAAGGACGCCAGTGCGCTGATCGTCGGACGCGAGGACACTCTGCATCTGCAGTCCGCTGACGCATGCTGTGTCAGCGAAATCTTGATCAAAGACGGTCAGGGAAAAAGTCTGGCGACGGAGTGGAAAGGCACAAAGCCCGATGAAATTGAGATCAACGTCCCTCTGCAAAAAGCCAGCGCAGGCTGGGTGACTGTGCAAATCAAGAAATTCGGCTTGCACGAAGTGGATGAAGTCCCTCTTCACACCTATGCCGAAGCCGGACGTCTCGACAGTTTCAGCATTCATGCCGGCGATGTCGATGGACTCTTGAAAGGCACGCGCCTGGATCAAGTCGAAAGCCTCGACATCAATGGCATTCGTTTCACGCCTGATTCTTTGGCTCGTGCCAATCAGCAGGACGAACTGAAAGTGATTACCAGCGACCCTGCCGCGAAAACCAATCTGCATCCAGGCGATGCCCTGGTGATCCATGCAACTCTGAAGGATGCGCGCGTTCTTGATCTCAAGGCGCAAGCCGAAGCTCAACGTCCGGCTGTGACCCTGTTGACCAAGAGCGTTCAAACGGATCAGGGCTCGTCGCCATCTGCCGTTCGCCTCGGGAGTCAGGAAGAACTGCCGCAGAATGGGCGACTCAGCTTCTTTCTCAAGACACTGGCCCCTGAAACTTTCTCGCCAACGGAGAAGATCGAAGTCGCCACCAGTGACGAATCCTTTCATGTCACTCTCAGCTTCAAAGACGGCAACTTGACCATGCAAGATACGAAAACCGTGCTTGCCGTTCTCGATCCCATGAAACTGCTCGGCCCTTCGGCGTTCGGGCCGCTGAAGTTCCGGCCCGTGTCAGGCGATGGGATCACCGGCGACTGGCAGCCATTGGTGAGCCTGGTACGCGTCCCCCTGCTGACTGCCGTTCATTGCGTTCCAGCGGAGGAAACGCAGTGCACCCTGAGCGGTGACAAGTTGTTCCTGCTCGATTCCGTCAGCACCGACGCCAATTTCGCCAACCCCATCAGAGTCCCGGAAGGTTTTGTGCAAGACGCGCTGGCAATTCCCCCGCCCAAAGGGAATCTGCTCTACATCAAGCTTCGTGACGATCCGCAAACCATTGACACAGTTGCTCTCCCGCTTCCGCAAGAGCAGTGAGCGTAACGCCAGCGCCGCTGCAGGTATACTCGCCCTTATCGCATGGCCAACATCCTCTACGGCGTAAACGGCGAAGGCGCAGGCCACTCCACCCGCGCCAAGGAAGTCCTCACGCATCTCGTCGCCCAAGGACACCAAGTCCACGTGGCCTCTTTCGACCGAGGCTTACAAAACCTAAAGGACAAATTCGAAGTCACCGAGATCTACGGATTCCGTTTTTCCTATGTCAACAACCGCGTCCGCTACAAGCGGACGATCGCGAAGAATCTCATCACCGTCCCCCAGGCGCGCAAGAGTCTCTCTCATCTCAATGAGATCGCACAAGATGCTGATATCGATCTCGTGATCACAGATTTCGAGCCGTTGACCTGTCACCTGGGACACAAGCGCCGCCTTCCGGTGATCTCAATCGACAACCAGCATTGTCTGACCAACGCAGTAGTTTCCTATCCCAGGCAATATCGCCGCGATGCAGCGGCCGCCAAAATCGTCACAAAATTGATGACGCCGCGCGCCAATGCTTACCTGGTAATTTCTTTCTTCAGGGCGCCCGTCCGCAAGCGCAACACGTTTCTCTTCCCTCCGCTCCTACGTCAGCAGATTCTCGACGCAAGCCCTACCCAAGGCGTTAACATCGTGGTGTATGTAACCTCGCCCGTACCGGATTTGGCCAATCTCCTGGGCTCGGTTCGAGCGCAATTCGTCGCCTACGGCTTTGGGCGCGAAGGTAAAAATGAAAAAGGCAATGTGATTTTCAAAAAGCCCTCCATCGATGGATTTTTCTCCGACCTGGTGAGTGCTAAGGCCGTGATCGCCAACTCCGGATTCTCCTTGGTCACCGAAGCCCTGCACCTCGGCAAGCCCTACCTGGCCGTGCCGGTTAGTCATCAATTTGAGCAAATCTTCAACGCGTATTGGCTGGAGAAGACCGGCTATGGAGCGTACTGGGAGGAACTGAACAAAGAGCGCGTAGATTCCTTCCTCTATAACCTCCCGCAGTACCGGGAGTCGCTCGCCAAGTATCCCCGCTCCGGCAATAACGCGCTGTTCAAAAAATTGGACGGCCTGATTACCGCCTACACGGCAGGCTAGCCTCTGCACCAACGTAATCTCGACCGCGATCCAGCGGACGCTACCATCAATGCAGTGTGCGTAGCTTCGCCCTCGCGTTGCGCACATTGGCCCTGAGCCTGGTCGAAGTGCTCATACAGGTCCTTAATATGTGGACTCGGGATCTAATTCGCATTCTGGCAATCGCGGTGTTTTCGTGCGCATGTGCGCAAGCGCAGGATTCGCAATCCCTGGGCGATGCCGCTCGTCAGGCACGCCAGCAAAAGCAGTCGCGCGGCAACTCTGCAACTACTTCCACCGATCCTAAGAATTCAAATGCCGCCAAACCCCCTCACGTCGTCACCAACGATGAGATTCCCGAACAAGAAACACCCGTCAGCGCAGCCGCGCCCTCATCCGCGCCAGACAGTGTTATGCCCAACTACAGCTCCGGCAAGCACCCTGCCGAATACTGGAAATCGCAAATCCTGCGGGTGAAAAATGCGATCGCCTCTCTGCAGCGGAGCATCGATACGCTCAGTGACTCGATTCGTTTCGCCGGTGGAAACTACGAGAAGCACGTAGCCTGGAACGAACGGCAGCGCGAGAAGCAGCGCCAACTGGAGATTATGAAATCCCAGCTAAACGATTCGCAGAAGAGGCTTGAAGAGATGCAGGAAACTGCCCGGAAGCAAGGCTATGGCAGCTCCGTCTACGATCCGTAGGCCGACAACCTACTATTGCAGTTTTGCCCTGTCTGGCACCTTCCGTTCTCGATCCATTTTCCCTCTCCCCAAATTTTCTTTCTCATGCGAAATTAGTGCATGGCTTTAGTCGTCCGCCCATCCCCCATCCACTCCGTCGGCGTCTACACCAACGCTCCGATCCGCAAAGGAACCCGCATCGTCGAATACGGTGGAGAGCGCATCACTCCTCAAGAGGCTGACCGCCGCTATGATGGGGTTTCTCGAACCTACTTGTACGGTCTGGAAGATGGAAAGACCGTGATCGACGGCCAAGGTCTGGGTGCGTACCTGAATCATTCTTGCGATCCCAACTGTGAAGTGGACGAGGCCAAAGGCCGGGTCTGGCTCTATGCACTTCGAAATATTGCCGCGGGGGAAGAACTAGTCTGGGACTACAACCTCTACGATGACGACGAACCCGCGCCCTGCCGTTGCGGCTCTCCCAAATGCCGCGGCACGATGTACTCTCGCGAATGGATAGCCAAGATGCGTAGGAAAGAAGCCCGCAAGAGAAAAGCAGCCGGGCAGAAAGTGAAGACCCGAGCTGCCGCATCCAAGCCGAGTCTCCACGAACCGTGTAGCCCCGGACGCCTCGTCCGGGGTCGCGCGCGAAGCGCGCGATGAAGGATCGCCAAGTGGCTTAACCCCTCGCCCCGCTCCTTTGGCGGACGAGCCGTCCGCCCCCACACAAATAGTGGCAATTCTGATCTACCGGTGCTTCGGCGCCTTCCCGTGCTCCCTCCACCCCTCAATAATCAGATACAGCACAGGAATGAAAAAAAGATTCAGCACGGTTGACATAATCATTCCGCCGAACACGGTAGTTCCCACCGAATGCCGGCCATTCTCTCCAGCCCCGGTTGCGAACACCAGCGGCACCACACCCAAAATGAATGCCAGAGAAGTCATAAGAATGGGCCGCAGTCGAATCGTCGCTGCCTGCACTGCCGACTCCACCAGGGGCACTCCGCGCTCGCGCAATTGTTCAGCAAACTCCACGATCAAAATCGCGTTCTTGCTCGATAGTCCCACCAGCATCACCAATCCGACCTGGCAGAACACGTCATTCTGCAACCCGCGAATCCACTGCCCTCCCAAGGCTCCCAACAATGCCATCGGCACTGCCAGCAACACGATAAATGGCAGCACGAAACTTTCATATTGCGCGGACAGCGTCAAATACACAACCAGCGTCCCCAGTCCGAACAGGAGCAGCGATGTTCCGCCCGCTTGCAGTTCCTCCAGCGAAAGTCCCGTCCAGCTGTACGCGAATCCCTGCGGCATGCGTTTGGCCAGGTTCTCCATCTCCGCAATCGCCTGCCCCGAGCTGTATCCCGGCTTGGGAGACCCATCAATCTCCGCCGAGCGGAACAGGTTGTAATGGCTGATCACCTGCGGGGTCGTGGTCTGCGAAATCGAGATCAGATTATCCAGCGGCACCATCGCTCCGCTCTCTGATCTCACATAAAATCGTTTCATGTCCTCCGACGTGGCCCGAAACTGTTTGTCCGCCTGCACGTACACGCGATAGGAGCGGTTGTTGAAATCAAAGTCGTTGACGTACGCCGACCCCATGAACACGCCCAGGGTGTCGGTAATTTGCGAGAGCGGCACGTGCAGGCTCTTTACCTTCTCGCGATCAATCGTCACCAGATATTGCGGATCGTTCGCCGTAAACGGCGTGTACAAACCTACCAATTCCTTGCTCACGGCCGCGTTTCGCATCACACCGTTGGTGGCCGCTGCCAGGTCCTCCAGGGTGTGTGCACCCTGGTCCTGCACTTCAAATTGAAATCCACCGAATCGCCCGAGGCCCTGGATCGCAGGAGGCAACGTGGCGAACACAAGCGCTCCGGACACTCCAAACAGCATCGGCCGCACTCGGTTCACAATGGCCGTTGCCGAGTGCTGCTCGCCTTTGCGCTGCGAATACGGTTTCAAGGGAACGAAGATTAAGCCTTGATTCGCCGCGGCTCCCGCGAAGCTAAAGCCGGCTATGGAAAAAGTTCCTTGCGCCTCAGAGACATTGGCCAGCATCTTCGATACTTGCGCGCCGATGGACCTCGTGTACTCCAGCGATGCCCCTGACGGCGCCTGAATCACGATGATGAAATATCCCTGGTCTTCATCCGGGACGAATCCAGTTGGCACGCGCGTGAACACGAAATACGTCAGCCCCAGGCCCGCGAAGAACAGGACCGCCATCGCTACCTTATATTCCAGGATGTGGTGCAGCAGGCGGCGGTACCCGTTCGTCATGGACTGCACGCCCGCGTCAAACTTTCGCAGCGCCCACCATTTTTGCCCGTGCGATTCGCGCAACAGAATCGCCGCCAGAACTGGCGCCAGGGTAAGCGCGTTGAACGCCGAGATGGCGATTGAGAAGGCGATGGTCAGCGCAAACTGCCGGAACAGAATCCCTGTCGTTCCGGGAAAGAACGCAACCGGTACAAACACCGCAACCAGCACCAGCGAGGTAGCGATGACGGCTCCCGTAATCTCCCCGGTCGCCGCCGCCGCCGCTTTGCGCGAGTCGGGCTCGCCCTCGTGCATGTGGCGCTCGATATTTTCAATCACCACGATCGCGTCGTCGACCACTAAGCCGGTCGCCAGCGTGATTCCAAACAGGGTCAGCGTATTGACCGAGAAACCCAGTAACTTCACGAACACGAACGTGCCGATCAGCGAAACTGGAGTGGCGATGAAGTGAATCATCGTGGTTCTCCAGTCGCCCAAAAAGATAAAGATCACCAGGATGACCAGCACGATCGCAGAACCAACGGTATAGGTCACGTCTCGGATCGACTCGCCCACCGCATCCGTAGTGTCGAACGCCACCCTGTAATGCATTCCGGAAGGGAAGCTCTTCGACAGCCGCTGCAGCTCCGCAATCGCCCTCCGGTCTACATCGAGCGCATTCGCCGTCGAAAGCTGAATGACCGCGACTCCCACTGCATCCTGCCCGTTGAATTGCAGATCGGACGAATAGCTCTCGGCTCCCAACTCGGCGCGTCCAACATCCTTCAGCCGCACCAGAGTGCCATCGGCATTGGTCTTCAGAATGATGTTCTCGAACTGTGCCGGTTCGCTGAGCCGTCCCACTGCGCGCACACTGACCTGGTAGTTTTGTCCCGGCACTGCCGGTTGCTGCCCGACTTGTCCGGCAGCGACTTCAACATTTTGTTCCGACAACGCATTCACTACGTCCGGCGCTGTCAATCCGCGTCCTGCCATCCGCACCGGATCCAGCCACAGCCGCATCGAAAACTTCCGCTCGCCGAATATAAGGACGTCGGCCACACCAGGAATGCGCTTCAGAGCGTCTCGCACGTACACGTCGAGGTAATTGCTCATGAACAGCGTGGAGTATTGATTGTTGTCCGAAGTGACTGCCGCGCCGAACACAAAGTTCTGCGCCGTCTTCTGGGTTGTTATGCCTACCGCCTTCACCGCGCTGGGCAACCGTCCTTGTGCGGTGTTTACGCGGTTCTGAATATCCACGGTCGCCAGGTCCGGATCGCGGGTCAGATCAAACGTCACCAGAATCTGGCTCGTCCCGTCATTGCCGCTGGTAGAGGTGATGTACTTCATCCCCTCGGAGCCGTTAATCTGCTGCTCCAGCGGGATCGTGACGGCGCTTTCCACCGTTTGGGCACTAGCCCCGATGTACACGCTGGTTACGCCCACCTGTGGCGGCGCAAGATTTGGAAATTGTGCGATCGGCAGCGTGGGCAGGACGGCCAGGCCCCCCAGCACAATCAGCAGCGCGCAAACCGTGGCAAATACCGGGCGTCGTAGAAAGAAGTCAACAAACATGAATAGTTCCGTAACCTTGGGGAGATCCCCAATTCAAAGCTTAAGAATGCGTGGAAATATTGCTGGAGTACTGGGCCCGGGCCAGCAATGCAGCGTCTGCTTACTGCTCATAATTTATCGTTCATAGCTCATCGCTAACTTTGCGGAACCACCGGCGCCCCGTCCAAAAGAAACTGAGTTCCTGAGACGATCACTTTATCTCCCGGCTTAATCCCCCCCTGCACTTCGTAGTTATTGCCCACCGTTTGCCCGATCTGGAGCGGCTTCTGCTTCGCGACGAAAGAATTACCGTTCTGCGGCTCCGCGACGAAAGCGAAATACTGCCCGGCCAACCGCGATACCGCCAAAATGGGAACTTCGGGATTCTGATGCGTTCCCCATACCACGCGCGCCCGAATGAACTGCGACTGCCGCAGTGCGTCGTTTCCATTCGCGATGGGCGCCTTGACCAGCACCGTCTGCGTCGTGTTATCCACCTGCGGCGAAATAAAGCTGATCCGAGTCTCGGACAACACCTTGCCATTGCTGTCCAGAATCTGCACCGGCCGGTTCATCCTCAACTGCGACGACCTCTCAATCGGCACATATATGTATGCTTCCAGGCTGCCCGGCTGGTCTACCGTAGTGAGGGGGCTCTGGCTAGTGACGCGGTCTCCTACGCGCACCGGGATGTCTCCCACAATTCCCGCTCGCGGCGCGACTACTTTGTAGTAGTGCAGTTGCACTTCCTGTTCGCGTACCTGCGCATTGAGGGAGTCGATCTGCGCCTGGGCTGCGTCCAGGGTTGCCTTTGCTTGATCGAGGTCCTGCTTGCTAACGACTCCGGCCGAGGCGAGACCCTGCGTGCGTTGATACTGCTGCCTCGCCCAGTTCAGTTGTGCTTCCTGCGCCGCCCGCGCGCTCTCCAGGCTTTTGACAGTGGCCTGCTGCTTCAATGGGTCGATATCCATCAGCCCAGCTCCAGCCCCTACTTTGTCGCCGGAATGCACATAGATTTGCGTAATGATGCCTTCCACCTGCGGCATGATGACTGCCGAATCGCGCGACTTCAATGTCGCAACGTACTCGGAAGCGTCATTCACCGGGACGGCCCGTGCCTCAATCACTTTGACCGGCATGGCCGGTGGCCCCGCCGCCCCCTGCGGCGTTGGTGCCGTATTTCTCGAGCACGCGAGCGTTGCCGCAATTCCTATCAGTCCCAGGCTGAGCAAGGCTTTTGCCACGATTTGTTGAATGAGTCTAGGCATAAAAGAAAATTATTTCTCACCTACTCTAGCGCGATGCACAGCCAACTTGGAAGAACACGCCCCCGCGTCCTCTACCCACTTGCGGCGGAGCCGCGCACACTTTGAGTTCGCGATTTCGATGCCGGGCGATTGTATCGCAGAAGATCGATATTCTGCGTGATCGTGCGCATTCGTGGGCTTTCAAGGCCCCTGAGGCGCCCACTTGTCGCGGATTCTGTCTGAAGTGGGGAGTCGTTATCCCGAAATCATCTTCCCCAATATCTCTTTCAAAATCTTAGCCGCAACAGTTGCAGTCATACCCGAGACGTCTTGCACCGGGTTGTACTCCACAAGATCTGCCCCCACGATCTCTGCCTCGATCGCGTGCAGATGCGCAATTGCCTCCCGCACAGACATCCCGCCCGGCTCACGATGCGAAATTCCGGGCGCAAATGCCGGATCGAGCACATCCATATCAAACGAGATATATGCCGGCCCGGTGGCCTTCAACCGGGCGTACGCCGGAAGATTTCGCATCTCTACCACCTCGACTCCGAACCGCTTCGCTTGCTCCCCCTGGTGGCCGTTGAGGATCCGAATCCCCACCTGCACGAGCCGCCGGGCCAGCCCCGCTTCCATAATGCGCGCGAAAGGACAGGCATGCGAGAAGCGATTTCCCTCAAACCTGTCATACAAATCGGGATGCGCATCGAAATGAAAGATCGTCAGCGCCGAATGTTTCTTGGCTACAGCCGTCATAATCGGATAAGTAATCGAATGATCTCCACCCAGCGACACCGGGCGCCTCCCATTGCCAATCAATTCACCGACGGCTTTTTCAATCGCAGCGAACGCATCCGTGCCAAGAAGTTCAAGATCCCCAGAATCTTCGTAAACTCCTTTCACTCCAAGATCCACCCCCGTCTCCGTCCAGTGGTTTGAAGCCTCGCACGCGAGAGCCTTCCGGATTTTCCCAGGAGCGTCCGCAGCTCCGCGCAAATAGGAAGACTGCCCATCAAACGGAATCCCCAGAAGCGTCGGTATCCCGTGTTCTTGCCTCTGTTGAATTTCTTGTGATCTCCTGTTCACGTTCATTTCACCTTTCCGTAACCCGCCAGCTACTACCGGGGTGCTCCACCCTTGTCTCGCGTCTTTGGCGAGACAGGGTGGGATCTTGACCTCGATTTGACTGGAACTACGTCCTTGAACGATGTAGACCTCCTGTGCCCGAGGTCCCCCTCAGAACTGAGTCGATTCTCACCTCTGATCCAGAATCGAGCAAGCCAAGCCCCGCATCCTTTATCCTAGAACCTGCACTCCTATGACCCCGAAATCCAAGAGTTCCAACGGAGGCTCGACTGCTGTAGTGGAACCCTCCATTTCCAACCCCGAACGTGAGCGTGTTTTCGCCGCCTACCGCCAGTTCGGATATCTCGAAGGCGACCTCGACCCCCTGGGCTTCCTGCGTCCCCGTCTCACCCCGGAGTTGGAGCGGGAAGGGGAATATGCCCGCGAAGCTCGCGCCATTTACTCCAGCACGATCGGAGTGGAAATCAATCACATCTACTCGCCCGTGCGCCGGCAATGGATTTACGAGCGCATGGAATCTGAGCCGGAGAAACAAGACCAGCAACGCATCCTCGACCTGCTGATCCGAGCCGATATTTTCGAGCAGGTAATGCAGCAGCGCTATCTGGGCAGCAAGCGCTTTTCGTTGGAAGGCATGACCGCCCTGATTCCGCTAGTCGATGAAGTTCTCGATACAGGAGCGCGCCTGGGTGCGATCGAACTCGTGATGGGCATGAGTCATCGCGGCCGCCTCAACGTCATCGCTCATGTTGCCAGGCGTCCTCCAGAAGAAATTTTTGCTGGGTTCGAAGATGTCGATCCACGCAGTGTGCTTGGCTCCGGAGACGTCAAATACCATATGGGTGCCACCGGCGAGTACGTCACGCGCAGCGGCGGCAAAGTGCATATCCACCTGGTCTCCAATCCCAGCCACCTGGAAGCCGTCGATCCCGTCACCGTAGGTCGCACTCGTGCCAAGCAGGACCGTACGGGCGAAGGCGGACGCGAGAAGTATCTTCCACTGCTGGTGCACGGCGATGCAGCCTTCGCCGGCCAGGGAGTTCTTGCCGAGACCATGAACTACGCCGACCTTCCCGGATACACGGTTGGCGGCACGATTCACATCGTCGTCAACAATCTTTTGGGATTTACAACGAGCTATACGGAAGAGCATTCCACGCGATTCGCAGCTTGCATCGCGCGCCGCCAGTCTATTCCGATATTCCACGTCAACGCCGAAGACGTTGACGCAGTGGTCCGCGTCGCCCGACTTGCCACGGAATTCCGTTACAAATTCGGCACAGATGTCGTCATTGATCTTATCGGCTATCGCCGCCACGGCCACAGCGAGGTGGACGACCCGACCATAACCCAGCCTCTGCTCTACAAGAAGATCAAGGAACATCCCCCCCTCTGGCAAATTTATTCCGAGGACACCGGTGCGACCGATGCCCAGGAGCGAGCCAATGCCATCAAGGCCGAATTTGAAGCCGCCCAGAAAAAAGCTGGCAGCGTCAAGCACAAGCCCCTGCTGCGAGAGCTTCCCAAATACTGGAACAGTTATTTCGGCGGCCTCTATCGTCCGGAATACGACGTCGAAACCGGGCTCCCTGCGGAAGAGTTGTCGGAACTCACCACGCGTCTGACCACCTATCCCGCTGACTTCCATATCCACCCCAAGGTGAAGAAACTTTTGGAGCAGCGTGCCGAGATGGGTGCGGGCAAGCGCCCCGTCGATTACGGTATGGCCGAAGCCCTGGCGTTCGCCAGCCTGGTCAAGACGGGGACGCACGTCCGCATGTCCGGCCAGGACTCGCGCCGCGGCACCTTCAACCAGCGCCACTCCGTTCTCATCGATATTGAAAATGAAAACGAATACGTCCCGCTGGAAAACATCGCGCCCGGCCAGGCGCGTTGTGAAATTTACAATTCCACTCTGTCCGAAGCCGGGGTGCTGGGTTTCGAGTACGGATACAGCCGCGATTATCCCGAATCACTTGTGCTCTGGGAAGCCCAGTTCGGCGATTTCGTGAACGTTGCCCAAGCCATCATCGATCAGTTCATCAGCGCCGGAGAAGCCAAGTGGAACCTGCTCTCCGGCCTGGTGATGCTGTTGCCGCACGGCTACGAAGGTCAAGGCCCTGAGCACTCCAGCGCCAGAATCGAGCGCTTCATCCAGCTGGCCGCCAAGCACAACATCCAGATCGCGCAGCCTTCCAACGCGGCGCAGTATTTCCATCTGCTTCGCCGCCAGGCGCTGCGTCACTGGCGCAAGCCGCTGGTAGTCTTCACGCCTAAGAGCATGCTTCGACATTCCGACGCGTCTTCTCCCATTGAAGATTTCACGCACAAGAACTTCCTCAACGTGCTGCCCGACGCCGAGGTCGGAGAAGCCGAACGCATCCTGATCTGCACCGGAAAAATCGGTCACGAACTTCAAGCCGAACGAAAGAAGCGCAAAGACACAAGCACGGCCATCGTTTTCCTGGAGCAGCTCTATCCGTTCCCGGAAGAAGAGGTGGCAGCCGAGTTTGCCCGCCACGGTAAGGATGCCGACATAGTGTGGGTGCAGGAAGAGCCCGCGAATATGGGAGCGATGTTCAACATGCTTCCCCGCTTGAAGCGCATAGTAGGCGATCGCCCCGTACTAAGCGTAAAACGCAGCTCCGGCGCCAGCCCCGCCACCGGCAGCGCCAAAGCCCACGAAGTGGAGCAGAAAACCCTCCTAACCCTAGCCTTCACCATAAAGTGAGAAGCCATTTGTGAAAACCGGGGTGGCCCGTCCTTGTCCCGCGCCTTTAGCGGGACAGGGCGGGGAAGTTGACTTTCTGCAATGAAGAGAACCACTCCGTCACCGGGACATTTGATTTCTTTTCATCAAGAGACCGTTCACCGGTCGGGTCGTTCTGTCACAACTCCATCGCCCTTCCCCGGCAAAGATGCCTTCGGACCTCCCCGAAGTAATTCATCTAAACTGCCAAAGGCATAAATGGTCGGCGCATGCTGCACCATCAATCCACCGGTGTCCGCCGTCGGACCGTAACTGCTGTGCACCTCCCGCGCCAGCATGCGCAACATGGCCATCAACTGTCCGCGATGATGCGAAGTATGCGTCATGCGCCGTACCATCACCCAGGCGCGCGATCGTGGCACGTCAAAAAACTTCGTCTCTGCCTCCCACCACGCCTCGTTCTTATCTCTTAAAGCCGCCAAACGTTTGCCGCTGTCATCGGCGTATCGTCGGATAAATTCCACTCGCGTCTCACGTGCCGGAAGCGGCGGCGCGCCCACGTCGATCCCCAACATGTTGCCGAACCACAGATCCTCGCTCACGCACTGATGCACCATCTGCTCCAGCACACTGCGTCCTCGCGGGTCGCTTTCATTGGGCCGGATGCGCAAATCCTCATCCCGAAACTCGCTCCACACGCTGAGAACCTTGATTCTCTCAGTTGCATAACTCTCGACAAGAAAGTCATATTTCATAAGCATTCCAAACTCCAGGATTATCTGCCCAACGTCTCACGCCTTTGCGAGACGAAGGGCTTTCGCCAGATGGTACCCTAATCCTCCGCACTCCCATGCAGCGCCGTCAACCACTACTCCGAATCGCTATCGACACCGGAGGCACCTTCACCGACTGCGTGTGGACGGAAGCTGGCCGCCTCCGAATGCTGAAGGTCTTTTCCACTCCTGCAGACCCTTCCCATGCGATTGTCGAAGCCATCCGGCAGATCACGCGCAAAGACGATTTCATACTCCTGCACGGTACGACCGTTGGAACGAACACGCTCTTGCAAAGAAAAGGGGCTCGCACCGCACTGGTGACAACCCACGGCTTTGAAGACGTCATAGAGATCGGACGTCAGGCCCGCCCCAAGCTCTACGATTTTTTCTTCGAGCGCATCGAGCCGCTGGTCCCCAAGAACCTCCGCTTCGGCATCAACGAACGCATCGCCTCCGACGGTGAAATTCTGACCACGCCGTCGACTGGAGAACTCAAAGCGCTCGTTGACCGCTTATCCGCCGCCAAGCCGGAATCGATCGCGATTTCTCTTCTATTTTCGTTCGCAAACTCGAGCAACGAATTGCGTGTCGTGAAGTCGCTGCAATCTCTTTCGATTCCGCTCTCGATCTCGCACCAGATCCTTCCCGAGTTCCGCGAATACGAGCGCACCTCGACGGTAGTAATCAACGCCTACCTGCAACCGGTAATGGAAAGATATCTCCGCAACCTTGAACAATCCTGCCGTAGAGACGTTGCTGGCAACGTCTCTACACCCTCGAGGACTGCGAGAATGGGCCCAACTAAGCGCGCTTTAAACTCCGCCCCGCGCATCTTCGTGATGCAATCCAGCGGAGGCATCACCGCGCTTTCCACCGCAGCTCGCGAACCAGCCCGTACCGTGCTCTCCGGTCCCGCGGGAGGCGCCGTAGGGGCCGTCACTACGGCACGCGCCAGCGGATTTAAAAGCATCGTTGCCTTCGATATGGGAGGCACCTCGACCGACGTCTCGCTCGTCGAAGGCGAGATCAAGACCGCCAATGACGCGCAAATTGCCGGACTTCCCATCAGCGTCCCCATGCTCGACATTCACACCGTCGGCGCCGGAGGAGGATCCCTGGCCCGCTTCGATGCTGCAGGAGTTCTGCGTGTCGGTCCAGAATCCGCCGGAGCCGATCCCGGCCCCATCTGCTATGGGCGTGGAACTCAACCCACGGTCACCGATGCCAATCTTCTGCTAGGTCGCCTGCAGGCAACCCGCTTTCTGGGCGGAGATTTCACGCTTGACCTCGAACGCGCGCGTCGCGTTACCCATGAATGGCTGAAGAATCAACGGTGCAATCTGACGTTGGAGAAATTCGCAGCAGGCGTGATCCGGGTGGTCAACGCGACCATGGAAAAGGCCATCCGCGTAGTGTCTGTCGAACGCGGTCGCGATCCCCGCAATTTCGCACTCGTCGCCTTCGGAGGCGCCGGAGGCCTGCACGGCTGCGCCCTGGCTGATGCTCTGCGCATCCCTCACGTAATCGTCCCTGCATTCCCCGGCGCTCTTTCAGCGCTGGGCATTCTCACTAGCGACGTCGTGAAAGATTATTCCCGCACCGTGCTTTGGAGAGTCCGCGGGACCCTTCCTCAAGCAGGCCTGATGCGTGAATTCAAGAGTCTGCAAAGCAACGCTGTACGGGATTTCCGCGATGAGTCCTGGCAGGGAACTCCCAAATTCCATCGCAGCGTCGACGTCCGCTATCGTGGCCAGGGATATGAACTCAACATCCCGCTAACCGCAAGTTTACTGCAGGATTTTGAACGCGAGCACCAGCGCCGTTACGGCTACACACATCCCAACAGAGAAGTTGAATTGGTGACTCTCCGCCTCCATGCAACTCTCAAGAACAAAGCTCACGATGTCGGGACGGCCACCCTCGGCCGTCATCGCCGGGTGACACACGGCAGGAGACCCCAGTCGGAGGCCCAGGTCGCTTTCCATGGCAAGAAACTCAAAACCAGGATTTACGCCAGAGAAGAACTTCAGTCCGGCAGGAAATATTCAGGGCCCGCGATCATCACCGAATACAGCGCCACGACAGTCGTTTCACCGGGTAAATACTTTCGCATCGATCCAGCCCAGAATCTAGTGATCTCCCTTGAGTAATCCGGGCGCGATTATCGACTGTTTCCTCTTTACCCAATCGCCTTCAGAATGCCTCAGCATCTACCAATTGTTAAAATCCCATGAAAATCGCCCTATGCAGCGCCTCTCACGGCACTCGGCGCTAGGTACTCCGTACCGCCTCCGATAAAATGAATTCGTGAAACCCAGCATCTTCGTACTCGAAGACGATCCTGACATTTCTCGCCTGGTCCGACATCATCTCGAAAACGATGGCTTCACAGTGCGCGACTTCCCCACCGGCGCAACCATCCTCGCCGACGCCGAGCGACAGCGCCCCGCCCTCTTCCTCCTCGATATCATGGTTCCGGGCAAGGATGGCCTCGAAGTCTGTCGCACCATTCGCCAAACGGCCGGGCTTTCCTCCGTCCCGGTGATCTTCCTTACCGCAAAAAGTGGCGAAGCTGACCGCATTCTCGGACTCGAACTCGGCGCCGACGATTACATTCCCAAACCTTTCAGCCCACGCGAACTCGTGGCCAGAGTCAAAGCCGTACTCCGCCGCTTCGAGCGCCCGTTGCCTCCCAGTCCCCTCACCGTCGGGGACATTGAAATTGATCCCTCGGCCATGACCTTGACTGTGCGCGGCAGCACTGTTCCTACCACCGCCACCGAGTTTCGCCTCCTGGATTATTTTGCCCGGCACAAGGGGCGCGTTTTCAGCCGCGACCATCTTCTCGACTCCGTTTGGCGCGATACCGCCTATGTCACTCCGCGCTCGGTCGATGTCTATGTGCGTCGCATCCGCGAAAAGATTGAGCCGGATCCGGAGAATCCGCGCTACCTGAAAACCGTCCGCGGCGCCGGCTACCGTTTCGAGGCTCCAAAATAGTGCGCGCATTCCACTCGAGGAAAGATTGAAGAACCGCATCTTCTTCAAGCTGCTTGCCGTTTTTCTGATCGTCATCGCGGCCGCTGCCGCCATTCTGTACGTCATGATCGGCCCGGCCTGGCAAGTGTCGTTGCGCTCGGAGATCGAACGTAACCTCAGGCAGAAGACCCTCCTGTTCGCCCATCGGGTAGAAACCGATCACGACCACTCCCTGGGCCAGATTGCAGCCCAGGAAGGTCAAGCCGCAGGAGCCCGCGCCACGATCATCGACGCTGCCGGCAAAGTGCTTGCCGATTCGCAATCCAATCCCGGCACCATGGAGAACCACGCGCACCGCCAGGAGTTCGTCGCGGCTTTGGCTGGGCAAACCGGTGAGAGCGAACGCCGCAGCGCGACACTCGGTATTCCCTTTCTCTACATCGCTGCTCCCATCGCCGGAGGTGCCGTCCGGCTCGCCTATCCCCTATCTGATGTAGAAGCTGTGCAGGCTCAGGTTCGCCGTCACTTGCTCTGGGGGTCGCTGTTCGCCTCTTTTGTCGCGCTCCTCATCGCGGCCGCGGCGTCTGTGTGGATGTCCCGTCGCTTGCAGCGCATCGTGGACGTCGCCGCCCGTATCGAGCGCGGCGACTTGCGGGCGCGTGTGAACGATGGTCCCATGGATGAAATTGGACGCGTCGCCGCCGCCATCGACAAAACCGCCGGACAGATAGAGCGCAGCTTCGCCGCCGTTCGTTCCAGCCAGTATCAGCTTGAAACCCTGCTCAACAGCATGCAGGACGCAGTCATTGCGGTCAGCTCCGATGGGCTTGTTCGCTGGGCCAACCATCCCATGGACCAGCTCGTCACACAGCGCACGCGCCTCAATGCTCCTGTCGTGGAAACCATTCGCGACCCCGATTTTCTCGCCGCCGTGCAGGCGGCCACGATGACAAAAGAGGTGAAAACCGCCCGTGCCACTTCGGTTGTCCCCGGACGCGCATTCGATGTGACCGCTGCTCCTCTGCCCGACGGCGGTGTCGTCGCCGTTCTCCGCGATTTGACTGAAACCGAGCGGGTCGAAAAAACCCGCCGCGATTTCATCGCCAACGTTTCCCATGAATTGCGTACCCCTCTCACCTCTATCCAGGGATACACCGAAACGCTGCTCGACTCTCTTTCCGAGAATTCTGGCCCAAGCCGTGAATTTCTGGAGATCATTCGCAAGAACGCGGTCCGCATGTCCCGCCTCACCGAAGACCTGCTTACCCTGGCGCGCGTTGAATCTGGAGAGACGCGCTTCGATCCAGAGCCAGTTTCGCCCACGGAACTTTTAAACGATGCGGAAGAAAGTTTCCGCGAGATTGCACGCAGCCAGGGCGTGGAACTCAAAATCGTTGACGGCCAGGTCCCCCTCGAATCGCTGCCCCAAGTGCTGGCCGATCGTGAAGCAATCCATCAGGTCTTCTCCAACCTCATCGACAATGCGATGAAGTACGGCCGCTCCGGCGCACGCATCGAACTCGGCGCCCGTGCCGCCGGGCGCGGCATCGAATTCTACGTCCGTGATTTCGGAGCGGGCATCTCCTCCGAGCACGTCCCTAGGCTCTTCGAACGCTTCTATCGTGTGGACAAAGCGCGCTCCCGCGAATCGGGCGGCACCGGCCTTGGACTTGCTATCGCCAAGCACATCATGCGCGCCCATGCCGGCTCCATCCGCGCCGAAAGTGAACTATCCCGCGGCAGCACCTTCCTGTTCACACTCCCCGCAGCCTAAAGCAGGGGTGCCCCATCCTTGTCCTCGCGCTTTGTGCGAGGACTGGATGCGGCTGCTGACTTCCTCCAAGTTTCGCGAGCCACGCTGGGGGGTATTGACGTCCTTCAATCTTCAGCGAACATCCTGAAATCACGTAACCACTCAAATGCCAGTTCGAAGAAAAGTTAAAAAATTTACAGCCCATTAACCACGTCTCCTCCGAAGCAATCTACTCTTAGCCGTTGTCCATCCCATCCCAAACACGGCAGAATCGCGGCGACGCTCGCAGAACCATTCGTCACCGCACCGCACAGACCGCGGAGGCAACCATGAGCAGCGCAGCCAAGGCACCGAATGCTGAACCGGCCCACCACTATCTAGTCCGCCGCACCGTAGAGGCCTGCCACTTGGCCAAAGAGGCCGCTACTGCCGCCGCGGAGGGCGTCGCCACCGGCTCCAGCGCCCTGCTCAACTCCGTGCGCCAGCGTGAGCGCGAACTTGACACCCTGGACATGGAGATCGATTGCGGAGTCACCAGCCTCATTACCGAGGTTGCTCCAGCGGAAGCGCGTGAACTGCTGGCCTGTATGAAATTCATGATCGGCCTCGAGCGCATCGGCGACCACCTGCTCAATTTCGCCAACAGCGCCCAGGCCATCAGCGGACGCACCGATCCCGAGGATATCCGCGAGTTGACGCGCATGGCGACTTTGCTAGAAAAGATGCTCGCCGACTGCGCTCATGCATTCTCTGAGCGCGACGTAACCAAGGCCATCGAGGTCTTGCGCGCAGATGCGGAGATGGACCGCCTGCGAAACCTCATCTTTCTCCGCCACATTGAAAACCCTGAGAACATTTCCCACCGGGCTAGCCTGCAGGTCATCTTCATGACCCAGTCCCTGGAGCGCGCTGGCGATCATGCCAAGAATTTGGCCGAAGAGATATGCCACTTTGTCAGCGGACGCCCCGCCCGCCACGTCCTCATCGCCTACGACAAACCTCTCGAGCAGTTGTTCATCGACCATCTCCGCCGCCACGACCACACCCGCTAACTCCCAAAATGGCGCATCCAGGTCCTGACCCCGGCCAGGAACTGCCGAAACAGTGCAGCCCGCGATGCAAGTGCGGGTTATGCAAGAGTCGCCCCGGGGAAGCCGAAAGAGCCCCGCCAGCCCTTCAGCCCTGCCTCACCGCACTGTCACATTAGCCGCTGACCAACTCTTAACGAATTCCCCAAGCCGATCCAGCGCCTCGGGAAATTTCTCCGTAACCGCCGCGAACCCAAGCCGGAAATGCGATGAACACGCCTCATCGAAGCAATCCCCCGGCGCGAGCAGCATGCCCTGTTCTGCCGCCGCCTGGCAAAAACCGCGGCTGTTCTCTCCACTTCTCAGCCAGGGAAAAGCGGTCATTCCGCCCTCGGGGCGAATCCAGCCAAGCGTCTCGCGGTGCTCGGCCATGAAGCCCTCAAGCAGCCGGAGATTTTGCGTCGCGGTTTTCTGCGTTTTCCCCAGAATCGTATCGCGGTGACGCATTGCCATTTCCGCCAGCATTTCTCCGGCGCTGTTGTTTGAGATCGAAAAATACGTGCGCGCATTCCAGTAGCGCTCGCGCAACTTGGGATCGTGCTCGATCATCCACCCAATGCGGATTCCGGACAGAGGAAATGCTTTCGAGAAATCATGGATGACAGTAGCTTGCGGCAGACGAGCCGCCGACTTCGTCGCGCTCCCATGATAAATAGGATGATAAACCTCATCGCTGACAAGTTGAATTCCCCGTGATGATGTGAACTCATGCAAGCCGTCGAATTCCGCATCACTAATCGTGGCCCCGGTCGGATTATGCGGGCTGTTCACCAGGATGAGTTTGGTGTTCCTATCGGCAAGCTTCTTGATCTCTTCGACATCGATGCGAAACTCGTTCTCCTTCCGAAGCGCGTAGTAGCGGGTCTCAAGACCGAGCGATTCAGGCAAAGCAGAAAATGGCGGGTACCCAGGTTGCGGCAGGATCACATTGGCTCCGGGCTCTGCTGCCAGCCACATGAGAACCACCAGCGCCTCCGACGCCCCGGTCACCACCTGCACAGCGTCAGCCTTCACCCCCTGCATCTCTGCGATCGCTGCGCGCAACCCCTCCGCTCCTGCCGGACGGCTGTAACCCAGCTTGTGATTCAGAAAGCGCTCCCGCTCTTCCTGACTCACGAGGCTAAGGATCTCATTAAGCTTCCAGCGTGGCCCCTCGCTTGCCGCCAGGTTGAATTCAATATCGTGCTCGTGGCTGTCCAGCCACATATCCAGCAGGAATGGTTTCAGTTGCATGCCGCACCTCGGAAATTTGGGAATGTAGCGACGGATGCCTCGTCCGTCCCGCAGGCAAGGCCCGCGTTCAATTGCAAAATTGGAAGTCCATGACGTATGTTCACGCGCACTCCTCAACGGAGACTTTACCCGAGTGCTCGACAGGAACGCGCATTGCCGTCGTCCGCTCCCCGCGGCGAATCAGAACAATCGCACCCAGAATCGCAATCGAAGCGACCACCACGCGCATCGTCAGCCCCTCGGAGGCCAGCAGCCAACCCAGCAACACCGCCACCACAGGATTAGCATAAGTATGCGTCGCTACCAGCGCAGGAGCGCACCGCTGCAGCAACCACGTGTAAGAAGTGAAAGCCACGATCGAGCCGAACACAATCAAATAGGCGAGACCGAGAATCGACTTCAGCGAAATCGCGGACCAGTGCAGCCCGTGAAATTCGCCCGTAATTCCAGCGCTTGCCAGCAGCATGACCGCCCCGCACACTAGCGGCACCGCAGTGCGCGCCAGGGCGTCGCTCGGCAATTTCACCTTGGGCGAGATCACCACTCCTGCCGCCCACGACGCTGAGCCAATCAGGACAGCAATCATCCCCAGCAAGCTCGTGTCCTTGGCGGACACTTCCATACCTGTCAAGATCGCTACTCCCACAACCCCTAGCGCCAGCCCCAGCGCGCTCGCGCGACTGATCTTCTGCTGCCCGCTTGCCCACGCCAGCACCAGGATGAACATAGGCTCAGTAGCAATCAACAGCGCGGCCAGCCCTGAAGCAACATGTTGCTCCGCCCAGTGCAGTGTTCCGTGCCCGATCAGAAAGAAGAATGCGCCCACGATGGCGCCCGCAATCCAGTGCTCGCGTTTAGCGCGGTAGCCGCGGGCGTACGCCCACGCCAGCAGGATCCCTCCCGCGACCGTGTGCCGGATTCCGGCAGTGACCAGAGGGGGAATGGTTTCAACCGCATAGCGGATCGCCAGATAGGTTGAGCCCCACACCAGGTAGATCGCGGCGAAGGCGAGCGCCAGCTTCACGGAACCGAGTCGTAGCTTGCCTGGCGAGTTGGTTTTCGGAACCAGCACGGGTCGACCTCCTATATTAACCAGTCGCGCTGGAAGCAATCGCTGCGAACGGATCAGCGCCAGAATTTGTGCGGGCATCTCGAAAAACATGTCTAACCCCCAAAACCGTGGTTCACTGGTTAAACCCTACAAGCCCATTTTTAACTTGTCAAGATGATTTTGATGGTTAGATAATAGACAGTAGTTCCAGGAGGAGAAGATTCATACCCAGAAAAAGACGGCACGCAGGCGGCCTCCGCAGTTTGAGTTAATCGCGGGAGCCGTGTGCCTGGACTTCGTCAACACACTGGACGACCGCTTCACTGATCATCCCAAGGAACTACTGGCCCACTATCGCGACTTGGCGCGTTTTGCCGAGGATGCGGGAGTTTTGTCGCTGCATCAGGTGGATCATTTGTGCGCGCAGAGTGAGCAGTCGCCCCCGTCCGCGCACCGAGCGTTGAAATCGGCCATCCAGATGCGCGAGGCCATGAGTGAAGCTTTCTACGCACAAGCCAACAGACGTCCCGTGCCCAAAGCAGCCTTGGCCGTGCTGAATGGATACCTGCAGCAAGCGGCACAGCACGCGGCCTTGGTGCCGCATAATGGGCACTTCGAATGGGAGTTCGATATGAAGCAAGACAATCTGGAAGCACTGTTGTGGCCGATCGCACGCTCCGCAGCGGAGGTGCTGGCCTCCGATCAACTCCCGTTCGTGCGCGCCTGCGCGTCGCACACTTGTGAATGGCTGTTTCTGGACGAGAGCAAAAACCACCGCCGCCGCTGGTGCGACATGACGAAATGTGGAAACCGTGCCAAAGTACGGAGTTTCTATAACCGTCAAAGAAACGCCCAACGGTGAGTTGGTCCGCCTTGTGTAGGGGCGGACGCCTCGTCCACCCCGCGGCGCGAAGCGCCGCGCGCCCCACTGAAGCCCAGGTTTGGCTTGAGTGCGGATGTTAACTTTTTCCGACTTAGAAACCGAGGGCGCCCCGTCCTTGCGCAGTTTGCAAGGGCGGGTACGATGCTGCCTACACAAGCTTTACTATGCCTGCGCCCTTACATCGCACTACGCACACAAACTAAGAAGCCCACCTGAGCCGCACCCTATATCTACGGGAACGGCACCACCGCTTGTACCTGGTTGGAGTACGAGCTTTCGGTACCAGATGAATCGACGGCCGTGGTTACATAAAAGTAAGTCGTACCCGATTGGACTGAGCTGTCGCTGTAGTTCATCGCAGGATCGAGCGCGGAATTTACCTTGGCATATGGACCGCTGGCCGAAGTTCCGCGATAAACGTTGTAACCGCTGATCGAAGTGGACGTGCTCGCATTCCACGATAGATTAACCACGTGGGGCTGGGTTGCACCCGAGCCGCTGGCGGTTTGCGAGGCGGAAGTGGAGCTCGTCGTGAAGAACGAAATATTGGCGGACGCCGTGCCGCTCGCAGTCGGCGCGAAAGTTACTGTGAACGGCAGACTCTGACCAGCCGGAATGGTGGTAGGCAACGTGACGCCGCTAACCGTGAAAGCAGAGTTGCTGGAACTCGCTGACGACAAGGTGACACTACCGCCACTGGCACTCACGCTGCCGTTCTGCGTCTGCGTACTCCCGATGTTCACACTTCCGAAGTTCAAAGAAGATGGATTAACCGCGAGATTGCCCACAGAAGTCGTACCAGTGCCTGTAAGCGCGACCGCGACCGATTGGTCCGAAGCATCGGAGCTAAGCATGAGGGTTGCGCTGCTGGTCCCGCTGCTTGCGGGCGTAAACGTCACAGACAGGTTAACGCTGCCTCCGGTCCCCAGGTTATAAGGGAAAGTTAATCCACTCACGGAATAGCAGGTGCCATTCACGGTAGCGCCCGAGATCACGACGCTCGTCCCGCCGGAATTTGAAAGCGTCATTGATTGTGTTTGCCGCGTGCCCACCGGTACGCTACCCAGGTTCATGCTGGAGGGAGCATTCAAGTAACCGGGAGAGGCGGTTGTGCCCTGTCCGGTGCCACTGAGCGCAACACTAACCTTGGAATAGCGCGAACTCTTGCGCCCACCCCAGGAAAGGTAATCCCAAGCGGTCGCGCTACCCTGAAAGGTCGCTGCCGTCTGCGGAGTGAACGAAACTGAAAAAGCCGCACTCTGCCCTGCTGGTACCGACACCGGCAGCTGCGGGCCCACGAACAGAAAGCCGGTGCCTGAGACGGTGACCTTGTAGATTGTGACGCTAGCCCTGCCGTTATTCGTAAGCACAAGGGGCCTGATTAGACTCGACCCGACTTGTACCGAACCGAAATTCACGGGAGAGGCTGCAAGGGAACTCTGGCCCATGGCCGGGGTGCAAATGAGAGAAAGGGCGAGAAGGGTAACGGGCCAGCAAGCTGGTCTCCGGGGGGAACCGAGACAACGCATGTCGTTTCGCTCTCTTTGAGCGTGCCCATTGAGCACGCCGGGGGATTCGTAGAGCTGTTCACATCCGCAGTGTTACTCCACCGCAGGATTCAACATCCATTCCATTTTTTTCCGAAAGAATGATTTGCGGTAGGTAACGAAAGGGCAAAGCAGCCCAAGTGAGTCGTACACCAGAAGGACTGGCCTCCAGAGGTGCCCAGACAAAGGAGGCCAGGTCTCGTGTAGGCTCGACGCCTGCGCCGCCCCGCCTGCGCAAAGCGCGCGCCGCCTGTTCCTGCTGCACCCACAATGCCCGGAACGGTGGGCCGTGCGGGTTAGAAGTCACCCTTCTCGCAATTTATGTAACGAGGGCGGGCGTATTCTGTCCAAGCCATGCTGATGTTGCTCGGATGCAAACACGGCCTCGCGGTGAACAAAGCCCGCGCACGAATCTTGCTTGCACTCATCTTGCTGTTGCCATGCAGGGCGTTCTCACAGAACCTGTCATTCGGATCGCGCGACGCAAAACCGGTTCCCCCCTGGCTTTCTCGCGCGAGCATCTACGAACTCTGGCTCACAGCATTCAGCCCCGAAGGGACTCTGCGTGGCGCCATTCCTGGACTGAAGCGCATCGCCGACCTGGGTGCGACCATCGTCTATTTAGGACCGATTGCGAAAAGGTCGGCAAATCCTAAGGCCTCGCCCTACAGCATCGCCGATTACAATGCCATCGACCCTGAAGCCGGCACCGACCAGGACCTTCATGATTTTGTAACCGCCGCCCACGATCTGCACCTCAAAGTAATGCTGGACATCGTTTACTACCACACCGCTCCCGATAATGTCCTGATGCAGAAGGATCCCGCGTTCTTTGTGAAGACCGAGGACGGCAAGATCGCGCGCGGCTTCTGGCCTCAGCCCCTGCCCGACTTCAGCAAGCCCGACGTGCGGAAATACCTCGTGGATAGCCTTGTGCACTGGGTGCGCGACTTCGACATCGACGGATTCCGCTGTGATGTTGCAGGCGGCATTCCCGAGTCTTTCTGGGACGAGGCCAGAAAGGCGCTTGATAAGGTCAGGCCCGACATCGTCCTGTTGTCGGAATCGGACCGTCCCGACGATCAGCTTGAGGCTTTTGATATCAGCTACAACTTCAATTATTATTTCGCGCTCCGCTCGGTGCTGCGCGACGGAGCTCCCGCCATCCAGGTTCGAAAGAGTTGGGAGTCGATGCACTCCGCCATGCCCTCGGGCGCCAGGCTGCTGCACTTCAGCGACAGCCACGACTGGCCGCGCGCCGTGATGCTGTTTGGATACAAAGGAGCTATGGATGCTTCAGTACTCAACTTCACCCTCGACGGCATCCCTTTCTTGTACAACGGTCAGGAAGTTGACGACCCTATAGCAACCGCTTGGAGGAAGCACGCTCCCATCCGATGGTCGGATCCGGGCAATCCCGCCGATCAAAAATCAATTGAAGAAACTCTCAGCATGTACAAGAAGCTGTTTGCCATGCGAGCTTCCGAACCGGCCCTGACCACAGGCAGCGTAAAGTGGATCGATAACGACCAGCCAGATAGCGTGCTGAGCTTCCTGCGCAAGCTTGGAAACGCCGAAGTCCTGATCATCCTCAATCTGTCAAATAGAAATGTGCACGTCACCATTGACCTGCCCGTGATGGACTACTATGCGGTTCAGAATCTCCTCACCCCGGAAAAGACCTGGTTCTCGCTGTACTCCGGACGAGTCTCCGCCGATCTGACCGCCTTCGGATACGTAGTCGGTAAGAAAATCCCCCTGGCTCCTCTGGAAAAGTAGCACGCGTACTGCTGCAGTCGCAGACGAGCAACACTGACCCGGCCGGACGAGCACACGAAGCGGTTGCCCCAGCCTTCGCGATGAGTACTTTACGCACGCCGGGGACGATTCCGAGGAAGATTTCAATGAATCGGCTGGCTTGTGCGTCTACGTCGAAACCCGGGCAACGCCTTGTCATCCTGAGGCGCCGTCCTTGGGCGCCGAAGGATCTATGGATTGCTTGCTGCTGCCAGGTCTTCGATAATTTTGATTCGTCGCTCCTTCACTGCACGTAAAAGAATCACGACACACCATTCGGCCCAAAGCTCCATTATCCAGGAACTCCTTTGTCCTCCCGAGCGAAGTCGAGGGACCTTGCGTTTGTTCCCAAGCGGATAGATTCGCAAAATCAAAGCTGGCCAGCCCCCTTATTAGAAGTCATGTGTGAGCACAGGAAAACTACTCTCTAGTTTGAGTAGTATTTAAAGGTGCCCGGCCCTTTCCCGGGCCGACTCAATGTTGTGCATGACTTGTTTTCGGCTCAGGCGGAAATGTGCCGATCAACTCTCGTAGCGACCGGCCATCGATGCCCTCCGCTTCACTGATCTTGAGGCCTAGCAGGCTGGCTAAAGTCGGAGCCACATCGGCAATTTGAACATCGGCCGTAATTCTTCTCGGTCGAATCTGCCATCCGGCGAGAACAAGCGGTACATGTGTGTCATAGGGCCAAGGATCGCCGTGAGTGGTACCTGGAGGCTTATTGCTGAAGCAAGTCCATTCTTTTGCCAGGTAGTAAATATCGCCACTCCGGCCAGAGAAGTAGCTATTTCGTAAGAATTGCCCTTTCCACCCTTGGACTTTCGACGCCTGCAACGGATCGTAAAATCCCTCAATGCCTGGGACATTCCGAACTTGAGTTACCAGTGCACGGCGGGCTTCTTCGATACGGACCTGGTGTTTCTGCAGGGCGTCGCGGTCAAAGTAAAGCATGGTGCCAGTCTGGGCGGCAAACCAATGCATCTCGCCGGTGATGTGAAAAATCTTGTTGAGCTGTTCTTCCACTGCAGCCTGTGCCTTGGAAAACGGCAGCCTCTCGGCCAAATGATTGTGATTCAGTTCCTGCTCGGCTTCGGGCGTCGGTTCCGAACCATGGTCTGCGGACAGCACCCATAGAATATTTTGTTCCCCCACCTTCCCGCGCAGAAATTCGACCAACCTCCCAAGAGTACGATCCAGTCGGATTTGTTCGTCTGCGATCTCGGGACTGTCCGGGCCATAGCCATGTCCCACTCCATCGTTCGAGGAAAAGCTTACGGTAAGCAGGTCAGGGCCGGCGTCGCCAGCCACCCGCCCCAGACGATTCGCGGTAATCGTAGCTTCCGCAAACGCTTCGAGAACTTCGTCGCCAAAAGGAGACCCAAACACTGACTCGTAGAGTTCCGGGCTAGATTGTTTTGGCATCACGTGCGGGAAGTGCGCGGCCACCGCATGGGTGTGGTATGCAGGCGAATCCCTGCCTAGCAGCGGATTCCATTGCTTTCCGGCATACTGATCGGCGACTTTTCTTTGGTTGAACTGTTCCACCCATTCCGGCAATTGTTCTGCGTAGTAGCGGCTCGTAATAAATCGCCCCGAAGATGAAAACCAATACGCACCGTTTGGATGATGGCCGGCAAGCGTGATCGCTCCCCGATCTTTCAGTGAGATCGAATATATCTGTGACTTAGGGTAGGAGTTGCGTAACCAATCGCTGAAGTTGTCCCCCAAGACATTCCGGGGCGAAACAGCCGGGCCATTGTCACCAACTGACGGCGAAGCAGTGTCTGCCAGGCAATAATTGCTCTTCCCTGCAGTTCGGTCGTACCACGCGTTCGCAACAATCCCAGTGTGTGCCGGAGTTCTGCCTGAAAGTAACACGGTGTGTCCCACACAGGTCTCGGTGGGCCAATGCTGATAATTAGCATGGACAAAATTTGCCCCTTGCGTCGCAAAGTAGTGGAGTCCTCCCGTTTCGTACGCCGAAAACCGCTGTAAATAATCAGCGCGCATCTGGTCCACGACAACTATGACGATGAGTTTCGGATGACTCTCTGCACTCCACAGATTTAGTGGCAGGGCGAAGAACACGATCAGTACGGCCTGCATCGTTCTACGCAACACATTTTCCTCCCCAAGAAGTCTAGCAAACGGCGACTGCCCCAGTTTTGCCCTCTCGTGCAGCCGCGCTCCACCACGAAGCTGTGTCGGTGTCCGCACCTTGCGCTGAAGGAAGCGCCTGTGGCTTTGAAAGGAGTAAGAGCCGCCACTGTGGCAGCAGCCCGGAAGAGCCTGCCTTGAGCGCAGCTAAATGCCTGTGTCACGCGGCAGAGGAGATCAAGGTCCCCACCCTCTCGCAAAGCGCGAGAAGAGTGGCGCACCCCCGGTTCTTGCCGTGAGGTGGTCCATTAAAAAAAGGCGCGATCGCTCGCGCCCATCCAAGGAGAGAACTTATGACGAAGCAACCTCTGAAACCGAGAGCTGACTCTATCTGGATCCGAATCCTGCCGACTGCATCGACTGACGGGAAATGTCCGCGGTGGAGGCGATGCCCTGCATGCGCAGTTTGAAGTCGTCTGCGTTGGACGCGTTCTCGAGAGCCGTTTCGTAATTTACCAGCCCCGCTTGGAACAAGTCCCATAACGATTGATCGAACGTCTGCATGCCGTATTGCGAAGTGCCGGCCGCAATCGCGTCTCGAATGGATCGCGTCTTTTCCGGGACGAGCACGCACTCCCGGATGTATGCCGTGTTGATCATGACCTCGACCGCGGGCACGCGTCCCTCGGCATCGCAGCGCCGAACCAGTCGCTGGCTGACGATAGCTCGCATCACGGCTGCCAGTTGCATACGAATCTGCTTCTGCTCGGGCGGCGGGAAGATCGAGATCACGCGATTGATGGTTTCCACCGCGTCAAGCGTGTGCAGGGTCGAGAAAACCATGTGGCCCGTTTCGGCCGCATGCAGAGCGGTTGAAATGGTTTCCAGGTCTCGCATTTCGCCCACCAGGATTACGTCCGGATCCTGACGGAGAGAGGCGCGCAACGCCGCTCCAAAGGAAGGAGTATCCACGCCTACTTCGCGTTGATTGACGTATCCTTTTTTGTCGCGATGTAGAAACTCGATTGGGTCTTCGATGGTGACGATGTGTTCCGCTCGAGACGAGTTGACGCGATCTACCATGGCGGCCAGCGTCGTGGACTTACCAGAGCCGGTCACCCCGGTGACCAGCACCAACCCGCGAGGCATGTCGCAAATCTGCTCGACGACTTTGGGCAGAAATAATTCGTCCAGAGCGCGAATCTTGGTGGGAATGACGCGCAGCACCAGTCCCACGTTCCCACGCTGCTGAAAGATGTTCACACGGAATCGCCCCAGGCCGGCGACGCCGTAGGCCATATCGATTTCGGTGGTCTCTTTGAATTTCTGCTTCTGCCGAGCCGACATCATGCTGAAGGCCATGTTCAACATGTCTTCGGCGCTGATGCGTGGCTGGTCGGTCAAGGGCGCCAAGTCGCCGTCGACGCGCAGGTGGGGATAGTTGCCCACCTTCAAATGCAAGTCCGAGGCTTTGCGTTCCGTCGCGATCCGAAGCAGGTCATCAATATTCATTCGGAATGTGTCCCAGGAAGCCCAAGCGGGCTTCAAAGCTCTTTCAGCATGATGCTCTGAATCGTCACCTTCCCCAAGATGACCTAGGTAACGGACCGGAGTTGGCAACGGGGCACCGGCCAAAGTTCTATGGGAATGCTCGCAGAGCCAAAAGACCCACCCTCCCGCTCAAAACGCGGGAAGGGTGGGCCCCCTGGTGCTTGGACGTTATAATGGCGCGACTTATGGCTTTGACCTCTGGCACGAAACTTGGGCCTTATGAAGTTCAGGCTCCGCTTGGCGCCGGCGGCATGGGAGAGGTCTATCGCGCGCTCGACACTCGCCTGAGCCGCACAGTAGCGGTCAAGGTGCTGGCCTCAACTCTGCCGTCGTCTCCGGAACTGAAGCAGCGGATGGAGCGGGAAGCCCGCGCGATCTCGTCGCTGAACCATCCTCACATCTGCCAGCTGTATGACATCGGCTCGCATAACGGAGCCGACTTTCTGGTGATGGAGTTTCTGGAAGGAGAGACTCTGGCGGAGCGCCTCCGCAAAGGTTCAATGCCACTGCCCGAAATCTACAGGATCGGCATCGCTATTGCCGAGGCGCTGGCAGCGGCTCATGCCCGCGGAATCGTGCATCGCGATCTGAAGCCGGGAAATATCATGCTCACGCAAGGTGGGGCCAAGCTGATGGATTTCGGGTTGGCCAAGCCGCTGGGATTGCAGAACACGATCTCAGGTTCAGGCGCAGCGCCGTCCTTCACGGCGGCGGCAACGTTGAGTGGGCCCAGCCCGCTTAGCCCTCTTACGACCGCTGGGACAATTATTGGGACCATTCAGTACATGGCGCCCGAGCAGATCGAAGGCAGGGAAGCCGACGCGCGTTCCGACATCTTCGCCTTCGGCGCTGTGCTCTACGAGATGGCTGCAGGGAAGCGTCCGTTCGAAGGGAAAAGCCAGTTGTCGCTGGCATCGTCCATTCTGGAAAAAGAACCCGACCCGGTCAGCACGGTGAAGCCGCAAACGCCGCCGGGACTTGAGCATGTCATTACTACTTGTCTGAAGAAGAATCCGGAAGAGCGTTACCTGGCCGCGCATGACATCAAGCTGGAACTCCAATTCATCGCGGCAGAGCGTGTGCCCCCGGCGGCTGGGTCCGCAAGAGTTGCGCCGACTGTTCGCAAAGGCGAACGCACGGGATGGGTGGGCGCGATCGTGTCGGCAATCCTGCTAGGAATTGTGGGCGGATGGTTGCTGCATCGTCCGACGCGACCGGCGCAGTCGATCCGAACGGTGATCGAGGCACCGTCAAATACGACACTCAACCTGAGTGGAGATTTTGCGGGGCCGCCGGTGCTCTCGCCGGATGGGACGACGGTTGCATTTACAGCGACGGGGCCGGGTGGAAAACCATCGGTGTGGATACGCCCGCTGGGCGTGCTTGAGGCGCACGTGCTTGCCGGGACCGAGGGGGCGATATTTCCTTTCTGGTCGTGGGACAGCCGCGCGCTGGGATTTTTTACTGCGGGCAAACTGGAGACCATCGACCTGGAGGGAGGCTCTCCGCAAATTATTTGCGATGCGCCTTTTGCGCGAGGTGGGGCGTGGAGTCCGGATGGAACGATTGTGTTTTCGCCCAACACGCAGATGCCGCTGATGCGAGTCGGGATCAACGGCGGAACGCCGACTCCGCTTACCACCGTCGATGCATCTCAGCATACCTCCCATCGCTGGCCAGCGCTGCTTCCTGACGGCAAACATTTTCTGTATCTGGCGATTCACCACGACACATCAAAGACCGGGAACAACACGATTTATTACGCTTCGCTGGACGGCAAGGAGAACCGGCCGCTATTCCGTTCGCAGACGAATGCTGTGTACGCGGATGGCTATGTTCTTTTCGCGCGGAGCGACCAGTTGATGGCGCAACCGTTTGATCCGGGAGCGGGGAAACTGAAGGGCGAGCCTCGCATTCTGGCGCGCGGGGTGATGAATGACGTCACAACGTGGCATATGGACGCATCAGCTGCGGAAAATGGACTGATGCTTTACGGCAGCGGGGGAAATGCGGATTTACAGCTGGTCTGGCTCGACCGCACGGGGAAGAAAATCGAGACCATCGCAGACAAGTTCGCAAATCTCATGGGAGCCCACATCTCGCCACAAGGGGATCGAGTCGCATTGCAGATCGACGTCGGGGTGAACGATATCTGGGTTCTGGATTTCGAGCGTGGCGTTCGCACCCGGCTGACCTTTGGTCCTGTGCAGAATACGACGCCGGTGTGGTCGCCTGACGGCAAATGGATCGCCTATGCCTCGTTGCGTAATGGGCATTCCAATCTCTACCGCAAGCGCTCTGACGGCAGCGGGGCGGAAGAAGTGTTGCTGGAGAACGATCAGGCGGACACGGTCGAGGACTGGTCCCCGGACGGCAAGTATCTGCTTTATTCGCACGGCACGAATGGCATGGACACCCAGCTATGGGCGGTAGCGCTGGAAGGAGAGCGGAAGCCGTGGATGGTCGTGGCCCATGCTGCCGTTCTTTACGGGGCCCGACTTTCTCCCGATGGCAAGTGGCTGGCCTATGAATCGAATGAATCCGGGACCGTACAGTTGTACATCGTGCCGTTTCGCGGCGGGCAAGGGAAGTGGCAGGTCACTTCGCAGGGCTCGAGTGGGCCGGCGTGGACCAGGAATGGCAAGGAACTGTTCTACATGGACCCAGGGTTCAACCTCTATGTGATTTCATTCAAAGAGGTGGAAGGAGCCCCGCAATTGGGCGCGCCACAGCAGATTCCGATTACCACGTCGGCTCCGACGGTGTTTTACGACATCTCTCCCGATGGCAAGAAGATCCTGATTGACAACGTTGCGCAGCAGGTCAGCCCTTCGGTGACCGTGGTGACGAACTTCGCCGGTTCTTTAAAGAAATAGCCGGAGAGAGCGCAACCGGGCTTCACCGCCTGAGTGTTGTGTATGAGAAGGAGCGGAAAAAGTTTTGCTTGAGACGCCGAGTTTGCCCCGTCGTACATCCCGTGCAGAATGTTCGTGTGAAGCGTTTTCTTTCGAATCTTCCGGGGCTGTATTTTTTCGTGCGTGCTTTCGCACGGCTTGCGTCGTGGGCTGCATTCTTTCGCCGCTCTGCGGCTAATGCCTTCGGCCGGAATAGAAACCTGAATCGAAGACACAGCAGCTAAGCTGAGAGGATGGCCGGCGGTCGAGTCTTGCGGACTGCTGTCCTCTCACCCTGCTTCGAAGCGCCTTCCGCATTCCACTTGCGGGCGAGGCCTTCCAGTTGTGTCAAGACCTTCTCAATGTCCCGCATGCGATCTGTGATGCCGTAGGTCACGGCGGGGGGAATCGTTGGTTCGTAGTGGCGGAATACGAAGCCTGCGTCCTCGAGAGTGCGCAGCCGCTCGGTAAGGACGCGAGAAGAAATTCCTTCGATATTTCGCTTCAGGATTCCAAAACGCAAGGGACCGTTGGTGCTGAGAGACCACAGGATGTGCATCGTCCACGGGCGGGTGAGCAGTTCCAGAAGGCCGCCGATGGCGCACGGGGAAACGATCTGCTGGTGGCGTCTCATATGTATCCTCTGAATACCAGGTTACTACAAAGTGCCTACTATTCAAACAGACCCAAGTTATTTATTGTAACCAACCAGGGCCGGCATCATCCAAAGCCATGAGTAACTGTTGAGCCCAGCGGAAAGATCGCGGAGCTTCGCTCCGCCGGACAGCCGATGGCGGCTGTCCCTGCATGGGTTCGCGAGGGATTTTTGATCTCAGTTTTCAGGAGAGAATCATGGCTAGTGCAGCTTCTTCCATTTCGAGTCGTTCGTTCGCACAAGCACCCGCGATTGCGGGTCCGATCGTCCTGCTGGGCAGGGTGCTTTTCGCGCTGATTTTTCTGCTCTCAGGACCGAACCACTTCACGTCGCAAACCATCGCGTACGCGACGTCGCAAGGGGTGCCGCTCGCGTCGATAGCCGTTCCACTATCGGGAATCCTGGCGCTGCTGGGCGGACTGTCAATTGCGATTGGTTATCGGGCCCGCGTGGGAGCGTGGCTGATCGCGCTATTTCTGGTCGCCGTCACGCCGTTGATGCACAACTTTTGGGCGGTCTCAGATTCCATGATGCACTTGATGCAGTTCGTGATGTTTATGAAGAATTTGTCGATGCTGGGGGCGGCGCTCCTGATCTCGCAGCTGGGTGCGGGGCCTTGGAGCCTGGACGCGCGCAGGAAGTGAGCCTTGCCCACCACAGGCGTTGGAGTCTGGACGCTCTCAAGAAGTTAGGCGTCCCTCAGCACGGGTACCGCGGTCACGGGAGTGCTGTTTTGCTGAAAGGGAGTCAAAGGCCCCACCCGTCGCAGACGCGACAAGGGTGGGGCGCCCTGGGGTTTTCGGTTATGCGGCGGTTTCGGCTGGAGTTGCGGGGACGAAGGGCTCGTCGTAGCTGCCTCCGTAGATAGAGGGAACCTTCGATCCCATCGGTCGCAAATAGGTTGCTAGTTCGCCCCGGTGATGAATGCTGTGATTGTTCAGGAAACCGAGGTAGGCGACGGCGGGCAGGTTGAACACTCCAAAAAATTCAATTGGGGTGAGTAGCTGCTCGGGTGACATCGCGGCCACGCGGGCTAGGCCGCGCTTCATGTTCTCGTCATACCACTTCACGACGTCTGCCGAGGTTTCTGGTTTGTGCTCGGGAGATTCCATGCTGAAGTTCAGGTCGGCAATGCCGTCGAGGAATTGAATGTCGGTGTTGGCAATGTGCCACGCGAGCTCGCGGGCGGTGCGTGCGTTGGGATCGGGACGATAGTCAGACTTGTCGTCGGGGACAGCGGCCAGCACACGCTTGGTGCATTCTGCTTCGCGCTGGATACCGTCGAGCATCATGGCGCAAAGGCCGGCGGCGAATTCGGGAGTCATTCCTTGGGACATATTTTCTCCTTCTTGGAAAATCTGTTTTGTTTGTTTCCGGGCTGAAAGCCGAAAGGGGCGCACGCGGCGCCCCTGGCTCGAATTGACGAAACGAATTATACCCCGACTGGCTGTTTGCTGCGCACGGGTACCGGGGTGAACCAGCCATGGCGGTCGTTTTTCTCACCGTGGACAATCGCGTAGAACTCCTTCTGTATTGTCTTGGTGACCGGACCCATGGTGCCCTTGCCGACCTTGATCTTGTCCACTGATCGGATGGGGGTAACCTCGGCGGCAGTGCCTGTGAAGAAGACCTCGTCGGCAATGTAGAGCATTTCGCGCGGGATCATCTGCTCCATCATGGGAATGTTCAAGTCGCGCGCGATCTGCAGCACGGAATCGCGGGTGATGCCTGGCAGAACCGAGTTGCCCAGGGGCGCGGTAATGAGTTTGTCGCGGTGCACAATGAACAGGTTCTCGCCCGAGCCTTCGCTGACGAAGCCGCTGCGGTCGAGCGCGATGCCTTCCACGTAGCCGTTAGCGATGGCTTCCATCTTGATAAGTTGCGAGTTCATGTAATTCGCGCCGGCTTTGGCCATGGCGGGCAGAGTATTGGGCGCCAAGCGCGTCCACGATGAGACGCAGACATCAACGCCATCGTCGTTGCCGCTCAGATATTTGCCCCAGGGATAGTTCACGATGTAAGTTTCGACGGGACATTGCAGCGGGTTGACGCCGGCATCACCGTATCCGCGAAAGACGATGGGGCGGATGTAGCACGGCCACGCCCCATTGTGCCCGACCGTCTCGAGCATGCCCTTGAGCAGTTCATCGCGGGTAAAAGGAATCTCCATACGGTAGACCTTGGCGGAATCGACCAGCCGCTGCGTATGCTCGACAGCGCGGAAGATAGCCGGGCCGCTCGGCAGGTCGTAGCAGCGGATGCCTTCGAAGACCGAAGAGCCATAGTGGAGAACGTGCGACATCACGTGCACAGTCGCATCATCCCAGTTGATCAGCTTGCCGTTATGCCAGATTTTGTCCGTCTTCTGGATTGCCATTCGATCTCCTCAGTGGATTCATTATAGCGAAGATGTGAGACAGCAGCCCCGTCTGTAGCCGGCGCGGATGCCCCGAGCTTCGGAACTGAAGAGTATGTTCACAGCGCTTCCGTCTGGCCGAACCAAGTGCGTGCGCAGTAAAGGAGCGAGGGGAAAAACGGGCAGGAGTGTTCAGGCTCTAAAGAAGATCGGTGGTCGGTAAGGTGGCTTGTACGAGAGTGCCGGGTTCGGCTCTGGAAATTCTCAACTCACCATTCAATTGCTTCACGCGCTCCCGCATTCCGCTGATGCCCACACCGGCAACATAGGCGGGTCCGATAGTACTTTCGGGAATTCCCTTTCCGAAGTCTCGAATTCGCACGATCACGGATTCGGTTTCCTGGATGAGTTCGATACGCGCGTCATTACTCTGGGAATGGCGGTAGATGTTGGTCAGCGCTTCCTGAATAATGCGGAAGATTGCGGTTTCGATCTCCGGGGCGAGCCGCGGAAACAGCGCAGGCCTGTATTCGAAGGTGATGCGCAATTGTCCCCGGCTCTGCAGCCCTTCAAAATACCAGTGCAATGCGGGAAGCAGGCCGGATTCGTCGAGCAGAGGGGGGTGCAGCAAGTACGACATGTTGCGTACCTTCTGCAGCGCGCTGCTGGCGAGTTCTGTGGCGTGCAGCAGGTTCTTGCTTCGACCGTTTTCGGAGGTGCGGGCGGTGTCGAGCTCCAGCTTCAAGGCGACCAGCTCCTGGCCGAGCTCGTCATGCAGAGTGCGGGCCATTCTCCGCCGTTCCTCATCCTGCACCCGGAGTAATTCGCCGGAGAGCTTTTGCAGTTCGAAGGTTCTTAACTCTACCTGGCGCTGGGATTCGAGCAGCTCTGAGACCCGGCTGCGCAGCTCTCGATTGAGCAGGCGCGTGCGCTCTTCCAGCGCACGCCGCTCAGTGAGATCGCGGGTCACCTTGGAAAATCCGCGCAACTCTCCGCGGTCGTCGCGCAGCGCTGTGATGACCACGTAAGCCCAGAACGAGGATCCGTCCTTTTTTATACGCAGGCCCTCATCGACGAAACGTCCTTGCTGGGCCGCAATCTCCAGTTCGCGCTCGGGCCACCGGCTCTCCCGCGCCTCTTTGGGATAGAACTGGGAAAAGTGGCGACCGATAATCTCGTTGGCCTTGTACCCCTTGATCCTCTCAGCTCCTTGATTCCAGGTAGCGACGTTGCCATTGGGTTCCAAGAGGAAGATGGCGTAGTCTTTGACACTTTCGACCAGCAAACGGAAGATCTCATCGGTCTGGCGAAGACGGCTCTCGACCTGCAGTTTAGTCTGGACGTCTGGCAAAAGTAGATCCTTGTGTCGGACTGCCTGAGAGGCACAAGTCGGCGAATCCCACTGTGGGGAGAAATCAACAAAATTTTACGTGGGCTCAGAACGCCGCTGAATACAGCGTTCGCTGTACGGGTCTGTTCCCTTACGGAGGCGATACGAGGCGTGCAGCGCCAAGCGTCTTCGAGCGGAGGTCAGGAAACAGGCGGAGACTTACGAACGGTGTCCTTGACATTGGCTTCGAGAGTGAGGTCCAGACGCGCGCCCTGCTTGAGAGCTACGGTTGCACCTTCGGCGGTGGTAAGCGAATTCTCGATGCGAATCTCGCGGAAAAGATAATCAGCGGGAAGAACGGAGATTTCCGCTTTTTCGGGCGCGCGTGCGACTCCGGTCTGAATGATTTTGTTTACGACGGCGGGGACCGTCTTCCGTGGCCGATTTCGATGCCAGACTAAGCTGGGTTGATCTTGAAATCGGCGCTCGTGCTTTCGAGCGATCAGTTCACTGAGTTCGAGCAGTTCGGAGGCGAATTCTTCGTAGTTCTCTTCTTCCTGGATCTTGGCGCAAAGTTCGTTCATGCGCACGCGTTCTTCAGGCGTCATGAGGCTAACCTGGGGGTTCGATTGGGATTTGGCAGAACGAACGCACGGGATAGTACTCGAAGCTGACCGACGTTTACAAGGCCAAAACCAAGCTCTCGAGGCTACACACAAGGTTTAATGCCGCCACTCTCGGACTGGTCTCGAAGGAGATTACCTGGCCGGGGTCAATGCAGCCTGAACCGCAGGCACCGGGAGTTCGTCGCCCCGGAAGTATCTGGGATTGTCTTTTGAAGCTTGCCTGTTTGCCGCCCTCATTTCGGGCATGGCTGTGAATGGCTTGGAATAGTCATTGGCGGCATTCCAGAACAAGAAACCAATGCCTCCTTTGGTCCGGGCGGTTTCTACCTGAATCTTTATGTATTCCGGTGAATACGTTTTCGTGCGCCAGTGGAAGGCTTGGAGCCAGGGGCGAATCACTACCCCGCTTCCCTTTGTGATTAGTTCGAAACGTTGCATAGATTCGCCGATAAAGTGAGCGGGTTCATCCCCAGGATGGGCAATCTTGTCCATTCCGAAAAAGTGCGAGGGATAGATCATGGGGCTCAGGACGTCGCAGTAGCCAGCCATCTGCACGATATCCTGGCCTGTATGGGAGAGATCCACGGGGCGTTGCCAAGCCATCACGCCGAAGACATCCAGCGATAGCAGAGCACCGGTGGGATGGACTTCGGAATAGGCCTTCTTCAGGAAGGCGGTAATTACATCAGCGCGTTGCGGTCCACGCGGCGCCGGCTTGGCTTTGACGGGGCATGGCCCCTTTTGGACCTGTGGAGCCAGGCTGGGTGCGCCCTTTTTGGGGCGATGCTTTGGCGTCGGAAGCACGCAGGTTGAGTCCGGACTGTCTGCCGGTGCATTTTCGGCCTGCGCGGATTCCTGTTGTCCGTTCTGGAAGACGAAGGCGGCATCTTTCTGGTCGCCTTCGGCGGGGAAGCGGACGTAGTCAAACTGGATTTCATCTACCCCCAGCTGCGCAACGTGCTTGGCCAGGGCAATGTTGTAGTCCTGGACCTTGGGGTTGGAGGGATCGGTCCAGACAAGCTTGCCGTTTTCCCGCCACGCCGTATGATTCTTGCGCGACTGGACGGCTAACTCGGGATGTTCCTTGACTAGGATCTCGTCCCGGAAGATCGCAATGCGGGCGATGGCATGCATGTTCTGCTGGTGCAGGAAGTGGACCAGCTTGGGAACATCGTGGATGTAAACCTTGTGCTCTCCGAGGAGCGGGTGGTCGAAATGGATGTTGACGCTACCATCGGAATCCTTGATATCGAAAACGACGGCATTGCCGCCAACTTCGCGCCAATGGCGGATGATTCTAAGACCATGATCGCTGGCCGCCATCACTCCGGTCAGGTAGACGGCGCGCACTTCGAAATCCTTGGGAACGGGGATGGTCTTTTCAGTGACAGGCGCGGCAAGGATCCCCGGAATAATGATGGCTTCGTTCGCCTTGAGGATATTGGTCGAATCGGACTTGTGGTTTATATTGCGAATCGCTGCCGAGAGCTCAGAAGATGTCAGGTATGAAGTGCGTCCGAGGTAGTGCCGGGCGATGGTTGGAATAGCTTCTCCACGCTTGGCGGTGTAAAGTTCAGTGCCAGCGGGTGCCAGGGGCCGAGGTTCGGGATCCAGCGGTTTGGCGCTGACGCTTGCCGTGTGCAGTTGCGCACCCTTAGAGGCGACGGCAGGCTTGGGTCGCGGCGTTTGCGCTTGCGCAATCAAGCTGGGATCGAAGCGGGGCACGACCATCCAGGCGGCGAGGGCGAATAAGAGAGACAGAAGTCCTGTAAGAGCGCGATGAGACGAGTGGCGCAAGCTATCCTCCGAACCTACCTGAGCCGGATACTAGCTTTGGGTTTGGGGGGTCGCCAGTTACGGCGGGAGTACTACGTCTGTTCGGTAATCAATGGTCGGTACATGTCGTATTGGTATGCGCAGATTCGGCCAGCGCCGACGCGGCGAAAGCAGTATTGAGTACCCAGGTTACCGATTACTAGTAGGTTCCTTCCGTGCGAGTGAAAAGCTTTTCCGTTATGCCGCGTGCGAGTGGTGTCAAGGGCGCGAGGAATTGCGCGCTAACGACGGTAAACACCGTGGAAGACGGTACTTGCATCTAACGTAAGAGGACCCTCATGCGTGGTCCGAAGGTTGCTCATATCCCAGCAGTCGGATGCAGCAAGTTGGATGAACTCTGGCCACTCCGGAAAACAGGTTAGAAAATGGGTAGGGGCCTTGAGATGTCCGGCGATAAACATACGAGAGCCGAAGAAAACGGCCGAAAGGAAGTCCGGAGCCCCGGCAACATTCTTATGAGAACGAATCTCGCAACAGTGCTCGATCCGAACCGTCGAAGCAACGATGCTGGAGAGTTTGAAGCCGCCCTCCGCCGCCGCATTGTGGGCCAGGATCAGGCGGTCGAGAAGGTGGTAGAGATCTACCAGATGTTCCTGGCGGGCTTAAACGCGCCTGGACGCCCAGTGGGGAATCTGTTGTTTCTTGGACCCACCGGCTCGGGCAAAACTCGGGTGGTGGAAGCCATGGCTGAGGCCCTGTTTGGGGATTCGAGGGCATGTATCAAGATCGATTGCGCCGAGTTTCAGCATTCCCATGAGATTGCCAAGCTGATCGGGTCGCCTCCGGGATATCTGGGGCACCGCGAGACCCATCCCCTGCTGACGCAGGAAGCGCTGAACCAGTGGTTTAGCGAAAAGCTGAAGCTTTCCATCCTGCTCTTTGATGAAATCGAGAAGGCCTCCGACTCGTTGTGGCAGTTGCTGTTGGGGATCCTCGATAAGGCTACCCTGACGCTGGGCGATAACCGGCGGGTGGATTTATCGCAATGCATCATCATCATGACTTCGAACCTGGGCGCCGGCGAAATGATGAACCTGGTGGATGGCGGGTTCGGGTTCGCTCCGAAAGTCGTCGAAGTGGACGAGTCGTTCGACGACAAGATTCAGCGGACAGCGGTTGAGGCGGCCCGGCGAAAATTTACACCGGAGTTTATGAACCGCATCGACAAGACGGTTGTGTTCAAAACGCTTCGGGATGAGCATCTTTCGCAGATTCTCGAGATTGAACTGGGGATGGTGCAGCAGCGCGTTCTGATGGCTGCGGGTACGAACCAGTTTGTTTTCAATTGCACCGTGGCTGTGAAGGAATATCTGCTCAAGGAAGGGACCGATCCGAGGTATGGCGCGCGGCACTTGAAGCGGGCTATAGAACGGAACCTGGTGTTCCCGCTGGCGAACCTGGTTGCGACCGGGCAGGTGAAGCTGGGCGACTTTGTGCGCGTTGACATGGCTTCCGAGAACAAGCTGATGTTCGTGAAGGAAGCGGAAAACGCCATGGCGCCGATCATGCTGGAGCGGTATGGAGCGGCGGTCGCCAATCAGCAGTCATCCCGTGCAGCGCGAATCGCGGCGAATAACCGCCGCGATTTCGGGGCCAGCCCGTCGGTGGCGGAGAGCAAATAAAGTCAAAGTCCCCACCCTGTCGCACAGAACGCGGCAAGGGTGGGGCACCCTTTTACGTTGTATTCACTCTTCTCGCTTGAACCGCATCTCGCGAGTCGTATCTCATAGGCGCCGGGTCTTCCGGCGCCTTTTTTATTTCAGGGATTTGCGCGGTCTTACGGGTTTAGTTCCGGGGTACGTTTGCCGAGCTAAACGCAGTGTTAATGGTGCGGCCGGAAGCCTGCAGAATGCTGGACGGCGGGATCACGTCCTCGTTTTCCGGATGGCGGCGTAGGACCGGGCCTTTGTTGTCTTCATCATCGCCCTTTGGATGATGGCGAAGGGTCGGAAGTTGGGAGGCGAGCAGACGTGCCTTGACCTCCTGAAACTCGTGAGTATCGAGTATGTAGTCTTTGCGGTTGGGCAGGAATTGAGTGATTTCCGACTGGAGGCGTCCGATGCGCTCTTCGGTCAGCGGGTAATTGGCAAAGCTTTTTGCGATTTTGGAGTGGAACGGGATCTTTGCGGCGAGGTGGTATCCGGGAATCTTAGCCATCTCAGATTTTTTGTGCTCTTCAATGGCGTGCAGTTTTTCGAGAGCGTCCAACAATGCTTGCGGATCGTAGCCGGCAGCATAGGCATACTCAATGGCGAGAAGGTCAGCTTCGTACTCGGCATCGCGGCTGAACTTTTTCACGGAAAGAGGTCCGGCAAGTCCGCCAATGTCAGCGGCACCGGCGCCTGCGGGTCCCGCTACATAGGCGATGGAGTCAATAATCCGGCAGACATCTCGCCGCGTCATAGCTCGAGTGGCGTGGCGGGCGGCGACGTGAGCGATTTCGTGAGCCATCACGGCAGCAAGCTCGGCTTCATCATCAGCCGAAAGAATCAGGGCGCTATCCACATAAAGGAAACCGCCTGGCAAGCCGTAAGCGCGGGGAATGTCGCCGGAGTCGATCACTTTCACGGTAAACGGAATCTCGGCATCGGAGTAGCGGACGATTTTCTGAGCCAGCCGATTGACGTACGCATTCACCTCATTGTCGTGGATCGCCCTGGTGGAGCGGTCGAAGCCTGCAGCCATGTTGCGGCCAAGTTCGAGTTCGTGCTTTACGGAATAGAGGTTGAAGCCGCGGCCAATGCCGCGTTGCCCAATGTGCTCGATGTCGTATTTTTGCGGTTTTTTCGAGTCCTTAGCCGGTTCCTGCTTGGGCGCTTCGGTTACGGGTATCGTAGGCGGCTCTGCCGCCTCCGATGAGGGCGTTGCGAGCAGCAGCGCGGGAGCGAGCATGGCGTTGAGCACGCATGCCAGCCAGCGCGCAGAATTCAGTTTTGAGTGCCGAGATCCGTCGAGGCGGGAAGGAAAAGGCATTGGGCCCCCTACCGAGGTGGCGAGAATCTTACAACGAAACGGAAAAAAAGAAAGCATAAAAGCGCAAGTTTTCGTTTTATTTACAAAGCTTAAAACCCGTGCTGGACGCGGGTTTTGGCCCGGGATCGTTTTTCAGGCAGGGGGCCGCCTTGATGCGAGCTTGCCCAGGCTATTTTCTGCCGGCAGGATGGCTGGATGCGGGTAATGGTTACCTTACCTGGACCGTTACGCGCATCCAGAGGATAAGAATTGACAGTTTGGGGCATTGCGATCGTTCAGCTTCGCCTTGGCGGCTACTTCTGCTGATAGACGGTTTTGCCGGCAACCATCGTCCACAAGACGTTTGTTTCTCGCATTTCTTCCGGGGGGATGGTCAGTACATCGCGATCAAGCAAGACCAGATCAGCGCGTTTGCCGGGTTCAATGGTTCCGATGGAAGCCAGGTTCATAGCTTTCGCGGAGTTGCGGGTGTATGCGTAGAACATGGCTTCACGTGGCATGGATTGGGAGGCATCGAGAATGCCTTCTTTGCCCTTGCGGGTTTCGGCCTGGTAGATCGCGCGGAAAACATTTGCGGTGGAGACGGGCCAGTCGCTGGCGCCGGAGATTATTCCGCCATTGTCCAGAATTGAGCGGGCTGGGTACTGCCACTTATAGATGCTGGAATCGACATAAGGCTTGAGGATCTCGATGGTATCGTTGCCGGCGTCGGCCCAGTAGAGTTGGAGAGCGCTGATGACGCCCAGTGCTCGGAAGCGGGGGAAATCTTCGGGCTGGATGAATTGTTCGTGGGTGAGCGTGTGGGGGAGATGGGAGTCTCCATTGGCAGCGCGGGCAGCGGCAATGCCATCGAGAGCGGCTTTGACGGCGCCGTCGCCGATGGCGTGCACGTGAATAATCAGACCTTGCTTATCGGCATTTATGCAGAGATCGGCGAATTTTTTGGGATCGAATAACAGATCGCCGTTGTGGCCGCTGTTCTTGTAAGGCTTGGTCAGGTGGGCCGTTTGCGAGGGGAATTCGGCGACACCGTCGGCGAAAATCTTGATGCCGGTTACGTGAAGATGCTGAACATTTTTATAGGTCTCGCGCGTCTTCTGGACTGCCGCTAATTCGGGGGCGGGATCTTTGGAGAGCACCTGCGGAAAGGCGACGATCTCTGAGTTGAGTTCGCCATGGTCGGCGAGCATCTTATAGCCGGTGAGCACCTGGTCGGTGGCTATTGGATCAAGCCAGGCGGTGATTCCGAGGCTGTAGTTGTAGTTGAGAGCGGCGCGGGCGGCGGCCAGCAGCTTCTCGGGCGTCGGCTCGGGAAGGAGATGTCCAACTTTCGCAGTTCCCGCATCTACCAGGAAGCCATTGGGTTCACCGTTGGTGTCTGTACCGTAGTAGGCGCGCTCGTCGCGACTGAGACTCTTCAGAAACTCAGCGGTGATGCCGGCGCGCTCAAGCAGTGCGTGATTCGCCCATGCGGTGTGGCCGTCCATGCCGCGGAGCAGAACGCCATGATTCTGGTATGCCCCTGCGCTGAAGTGTTGATTAAGAACATCTGTGTGCGACCAAAAGGCGAGCGGGAGGCCCTGGACCTCTACGATGTCTCCGCGCATGCCGCGTCCGGATCTCTTGGCTTCGTCGACGAAGGGCGGGAGTTGGTCGAGTGTGGAGACTTTGTCGGTTGCATCGGCGCCGATCAGGCCTAGTCCTCCGTCGATCGAGTGGCTGTGGGAGTCGATGAAGCCCGGCAAGAGGCTCTTTCCGCCGAGGTCAACCCGTTCGGCACTGGGGGAGACTGCTTTCAGAACTTCGGGGAGATTGCCGACCGCTACGATCTTGCCGGCGCGAATGGCTACGGCTTCGGCGTATGGATTCTGCGGGTCGGCGGTGAATACTTTTGCGTGGTACAGAACGCGTTCATCGGCTGTGCCCTGCGCCCAGGCTGCTTGCAGGAGAAGGGCAGTTGCGGCGAACAAAGTGATGCGGTAAAGGCGAGAGACTCGTCCCATGGATCAACCCTTTTTTAGTAGTTGGTTGGAAGACTCAAACTTGAGGTCCGAGGTCCGACTATTGCGGCTTCCCGGTCCCTTGCTGCGCTGGAGGATTGGGCGCCTGGCTCGCCCCCGGCTTGGTCGCATCCGCCGGCTTCTTCGCCGTGCTCTTCTTCTTTGCGGGCGCTTTTTTGGGAGGCTCCGTATCGTCGACCACAATCTTCTTCGGAGGCTCCGCCGGAATCGCCGCCTGCGCTTTCGTTAGGTCTGTGCGCAGCCGCGCAATCTCTGCTTCCTTTGCGTTTGACAGGTTATCCAGCCGCTCCGCTAGTTGCTTCCGCGTGCCCTCGAATAAACTCAAATCGTTGGATAAGGATTGCAAATCATCCTTTGACCCGAATGCGCCCGCTCCCTCGGTGACATTCCCGAGAACGTCATACAGAGCGTCGAGATTCCGATAGAGCTTAAATGTTACTGGCAAGCTTTCGGGAGCCGAGCGCAGTTGCCCGATAATCTCCGGCAGCGCCCCTTGCAAGTTCCGCTCAATCGACTCTGCATTTCCTAAAGCCTGCTTTTTGTACGAACCGTCCGCCTTCCATTTCTCAACCCGCAGCTTCTGCAAATCGCTCTGCGTCTTCTTCGACGTGTCTTCCAGTTCGGACAGCATGCCGTTCAACTGTGTCACCGATGCATAAGAAACCGGCGAACCCCCCTGTCCATTGGCCGCAGCGCCCGAGGGCGCGGGCCCAGATTGGCCCAGCGTTACAATGCACGTTAAAAGGAAGAAGGCGGAAGAGAAGAGAGCGTTGCGTTTCATTTGCATCGTTCGATTTGCGGCTCCAGCATACTACAACGACGTACCGACTGCTCATCGGGTGAATCCCCGACACGCGTGGGAGCATGTGCCGCGCGCCACTAGCAAATCACTTGCCGCCCGAGCAGGGGGGTCGGCGACGGGTTCTTATCTCAACGCGGTTCGACTCTTCTGGGAATCGGCATCATAATGAAAGCAGTCCCGGCCGATATCATGGTTTCCTTCTCTCATCGTTTGTTCCCGATACTGTTGCTCTCGGCCCTGCTCGCGCCGGTTTGGGCTCAAGAAGGCTCGCACCGTTTAGTCCTGAAAGATGGCTCGTATCAGTCGGTAACGAAATATGAAGTCAAGGGCGACCGGGTCCGCTACTACAGCGCCGAACGCGAGGAATGGGAAGAACTCCCAAATACTCTGGTGGACTGGCCCGCGACAAACAAATACGAGAAAGAGCGCGCGGCGTCCGCTTCGGCTCCCGAGGCCGTCCAACTCGACAAGGAACTCGAGCACGAAAATGAACTCGCGGAAGCCCAGCTTCCCCAAGTCGCTCCCGGACTCCGCATTCCCATGAACCAGGGAGTTTTCCTGCTCGACACTCTGCAGGGCGAACCCCAGCTTCTCGAGCTCCAGCAAAACGTCAGTGACGTCAACCGCGACACCAAGGGAAACATCCTGCGCGGCGCGATCAATCCCATCGCCTCTGCGAAGGCTTCCATCGAGTTAGAAGGCGCCCACGCTGCGATTCAATCCCATGTCGGAATTCCATCTCTTTACATGAGTGTGGAAACTCAACCGGACCAGACTTCCACGACCCCCGAGCAGGCCACCGTCCCCGTCGAGCGCTTCCGAATTGTGCGGGCGCAGGTAAAGGGCAACAAACGCGTCTTAGGCGACGTCAAGCGCCAACTGACTGGCAAAGTCAGCCAGGAGCAGCACCTGGTGAACACCACCGCCACACGCTTGCAAGGTGGATGGCTCAAGATCACTCCCACCGAGCCATTACAGCCTGGAGAATACGCCGTCGTAGAAATGATGGGAAAAGAAGGGATGAATCTTTATGTGTGGGATTTCGGTATCAATCCCAAAGCTCCCGCCAACCCGAACCCCTGGAAGCCAGACAGGAAAGCATCACCAACTCCGAAAACCGGCTCTGAGCAATAAGAGAGATCAACTCAGCGTTCAGCGCTACTCCTGCAACATCCCCCTCTGCGCCACCCCAATGTTGTCCCGCGTGGAATTCTTCACCATGTACATCATTCCGTCAGCCTGCCGGATGACATCGTGCGCAGTCTGCGCGTCGTGCGGGAAGGTCGAGATTCCCATAGATGCCCGCACATTCAAATTCAAACCTTCTTCTTTGCAGAAGCAACTCGCTCGCAAGGCATCCCGTAAACGTCTTGCTACCACCAGTGCCTGATCCTTGCTGGTCTGCGGCAGCAACACTACAAACTCATCGCCGCCGTAGCGGAACGCAAAGTCAATCAAGCGCAGCTGAGCCTTGACCAAGTAACCAATCTCGGCCAGCAGCTTACTTCCAATCAAATGCCCGTACGTGTCGTTCACTGCCTTGAAATGATCCAGATCAATGAACAGCACGCTGAACTCATATCCAAACCGGGAGGAGCGGTATACCTCGGTGTCCAATGTCTTATACAGATGCCGCGCGTTGTACAGGCCCGTGCAGTCATCGGTAATCGTCAGCTCCTGGATTTTTTCTACCCAGCGCGCATTCTCGATGGCAATGGCTGCATAGTCAGAAAGTGATTGCAAGAAGAAGAGCTCCGGCTCCTTGAATCTCTCCATATCCACATTCACCAACTGGATGACTCCCAAGACCCGGAGTTTCGAACGCAGTGGCACGCAAATCACCGATCTGGTTTCCCACTTGGTTGCGTCGTCCACTCGCGTCGCGAAAAATGGATCAGTGCGCACGTCCGGCACAACTCTCGTTTCGCCGTGTTTGGCGACCCATCCTGCGATGCCCTCGCCCATCTTCAGGCGCACGTTTTTCAGCGCTTCCGATTTGTCGCCCACCGCGATGGCAAAGTACAGCTCATCTTGTTTTTCATCGACCATCAGCAACGACCACGTGTCCGGGCGGAAATATTCCGCCATCTTGTCCATGATGGTTTGCAGGATTGAGTCCAGGTCCAGCGATGACGTGAGCGCCTTGGCCACGTCATGAAAAATCGTTAATTCCTGGCTCTGGCGGGTCAATTGAGTACCGGCCTCAGGCATGGAAATTCCGTTTATGCTCCGTCGGATGGGTGGCGTTCAAAAATTATATGTGGCACTTTCGCCCATCAGCAATGAACGTTGGTAACCCGTATCCATAAAGCCAACGTCCACAGGTGCTTCCGGCCTCGATCGTGTGCCGGTTCCGGCCCCGGATTCCTCTTTGGTATTCGTCATGAGGAACCTTGGGGAACCACCCCTTGCGTGTACTTGTGTGCTCCGAGATGAGCAGTTCTATAATTCGAGCGAAATGAAAATCGTCTTATGCTTCATATTGCTTATGTCCTTCAGCGCGGCACAAGCTCCGGATCCCCATTCCATCCCGTCGGTAGATGCCGGCCTGGGCGAATGCTCCGCCGACTTCACCATCACCGACGTGGAAAATAAACCAGTATACGGCGCCAAGGTCAAAGTCCACATCGCCTACGGATTCCTGAGCGCCCGGAAACTTGATCTCGAGGTGGGCACGAACGTGGATGGAAAAGCCCGAGTTTCCGGCCTTCCCGACCGGCTCAAAAAAGGACTGTTCTTCGAAGCCTCCGAAGGCGACCGCACCGGCAACGCATTCGACGACCCCTCCAAGACGTGTAAAGCACAGTTCACCATTACAATTCGCAAATCTCTTCAGTCAACAGAGTGAGACTGGGCTGTATCCCAAACCTCGGTTGCGAATGGATGAACCCGAATCTGAAGAGTTACCCGCGCCGTCTGCTAGAATTCGTGCCGTGAAAAGACGAACTTTGCTTCAGGCACTCCCCGCGGCAGCAACACTGCTTTCTCCCTCACTTTGGGCGGCCATGTCTCATGAGGCTGCTGCGCCACAAACTTCAGCGGGAATCTACGAACTCCGCGTATATCACGCGGCGCCAGGAAAATTGTCCGATCTGCTGGCGCGCTTCCGCGATCACACAATCAAGCTGTTTGATCAGCATGGAATGAAAAATGTTGCCTATTGGACGCCCCTCGACGAACCCGAGAAGAGCAACACGCTTATTTACATTCTTTATCATCCCAGCCGAGAGGCAGCCGCTACCAACTGGAAATCCTTTCAGGACGATCCCAACTGGAAAAGTGTGCGGGATAAATCAGAGGCAAATGGGAAACTGGTGGAAAAGATTGATTCCACCTTCATGGCTCTGACTGACTTCTCGCCGCCGCTTCACATGTAGGTCGGAATCAACCGGCAGAAGCATTATTGCGAAGCCCTGGGACGCGCTTCGACAGTCTCGGGGGCGAACTCCTGGCGCTCAATGGGCTCCAGCAGGGAACGTCCATTGTGTCCGTGAACTCGCAGCAAGTCATTCACCGAGGCAAATATTTCGGTGCTCGACACACCCGAGCTGTTCGCGCCCTGGTTCCAATGCAAAACTGCGGCCCCGTCGTCAAACTCAGCGACTTGCGCCACGCGTCCACAACCGCTGTTCCCCGACACATCTTCCAAACGACGCAGATAGTAAGCCTTCATGCCATACTCCCGAAACTCTTATCGCTGCCGGGATCGTGACGATGTTCGCGACCCTCTTGCCGACCGGCGCAACGGAACGTCACCAAAAACGACATCGTCGGCTTCGCCCTGTCTCGGCACGCTCCTCAGCTTTCGTACCAGGGCCAGACGCTTGTACGGATCCTTTTCCATCATGGCGTCTACGTACAAGTCCAGCCAGCTCTTTCCGTTGTTGTTCATAGTCAATGTAACCCCAAGTGGTCGTGGCACCCGGATGTACCGGTCGCATCACTGGCGCGCCGCACGGGTGCACGCACAAGCACTCCTTACTTAGTAACGGATGCAGGATTTCGGGAAAAGTTGCGCTGTATAACTATCAGCACTGCAGGGACTTGCAGCCTAATCCTTGCGCATTAGAACAGCCCCGTCGCCGGCCTGCTCAGTTCGATGGGCGCCGGACAAGTAATTCGAATACCGTCCCAGCAGCCATAACTCGGGAATGATGTCTGCAACCAAGGTCCCGGACTTGAATAGCCGCACAGTAGCCGTCTGCGAAACCACGATACCAACAGCCGGGGTTGTCTTTGATATCGCTGCCGCCGCCATATGACGCGCCCCCAACCCGTGTGGCACTTTCAGATCTAAAGCCCGCGCGTCGAGGTACCGGCAAGCCGCGACAAAAACTCCGGTGTCGGAGATGACGAATGCCCCGTCCAATTGGGCCAGTTCCTTCACGGTTCCACGAAAATCAGGATCGGAAATCCTTCGGTTCTCCTCGGGATGTCCTGCAAGCGGGTCAAGGATCAGAGACCTCGAGTGTTCTAAGACTGCCTTGTGCGCTCCAAGTGTGAAGAGCGTACCGATGCGTCGCCCCTCGCGCCCCTCCCGCGCGATCTCAATGGCCAGGTCCAGCGTGCACTTCACGACATCGGCAGCGAGTGGCTGTAAAAGGGCTGTGACCTGCTCAAACATAGTTCTTTTAAATAATACAAAACCACACGCGGGTACATATTCGGGCCCGACGGGTGCCCCTGGTGCGGCATATGAGTCAGGATTATGCCTTCCCTACTCTTCGGCGGGGGGCCCGGCAATTGGCTCCTTTACCCGTTGCTCGGTGTCGACCATAAACAATTGGAAGTGGCTGAAGTTGTGTACCCGCTGATAACGGCGTCCGCGATAGCTGATGTGCATCGACGCCCTCTCTGGAAGCCATAGCCGGAATCTGCGCTTGGCAAATTCGACCGGCACATATGCAATATCAAAGTGTTCCAGCTGCAAATGAATTTCCGGCATCGGGGCGACCAGATCTGTCTGCATCCGCAATACGTGGTAGTCGTCGGCCGCAATCCAGGCCCGCCCTTTGAACCTGATCTGATGTTGCGAATCCTTGATTCGTAGGGCACTGAACGACTTGCGTGGATCGGAACCCTCTTCAAACCGCAAGCGCCAGGCGGGCGTTCCCTGATGATCCGCTAGGCCCTCACAGTGAACCTCGAAATTTCCAATCACGTTGGGGTGAAAAATCAGAGCGAAAGCAGCGGTTCCCGTATCTGCCAGCGGAGGTGCCTCGCTCTGCGTTTTGGCTGTCCGGTACTCGTCGACCCAAAATCCTCCATAAGGATTCTGCTCAATCTCGGCGGCGTAGCTGAACAGTTCGCTGCTCGACTTTCGAGGCTTGCCGTTCTTACGGAATTCCGTGTGCTCAACTTGCTCAAGGGCCGTAAAACGCTGCAAGTTTTCCACTAACTCCGTCGCGCGCAGGCTTACCTCATGCAGAATCTGCGATAACGGGCAAGAACCATCGTTTCGCACCGGCGGCACCGCGGCATCCAGGTCAGGCGGGTTCCAACTCTTCAGCACGGATGCGCTCAGGCGCTCCGCACAATCGACCGCTTTTCCGGCGTACAGAACTCCCGTCTCGTCGGTGAACCAGCCGAGAGCGCATCTTTCTCCCAGTTGTGTCAGAGACAAATGAAATCCGGTTCCAGTGGAAGACAGCATCAGAGTCAACCTGAAACCGGGAACCGGTTGCGCGTCGGATTGCAACTGCAACGATTGCAGGGTCCGCGTATACTCGCCCGATTGGGTCGAGGTTCTCTGAATTTGGCCGGACTGAATCAGCTCTGCGAAAGTGGCGTACCGGCGTTGCGCCCGAAAGTAGTCCGACTCCGCGGCATCGATCAGCCGCAGAATGACTAACTCATCACTGCCGCCGCTTCTCGCCTCTTTGCTTTTGGAGCCCGCCACCCCGCACGGCGATGCCAGAACGACTAACAATCCAATCGATGCCCAGAAGCCCTTGCGCATACGCTAAACCTTTAACAACCCGATTCCTACGCTGCCCTGGCAGTTCCTAACGATGCAGTTCCACCGCGATCAGATGCGGAATGTCGGAGCTATCCGCCGAGTCCACATACTCGACTTTTGCCGGCCTGTTCTCCAGTTCTTCACAAGGATTGAGATCCTTGTCCTGAGCAAACAGGGCCGTAAACTGAACCTTGAAATAGTTTTCTGCATACAAAGTGACGGTTTTTGTGCGCGATGTCACTGTCATGTCCAGGTGCGGAGTTTCGCAGTGCACACCTTTCAGAACACCAACTAGAAAGCGGTGAGGCCCTTGGCTGACGAACCCGTGATCCGGAGGTTCCGCGTGCTCTGTGCGAATTTGTTGTGTGCCTGTGCTGTGTTGCCGAAGATCCGCTTGTAAATTCCGTTCCGGTGCAGACCTCTCTGCTTCGCTCAAAAGCAGGCTGATATTTTCGATCTCCTGCGGAGTTCTGCCCACTGCCGCTCGCAGCACTTCAAGCGCACTCTCCGGTCGCCCCATGGTAATCAGGATTTTCGCCAAGTTCATTCGATAACTCACGTTCGCGCTGTCCAGCGAAACAGCGGCCGATTGCAATGCCCGCGACTCGTCAAGATTCTTGCCGTGTTTCCACATAAACATGGCCAGGTCGGCGCGCGCCGCCGCCGACGAGGGATCCAGTCCAACCGCTTTGCGCAGCGTGTCCTCAGCCGCCTTCAGTTCCGCAGCGTCCACGAAGCCCGCAGTTTCCTTCGCCAATGCATTCGTCGGATCTTTCTCCATCACGTGCTTGAGAAGAGAGCGAGCATCTTCCAACCTGCCGTTGCAAGCCAGGAAATCCGCTTCCAGGGCCTCCGCCTCGATCGCGGGAATCGACTTTGCTTGCAGTTCCGAGGCGTCAATCCTGGCAAAGTTCTTGGTTTCGAAATGATTGAAGCTGCGTTGCTCGATGTAGGCTTCCAGAGATTTCTGAAGTTTCTTGAGATCACCAAATGCACGAATGCCCGCGACGACCGGATCGACGCCCTCGCTCACCAGTTTTGTGTACTGCTGGACCTTGGAACTTTTCTCCTCGTAATCCTTCAGACGGAGATAGTGAGTCAACGCCCACGCTTCCGCATAGAAAACTGAGCCCTTCTTTTGCTCGAGGTAGTAAGGCGACCTCTCGTCGACAGTGAACAGCGTGGCAAGAGGCAACAGCTTTTCCTGACGCAGTAGCATCAGATGATGCTGGCTGGCGCCCCCAAGGAAGACGTCCGCATCGTAGATTTCTGTGCGCTCATAAAATTCCGCCAGGCCTTCATTCAGCCACAATGGCATCCACTCGCCGGCTTGGCTCAGCACCAGATGAGTGTACTCGTGATAGACGATCGGGTAGGGATTGCCGCCCTCAGAATCCAGTCGCATGAGGATGTAATTCTTGTCCGAGTTCCGCAGAAACATTCCATGTAATCTAAGCGATCCCTTTGAAAGGTACGTCCCCGGTTCGAGCAGGCGGAACTGTTGCTTATCCTTCACTGCCAGCACTACGACGGGAGACTCCGGATCGCTCTCTACCTGGGGATAAGCTTCAGCCAGGATGGCGCGCATGCGCTCGAATTGCTCGGCAATGCGCCGTCCCTGCTTCTCATTCGCATCAGTGATAACTGTAAACGCCGGACTGCGGACCTCGAGCCAGTTGCGCGGAGTATCCCGCGCCGTGACCAGCGCGGCTGCCAAAAACGGGAGCAGGCAAAACAGGCGCTTTAACATCCGGCGCACCCCGATGAGAACAGGAAACTGAATTTAAATGGGGCCCCGAAACCGCGAGAAGTCGGGATTGTGAATCCCTATGCGTCGTAGCGTACCCCAGAATCGGCCACACAATCTACTTATTTCGGGCCTACACCGCGTTTCCCGCAGCCGAGAACGGGCCGATGAGCGGTGAGTTTTTCGCCGCGGCATGATCAATTGACGCATCAAAATCCGCCGGAATGCTCTTCATCGGAGCAGGTTTGTGGAGCAAAATCCCGATCGCGCCCATGCACCTCGCAAGACCGCATCACCCTCGCCTGTATTCATTACTGCCGTCACTTGGTTGGGCCTCCATTTCCTCCCAAGAACCCTCCCGAAGCGTCCCGCCAAGTTCGAGGAGTTCGCCCGCTGCGCTATTGCACACCGGGCTTCTGTCGGTTACCCCACCTTGGACTGTTGGCTGTGGCGTACGCCTCCGGGTTGTCCTATGATGTTGCCGTAATTATCTGAGCGGGGGAGTCGCTCGCAGGGCCACGTGGGAGATTTCGGCGACAAATTTCGCAACGCGCGCGAGAAGAAAGAACTCTCGCTGGACGATGTTTCCAATGTCACCAAGATCAGCGCGCGCATGCTTCGCGCTATCGAACAGGAACACTTCGACGACCTTCCCGGTGGCGTCTTTAACAAAGGATTCATCCGCGCTTACGCCAAGCATCTCGGACTGGACGCAGAGGAGGCGGTTAGCGACTATCTGACTACTCTCCGCCAGGCGCAGATCGATGCGCAGGAGGTCTGGGAGCCGCCGGCTGCCGCTACTCGCAGTGACCGACCGAAACCCCATACATCTGAGCCTAAGAAGGTTGAGCCCAAGCCTGCTGCGCCGAAGCCCGCAGCCCCGGTGCAAGTCGAGGAATTGCCCGACCTTCAGATGCCACGCGCGGAACACATCCGTCCCAGCCGGAAGGATTTCTTCAATCAACGGGGCGGCGGGGTTCCCTGGAAGATTTTTGCAGCTGCCGCGCTCGTCCTTGTACTGGGGATTTTTCTCTGGATCCGTCATTCCAACCGGACTCGAGTTGCCGCAGTTCCACCGGATAAACCGGCTGCTGTAGCCTCCGCCGAAGCTGCATCCATCGCGCCAGCCTCCGCCCAGGCTTCCCAGCCTTTGAAACCAGCGACCACGGCTTCCGTACCTGCAACAACTGTGCCTGCAGCAACGGTGCCCACAGCAACCAAAGCTGCCGCGGAAGAGCCGGTGAACTCTACGCCAAAAACCGGAGCCACACCTAGCCCGCAACCCGACAGCTCGAATGACGTCACGGTTAAGAATTTCGGGAAATCATCTCCAAAGGCGTCGCCAAAATCCGTACCCTCTCTGTCTCTGGTGATCCGTGCCACGCAGAATTCCTGGGTGTCAGTCATGGCGGATGGTCAACTCGTCACCCAGGAAACTCTCATCGCGCCCGCGCACACCTCGGTTCGCGCCTCACAGGAAATTAATGTGCGAGTTGGCAACGCCGCCGGAGTCTCTTTCCTCTGGAACGGCAAGGAAATCGCCGCGGAGGGGGGCGAGGCCGAAGTCAAGAACTATATCTTCGACTCCACCGGAATGCGTGTTCCCGCCGCCAACTCCGCCGGACCTGGAGTTCCTTAACCTGGGTTCGGCTGCACCCTGATCCCTGATGTATACATACGCCCTGCCCAGAATTGTCCTTCCCGGCAAACCTGAGATGCCGTTTGTGAATCTCCCATTCACGGGGTAAATTCCGCTATTCAACTCACTGTCATCGACTTACGACCAAAATCGTTGCGTAGACGGAACTTACTCTGGTAGCCTTTTTACTGGACTTCCTTATCGCAGTTCGCCTCCGAGCGGCGGCGTGGGTTTTCGCGGGCTGTAGCCCGATTCAAAAGTCCCGGCCTCTGCAGGATCACGTGCATGACACATGTGGTCACGTGCACTATAAGGAGAAACACAACTTGCCATCCAAGACGCGTTACCTATTCACCTCAGAATCCGTAACGGAAGGCCATCCCGATAAGATCGCCGACCAGATATCCGACGCCATCCTCGATGCCTGCCTCACCGAAGACAGCACCAGTCGCGTGGCCTGCGAGACCCTCACCGCCACAGGCCTGGTAGTAATTGCCGGCGAAATCACCACAAAGGCCTACGTTGATTTTCAGCAGGTCGTCCGCGGCACCGTTCAGTCAATCGGGTACGACAACGCCCTCCACGGCTTCGATTGCAACACCTGCGCGGTCATTTCCAGTATCAACAAGCAATCCGGCGACATCGCCATGGGAGTAGATACGGGCGGCGCCGGCGACCAGGGAATGATGTTCGGGTATGCGGTTAATGAGAATTCGGATCTGATGCCCACTCCTATCTCGCTCGCGCACAAACTGACGCAGCGGCTTTCGCATGTGCGGAAGAATGGGACGCTTCCTTTCCTTCGCCCGGATGGGAAATCGCAGGTCACCGTGGAATACGACGGGAATGGCAAGGTGCTTCGCGTGGATGCGGTGGTGATCTCAACGCAACATGCGGAGACTGTGAGCAATGATGAGTTGCGCGCGGGGATTTTGAAGCAGGTGATTCAGGCGGTGATCCCGCCGCAACTGCTCGACGAGGACACGAAATATCACATCAATCCGACGGGGCGGTTTGTGATCGGCGGACCGATGGGAGACACCGGACTCACGGGCCGGAAAATTATTGTGGACACTTACGGCGGCATGGGACGTCATGGCGGCGGCGCGTTCAGTGGAAAGGATCCGACCAAAGTCGACCGCTCGGCGGCTTACATGGCGCGGCACATTGCGAAGAACATCGTGGCCGGCGGCCTCGCCGATCGTTGCGAAGTACAACTGGCTTACGCGATTGGGGTGGCTGATCCGGTCAGTGTGCTCGTGGAAACTTTCCGCACGGAAAAAGTTGATCCTACAATCATCCCCGATCTCGTACGTTCCCACTTCAAGCTGACGCCGCGCGGCATCATCGAATCGTTGAACCTGCGGCGTCCAATTTACCGGAAGACGGCGGCGTACGGCCACTTCGGACGCTCGGATCCCGACTTCACGTGGGAAGCGACTGATAAAGCTGCCAAATTGGCAAGCGATGCGGGATTGCGGGAACCCGCAACTGTGCGCAAGTAAGTATTCACCACAGGGTAGACGGAGGAAGACAGGGCAAGGCACCAGGATTTGTCCCTGGGATCCCCGGCGGCCTCTGTGGTGACTTTTTTTGGGGAACCAAAGGGCTACGCCGCCGTGTCCGAAGGACGCAGTCTGAAGCGGGAAATTGGGTATCCTGACTGGTTACCTAAACTCGTGTAATCTGAGAAAATGAGTGCGGAACTGCATGGTCCGTGCTGCATTTCGGCGGCGTTATCTGTTGCGAGCGCTGCTTGTTACTGTAATCAAACTTAAATCTTTGCGGCATACCGCGCGCCATTGAAGGGGAAAGCATGTCAACAGCAGCAGTGAATTGCGATATTAAGAACATCGAACTGGCCGATCTGGGAAAGAAACGCATCGAGTGGGCGAACCAGTCCATGAAGGTGCTGCAGATCATTCGCAAGGAATTTATCAAGAACCAGCCGCTGACCGGAATTCGCGTTTCGGCTTGCCTGCACGTCACCGCCGAGACCGCGAACCTCGCGATCTGCTTGCGTGATGGCGGGGCTGAGGTCGTGCTGTGCGCGTCGAATCCTCTGTCGACGCAGGATGACATTGCCGCCTCGCTGGTACGTGATCACAACATCCCCGTTTTCGCAATCAAAGGCGAAGACAACGACACCTACTACAACCACATTCTCGCTGCGATCGATCACAAGCCACACATCACCATGGATGACGGGGCCGACCTGGTCAGCATTCTGCACACGAAACGTACCGATGCGCTCGAGGGCGTGATCGGGGGCACCGAGGAGACCACCACAGGCGTAATCCGCCTGCGCGCGATGGCGAAGGAAGGCGTACTGAAGTTCCCCATTGTCGCCGTCAACGACGCTGATACCAAGCACTTGTTCGACAACCGCTACGGAACCGGGCAATCCACGATCGACGGGATTATCCGGGCAACGAACTTTCTGCTCGCCGGATCGAAGTTCGTAGTCGCTGGCTACGGATGGTGCGGCCGCGGCCTCGCCAGCCGGGCGCGCGGCAATGGCGCCGAAGTCATCATCACCGAGATCGATCCCACCAAGGCGCTCGAAGCCGTGATGGACGGTTTCCGCGTAATGTCTATGCCCGAAGCCGCCAAGATCGGTGACGTCTTCTGTACCGTCACCGGCAACAAGAGCGTGCTGACGAAGGAACATTTCGAATTGATGAAGAATGGAGCGATTATTTCGAACTCCGGTCACTTCAACGTCGAAATCGATATCCCCGCGTTGGAAGCGATGTCGTCATCCAAGCGCACCACGCGCAACTTTGTCGAAGAGTACTCGTTAAAAGATGGACGCAAGATCAACCTGCTGGGCGACGGCCGCCTGATCAATCTCGCGGCTGCCGAAGGACATCCGGCGAGCGTCATGGACATGAGTTTCGCTGACCAGGCGCTTTCCGTTGAATACATGGTAAGGAGCGCGAAGAAACTGGAGAAGACGGTGTACAAAGTTCCCGACGAACTCGATAAACGCGTTGCGAAGCTGAAGCTCGAGTCGATGGGAATCAAAATCGACCGGCTGACTCCGGAGCAGGAAGAGTACCTGGCCGGATGGAGCGAAGGAACATAGGAACTTCAGCTCTCATCTGTGCGCCATCAGCAAGAACCATGTAGGGACGAGCGCCACGCCCGTCCAGCGGCCCGGAAGTTCCGGGCCGCTTTGTTATTGGCACGCGAGGTGGACAATCACACAATTCCGAGAGTGGCCTCAAACAGGATGTAACGATATAACCAAACAATATGAAAGAAGGACCAGCCCATTACTGATGCGGTGAGCACACCGTACCACTTGCTGATGGCGTAACATCGCCTCAGCATAACGAAGAGATAAATTGCAAAGCAGATCTGGAGGAACGTGGAGACGATAGCGTCATTTGTCGCATACCACGTCGGGATGCTGAGTGCCTTGAAAAACCAAATGAGCGCATCCGTGGCAAGCGGGAGAATGATTCCCACCATCAGAAGAATGAAAGACCAGAAATGGGTTGCAATCACGAGATGCTCGACCAGGTACTTCCTTTTCGTGCAAAACAGCGCATTGAACAACAGTGCAAAAATTGGGATGAACAGGAAAATCAAGGTTTTTGAAAGAACACTGGTTTTCTTGTTGTATTTAATTTCCAGTGCCTCGTAGCCAATTTGGTCCTTTTGCAATTTCTTACTGACTCGCATACTCGCGTACTTGGGGTAGTAATTGTTCATCTGGAGCTGGGTGGCAAGCGGCGTAGTAAAAGTCGTGGCATAAAACAACGAGAGCGAAAAGTAATACGCCACGTTGAGAAACACGAATAGCTGCAGCGGTTTGATGTAGCGGATCCTGCGTCCGCGGAAGTACTCGTTGCTCAGATAGCCGGGCCTGCTCAGCACCAGCCATAGACTTCGACAAAGCTTTGACTCCAAGAAGGTCACCGCCGTGACGATTTCTTTGAGGTAGTGCCGCAGCGAATAATCCTGGTCAGTTACTTCTTTTTCTCCGCAATTTCCGCAAAAACAGCCGAACATTTCACTGCCGCACGATGGACAAGTAAAGCGCGATGCGATTCGATTAGCCTTGGGGATCAGGTTGATCGCTTCCGCTTTCCGTCCCTGTTGCGCCATGTTGTGATTTTCGAACGGGAGTTGCTGCGGATTCTATCACCAGTTCATGAGAATAGGCCGAGGTGGCTGGTGAGGTTATCTTTGCCCGGTTCCACATTCCCCCCTCTAAACATCACAAAAATAGCGACGTTTAGAATGGGGCACCCTCCTGATCTCTCCCCGCGTTTGCTCCATTCCCGTGTTAACGAGTGGCTTCATGCGCGGCTAGCATGGTCCACTGGGACGAGTGGGGGTGCCGGATTCCTGTGTCGGAAGGCTTTGCGTGGCTGGCACGATGAACGGTGTTGTTCCTGCCAGGTTGTTTGCGCATTGCTGGATGGCCGCCGCGTCGGCCTGCAGAGTAGATGGCAGACTTGGAATCGACTGATCAGGCTTTTTGAGATTGAACGCGTTCGTTAAGTCTCCGACAGTGGCGCGGCGCCAAGCACTCAAATTGGGTACTTCTGCGCCGAATCGAGTTTCCAGAAAGCGCAGAACCGAAGTGTGATCGAATATGTCCGATGACACAGATCCGCCGCGGCTGAAGGGCGAGATTATCAGCATGGGCACGCGAAAGCCCAAGCCAATCGGCCCGGTGATGGGCGGATTGCCGGCTACTGTCGGGTCCGGAACCGCAGGTACGGTCACATACTCGCCGGGCGTGCCGGGGGGCGCGGTGACGGGTGGAACATGATCAAAGAAGCCGCCATTCTCATCGTAGTTTACGAACAACACCGTCTTGGCCCACAGGGAGGGATTCGCGGTGAGAGCGCTGATGATGAGCGAAAGGATATTCTCCCCAAAGATCGAAGGCGAAGGAGGATGATCGGAGGTCACTACCGAGCCGATTAGCCACGATACTTGCGGCAAATTTCCAGAGGCCACATCAGAAAGGAAGTCGACGGGAAACTGTGGTCCAAATGCGTTTTTGTGTAGCGCCGATGCGGGGTCCTGGAAAGTTTTGAAATAGGAGAGCACGTTATCGGAGAGAAGCCCGCCAAGGATAGTCACGTCTGGGGATGAGTAGACTTTCCACGAAATTCCCCGTGCCTGTAGTTGCTCGGGCATGGTGGTGTAGGTCAGACGACCGTCGATTGCCGAGCGATTCGCAATGATCGTCTGCAAAATCGGTCCGCCATTTTTTCCATCGGGATCGAGCGAGCCCGCCATCGCATACAGGCGATTGGGATCGGTGGGGCCAATCACGGAGCAAAAATAATTGTCGCAGAGAGTGAATGCGTCAGCCAGAGCGTAGTAGTACGGGAGGTCCGCGCGCGTGTAATAGCCCATGCTGAGTACCGCGTCATTGGAATTAATAGGCAGACGGGAGTTCACGAATCCATCCATCTTTCCGTTATCCCAGCTCTGATGCTGCGGCACCCAATCATGGCTGATGTCATGGGTGCACGCCGCATTCACTTGCGTGGTGTCCAGATGAAACGGCAAGAGTTGGCCAACTGGAGAGTTCGTGGTATTTGCAGAATCGGGCTGCTGAAATGCTGGGCTTGGATCGGAAAAACCACGCACTCCGCGGTAGCTGCCGAAGTAATGATCGAATGACCGGTTTTCCTGTGTGAGGATGACGACGTGTTCGATATCGGTCAACTTGGCGCAACCGGTCGGAAGGGAGGGAATTATTTTGGAAACGCCGCACGCCTGCAAACCGAGCTCTGCCAGGGCCGCCGCGCTTCCCAGTTTAAGCAGCTCACGGCGAGTGAATTTCTGCATAGGTCGCAGGATTAGATGCGATCTCGCACGTAAAGGTGGGACTCTCTCACTTCAACGTGAGCTCTGGCCCACGTTCCAATCTCACTGCATTCTGAGTATGGCCTTCTCGGCTAGAGTTCTTTCCGCGGCTTCGGTTGGTGTTTGTGCCTCCTCACCGTTGGCCGCATCTGCGGGATCCTTGAAGATACTCACGGTCAGAATGCCGTGATCGGTCAACACATGGAGCACATGACGGGCAAAGTAAGCGTTTTTCCCCAACCCGGGCACCTGGCGGATCCGCCCGCGCTTGGGTTGCATCTTCTCGCCTTCGATCCGCTTGTCTTCTTTGTACCTGTCCCAGTTGAAATTGGGCGATTCTACGCGGATCGTCACGTTTTTTTTGCGGACATAGAATCGGGCGAGTCATAGCGACAGATCGTGCCGCCCGCCGTGGATGCTGGCCCTGAATCCGGGCCCTTGAGTTTCTCGCCCATAGCCGCTTCGGCTTCGGCCTTGGTGACCAGCCTGCAGGCGTCGATCTCACCGGTTCGCGATCGAACTGGTAGCCGTGCCGGGCAGGGAAGAACGTTCAGGAGTGCTTGCCATGGTGGAACTCGTGCCACTAGCGGGCATATTATTCTGGCTGCAACAGGTGAGGCTTAAAAAGCGAGTAGCGTAATCAGGCTGGAGACCAAACGAGAACAGCTCCTAAACATTGACATTCTGTTCCAGATTAAAGTGGAAGTTATTAGCACGCACACATTCCGGCGCCGGCGCCACTCGGTTCGGAGTTCACTCCTTCTGTGCCGTGTGAGAAGAAGCCGGCGTCAAGAAGTGCGCGGAACAGAAATGGCGACGGTTCGAATTTGGACTGATTATTCATCAGGGAGCTTATGACCGAAGATCTTTATGAACTGATCGGGGGACGGAAGACGATTGGTGCTGCCACCGAATTGTTCTACAAGAAAGTTTCGGAGGATGAGGAACTGCGCCATTTTTTTAAACGAGTGGACATGGCGCACCTGCGGTCGCGGCAGATCATGTTCGTTTCCATGATCCTGGGCGGGCGGGTGTATACGGGGAAAGATCTTCATGAAGTCCATGCCCGGTCCAGAGATCATGGTCTGAACGAAGCGCACTTTGAGCTGTTCCTGAAACATTTTCAGGCGTCCCTGGTAGAAGTCGGGGTGAAGTCCGAAAACGCCGACAAAGTCATAAAACTCCTGGAGAGAAAACGAGCGACGATCGTCCACCAGCAGGGCTGACGTATCTGTGCAGACGGCTTTCACCCGCAGCGTAGCGCTACCCCGGACGAGAGCGCCCGGCACTACACGTTTCGTGCCGCCTTCTATTCTCATTCCAAAAAGATAGTTCGCTACGGCGCGGGTTACTAAAGACCTGCTTGGCTGGAGCCCAGGGACAATCGCACCCAGTCCCAACAAGGCAGCTGAGGCACTCTGCAGAAACAGCAGCATACGCGCCTCTTCTTAGCTGTTTCTACTCTGGCCGAAATTTCAGCGAACAAATTTAATTGCGGTTGGGTGTGTGTCTTCGTGTCAGCTCGAAACGCAAAAACATAATCGAGCCAACAAAGCAGAGAGCTGAGGAGTCCCCCGCCCCAGTCGTCGAGGAGAAAATCATGCCAGAAAAGATGTTGAACCGTCTCTGCGTTGCAGCTCTGATGTTGATTGCCGTGATTTGCCTGTCGTCGTCGGCCCTTGCATACCCGAACGGGGTCTCCGGCGCGTCTGGTAAGAGCGGCTCCACTTGCACTATGTGCCACAGCTCCGGCACAAGCAAACCCACGGTAGTGATCAGCGGACCCACGACCGTCGCTTCCGGCGCGAGCGTCAGTTACACCCTGACCAACAACGGCACTCCCAACAGCGGATTAGATGTCGCGGCAAGTGCCGGCACTTTTACGGCGGGATCGAGCACACAAGTGATGAACGGCGATATTACCCAACTCGCCTCGCTCAGTTCGACGCCCCTGAGCTGGACATTCAACTGGAAAGCGCCGACGGTTACGACTTCCACGACGGTAACCATATACGGTGCGTCGATCTCCGCGGGATACGGAGGGTCAACCGGGACCGCGACCCTCACGGTCACTGTGAATCCAGCAGCCAGCGCGCCATCAATCACCTCCCAGCCTGCGAACAAGACTGTGACAGCGGGACAGACGGCCAGCTTCAGCGTAACCGCAACCGGCACGGCTCCGTTGAGTTATCAATGGAAGAAGAATGGCGCAAATATCACTGGGGCGATGTCGAGTTCCTATACGACTCCGGCCACCACTACCGCGGACAGCGGTTCCACCTTCTCAGTGGTAGTCACCAACTCTGCCGGCAGCGCGACCAGCAACAACGCTACTCTGACGGTGAATGCAGCCAGCGTTGCGCCTTCGATCACGTCGCAGCCTGCCAATCAGACTGTGACAACGGGACAGACGGCCAGCTTCAGCGTAACTGCGACCGGTACGGCTCCATTGAGTTATCAATGGAAGAAGAATGGCGCAAATATCAGTGGCGCGATGTCGAGTTCCTA
>Ga0068856_100000131_pt1 | contig 76393 bp, 37 predicted proteins | sample KBSCornC62_FD_66595 | JGI IMG/M metagenome (GOLD analysis project Ga0068856, IMG submission 66595) | Corn rhizosphere microbial communities from Kellogg Biological Station, Michigan, USA - KBS Corn C6-2 | ecosystem: Host-associated > Plants > Roots > Rhizosphere > Soil ...
ATGCGCGAAGCATATTCAACACCCAAAGAACGAACAATCTGAAATGGGGGCACCCTAAGCCTCCGCCGCACACTGCGCACCAGACGCCAGAAAAACGCCGCCGTGACGTGTTTCGTAACGTGCGTAAAAACGTGCGTAAAGGTGCTGGAAACCGCCTGAAAAAATAGTGACAGAGTGCGCTTGAGTAGCGCGGAAAACGCTGGCAAAATCTTATCAGTAATCACGGTTCTCAGGCCGATTCCGACCCTCGCCTCCAATCCTAACTGCTGAAGCAGCATGGACTTACGAAGCTGGGAAAGCCGATGGCTAACAGAATGGCTAACAACTCTGGCGCTGTTCCAGATTGTTTCCACCTTGTGACCACACTAGGCCACATTGGATTAACTGTGGAATCTTCCTTCAAGGTAGGCTCGAAAACTACGAGCCATGAAAAACCGTTACCGTCTGTTCCTCCGGCGCAAAAGCGTTTATTACGCCTTTGACGACACCACCAAAAAGTTCGAGAGCCTCAAGACCAAGGACCGGGAGCAAGCCGAACGCCTGCTGCTGGCGATGAATGAAGCGGGCAAACAGCCCGCCATGAACCTCGGCCTCGCCCGCGTTTATCTCAAGCACAGCGATCCGATGGTCAGCCAGCGCACCTGGCAGCACGTTATGGACGAGATCATCCAACTCAAAGAGGGACCGTCCCGCGACCGCTGGGTTTCCGCCGCCAAGGACAAGGCGTTTGATTCCCTCCGCCAGCGTGTGTTGATCGAGACGCAGGCCGAGCACCTGCTCGAAGCCATGAAGCGAGGCACCGTGTCCACCAACGTCTATTTGCGCCGGCTGCACAACTTCGCCGTGGACATGAACTGGCTGCCTGCCACCGTCATTCCCCGCCGCCAGTGGCCCGCCGTCAAATACAAGGAGAAGCGCGCCATCACGCTGGAAGAACATCAGCAGATCATCGCCGCCGAGAAGAACCCGGAACGCAAACATCTTTACCAACTGTGCTGGCATCTGGGCGGCAGTCAGGGCGACATCGCGTTGCTCAAAGGGGAAGACGTGGACTGGCAGAACAACACCGTCAGTTTTTTTCGCAAGAAAACCGGCGTGCCCGTGCTGGTGCATCTCGGCAAGGAAGCGTTGAACCTGCTGAAAGACCTGCCGGGCGAAGGCCCCTTGTTTCCGTATCTCGCCACGGTAAGGGCAGGGGACCGAGCCACGGAATTTCGTTCGCGCTGCCGTCAACTGGGGATCAAAGGCGCGACTTTGCACAGTTATCGGTATGCGTGGGCCGAACGCGCCAAAACAGTGGGCTTGCCGGAACGATTCACTCAGGAGGCATTAGGCCACAACAGTAAAGCTGTCCACCGCGCCTATGCGAAGCGTGCCTTAATGAAAATTCCCTCACTGGAAGATTACGAACAACAGGCGGCGGAGAAGGTTAAAGCTGCCCCGTGAGCACCGCTGGCATCAATGGGCAAGGGACGCTTCCAGTTCCTTGCCCTTTTGTTTGCGGTTCATTTCTTGAATCTGCTTTTCAATGATGCGAATGGCCTTATCCAGCCAGTCTATATCATAGCTCATCCGTTCGATTTCCACGGTGGCAAACCATTTACGGACGTTCTGAGCCGGTTTTCCAAGCGGCTTTAGATGCCCGGCCCGGATAAGGAAAGGAAGATTATAGGAAGGCCAGCCAAACATCGCCGCCGCCGTTTCCATGCTGACGCAAGCCGGCCGATAGCCATGAAGTAGTTTGTCAGTTGCGATTTTGTGTCCGCGTCAAAAAAGACTTTCATTTAAATTCTTTCCAGATTTGTTCACATACTGGGCGGGCGTAGTCTTAATTCTGGATGCCATGATATCCCCGCTATGGGGGAATTGCAGAGCGCAGTGCTAACGTTGACACTTGACTCTCCGATCCCGTTTTATGAAAAAACAACTTATTCGAACGCTCGTCGCCACGTTGACCCTGCTCCTCCTGACGGCGGTGCAGGGTGCGGAAACACTTTCGTCGCCTGCCGCCGTGTCGGATCGGGCTTCTGCCCGGCCTGAACTCACCATCTCCACAATCGGGTTCGGCTCATGCGAACATGAAGACCGGCCCATCCCGATCTGGGACACCATCAATGCCGCGCACTGCGATGCCTTTGTCCTCCTCGGCGACAACATCTACGCGGACACTTCTGATGCGGCCGTGTTCCGCAAGAAATACGCCTTGCTCGCTGCTCAGCCCGGCTTCGCCAAGTTCCGCCAGACTACTCCGCTGTTCGCCACTTGGGACGATCATGACTATGGCATCAATGATGGAGGCGCTGGTTTCCCCGGAGCGGCGGTATCGCAAAGAGAGTTCTGCGAATTTTTCCAAGTGCCAGCCGCCTCCCCTCGGCGGACCACACCCGGAGTTTACGATTGTGTGACGCTGGGGCCGGACGGCAAACGAATCCAACTCATTCTTCTGGATACCCGGGCCTTCCGCTCGCCGCTAAAAAAAGACCTGGCCTATCCCAAGGTCACCATTCCCAACACCGACCCCGACGCGACCATGCTCGGCGAAGAGCAGTGGGCCTGGTTCGAGCTCCGCCTGCGCGAGCCGGCGGAAATCCGCGTGGTGGTTTCCAGCATCCAACTCATCGCGAACGAACACGGCTCGGAGAAGTGGAATAATTTCCCCAAAGAACGCGCGCGCTTCCTTGAACTGCTTCGTCGCACGCAAGCCAAAGGGGTGGTGATCATCAGCGGCGACCGCCACATGGCCGAACTTTCCGAGTTGACCGCTGCCGACGGAGTTCTCTATCCGCTTTATGATCTGACCACGAGCGGGCTCAACTTGGAAATTCCTCCTAAGCCTGCTGCCAAGGAGGGCCAGTTGACCAAGTCCAAAGAGGCTGCTCCCAAGAGACCGCAGATCAATCGCTATCGGCTCCACGAGCATCCCTACACGGGCTCCAACTTTGGTCTTATCCGCATCCAATGGGACGGTCCCAATCCCTCCCTGCGTCTGGAAGTTTGCGGGTTGAAGGGCGAGGTTGTTATTTCCCGCGACATTCCCTTCTCAGAAATTCGATAACGCCGAAGCGACGCAACTTTGTCGAGCATGGTCTCCGTATTTTGTTCCGTCTGACCGTATCCCCGCTTAAGGGGAGTGGCGGACGGAATGGGAATTCATCATGATGGTCGCATAGCCAATCAATCCTATGACCCCAACTACGAAAGCGTTCCGCATTTTCTTTGTCGGTCTGCTCGCAGTGTTGTTTGAGTTGCCCGGGCTCGCCGCCGAGCCGCCGCCCAAACTCAACGTGTTGCTCATCATGGCCGATGATTTGCGTGATTTCGGCGGTGCCTTTTCGCGGGACGTGGTGAAGACGCCGAATCTGGATCGTCTGCGGGCGCGCGGCGTCACGTTCGAGCGCGCTTATGTGCAATACCCGGTCTGCAATCCCAGCCGCAGTTCGATGATGGCCGGGCTGCGGGCCGAGCAAACGGGCGTTGTCAACAACACCACGCGCCTGCGCCAGAAAATGCCCGACATCATCACGCTGCCACAGCTCTGCAAAGACGCCGGCTGGCAGTCCCATGCGTTCGGCAAGCTTTACCACTTGGGCGGCGGCAAGGATGCCGAGCAAAAGAAGTTGTGGGCGGACGTCGGCCATTCGTGGCATACCGCACAAGACTTTGTTGCAACCCCAGTCGGCCGCCGAATGATCGAGGGCCGCAATGTCACTGAAGGTGCGCTTAAATGGTGTTCTTGGGGCGCTGCGGATGGTAATGACGACGACCAGCCCGATGGGCAGATCGCCACCGCCACGGTGAAAATGATCGAGCAACTCGGCGACCAGCCGTGGTTCATCGGCTGCGGCTTCATGAAGCCGCATGACCCGTTCATCGCGCCGAAAAAGTATTTCGACCAGTATCCAGCGGAGTCGCTGAAAATCTGGCGCGATCCCAGGGACATCTCGCCGGCTCCTCCGCAGGCCGTCGGCTTTGGGGCGTATGGCGTGGCCTTCGGCAAGTTCACCAACCGGGAATGGCAGGAGTTGCTGCGCGCCTACTGCGCTGCCACCACCTTCATGGATGCGCAACTCGGACGGGTGCTTGACGAACTCGACAAAAACAAACTCTGGGACAAAACGCTTGTGATTTTCGTCGGTGACAATGGCTACCATACCGGCGAGCGGAACTGGTGGAACAAGGACACGCTTTTCGAGCGCTCCTGCCGTGTGCCGCTCGTCATCGCCGCTCCTGGATTAAAAGGCGGCCAGACGACCCGCTCGCTGGTTGAGTTTGTGGATCTCTATCCTACCGTCGCCGATTTCTGTGGGCTGACGATGCCGCATCAGGCCCCAGGGGCGAGCCTGAAACCGATTTTAGCCAATCCAGCCGCTAGCATCAAAGACGGCGCCTTCACCCTGGTGACTCACGGACCGAAAGTGCACGGCCAAAGCGTTCGCACCGCCCGCTGGCGTTTCACGCGTTGGAGTGATGGCCAGACCGAACTTTACGATCACGATGCTGACCCGGAGGAAAACCATAATGTTGCCTCGGCGAATCCCGCCGTCGTCGCGCAGCTTGAGGCCCGTTTGAAAACTTTACCTCCTTACAAACCCGCCCCATGAGTGGCAGATACTTTTTTAACTCACAAACCTACGGTGACGCGAACCACTACCGCGTCCGTGCTGCCCGGGAGCAGTCGGCCAAAATCATCAACCGCGTGCAACCGCCGGCCAGCTTCCTGAAGCAAATTCTCTCGCTTTGCTCACTGCTTGGCTTTCTTTGTAGCCAATCTACCTACGCCGAATCCCCCAAACCCAATATCCTCTTCATTTTTTCCGACGATCACGCGCAGCACGCCATCTCGGCGTATGGCTCGAAGGTGAACCAGACGCCGCATATTGACCGACTGGCCCGGGAAGGCGCCCGGTTCCAGAATTCGTTTGTCGCCAATTCCATCTGCACGCCCAGTCGCGCCACGCTGCTCACCGGGCAGTATTCGCACCTGAACGGAGTGCCGGTCTTTAACCAGTTTGACGGCGCGCGCGACAACGTGGCGAAACGCCTGCAGGCCGGCGGTTATTACACGGGCATCATCGGCAAGTGGCACCTCGGGTCCGACCCGACGGGCTTCGACCGTTGGATCGTGCTGCCCGGTCAGGGCGAATACTGGAACCCAACCTTCCTTGTTCCCGGCCACAAGCTCACCATCGCGGGCCACTGCACCGAAATCACCACCGAGCTTGGACTCGAGTTCCTTAAGACCCGCCCGCAGGACAAGCCGTTTTTCCTGATGCTGCACCAGAAAGCACCGCACCGCAGTTGGGAGCCGGACGAACGCAATAGAGCACTCTTCAAAGATAAAGTCATTCCCGAACCCGACACGCTCTGGGATGACTACGCCACGCGGCCCGCTGCGTTGCCGGCGAATGAGCAGACCGTTGCTAAAGACCTGACCCGCCGCGATCTCAAGCTCAATCCGCCCGCCGACCTCAAAGGCCCCGCGCTCAATCGTTGGCTCGCCGTCAAGCCGATGGAACTTACGGTGGACGGCAAGATCCTCACGGGCAAGGAACTCGTGAAGTGGAAATACCAGCGCTACATGCGCGACTACCTCGCCTGCGTGCAGGGCGTGGATGACAGCGTGGGCAAACTGCTTGATTACCTCGACCAGACCGGCCTGGCCACCAATACCATCGTCATCTACTCCGCCGACAACGGCTGGTATCTCGGCGACCTTGGCCTCTACGACAAACGGTTCATGTATGAGCCCGGCCTCAATGTCCCGCTCATCGCGCGCGGCCCGGGTATTAAGTCGGGTAGCGTGCCCGCGCAGTTCGTGGCGAACATTGACCTGGCGCCCACCTTCCTCGACCTCGCTGGCCTGCCCATCCCGGCTTCGATGCAGGGGCGTTCGCTCGTTCCGCTGCTGCACGGTGAGGCCCCCGCCGACTGGCGCACCAGCTTTTACTACCGCTACTATCACGACCCCGGCCATCACAACACCGCCGCCCACTACGGCGTCCGCACGGCCACGCACAAGCTCATTTTCTACTGGAAAAAGAATTCCTACGAATTATTCGACCTCACCAAGGATCCGACCGAGCAGCACAATCTGCTGTTCTCCGAATCCGAGGCCAAGCAGCCCGCCGTGGCCGCGAAGTTCGCCGAACTGAAAGCCGAAATCGCCCGGCTGCAAAAGGAATACCGGGACGATGGCCAATACGCCGACCCCGCCACTTGGCCCAAGACCAGCGCGGATGGGCCTTTCGATACCTACAAAACCGTCGGCACAAAGACCATCGCCGAAGCCATCACCGCCGCTACAGTCCGATGAAAAGCAATCAGGCCACTTGGATGGGAGCAGTGCTGAATTGTCGTCAGCTCTGCTGCTGTCTCTTCCTGTTCTGCCTTGCCCAACTCTCCTTCGGGGCGGAAAAGCCAAACATCGTGATCGTGCTCGTGGACGACATGGGCTATGGCGATCCGCATTGTTATAATCCGCAATCCAAGATCGCAACGCCGAATATTGACCGACTGGCGCGTGAAGGGATGCGGTTCACCGATGCCCATGCGCCGGGACCACTCTGTCATCCCTCGCGCTACGGCCTGATGACGGGACGGTATCCGTTCCGCACCGACGTTTCGCGATGGTCAAAGCAGCCACTCGTCGAAAAGGGGCAGGTGACGATTGCGTCGCTGCTGAAAACGGCGGGTTATCACACCGCGATGGTGGGCAAGTGGCATCTCGGTTTTCGCGAAGAAGGTTACGACCAGCCGTTGCGTGGCGGGCCAATGGATTGCGGGTTTGACAGTTTCTTTGGACTGCGTGCCTCCACGGATATCGCGCCTTACTTTTACATTCGCGGCGACCACGCAGTTGCGCCGCCTACCGGCAAGATTGCCACGCATCATTCGGAAGGCTGGACTCCAACTCAGGGTGAGTTTTGGCGCGAAGGCGGCATCGCTTCGGGCCTGGATCTGAAGGACGTGCTGCCCAGACTCACGGACGAGGTCTGCACGGTCATCAATGCGCAGGCCAAAAATGATTCAACCGCGCGCAAGCCACTGATGCTTTACCTCGCCTATACCGCGCCACACACGCCGTGGCTGCCGGCAAAAGAATTTGCCGGGAAAAGTGGTGCGGGAATGTATGGCGACTTCGTGATGATGGTGGATGCGCAAATCGGCCGCGTGTTGGCGACCTTGGAAAAGGCGGGCATGATGCAGGACACGCTGCTGATTTTCACTTCCGACAACGGCCCGGTTTGGTTGCCCGCCGATGTGACCCGGCTGGGGCACGATGCGGTCGGCGGATTGCGCGGCATGAAATCAGACGTGTGGGAAGGCGGACATCGGATGCCGTTCATTGTGCGCTGGCCAGGCAAGGTGAAAGCCGGGAGTGAAAGCAAACAAACCATCTGCTTCACTGACCTGCTCGCCACGTTCGCCGATGTGTGTGGCGCGAAACTTGATGCTGGGGCCGGGCCGGACAGTTTTAGTTTTCTGCCCGTGCTGCTTGGCCAGCAACCGGAAGACAAGCCCGTGCGTGGCCCGATTGTGATGCTGGCGGGTAGCACGGATGCCATGATGATCCGCTCCGGCGACTGGAAACTCATTAACCAGCTCGGATCGGGTGGTTTCACGAAGCCAAACAAGATCAAGCCTGAGCCGGAGGATCCTGCTGGCCAGCTTTACAATCTACGCGACGACTTGGCCGAGACGAATAATCTCTATTTGAAACATCCCGAAATTGTCGCCCGGCTGCAGGCTGAAATGAAACGCATTGTAGAGTCACCTGTTACTCGCGAAGAAAAATCTAAATGAAACCACTCATCTCATCATACACGGCCATTTCACTCGGGATAATTCTGCTATCCAACCACTGTCTCTGGGCGGGCAAAATAATCAACCCTTGGAGAACGACAACGGCCATAGTCAAAAACGGAGAAAGTTTTGAGGTCTGGTTTGATGCGGATCGCGGACAGACTATCAATGCTGTCACCTTGCAGGGTCCCTATAACACCGTGACCGCCACCCAGAAAGTTGCCACCGGCAGTTGGGTGTATGACCAAACCTCCTCAAATACCTATAACACAAGAGTCACCATCGCGGTTCCCGCCGGAGTTCCGGCAGACCGCTATGACCTGATACTGCATACCTCCAGCGGGGAGGTTAGTTCGCCGAGGTCGGTGAAGGTGGTTAAAGATTTCAAGTCAGATTATTACATTTTGCATCTCTCAGATACACATGCGTTCCAGCATGGTTATGAAGGAACCCTGGAAAAAATTTCAACCCTCGTGGGCATTGCCAATATCATTGGCCCGGAAATGGTTTTTGAAACCGGCGACAATCTTTATCGCCCATCAGACGACAGAATGAACCAGTATTTTCAAGGAGACCGCCTGCGAGACACGAAGGGGTTTAATGATTTCAATGCTCCGGTTTTTATCGCGGCTGGCAACCATGATTATGACACGGACAAGGACGCTGCGAGCGGCAATTACCAGGCAAAAGCGATCTGGTATAACCATTGGTGGGGTCTGCAGGCTTTTCATTTCGCCTACGGAGACGGAAGGTTCATGGTCATCAACGACGCCTGGGTCGGCTATGATCCGTCCTGGCAAATCGCGGAGGCGGTGTCCTGGTTGAATTCCGTCGGCCGGGGCAATTTCAGACTTGGCGCCGCCCACATCAAAAATCAGGAAATGGAGACATTTTATAACCGCGCTGGCTTCAATCTGGTTCTGGTCGGACACAACCATCACATCGCTTCGCAAAATCCGGCGGTGTTGGGCAAAGACCCCATCCAATACGTGGCGAATTCCGTCCGGGATCATTTTGAATTTAATTTGTTCCGGGTCAATGGCGCCACGGGACGCTGCGTTCCGGTAAGCGGCCCCACCGCCCAGGTTCAGGTCTTGCGGAATCCTGACGACATAAAGACGCCGGCTCTGTATAAACCGAACCTGACTCTGGAATACTTGCGCCCCAACGATGGGAGTTGTGCCACCAATACGGCGACCATTGAGAATCATTACGACTTTGAGATTTCCCCGGCGAGAATTCGTTTTGTCCTGCCCAAGGGCGCAGAGTATGCAGTTTCCGCCGGAACGATCGAGCAGGCCTTTGATGGGACTTCATTCCATATTGTTGATGTCAGCGTCCCGGTCCAACCTCACAACAAAGCCGTGGTGTCCGTGTCCGCGAAGCCATCGAGGTAACCCCGTTGCCATTTTTTTTGATTCATGATGACGCAACTGCCAGGAAGACTACGAGCGAATGGATTAACAGCCATCGTGGTATTCTCGCTTTGCTTGACAACTCGTTGCCTGTCGGGTGCCCCCATCGCCGATCCGCTTCAGCCCTATGCCGGACCGAGCGTTCGCGGCGTGGATACCAGCACACTCACTGGCAAGGTGATGACGGGCTATCAGGGGTGGTTCAACTGCGAGGGTGATGGAGCAGGCTTGGGTTGGACGCACTGGGCTCGCAACTCGTCTAGATCATTTGCTCCCGGCAATGTCACGGTGGACCTGTGGCCGGACGTCTCCGAGTTGACTGCTGGCGAGCGCTTCACCACCAGTTTTCAGTCCGTCGATGGTCGTCTGGCGGAAGTGTTCAGTTCATTCAACCGGGAAACCGTGCTGCGACATTTCCGCTGGATGCGCGAATACGGTATTGATGGCGCGTTCGTGCAGCGGTTCGCCAATGGGGTGAACGACGACGCTAAGCGGTATCACAAGGATGTCGTGCTCGCCCATTGCCGCGAGGGTGCCAACCGCGAGGGACGGGCGTATGCCGTGATGTATGATTTGAGCGGGCTGCCCGCCGGCGGGGTGGCGCGGGTCAAGGCCGATTGGAAAATGCTGCGCAAACAAATGCACATCGGCGAGGATCCCGCCTATCTGCACCATCGGGGCAAGCCACTGGTCGCGGTCTGGGGCGTGGGGTTTGCAAACGAAGAAAAACCATACACCCTCGCCGAGTGCCGGGCGCTGATCGAGTTTCTAAAAGCTGACGGCTGCTCTGTGATGCTCGGCGTGCCGACGGGTTGGCGCGAGCAGAAACGGGACGCGGTAAGGGATCCGGCACTCCATGAGGTGTTGAAACTCGCGGATGTGATCAGTCCGTGGACACCCGGCCGTTACCAAAATCCCAAGGGAGTCGCGCTCCACGGCGAGACTTATTGGCAGCCTGACGAGGTCTGGTGTCGGGAACAATCCCTGGATTATCTGCCGGTCGTTTTCCCGGGATTCAGTTGGCATAATCTGAAACCCGCATCGCCGCTGAATTATATCCCGCGGATGCAGGGCGGATTTCTCTGGTCGCAATTTGTCGCCGCCAAACGCGCGGGAGCCGGGATGATCTATGTGGCGATGTTCGATGAAGTGGACGAAGGCACGGCCATATTCAAATGCACCAACCAACCGCCGGTCGGTGCTAGTCCATTCGTGACGTATGAGGGATTGCCAAGCGACTATTACCTCTGGCTCACCGGCGAAGGGGCGCGCCTGTTGCGCGATGAACGCCCCCTTACCGCGGATGTTCCCGTCAGAACCAACCGATCATTATGAACCGCCGACAATTTCTCAAAAACACGGCTCTCGTCTCAGCTTCGGCGGCGCTCTTGCCTCGGATTTCTTGGGCTGAAAATCTTACCGGCGCGGCTCCGTATCAGCAGTTGGATCAACTTTACCTTTCCGACTTTGATGCGGAGCAGGACGAAACGCCCATTTTGTTTGGCAATGGTCGGCAGACTTGGCTGACCACCCTGCGCCGAAAAGATTTTCCCAACTGTCAGGAAACCATCGCGTGTTTCTCGCTCAACGGAGGAAGCTGGCAGGAAACGAACCCGGTGATCACCGACGGCGAATATGAAGCGGTTACCGCTGCGTGTGCGGACAAAGGTGAACCGATTGTTGCTTGGGCGGCAATCGAGAATGGCCGCTGGCTCATCAAAGCCGCGATTGCCGGCAAACAAAAATTCCAGCCGCCAGTCGCCATCAGTGATCCGGGGCAACGCAGCATCAACCCAATCGTCAAAGCGGTTAGACCCCACAGTTATCTGGTGGCTTGGGAGGTTTTTACCAAAGGACAGTTCAGTATTTATCTGGCGCGCTTCGCGAACGGTCGTTGGAGCAAACCCGTGCGCGTTGCCGGCGATAGGGCAAGCTGTTTCGAGCCAGCCATTGAAGTTGCTTCGTCCGGCGAAATCTATTTGGCCTACAGTTGCACCGACGGGGTGCATCGTAATATCCAGTTGGCGATCCTCGATCCGCATACTTTGCAGACGACCAAGACCGTGCCAGTCGCTGTGGGCGGAGGGCTTAAGGAGCGCGTGAATATCAACGCACGACCTGCACTGGCTCTTGATCGGGAACAACGCCTGTGGATCAGTTGGGAAAATAATCGGTTCACCAGCCGCCTCGAAGACAGCGACAACTACACCGGCGACCGTTGCTGCGCGATGATCTGCTACGTCAACGGCCAACTCCACGAGCAGAAGGAAATTGGGCGTTGGTTGTTTCAGGGTAAGAACGACCATCTACCAACCTTCTTCAAAGATCCCGCCGGAAATGTTTTTGTCATGACCCATTGCGGCGGTGGCGACAAGACGACGCCATTTTGGTCTTTTCGCATTTCACATCTCGATCCCGCAACCGGTTGGGCGTCGCCGACCACGCTGGTTCAAACTAAACAAAAGGGCGAATCGCAGCGCCCCTCAATGGTCTTTGCTGACGACGCCAAATCTTTTTGGATGGTGTGGAAAAGCGATGTGACGAAGAACCATTGCAGCTGCTGCTCCGGGCCGCACGTGATTCCGTCGCCGCCGGATATGATTCACTCGCGCCGTGGCCGACTTGAACTAGAACGATTCTCCGCCCCAAATCTGACAGCCGCATCGCAGCCGCTGAATTTGGTGCAGACGATGGTTGCTGAGCATCACCCGCTAGAAAACTTTCGGCCAACAATCAGTGGTCGGCAGCGACAATTGCGCCCGACTTTGAACTATCGCGGCGAGACCTACACCTTGCTACGTGGCAATTTGCATGAGCACTCGGAAAATTCCAACTGCTGGCCGGCGGGAACCGATGGCACATTGCACGACGATTTTCGCTACGGCCTTTACTCCGAGGGCTATGACTTTGCCGGCATTACCGACCATGGCTACTCATTGACGGAAATTTATTTTCGGAAATCTCTGCGACTGGCGGAATTCTACAACGACCCGACATGTTTCGTAGCACTGCCATCGGTCGAATGGACGCTGTCGAATAACGGAAAGCCGGAAATTGGTCGCGGCGTCGGCCATCGCAACCTCTTCTTTGCCGACGTCAACGAGGCTAAGAAATTTGTGCGGAACAAGGACGAGGTTTATTCTGAGACCAATCCTGAAGCTCACGATGCGGAAAAACTCTGGGCGCTCATCCGCAAAAACAAAATTGACTGTGTTTCCATCCCGCACCATCCGGCGGACGAGACCCACCCGTGCTGCTGGGACACCCGGGATGAGGAGATTGAACCGGTGGTGGAAATTTTCCAATGCCGGGGCAACGCCGAATATCGTGGAGCGCCGCGAATGATTAATGTTTCCCGCCATAAGCCGCTGGCCACTTCCGACAAGGGCTTCATTGACTATGCCCTGCGCGATAAGAAATACCGGCTTGGTTTTGTGGCCAGCGGAGATCACAACAGCATGGGCGTCGGCCTGGCTTGCGTCTGGGTCAAGGAAGTCAGCCGTCGCGGCATTCTGGAAGCGTTGCGGGCTCGCCGCTGCTTCGCGACGACCGGCGACCAGATCGTGGTGGACTTCCGAGTTAACGGCGTCTGGGGTGGTGAGACCGTGGTGGATGTCTCCAAGGTTGAAATGACATTCAACATTGACGCCATGGACGACATCACCCGGGTCGAAATTTTGCGCAACAGTCGCGTGGTTTATGTCCATGAGCCCGGCGCAACAACCAGTCAGATCAAAGGCGCATGGACCGACGCCACTCCGGTTCATGAAGATGGAGTGCTGTATTACTATGCCCGCGTGACCCAGAAGAACAGCCACCTCGCTTGGTCCAGTCCGGTGTGGGTTCAGGCTTAAAATAGAAACTTTGATGCGAGCCATTATCCCCGCTTTAGGGGGATGGTCATCAATCGGTATTTGTTAGACCATTGAAGCTAAATACTCATGAAAGTTGCGAGCATACTTTTTAATGTCACGATGTTCAGTTGGCTGGTTGGATCGCAATGGTTGGCTGAAACGATGGAATCTGACATTTGCATTTATGGCGGAACTTCCGATGGAGTGATTGTCGCTGTGCAAGCGGCCAAGATTCACAAACGGTTCGGGCTGGCTCGCGTGAAGTCGCCGCATTTAGAAGCTTTCAAAGCTCGTCCGCTATTCAATCAAATCTCTGTCAATACTCCGCGCCTATGAAATTAATTAAAGCCCTACTATGTGTTGGCGCTGTTCTTATTGGTTCGGTCTATTCAGCGGAAGCGCGCGACTTCCGATATGATTGGCCGCTGTTTATTTACAACATGGGCGGGTTGGATAAATTCCCGGTTGAAGAGCAGGTCAAAATGTTGCACGACGATGGCTATGCCGGTCTGGCGGTGGACATCGGGAGTTTGACCAAGCTGGAAGAGTTTGACCGCTACCGGGCCGCCGCCGGAAAGGTTGATGGCTTCAAGATTTATGCCGCGTTCTACCGCTTCAACTACGATGAAACGAATGGGTTCAGACGCGACTGGGTTGGGGTGGTTAACCGGCTCGCGGGAACGGGCACTGACCTGTGGCTGATTTCAGGGCAAAAGCAGAATGGGCTTACGCCGGAGCTTTTAGAAAAGGAAATTCGCGACGTCGTTGATTACGCCGCTACCAAATCTTTGAAGGTCACCCTCTATCCGCACAGCAAGAATATGATCGCCACGGCGGAGGAGGCGCTGGTTTATGTGGAAAGGATAAATCGGACGAACCTAGACCTAGCCGTGCATACCTGCCATGAGATTCGCGCCGGCAACGCGGACCGCATCGAGGAAGTGCTGGAGAAGGTGAAAAGTCATCTAGGCTATGTCACAATTGCCGGGAGCGACAACATTCCTAACCAGCTCAATGGCAGCGAGTGGGAATACTCCACGCTCAAGCCGCTGTATCGTGGAAACTTCGACCTGACCCGCGTTTTGAAAAAGCTGCGAAGCCTGGACTACCACGGTGCCATTGGCTTCATCAATCACCGCATCACGGAAGCACCAGACATATATCTTCCGCTGTCAAAATCAACCTACGACAAGTGGGTTCAGGACTTGAACGCGTTGCCGTCCCGACCGTTTGACGCGCCGGATCAATGCGTTTGGCACGCTCCGAGCCACACTTGGTTCGTCTCGAATCTCGGTGGCGGCATCTCGCTGGCGAAGGATGGCTATGGCTGGATCACCCGACTCGACGAAAAAGGCAAGATCATTGATCCCTTTTGGATTGGCCTCGCCGAGCGCATGCACGCGCCATCCGGCATGGTGGCAACTGACCGTTACCTTTATGTCTGCGACCGGGAAGGTGTGTATCAGATTGAGATTGCCGAGCGAAAGATCACGAATTTCTATCCGATCCCGCAGGGCAAATTCATTAACGACATCGCCATTGCCGACAACGGTGATCTCTACGTCTCGGACTTTTTTGCCAATCGCATCTACCGCCTGCCGCGAGATTCGCGCATGGTCGAGACGTGGCTGGAAACGGATCGTTTGGAAGCGCCCGATGGACTTTACATTGATGCGGGCAAACTCATCGTTGGATCGTGGGGCGTGTTGAGTGAGCCGGGAACTTTCAACACATCCAAGAAGGGCGATCTGCTCAAGATTGACCTGAAGACCAAGCAGATCGAGGTGTTGTCCAAGGAAGCGGGCAATTTGGAGGGGATCACCAAGGCGGGAAATTTTTTCTACGTCACTGATTGGACCGCCGGCAAGCTGCTGAAGATTCACGCTGAAACCGGCAAGGTCAGCGTCTTGCTGACCGGACTGCGAAATCCGACTGACCCCGGTTATGCGCCAGAGTTAGGGGTGGTGGCGTTTCCGCAGCACACCGGCGATCAGGTGTTGTTAATACAGGTGGAAGCGGTCGCCAATAACGGCCTCCTCAAAAATCCAAATCCCAAACTCACTCCCATCACTAAACCATGAAACCAATCTTCCGGTCGGTGGTTGCCTTGACGCTGGCCACGAGTGCTTTTCAAAGCCGGTCCCACGTCGAATATGTTGTTCCGACCATCGGCAAGTGAACGTATTTCTTGTTTCCGCTCGGCTAACCGTGTATCTGCCCAACAGCATGGTGCGGGTTTATGCCTCTGCGCCAGGATCAGCTTGATGATCAGATTAAGTCGTTCCCGCCTACGATTATTTTCCACCGGCTCGAGAGAATTGTTTTCCATCATGCCCGGCCGAATTGAACCACGCTTGTATTTTTTTGCAAGGCCAGCACGTCACGTTCTGGTTGAATGGGGTGAAAACGGTGGAGTTCGACCGTGGCTCGGCCGACTTCCGGGAACGCGCGGCCGCCAGCAAATTGCCAATTCCGTCGCCATTTCCTAAATCTCGCTGTCCCGGTGACTTGTGCCTCGCCCGGTTTCCCCAGCCTCATCCCCACGCCGCGGTTGGGAGGCGGATGAGACGAGCAAATTTAGGCATCCCCGTATTAGGGGAGTAGTTAAGTTCGGTAATTCCGGCTTAAATCACAGTAGTTCCAGATAAATGGCGCACGTTGGAAATTTATTTTATGGCATCCATACCATCGGCTTCGGCCTCAGTAACGTCTTCGACCCCGGGTCACGGCGCGAACTATCGCGGCTCGTTCACCATCATGACCTCGCTTTTTTTCCTGTGGGGCTTCATGACGGTGTTCAATGACATTTTGATTCCGCGTTTTAAGGAAGCATTCACGTTGACCTACTTTCAGGCGATGCTCGTGCAGTTCGCATTCTTTGGCGCTTACTTCGTCGGCTCGCTGATTTATTTCATCATCTCCATCACGACGGGCGATCCCATCGCCAAGCTTGGCTACAAGAACGGCGTGGTGATAGGTCTGCTGATTTCGGCCACGGGCGCGGGACTGTTCTGGCCGGCGGCCACCGCCGCCTCGTATCCGATGTTCCTGGCTGGGTTGTTCGTCGTCGGCCTCGGCTTTGCCATGCTCCAGATTGCGGCTAATCCCTACGTCACCATTCTCGGTCCAGAGAAGACCGCCTCCTCACGCTTGAATCTGGCGCAGGGGTTTAATTCCATCGGCACGACCATCGGGCCGATCATCGGCGGCTTTCTCATCTATCAGTTGTTTGCCAAGAGCGGCGCGCATGGCGCGGATTCGGTCAAGCTGCCTTACCTGATGTTCAGCATCGTGTTTGTTATGCTGGCGGTGATTTTCTTCTTCATCCGCCTGCCGCATGTCGGCGAGGGCCAGATTGAGCGCGGCGCGGGCGCTTTGAAATATCCGCATGTCGTGCTCGGCGTGATTGGCATCTTCATGTATGTGGGCGGTGAAGTCTCAGTGGGCAGCGCCATCATCAATTTTCTCGGCCAGCCTGGCGTGGCGGGCCTCGACGCGGTGGAAGCGAGCAAATACGTCGCGCTCTACTGGGGCGGGCTGATGATCGGGCGTTTCATGGGCGCGGTGGAGCTGAGCGAGATGAGGAGAGCGAACAAGCAAATTTTGCTCATTGCAATTCCGCTGCTGGCGTATCTGCTGCTCTGGGCGGCCAAAAGCTGCCCGATGGAGGCGCTGCAAACCAAATCGGTGGGCGACATCTTCGCGCTGTGGAGCGAATCGTTCCGCGCGAACTGGGCGGTGTTCAAACTTTATCTGCCCTTTATTGGGTTATGCTGGGCGCTGTTCCAGTTCGGTAAAGGTCTGGCGGGGCGCACGCTGACAATCTTCTCGCTCACCGTCGTGGCCTTGTTGCTCACGGCAATTCTACTTGGCGGCAAAATGGCAATGTGGTGCGTGGTGGCGGTGGGCTTGTTCACGTCCATTGGCTGGTCGAACACCTTCTCGTTGGCGTTGGAAGGCACGGGGATTTACAAAAGCCAAGTGTCGTCGCTGTTGGTCATGGCGATTCTTGGCGGGGCGATTCTGCCGCCGGTGCAAGGCTGGATCGCCGATCACAGCAACATCCAACTCTCCTTCATCGTGCCGCTGATCGCCTATGCCTACGTCGCGTTTTACGGTGCAGTGGGACATCGCATCGGCCGGAAAAATCTAGCAAGCGAGGCAGCTGCTTAATAGGCCGAATCCTGTTTATGAATATTAAAATAATAAATTGTTTGGTGGCGCTGACGGTGTTGGTCGGGAATTTGGCCTTTGCTGGCACGAAACATTCACCCTCCTCGCGCTTTCCTTCATACGAAGGCCGCATCATGTGCGGTTACCAAGGCTGGTTTCGCGCCGAGGGGGACGGCTCGGGTCACGGTTGGGTGCATTACGGAAGAGGAGATTGCGGCCCGGACCATTGCACGGTTGATCTGTGGCCGGATGTGTCGGAATACAAAATAACTTATCCCACCGGGTTCAAGTCGGCTGACGGGTCGCCGGCCCGGGTGTTCAGCTCCTGGGATGAGAGCACGGTGGATTTGCATTTTCTGTGGATGCAGCAATACGGCATTGACGGCGTGTTCATGCAGCGGTTCTTCGATGTGACGCGGACGGAAAAAAGTCGCGCCGCCGGCCGGGTCATTCTTGGCCATGCGCTGAAGGCGGCGCAAAAGCACGAACGGGCCATCGCCGTGATGTATGACCTCTCCGGACTTAAGCCCGGCGAAGATTGCTCGTCGTTGATCCAAGATTGGAAGGAACTGGTGGATGAACTCAAGCTCACGTCGCAGGGCACGAACCAGTCCTACCTTTATCATCACGGCAAACCGCTCGTCGCGATCTGGGGCATCGGCTTTCCGGACCGGCCTTACAATATCCGCGACGTTGGCCTTGAACGGCTCTTGGATTTCCTCAAACACGATCCGCAATACGGCGGCTGCAGTGTAATGCTGGGTGTGCCCAACTACTTTCGCGATTTGCGAGCGGATACCGTTCCCGACCCTTACTTGCACGAGCTGATGGCCAAGGCCGATATCATCATGCCGTGGATGGTCGGACGTTTCTCCGCAAACCTATATGGCGAAATGAATCGTTATGAGGCGCACGTCGCTGCGGATCAGGCGTGGTGCGCGGCCCGCAAACTCGATTACGCGCCATGCGTTTATCCCGGATTCAGTTGGTATAATTTGACCGACGGACGCGATCCGCATAACGCCATCCCCCGCTTGAAGGGGCGTTTCTACTGGGGTTTGATGACGACGGCCATGCAATCAGGAGCGAAGATGCTCTATGTAGCCATGTTCGATGAAATTGACGAAGCCACCGCCATCTTCAAATGCTCGAACAATCCGCCAACTAACCAGCCGCCGGCGAAATTCGTGACCTACGAAGATTTGCCGAGCGATCATTACCTGTGGCTTACGGGGCAGGCCGGCAGAATCCTCCGGCGCGAAGTGTCCGCAGACAAGGAGCTTTACCGGAACACCAGCCACGAACTCAACAAAACTGCAAAACGATGAAACAATTTATCCTTCCTCTGATGGCATTGGCGCTGGCTAGTGTGGTTTCGCCAACGCGTGCCCAGGTCGAATATGTTGACCCTACCATCGGTGGTGTGGGACTTCTGCTAGAACCGACGCGCCCGACCGTGCATCTGCCCAACAGCATGGTGCGCGTTTATCCCGTGCGGAAAGATCAGTTGGACGACCAGATCAAATCGTTCCCGCTCACTATCATCTCGCATCGGCTGGGAGAATTATTCGCCATCATGCCCGGCGCGAGCGCCGCGCCCGCCGCATGGGATCAGGAAGTCACCACGCCTTACTACTACTCGACGCGCTTTGATGATTCGTTGATTCGCACGGAGTTCACGCCTGCCGAGCGGTGCGGCTATTTCCGGTTCACTTTCCCCGATGGCAAGTCGTTCGTGCATCTGGCCAACGTGAATCCTGGCGAACTAATCGTTCAAGGCGACCGGGCCGTGGGCGGCGAGGAACGCTTCAAGGACATGAAAGCGTATTTTTACGGCGAGTTCAGCGCGCCGGTGAAATTTACCGCGAGTGGCGGCGAGAAGAAGCGCCTTGTGGTGCAAGCCGACGCGGGCACGCTGGAATTTCGCTACGGCATCTCCTTCATCAGCGTCGCGCAGGCGAAGGCGAATCTTCAAAAGGAAATTCCCGCGTGGGGCTTTGATAAGATCAAGAGTGCCGCGAAGGTTCGTTGGAACAAAACTCTCGGTCAGGTGAAAGTTGAAGGTGGCACGGACGCGCAACGCCGCGTGTTCTACACCTCGCTCTATCGGACTTACGAGCGCATGATCAACATAACAGAGGACGGCCGGTATTACAGCGCGTTCGATCACAAGGTTCACGAAGATGCGCGCCCGTTCTATGTGGACAACTGGATCTGGGACACGTTCCGCGCGCTTGAGCCGCTGCATCTCTTGCTCAATCCCACGATGGAAGCCGACCAGCTTCAATCCTACGTTCGCATGTATGAGCAGTCGGGTTGGATGCCCTCCTTCGCCGTTTTATGGGGCGATTACGCCTGCATGAACGGCAATCACGCGGCAGGCTGGTTTGCCGATGCGTGGTTCAAGGGCGTGCGGAATTTTGATGTGGAGAAAGCCTACGCTGGGCTGCGCAAAAATTCCCTCGAAGCCACGCTGCTTCCTTGGCGCAATGGCCCGAAATGTGCGCTCGATGATTTCTACGCCGAGCACGGCTACTTCCCGTCGCTCGGGCCCGACGCAAAAGAGACCGAGCCAATGGTTCATCATTTCGAGAATCGCCAGTCGGTCGCCGTCACGCTCGGAGCGAGTTATGATGACTGGTGCATCGCACAACTCGCGAAGGCCACAAAAAAAGATTCGGACCACGACTTGTTCATGAAGCGCGCCGGCTTCTACAAGAATGTGTGGAACGCGAAGGAAGGTTTCATGTGGCCGAAGGACGCCGAGGGAAAATGGATTGAGCCGTTTGATCCAAGGTTCGGCGGCGGCCAGGGCGGTCGCGCCTACTACGACGAGAACAACGCCTACACTTACAACTGGGATGTGCTGCACGACTTCGGCGGTTTGTTTGAGTTGATGGGCGGACGCAAGGCGGCGGAAGGACGACTGGATGAGTTGTTCCGCACCGGACTGGATCGCAGCAAGTATGAATACTGGGCGAAGTTCCCGGACTCGACGGGGCTGGTCGGCCAGTTCGTGATGGCCAATGAACCGAGCTTTAGCACGCCTTATCTTTACAACCGCGTCGGCGTGCCGTGGAAAACGCAGAAGCAGATTCGCAACTTGCTGGCCGCTTTTTATACCGACGATCTCCACGGCATCCCCGGCGACGAAGACGGCGGTGGCATGACGGCGTGGGTGGTGTTTTCAATGATGGGATTCTATCCCGTCACGCCCGGCGTGCCAACGTATGACCTCGGTAGCCCGGTGTTCAAGCACGTGACCATCCGGTTGCAGAACGGTAAGATCTTTACCCTGATTGCGAAGGACAGTTCGCCGGACAACAAATATATCCAAAGTGTGAAGCTCAACGGCAAGGCGCTGGATCAAATCTGGTTTCGCCACGCGGACATCGCGAACGGAGGCACGCTGGAATTGCAGATGGGCAACACGCCAAACCGCTCGCTGGGCACAGCCCTGGAATCGTTGCCGCCCAGTTCGGCTTCAGTTTGCCCGGAAACGCTGACTGCGAAATAACGCGCTCTTCCATTTGATGAAATTGGCTCTATCACTCGTGGCTTTGTTGTTGGCGTTCTGCGCTAAAGTCATGGGTGATTCTGTCGATTTGACCCCATCTGCTTCTGCCGAGGGGGCATACTCCACGGAAGTGGTGCAGGGGCGGACGGTATGGGCGGCGACGAACTTGCTCTACTTCAATGCGCCGGCCCTGACTTGGACCACCTCCGGCGTGCCGGTTTATGTGCGGATTGAATATCTGGACAGCGGATCGGGAATGATTTCGCCGCAATATGACTCCGCCTACGGTGACACCACGGCGGATAAGTTCAGGGCGGCTGAAATCCACACGCGCTCCAGCCGCGTGAACGGCGGGGCGTTTGTCTATTCCTACCAGATGTTCGAAAACCCGAAGTTTGCCAATCGGCAAAATGGCGGAAACGATTTTCGCATCCGGTTCTTGAACATTGCGGGAGTGCCGTTCCGCGTGGCGGGAGTGACGCTTAGTTCCACTCCATTTCCAGACGAGCGATTTCAGTATTCCCTCTCGCGCCCTTGGCTTTCTCCCTACTCCGGCAGCAGCAAAGATTTCGTGAACAACCAGACACTCGTGGGGAAGGTTCTGGCGGGTTATCAAGGCTGGTTTGCCACGCCCAATGATATGGATGACTTGGGCTGGCGTCATTGGGGGCGATCCTCAAGTGTTGATCCTTCTCCGTCCCAAATTACCGTGGATATGTGGCCCTGGCTGGAGGAATACGAATCCGACCGGGTTTACCCCGCCGGGGCAATGGTGCATCAGGACGGCCGGCCGGCGTATGTGTTTTCCTCGCGCGATCCCGAGACCGTTCAGCGTCACTTCCATTGGATGCGCAAGCACAACATTGATGGCGCATATTTGCAGCGCTTTGTCTCACGCAGCAGCAGCGGCCATTACGGCGCGCCGGAATTTGTGTTGAGCAACGTGCGCGCCGTCGCCAACCTTGAGGGCCGCGTCTGGGCCATCGAATACGACGTCAGCTCGCTGGACACTGATCCCAATCCGTTGGAGGTCATGACCAACGACTGGCAATTTCTCGTCAATCAATGCCACATTCTGGAGGATCCCCGTTACCTGCGCGAGAATGGAAAACCCGTTTTGTTCATCTGGGGTTTTTCAGTGAGCGGTCGTGGTTTCACCGTAGCCCAAGCCGATGAGATCGTCAGTTGGTTCACCAATCAGAACCTGCACCTCATCGGCGGAGTCAACTCCTCCTGGGAAAGCAACACCACCTGGACGAATCACTATACAAAATACAACGCCCTGCTGGGCTGGATGGAAACGTCGCAAACGGATCTCGTGCGGCAGAAGAACACGCTTAACAGTTGGGGGCTGAAAATCCTGCCGCACGCCTGGCCCGGATTTTCCTGGAACAATCTTCAGAAGACGGTTTTCCCCTATCAATACACGGCTCGCAATGGCGGCTCGTTCTACTGGACACGGCTTTACAACGCGGTCAGTTGCGGCGCGGACCAGATTTTTCTCGGCATGTTCGATGAATACGACGAAGGCACGGCCATCATGCCAATGTCCGATAATCATCCTGACATTTACGATGGGGGCGGAACGAACACTTGGGGGCATTTTCTCGACAACGAAGGGCTGGATCCGTTCTGGTATCTGCGGTTGAGCGGCGCAGGGCGCGAAATGCTCACCGGCCAGCGCTCCGTTTCGAGCGGGCTACCCGCCTTGAGCGCACTCTCACCGGTAGCCTATGCCGGAGACGACGCCACAGCCTATCTCGGACCAACCAATCTGACCGATGATCTGACCCAAGTCGAATGGGAGGATGGCCCGACCGCTGGCACGTTCCACGGCAATCAATATTGCCGCACCAACGGCGGGCTTTATGTTTATTTCCGGATTACGGACACATTTAGCGTTAGCAACTCCGTCGGATCGGCCGCCACCGTTGAGATCGAGTATTTCGACAACACTCCCAGTGCCGTCCTGAGACTCCAATATGACAGCCTGACGAATGCCTATTCCACGCACCCGATCAGCGTGACCACGGCGGGAACTGGAGGCTGGAAAAATTTTCGCTGGACGGTGACGAACGCTTATTTCGGCAACCGCCAAAACAATGGCTCGGATTTTCGTATTAACATCAGCGCTGGGAAAACCGTCGCCCTCCGCCGGGCCAGCGTGTTTTTGCCGGAGGAGCGAAATCCTGGAGCGGAAGTTGGCGCTCGCGGGCTTGAATTTTCCGGCAAGACTCTGAAGTGGAATGCCACGGACGACGCCGTTGGCTGGAGGCTTTTCAAATCGGCCACGCTCAATCCCGCGAACTGGCTGGAGATCACCTCCGGCATCACATTTACGCAAGGCAAGGTCCAGCACACCCCGACCTCGAGCCAACCCACCGGATTCTATCGTTTGGAGCGACCGCAGCGAAAATGAAAGACGCAATGACATTTTTTTTCTTAGAGACGATGAAACGGAATTAACTATGAACCATAAACTGACAAAATCGATTGGCGTTCTGCTGCTCGCAGCCACCTTTAGCCTCAATGCCGAACCTGCCCAGAACAGAGTTTTGGAAAAGGTTGATCCGTTCATCGGCACGGGGTTTCACGGACACACTTTCCCCGGTGCCACCACGCCGTTTGGCATGGTGCAGTTAAGCCCTGATACGCGCACCAGCGGCTGGGATGCGTGCGGGGGCTACTACGATGCCGACACGGAAATCTGGGGTTTCAGTCACACGCATCTCAGCGGCACGGGCATTGGCGATTACGGCGACGTGCTCCTGATGCCGTTCACCGGCGAAGTCGGCATCGGCTCGGGAACGCCGGACAAACCGGATTACAGTTATCGGTCTGCGTTCAAAAAGGAAAACCAGTTCGCGACGCCCGGTTACTATCGCGTCTTGCTGGACCGTTACCAGATCAAGGCGGAACTGTCGGCCACGCCGCGAGTGGGCATTCATCGTTACACCTTTCCGAAAGCAGCCGAGGCGGGTGTGGTCGTGGACCTGAAACACAGCATCCAGAATCGTCAGACGCTGGCAGCAAAGCTTGAGGTCATCAACGACCACGAAATCTCCGGCTGGCGGCACATGCGCGGCTGGGCACAAAACCGCTGGATATATTTTCACGCGGAGTTTTCCAAACCGTTCACCGCCGAGCTGTTTGTCGGTGACGCTTTGCAGAAAGAAAAAGCATCCGTCACCGGTAAGAATGTCAAAGCGCGACTGAACTTTGCGACGGCCGACGCCGAGACGGTGCTGGTCAAAGTTGGTATCAGCCCGGTGGATTGCGCCGGAGCGAAGAATAATCTCACGACAGAAGTGCCCGCATGGGATTTCGACGGAGTGGTGAAGCAAGCGGCTGCGGCCTGGGCGGATCAGTTGAACCGGATTCAGGTCAAAGGTGGAACGGCCGACCAGCAGAAAGTGTTTGCCACCGCGCTGTATCACACCGCCATCTGCCCCAACTTGTCCAGTGACGTGGATGGCCGTTATCGCGGCATGGATCAGAAGATTCATCAGGATACCGGCTACACTAACTACACCGTGTTCTCGCTGTGGGATACCTTCCGCGCGCAGCATCCACTTTACACCATCATCAATCCGGGCCTTGATCAGGCGTGGATTCGTGCGTTGCTCCGCAAGCATGATGAAGGCGGCATCCTGCCTATGTGGGAGCTGGCGGCCAACTACACCGGTTGCATGATCGGGTATCACGCCGTGCCGGTGATCGTGGATGCTTATGTCAAGGGACTGCGCGACTACGACCTTGATAAGTCCATGGCCGCCGTCCTGTTTGCGTCGCAATACGACGATCAGAAACCCATTCCTTACAATTCAGCCGAGGTCCGTGAGCGACTCATGCCGAAGGCGAAATTATACAATGCCACCAAGGGATTCATCCCCGCCGATCTGGAAGTGAAGTCTGTCTCGAAGGCGCTGGAGTTCGCCTACGACGACTGGGCCATCGCGACGCTGGCGAGCAATCTTGGCCGCGAGGAAACGGCGAAGGAGTATTTCAAGCGCGCCGGCTACTATCGCCAGTATTTTGACCTCAAGACGGGTTTCATGCGCGCAAAGAAAACCGACGGCAAATGGCTCGAGCCATTCACTCCCACCGACTCGAACCACAAGCAGGGCGAATATGTTGAAGGCAACGCTTGGCAGTGGACTTGGTTCGTCCCACACGATGTGCCCGGGCTGATGGAGCTGTTTGGTGGCCGGGAAAAATTCGCCGCGAAACTGAACGACCTGTTCACGACCAGTTCCATCCTGACCGGAAAGGAGATTTCCGGCGACATCACCGGCTTGATCGGCCAATACGCCCACGGCAACGAGCCGAGTCACCACATTGCCTATCTCTTCAACTGGGCGGAGCAACCGTGGCGGACGGCGGAAATCGTGAGCCAGATCATGACTGAATTCTATCAAGCCGCTCCGGCTGGCCTCATCGGCAACGAAGACTGCGGCCAGATGTCCGCGTGGTTTGTGCTGAGTTCCATCGGCATCTATCAGGTCTGCCCTGGCGACCCGAACTTCTCGCTCGGTTGTCCGCTATTTGATGAAGCCCGCGTCTCGCTGCCCGGCGGAAAGACGTTTGTGGTCAAGCGGCAGAACGCTTCCGCGAAAAATAAATATGTTCAACAGGTCACGTTGGATGGCCAGCCCCTGAAGTCTCCGTTCATCCGCTACGCCGACATCATGGCGGGCAAGGAACTGGTGTTTAAGATGGGCGATCAGAAAACGATTTTCTGGAGGCCGAAGGGTTTGGCGATGGACATGCCTGCCAGCGATATCAGCAGTAAATTAAACCGCAAATAGCATTGTTATTAAAAACGAGATGCAACCAATTATGAAAACAAACCATTCCGCAAAAGAAAACCTCTCCGCCATGCGCCGCCGCTCGTTCCTCAAAGGCGTCCTCGCCGCCGGAGCTTATTCACTGATCACGCCACGATTCGTGTTCGCCGCCGGCTCGCCCAACGCAAAGGTGAACCTGGCCTGCTGTGGCATCGGCAATCGCGGCGGCGAAGACGTCGCAAGCATGTTCAAGACCGGGCTCTGTAATATCGTTGCGCTCTGCGACACCGAAATGGGCGAGCCGCGCACCCAGGCGGTTCTCAAGAAATTTCCCAACGTCCCGCGCTTTCAGGATTTTCGGCAGATGTTCGACAAGATGGGCAAGGAGATTGATGCCGTGTGCGTGGGCACGCCGGACTTTTCGCATTTCCCGATTGCGATGCTGGCGATGTCGCTTGGCAAACATGTCTATTGCGAGAAGCCCATGGGCCATAGTTTCCGGCAGATCGAGCTGATGATGGCGGCGGAAAAGAAATACAAGGTCGCCGCGCAAATGGGCAACCAGGGCCATTCCGAGGCGAACTATTTCCAGTTCAAAGCCTGGACCGAAGCCGGCATCATCAAGAACGTCACCAAGATCACGGCGTTTATGAACAATCCCCGCCGCTGGCATGGCATGAAGGTGGATGGCTTGCTGCCGGAACAGCCCGTGCCCACCTCGCTTGACTGGGATTGCTGGCTCGCGACCGCTGAAGCTCACAAATACAACGTCGGCTATACCAATGGCAACTGGCGTTCGTGGTTCGATTTCGGCAACGGTGCGCTCGGCGACTGGGGCGCGCACATCTTCGACACCGCCCACGAGTTCCTGAACCTGGGCCTGCCGACCGAGGTGGAAGCCGTGAAGCTGGAGGGCTACAGCCCGTTCATTTTCCCACAGGCCTCGACGCTGGCGTTCCGGTTTCCCCCGCGCGGCGCGCTGCCTCCCGTGGAATTGACTTGGTATGACGGCGTAAAAAATCTTCCGCCGCTCCCCACCAATTTCGGCGATGCCGTGGTGGATCCCAATATCCCGCCCCCGGCCACGGGCAAGATTGACACCAAGAAAGCCGCGCCCGGAAAAGTCATCTATGGCGAAGGCCTGACCGTCAAAGGCGGTTCGCACGGCTCGACGTTGCAGATCATCCCCGAGTCGAAAGCGGCGGAAATGGTGGCGAAACTGCCGCCCGTTCCGAAAAGTCCGTCCGACCATTTTAAGAATTTTCTGCGCGCCGCCAAGGGCGAGGAGCAATGCCGGTCATCCTTCGCGGTAGCCGGACCGCTGTGTCAGGCGATGGCCATCGGCATCATCGCGCAGCGCGTGAATGCCAAACTGACCTTCGACCGCGCCACCAATCAGATCGCTAATCACACGCTCGCCAACGCATTGCTCGCCGGGCCGCCCGCGCGTAAAGACTGGGAGCAATTTTACAAGCTGTGAACCGGCGCGGGGAGCCGTTCCGCCCGCCCGCCGCCGAATCCCTGCGGTTCATGCTTCACGCCTGGGCCGCACCGTCAGGCAAATGAGGCACGGGAGAAGCAAATTCCCATGAGCCAGCCATCACGACGGTAAACCGGAGTCGGATTTCTTCATTGCTTTGATTCTGACGCCCTGAAACAGTTGGTCATAGTTTTTATGTGGATCCTGAAGTCTGGCGGCTGCAAAAATTTATTGGCAGTAGCAGGAGTTGGGTTCTTGGTTGTGGCCTCGACCTTGTGCTTGCGGGCATTACCTTTCCAAGGCAACCCAATCTCCCCCGCTAATTCCGTGTGGGATTCCACGGACCAAGACCCGTTGTTCTCGATCCGTTCGGTGACCGTCAACGGTCGCGCATTATCTGTGTCTCCAACCGAGGCGCTCAATTTGCCGGCGCACTCAGACAACGTCGTTTTCACCTACGGACCCAATCCGCAGGCAACGAATATCCCCCTCCGGTTTCGCTGCCAGCTTGATGGCTACGATCAGGAATGGCACGAGCGTTCGGCGGTGATGCGCCTATTGATTCGCTTCATTGATGCAAGTCAGAGGGACATTGCGGATCAGGCTTTTGAAGTGCGGGGAGAAAGTCCGGGCTGGACGGGTAGTTTTACGAATTCACCTTGGGTGCGCCGGAAAGAGGTCATCACTATTCCTGCCGGTGCCGTCGGTTTCTGGGTGGTGATTACTTCGGCGGGACCGCCCGAGGCCGTGGGAGCTTTTGCAGTTCGTAACTTGGTGGCTTTCCCGGCCGAGGGCGAGACGAATGGAATCAGTCTGATTCCACCCGTGAAGGTGGATACCAACAAAGCGGCCGTGGAGGCCACGGAAGTTTCGCCAACGGGATGGGGTCGGGCGGGTATCCGGGCAGCCGATGCCCGCCTCCTGCGTTGCGGCCCCGGGGATGAAGTCGCTCTGGCCATATTGGATGACCATCCGCAAGGGCACGCGGATTGGAATACGGCCAAGGTGCAAGGGCCAAAACTCATGCCGGGACAGAAGCTGACGTTCGCATGGGAGGAGGTTTACAGTATTGGTGTGGCGGATCACGGGCGGGCAGACTACATGAATCTTCCGGCGGGACTCTATCGGTTTCGCATGGAGGCATTGGACCTGATGGGAGTGCCGACCGGTCGCAGCAGTTCCCGCCTGGTCATCGTGCCCGTCGCGGCTTGGAAAACCCTCTGGTTCTGGGTTGCCGTTGGGGTGGCGTTGTTTGGTATGGCCGTCGGCAGCTGGCGCCTGGCTGAGTCGCGGCGGATGAAACGTCAGTTCCAAGAACTGGAGCGGCAGCGTGATTTGGAGCAGGAACGTTTTCGGATTGCTCAGAACATCCATGACGACCTCGGCGCACGGGTGACGGAAATTGCTCTGCTCAGCTCTTCAGCCCAGTTGAAGTCCAATCTGTCGCCGGAGGCACGCATGGAATTCGGGGCGGTTTCCCGGCTGACTAGTGAATTGGTTGAGGCCTTGCACGAAACCGTTTGGGCGGTGAATCCCAAAGACGATTGTCTCGATTCGCTGGCGAGTTTTGTCTGCCAGATGGCCAATAAGATGTGTGCTCAGGCCCAGTTGCGGTGTCGCTTGGAAATTCCGGACATGTCAAACGATGTTCCGGTAGATAGCCCGATCCGGCATCACATCATCATGGCGGTGAAGGAAGCCATTCATAATGTGATCAAGCACGGCCATGCCTCAGAAATCCAGATCCGCATGCAGGAGAGGGACGGCGGTTTGACCATTGAAGTGACCGACAATGGCTGTGGATTTGATCCAGCGGCCGCGGTCCGCGGCAACGGCCTCGACAATATGGAACGCCGCATGCGTTCTTTGCAGGGAAGCTGTTCGGTGGCGAGCCGGCCCGGGGCCGGAACCAAGATCACCTTTACGTTTCCCTTTCCGGGCGGCAAGCCCAGCATTCGCCGGAAATAATATTTATGTCGCAGCCCAAAAAAAATCCCAAGCTCCGGCGCGTCGCCATTGTGGAAGACGATAGCGGGCTGCGGAATCAATTGCAGCGCATTCTTGAATCTGCCCCGGGAGTTTGTTGCGTGGGCACATTTGGCTCCGGCGAAAAGGCGTTGGCGGGCATGGCGGACGTGCAGCCGGATGTTATTCTGATGGATATCAATCTGCCGGGGATTTCCGGGATAGAATGCGTGGCGCAATTGCGGAAGGACCTGACCGCGGTGAATGTGATCATGCTGACGGTTTACGAAGATAGTGAAAGGATCTTTCAGGCCTTGCAGGCGGGAGCCGATGGTTATCTTGTCAAGTCGAGTCCGACCGATGTATTACTGCGGGCGATTGAAGATGTCCATCTGGGTGGCGCGCCGATGTCGAGCCACATTGCCCGCAAAGTGGTCCGGCAGTTTCGTCAGGCAGAACCGTGCCGGGATGAAACTGCCAACCTCGCTCCCCGAGAGCGGGAGGTGCTCAACCTGCTCGCGTCCGGCTTCGTGTATAAGGAGATTGCGGATCAACTCGGCATCGGGACGGAAACCGTGAAGACCTACGTCAAAAATATCTGCAAGAAGCTGCATGTGCGGAACCGGCTGGAAGCGGTGGCGCGATTCGGTCACAAATAGCCATCCGCTTCATTCCCAAGCGGGGTTTTTGCGAGTGCGGGCGTATCCCACCTTTAGGGGAATACCCAATTTTAAGAAGCGCGTTAGTATTTCAACACGCCCATAAAATGAATCAACTGCTACCGCGTGTCTTGGCCGCTCCGCACCAGGGTTGATGAATTGAAAGGCGCGTGGTGAAAACCGCCTCATGGTGCAGGGTTCAATATTTAACTCTGAGTCAAAGGCACAAAAACAAATCACATGAACAACCTAACCCCAATAAATCCAATTCCCGTGTCTGACCTGAAGCCTGCCCGGCGCTTGCGCCCTTGGTTCAAGCGAATGGCTTCGGCCACTCTGGCTGCCGCCGCCGTGTTGACGACCGCCAGTTCCCCGGCGGCGCAGTTGACCTGGGACGCCGGCAATACTGCCAACGGGGCGACCATTGATGCGGCCAGCGGCGCATGGAACATAGACACCACCACCAACCTGAATTGGAACAACGGCAGCGGTAACGTGAGCTGGACCCAGACCAGCGTTACGGCGGGTCTGAACGGTGCCATCTTCGCCGGTGCGGATGCGGCGGCTGACACCTATCAAATTGCGCTGGATGGCCCCCAAATCGCTTTCACCAATTTGCAGGTCAACGCCAATGGGTATGCGTTCAGCGGTCAGCCTTTGTATCAGCCCGCGAACGCGTTTATATCTGTCGCCGACGGCAAAAACGTGACTTTCAACAATCTGATCACCGGCCCCAACAACGCATCCGTCTGGCGGCTGGGTGCTGGGGGGGCACCCGCCTCCTTGACGCTCCTGGGTGGTTTCACGGTCGCCCAGTTTGGGGTTTGTAGCACCAATGGCAGCACTTTGTGGTTGGGCAGTGGTGCCGCTTCCAGCGGCGGCGTTTTCACCATCAATGCAAATGTCACCCACACCAATGGCACCTGGAACAACACCGCCACCTGGCAGGTGGCCCGTCCGGGGGTTGCCAACCATCAGCCCGATGCGGGCAAATTGGCGTTTCCGGCCGTTTATACGATGGATGGTGATAGTGCCACCTTAAATTTGTCGAAGGAGATGATGATTTCCCGCGGTGGTGGTAGTGGTAAGGTTATCATCAAAAAAGGCACTGTGAATTTGACTGGCTCAGGCGTTACCGCCACCGTGGAAGTGCTCAAGGAAAGTGGGGCGTTGGGCCAGGGCCTTTTCATTATGGAAGGGGGCACGATGACAGTGGGTAGTTCCAGCGCGGCGGGCGTGGTTGGGCTGGCCAAAGGTGGTTCCGGGACTAATTCGCAGGCCGTCTTTTCACAATCCGGCGGCATCATCCGGGCCTGGGGCGGAGTGAGTATCGGTGCGGCCAGCGGCACGTTCAACGTCAGCAGCCTGAGCGCCTTCACCAATTCCGGCGGCTTCCTCTACATCGGCAACGTCGGCGGCATTGGCATCACGCGTTATGCGCTGGCTCCGGCTACCAACTATTTCGTCTTGTCCGGCGGCACCGTGGGTGCGCTCCAAAGCTGGTTATCCACCATGCCAATGACGTTGGACACGTTGAATGGTAACATCACGTTCCAATGCGCGGATGAAGGCTCCAGTCCGTTCAACATCTCCCTTTCCGGCGCGCTCACCGGTGCCGGCGGACTTTTCAAAACTGGCGGCGGCACGCTGACCTTGAGCGGCCCCAACAACTACGCCGGCAGCACCGTGGTCAGCAACGGTGTCTTGAAAATTGTGCCGACACTCTCGCCTACCAATGGCTCGCTGACCTTGGATGGCTCGGCGAGTTCGCCCACGTTGACTGTCGCGCCAACCAGTGCGGGGCAGTTCATGACCGCGAATGGCAATTTGACTTTTGCCGCCGGCACGGTGACGGCGAACTTTGACTTTGCCGCGCTGCCGCCCAGCACCAGCGTGGCTCCGATCCAAGTGGCGAACAACGTCGCTTGCCTGGTCACTCCGGATTTCACCATTGCGGGCAGCGCCATCGCGGTTGGCACTTATCCGCTCATCAAATACGGCGGTGCAGTCTCCGGCACCCTCCCTGCGGCACCGACGGTGCTGCCCGCTTCAACGAGCGGTTACATCACCAACAGCACGACCACCAAGACCATTTCGCTGGTGGTGACCGCCTCGCCGGTGAGTGCTTCACTGACCTGGCGGGTGGGCAGCGGTGATTGGGGCATCATTCCGGCTCAAAACTGGACTCTGTTTGGCGGCCCAGCCAATTATACCGAGCCGAATGCGGTGCAATTTGACGATACCGCCACAGGACCTTTCCCGGTCACGGTCAGCACCGTGTCGGCGGTCAACCCCAACTCGATCACCGTGCTGGGAACCAATCTGTGGACGGTTTCCGGCAATGGCGGCTCGATCGGCGGAAGCGCCAGCTTGACCAAGGCGGGCAGCAGCACGCTGACCCTTTCCGGCACGAACACCTACTCGGGCGGCACCACGGTTTCCGGCGGCCAGTTGAACCTCAACAACGGCGGCATCAGTTCCGACAATTCCGCCATCGGCACCGGATCGCTCACGCTGTCCTTGGGGGCCAAGGTTGACAACACCAGCGGCCAGAGCGTCACGCTCCAGCCGACGATTGCGCAAAGCTGGCTTGATGATTGGACATTTGTCGGCAGCACGAATCTGAATCTCGGTGCTGGCGCGGTGACTTTGGGCAGCAGTGTGGTGGTGCTGACGGTGACCAGCAACAAGCTTGAAGTGGATGGAGCGATTTCCGACGGCGGGAACAGTTACAAGCTTGAGAAGGCAGGCAACGGCACCTTGACGTTGGGAACGGACAACACTTTTACGGGTGGCCTGCAGTTGGATGCCGGCCTGTTGCAATTCAAGACGGCCGGCGGCCTGGGCAATGGCGGCTTCTCGATCAGCGGCTCGGCGGCAATGGATAATCTGAGCGGAACGGATCTGGCCGTGACGGGGATTAATGGTGTCACTTTGCCGACTACTGGCACCATCGCTTATCTCGGCACGTCCAACAGCCTGGACTTCGGGATTGTGGCCGTGAATCAAAGCGGCACGGGCACCAAGGTCTTGAACGTGGTTAACAACACCCTTACCTTCGGCGGCAACTTCGTCTCGGGGAATTCCGTCATGATCAAAACCGGTCAGGGCAGGTTGGTTCTGGCCGGTTCGTCCAGCGGTCAAAACAGCCAGTTCGTCGGTGAGGTCAACGAGGGAATGTTGGATCTTGCCCATGACTTAGGTTCCGCCATCGGCTCGGGCAACTCCGGCGATGGTATTTTGGTGCAATCCAATGCCGTGGCCCGGCTGGCGGGCACCTTGGCCAACCAAATTCCCGATGATGTGGACGTGCGCCTGAATGCGGGCGGCGTCCTGGAGATGAACGGTAACAACGAAACCATCGGCCTGATGCGCATGACCAACGGCGTCGTGCGCAACAGTCTGGCGGGAAGTTCATCCACGTTGACGATCGTCAATGGGAATGGTGCCATCCTGCGCAGCACGAACAACGTGTTTGACGTTCCTGATTCAGGCTCAAGCCTCGTTGTGGCTGGCAATGTCACGGGCGCGGGTTCGTTGGTGAAATCGGGCGCGGGCGCGGTGACCGTGCTGGGAACCAATACCTACGCCGGGAATACCACGGTCAGCAATGGAACCCTGACCATCAACTTCCCGTTGCTCTCCAGCAATTCCACCGTGTCGGTCAAAACGGGAGGCGTGCTGAATTTGAACTTCGCCGCTGGCGAAACCAACACCGTGGCCGGCCTCGTTCTCGGTGGCGTAAGCCTGACGAACGGCGTCCACAACGCCACCTCGGATCCAACTTACCTCATCGGCTTGGGCAGCTTGCTGGTCGTCCCTCCGGTGACCATCAATCCGCTGCCCGGCACGATTCGAGTCAGCGTCAGTGGCAGCACGCTGGTCTTGGGCTGGCCCACGAACTCAGGCTGGATTCTGCAAAGCCAGACCAATACGCTGAATGTCGGGTTGGTTTCCAACAGTAACGCTTGGTTTAACGTGCCCGGCTCCGACCTGGTGACCAACCTCAACATTCCCATCGTCGCCACCAACGGCGCAGTATTTTACCGAATGGTTCATCCATGAGGTAAGTCAGCAGGTTTGGGTTCGTCGGCGCGGCGTGGTCAGGGGGTGGCCACCCGCGCCGGCTTCGTCTTAAAATGGAGCGGCACACGGTGCGCACGATGGAAAGCAGATCAGCGAGATGAATTTAATTGTGAACATGTTTCAGTCGCGTTGCCGGCTCGTGTTGTTCATTTTCGCCTTCGGCTGCGTTGGCTGGTTTGTTCCCGCCATCCCGGCAGCTGTGCCGCCCGCAGACATTACTTTGGAGCCGGTCATAACGGATAACCTCCCGCTCATCTCCAGCCTCACCGCCTACGTTTATGCCAACGACAGTGATGCCGTCTCCACGGTTCGTGGCGGAACCAATATCTTCTACGATGCGCCGCTTTATTATCCGTTTGACACCGACACTCCTGCTTGGTGGGACAATCTCGTTGCGGAGCAGTTGCAGGCCCGCCTCCCTGTAGCCATGTTTGCAAGCCGGGGAGTGAAAACCACTAACTCGTCCGACATCACCGGCAACATGAATCCCCGCCAACTCACGCGCATGGTGGACGCCCTCCAGCGCGCCAACGCAACCAACCTATTCAAGATGGCTTGCTTCATTGACTGCCCGAATTTGCAGGACGTTTACACCTACATTCACGGCCTGCCTTCGGGCACGCTCTTCGACGTGTCTAGTCCCTCCGATTGGAACGAGGTTTTCTGGCTGCGCGCCGTGAAGCCATGGTTTGACACCGTGCCCCGGCAATACTGGTTCACCGTGAATGGCCGCCCCGTGATTCGCTGGTGGCATATCGGCAACTCCTGGTTCACCAACCAGAATGGCAACTTGAGCCAGATGCTCGAACTGCTGGCCGATAAATTTGAAGCGGCCTACGGCGTGCGTCCCAGCTTCGTGCTTCACGATAGCTGGCCCAATGTTGACCCAACCTCCACCAACCAAAAGGACGTCATCGGCGTGGACAAATGGTTCAGCCCGCCGCTGACATCTTACACCTACAACTCTTTTAATGGCTTTACCGTGGGAACCGCCGTCCCGGGCTTTATTGACTCCAGCACCTTCGACCCCACCAGCGCCAATTACCAGAACGCAAACCGGGTTATTCCGCGCAACAAGGTGGATGGCACCGGCACCAATGGCGACACGCTCATTGCGGGGCTGGAGGCTGGCGTGACGGCCAAATCCCAATTCACCCTTTTGGAAGGATGGAACGATGTCCGCGAATGGGCCGGTTACTATCGCTGCGGCAATTCGCCTCGTTACAACTTCCCCAGCCAATACATCAACATCGTCCGCCGCTACACTGATCTTCGCACTGCCACGCTGCGATTGGAGGCCGAGGGTGCCGATGCCTACAACGACACCACGGTCGGCAACTCCGGCGGGGCATGGCGGCGCTTTGGCGACTTAGATATCCGCACGCTCGGAACCAACGGCTGGGCCGTCACCTCCACAGCCGCCGGTGAGTGGATTGAATTCAAAGAAATCAATTTCTCCGCCGGCAACTACCGTTTCCCGATCCGCTATTCCGCCACGGTCTCGCGCACGCTCCGACTGCTCATTGACGGCGTGGCGCTGCCCGATGTCGTGCTGCCCGCCACCGGCGGCACGAACACTTTCGACACCTTTTCGCTTGGCTCGACGGCGGTCACTCATGGCATCCACACTTTGCGGCTTTTCTTTGTGGACGGCGGGGTTGACGCGGATTGGATTTTTGTCAGGAAATATGATCCGGCGGTGACGTTTCAATCGGCACTGAATGGGTGTTATCTCACTGCCGCATGGGGCGGCAACGATGCGCTTGTCTGCAATTGGACTGCAGCGGGCACTTGGGAGCAATTCATGGTGGATGATCTGGCTGGCAGCGGCTCGCTCATCAGCAGCAATGCGGTCAACCTTCAGGCTTACAATGGCCTCTATTTGTCGGCTACGAATGGTGGCGGTTCGTCTGTTCTGGCCAGGCAACGCATTCCGGCGAGTGCAGAAAAATTTTTCATCGTTAAGTTGAGCGGCACCGGCGCCGTGACCAACGGAACCACCGTCGCCATCAAAACCTCCGGCGGCAAGTATATCACCGTCAAACCGGACGGCAGCGTTGATGCCACAGGGACGAGCATCGGAACCGCGCAGACATTTATGATCCAGACGGCACAGAATGGGTTGCCGATTACCCCGGTCGCTTCTGCCCCCGTCGGCCTGGTCGCCACGGCGACCAGCAACCAAATCAATCTGGCTTGGCCGACCACTCCCGGAGCCGTGAGTTACAATCTCAAACGCTCTCTCACCAGTGCTGGGCCATACGCCACCATTGCGGCCAATATCACCGCTACCACGAATTACATTGACCGGTCGCCCTCGGTCGGGACTGCATATTATTATGTGGTTTCGGCGGTGAACTCTGGAGGCGAGAGTTCAAACTCAGCTCCCGCCATGGCAATAATTCCGCTCATTTTGTCGCCAGGCGCGCCTGTCACGGCCAGCAGTTATCAAAGCGGCAATGAACCGTTCAAAGGCAATGATGACGACCTCGCCACGCGCTGGGCTGCTTCCGGCCCGAGTTTGCCGCAATGGTGGCAGGTGGATTTGGGGGCCAACCATGATTTGGCCGGCGTGAACATTGATTGGTATGGTAGCAGCTCGCGGGGTTACGGCTATCAAATCGCTGTCAGCAGTGACAACACGAACTTCACCACCGTCGTGGACAAGTCAACGAACACCTTGTTTGGCGACACCACCGATATTTTTTCAGCTTTGGGTAAACGCTATGTGCGAATCACGGTGACGAGCACCACACAACTGAACGGCTACGCTTCGTTTTACGAGTGCAGGGTCTATGGCGCAAGTGTGCCGGCGGTAGCGTTGAACCCAACCAATCTAACGGCGGTCGTGTCCGGCAATGCGTTGACGCTCTCCTGGCCCGCCGATCATTTGGGCTGGCGGGTGCAGGTGCAGACGAACACATGGCTGGCGGGATTAGGCACTAACTGGGTGACGCTGCCCGGTTCTGATTTGGTGACCAGCACGAACATCACCATCAATTCCGCCAACGGTGCGGTGTTCTATCGCATGATTTATCCATGAGAACACGAGCATCCATTCCCTCGCTGCTGTGGCTTTGTCTATTTTGTTCCCTGAATCCGCATGAGCTTTCCGCCGCAGGCGACACGAACAAGCCCAATTTCCTCTTCATTCAGGCTGACCAGTTCCGCTTTGACCTGCTGCAATCAGTGCAGGAGGAGATGGCGCGGTATGATGGCAAAACCCACGTTCGGACTCCCAATCTGGACCGGCTTCGGCGGGAGGGCGTCCATTTCCGGCAGGCCTACACCCAATGCGCGGTTTGCGCCCCGGCGCGTTCGACGTTTCGCACGGGCTGCACGTTGGAGCGGCATGGCGGGCAGTCGAATGATTTGGCCAAAAAGTCAGTTTACGATCTGGATGCACAGTTTAAGAACAAAATTGAGGCGGATATCACCTTTGAGCAGATCCTAGTGGAAAAGCGCGGCTATGTTGCCGAGCACTACGGCAAATGGCACATGCCCGAGATTTTTAACTGGAGCACCAACGGGATAACGCGGGTGATGCAATACAATGACTTCAATTTCGTCTCGAACACGCCGCTCTTTAATAATTCAAGTTCTTCGCTGGATTATGATTCGAAACTGGCATCCGTCGCGGTTGGTTTGTCCACGAACCAAGCTTTCGGGATGCAAAGAAACACCTATTCCCAGTTTCCTTACGAAACGGATGCCATTGACACCCGTTTTGGATTGGCTCCGTATTCAACCCTGACCGTTGCCCAGCCGGATCAGCAGGGGCGGGATACGTTGCCCGCAAACCGCACGCCCTCCTACTTTGATGGAACAGCCGCGCTCTCCGCTTTGGATCGCCTGGCGACCAACCCTTTGCCGTTTGTGCTGACGGCTTCTTTCCACAACCCCCACGCGCCGATGGTGGCCACGGGCCTTTACTATGACTATTACAAGGCCTTGGAAGCCGGCATGTTCGTGCCGCCGAATCTCAGCGGAACTGACATGACCAATTCCGCATGGAGCAAGTATGCCGATCCTGACTATCAGGACGCGGGGAAAGTCAAAGAATGGATGGTTTCCTACTACGCCCTGTGCGAAGAGGTGGATCACTATGTCGGATTGCTGCTAAACAAACTTGATGAAAAGGGCATTGCCAGTAACACGTTCGTCATTTTCGTCGCCGATCACGGGGAGATGTTGGGCGCGCACGGCATGCGTGAGAAAAATGTTTTTCTAGAGGAGTCGGCGCATGTGCCGTTGCTGATGCGTTTCCCAAGGAAGATCAACGCGGGGACGGTCGTGGAGGAATCAGTGGCGACACTCGACTGCTTCGCCACCATTCTCGATTATCTGGGAGCCTCGTCTTACGACCATGGCGACGGTCGGAGCCTCCGTCGCTTTATCGAGAGGCAGAATTACAATCAAGATTACGACGATGAGGCGATTGTCACGGAGTGGGATTTTCGCGACCCGGATGGCAGCGGCGGTTTGACCCGCACGCTGGGCGGTGAATCCAATTTCATGTGCAAGAAGGGACCTTGGAAACTGATCCTCACGAAAAAGGCGTCATCCACCCGTCGCGACATGATGTATAACCTCGAGACTGATCCTTTTGAGGTGAACAATTACGTCGGTGACAATGGGATGACGGCCAGCGACGCGGCGATTGGCAAGGCAGAACATCTGAAGTGTCTGCTCATCGAGTGGATGCAGCGCATGGACGGCGGCGCCAAAAAATATTATTCGGATCCCGTTTACAATGCCGGCGAGGGAATGGGGGACATCGCGGAGATTACGGCGCGGCGGAAATGGAAGACGCTGGATATCTGGGTGAGCGATACGGCGGTCGAAATGGGTTTGCCGGTGAGTGTCTTCGGGCAGTTGACGCGCAATGAATACATCTATCTGGGCCGCACGACGGCGGGAACTTTGAATGTCACAAACATCACAGTTCAGGGAACGGACGCCACGCGGTTTCAGTTGTCGGAATTCACCTCTGGGTTCATCACCAACGGAGGTTATCAGCGGGTAAAATTGACTTATCGCCCGTCGTATTATGGACAGCCGGTTCAGGACGCACGAGTGGTAATCAAGCACAGTGCCGGCGCTGATAAAGTGATCGAGTTGTTAGCGGCCACGGTTTCCAATTCGCCTCCGACCATCAATTCGACGCCGGTGACAACGGCCGATGTTGGCAGCGCCTACAATTACACTTTGGCGGCCACGGATTTCGAGAATGATCCGATCAGCTACAGCAGTTTCACGCGGCCCGCATGGCTAAATTTTAACACGAACACGGCCGTCCTGAGCGGTTTGCCGTCCGCTGGCGACATTGGTGCTCATCCGGTTGTTCTGCGCGTCAGCGATGACTATGGCAGCACCGATCAAAGTTTTACAGTATGGGTCAGCATGCCTGGAAACGATGCGCCCGTGATCACCTCGCTGCCGAATACGGGCGTGATTGAAAATCAAAACTTCAGTTACGCGGTTGCCGCCGAAGATCCCGACGGCGACCCGCTCGTGTATGGCGCACCCACCAAGCCTTCGTGGCTCTACTTTAATGCGGGAACCCGGGTGTTGAGCGGAATGCCCGTGGCCACGAACGCGGGGTTGAATTTTGTCGCGCTGACCGTCAGCGACGGAACCGTCACGGTGACACAACAATTCAACATCGCCGTATTTGCCCCGCCGGTTCCGGCCAATCTCGTCCAGAATGGATCGTTCGAATCGGGCGGCGCCGCGCCTGCATCTTGGACGCTAGCCGGCACGGCGGTTGGTTCGACCGGTTCGGCCCAAGACGGCACCAACTCCATGCGAATCACACCGCCCACCAGCGGAGGTTCGGCCCGGCAAACGATCACCGTTCAGAACGGAGTTACTTATACCCTGAGCGTCTCGATCAGCACGGTGGCAGTGAGTGGGGCGACCGCCGTGTTTGACACGAATGACAGGTATGATTCCACCTGTCAATTTCTCGTCAGCGGCACAACGGCCTGGACCAAATACGCAGGTAGTTTCACCGCCACCAATTCCAGCGTCACGCTCAGAATGTTCGCCTCCAATACCAACTTTGCCGGGACCGCCTATTTTGACAACGTGGTGCTGGCGTCGGTCAATGCCTCGAATGTTGCCCCCGTCATTACCTCAGTGCCGCTCACCAATGTTAATCAGGATGCGAACTACAGCTACACCCTGTTGGCGGCGGATGCCGAGGGAAGCGCGCTGACCTGCAGCGGCGTGACCGTGCCTTCATGGTTGTCTTTAAATGTCGGCAACAGGGTCCTGTCCGGCAAGCCGACCGCTGCCAATGTGGGTTCCCATCCTGTCACCTTGCGTGTCAGCGATGGCGTGGCTGCCAGCGATCAGAGCTTTTCGATCCAGGTCATGCCCCTTTCTGGATATGACGCATGGGCGAGCCAGCAAAGCGCGTTGATCGGAGGGCCCTACGTGGATTATGATGGCGACCTCCGGAACAACCTCTACGAATATGCTTTGAACGGTAATCCGACCGATCCCCTGAACAAAGGGGTGGAGCCGACCTTCATGTTGGTGGGAAATACTTTTAAATATCTCCATTTACAGCGTCGGAATGCCCCTGACTTGGTCTATCGCGTGGAACTAACCACCAACCTTGTTTCCGGAGTTTGGTTGGATTCCGGAGGCAGCCTTGAAACCAACATCACCCTTGGTGCCTATGATGTGATCACCAACAGCCTGACGATTCAGCAGCCCCAGAGCTTTATTCGGCTGAAAATTACCAAGCCGTAAGTTCGCAAAACAAACGACCGCCATGACGACAAACCGCCTTCAGTCCCTCTGCTGGCTCGGCGGTCTGATTCTTTTCTGCCTGTGCGCGAAGGAAGCGCTGGCGGCTGGCGCGATTACACCCTTTATGACGTTGGAAGCCGAAGCGGGAATTCTTGGCGGCGGCGCAGCCATACTTTCCATGACTAACCTGCCGTCCGCACCCACCGTGCAGCTTGAATCGTCAGGTCGCAAGTGTGTCGAACTCGACGCCACGGGCGAATCGGTGGCATGGACTAATGCCGAGCTTTGCAATGCGATTGTCATTCGGGCTTCAATCCCCGACGCGCTGGGAGGCGGCGGAATCACCAACACGCTCAATTTATATGTGAACGGCACATTTCGACAGTCGGTCACGCTGACCTCCAGATATAGTTGGATTTATGGCCTGAATGGATTCACGAACAATGATCCGGTGGCCGGCACTCCGAAACGATTTTACGACATGCAGCGGGCTTTTATCTCAGGCGCGGCCGTTACTCCCGGCAGCACGATCATGCTCAGGAAAGACGCGACCAATTCGGCGGATTATTATCGCATTGATTTGATTCAGTTGGAAAATGTCGGTCCCGCCCTTCCGCAGCCCGCAAACACGCTTTCAGTTTTGAATTACGGAGCAACCCCGGATGATGAAACCGACGACTCTACGGCCTTCAAGAATTGCATTACGGCTTGCCAGAATCAGGGCAAAGGCATGTGGATTCCGGTGGGAATTTTCCGCACGCAAGGGATCATCACCGCTACCGGGATCAACATTTACGGCGCGGGAATGTGGCGCACCATCAATCAGCGTGTGATCTCCACGAACTTTCCCAACTATCGGCACAAGTGGGATTTGACCGACTGCACGATACAGGATTTATATATCGAAAATCCTGAAGTGGCGCGAACGGCTGAAGGCGGACATGACTACGGCATGACGGTGCAGGGTGCCAATGGCTGGACCGTGCAGCGAGTGTGGGTTCATCGCGGCGGGGCCTGTTTCTGGTGCACAGGAACCGACGGGACGATCAAGGATTGCCGCGCCACAGAAAGTTGGGCCGATGGGATCAACCTAAACAATGGCCCCAATATCGTTCCGGAAAAGCGGGGTTTCAATTTGACCTGCACCAATAACTACATCATCGGCTCCGGGGATGATGGCATTGCCATCAATGCCCAAAACGGCGGTGGCACAAACTGGAACATGGTGGATACCAAAGTGTGGCACAACACCTCGATCGCGGTGAATTGGGCCAACGGCATTCGGGTTGCCGGCGGCCGAAACTCGCTCATCGAGAATAATCTGATCACCGACCCAACGGACAGCAATGGCATCAGGGTGGGGGAGTTTGGCGCCAACGGCAATCCCTGCGAATCGGTTCTGGTTTCGGGCAATCTCATCCTGCGTGGCTGCGGCATCCGAACGCTCTACGGTCATGGTGGAATAACCATCGCCGACGACGCAACGGCCAGCATTGTTTCAAACACGATCATTGATTCTCCCGGCATCGGGGTTGATGTTCAAACCTGTAACGCCACCTTTAAAAGTAATGTGATCAGTCATTCGGCCACAAATGGCTTTTTAATAAAATCGGGAGCAACCGGCACGGGAGTATTCGACTCCAACTTGGTGACCAATATGTTCGCCGGCCAAATCGCGTTCCGAAATGATTCGCCGGCCACCTTCATCACCACGCTGACCAATAATTCCTGGCAGTCTTTGTCTCAAGGCCAACTCACCACTGCCAGCTCGTTTCAAGCCGGTAATGCGATCACGAATGGTAACGATGGCAACGCCGCCACCCGCTGGGCCGCTTCCAGTGCGGGCATGCCGCAATGGTGGCAGGTGGATTTGGGCGTGAGCCGGAATTTGACTGGAGTGGCCATTGATTGGTATAACAGCAGCTCGCGGGGTTACGGGTATCAAATCGCGGTCGGTGGTGACAATACGAATTTCACCACCGTCGTGGACAAGTCCACGAACACACTGTTTGGAAATACGATTGATGCTTTTTCGGCTTTGGCAAGATACGTCAGGATCACGGTGACCAGTTGCACGCAAGCGAACGGATCGGCTTCGTTTTACGAATGCAACATTTACGGAGCGACTGTTCCGGCGGTGGCTTTGACCCCGACCAATATTACGGCGGCCTTGTTCGGCAAGGTTTTGACGCTCTCTTGGCCGAATGATCATTTGGGCTGGCGGTTGCAGGTTCAGACAAATTCATTGCATGCCGGAGTTATCCCTGGCTGGACGGCGCTGTCTGGTTCGGAATTGGTGACCAGCACGAACCTCACCATTAGTCCAGGCAACGACGCGGTTTTTTACCGGCTCGTTTATCCGTAACCAATCCAGCCAACCACACACCCAAAATGCCGCGCGGAATATTTCTTCCCAAAAATTATCTGGCGTGGCATGCACACATATCCCCGCTTTAGGGGAATAGGCAAAACTAATGATTTGAAGGATGATCTGACTGTGAACCTTAAAACTCCTGAAACGCCATTTACTGGTATTCATTTTATGGAAGCTGCCGCGAACCTCCGGAATCGAAACCTCTGCAGAGCCTTTACGTTGATTGAACTGCTGGTCGTCATCGCCATCATCGCTATTTTGGCTGCCATGCTGTTGCCCGCTTTGGCCAAGGCCAAGCAAAAGGCCAACCAGATTTCGTGTCTTAATAATCAAAAACAACTGGCTTTGGGTATTATCATGTATGTGGATGAATCGAGGGAGATCATGCCATCAGATGCTTCGCGGGTTCGCAACCCCAGCACCGCACCCGATATGTGGGTCTGGTGGAATGGTGGCGCGGGGTTATACGGTGCTGATAAAAGCCCGATTTTGGTCCTGATCAAGGCCAGCACAAACATCTTCCGCTGTCCGATGGATAATTTGCCGGCAGCCCAAAGGGAATCATCGTCACAGAACGGCTATCATTTCAGCTATACCATGAATGGTTATGTAAATTCAGCAGGGCAACTCGCTGGCTGTGGTTCAACCTATGCTTCGGGCTCCGGCGCTTTCGCGGCAAAAAAAATGGGTGCCATCCGTCGCCCGGTGGAAAAGATTATGCTCGCGGAAGAGCCCGTATCTACCCAGGACATTCCGGCGGGTTACAAAACGTATGCTGACGATGGCCGCTGGTTGCCGGGTATAACTGGACCAAACACCATCACGACCCGCCACAGCAAGCGTGGCAACGCCAATTTTGCGGACGGCCATGCCCAGCCGGTGGATGCCAAGTATGCGTCCGACCCGGAACATTTTGATACAATGTATTGAGTCCGTCCTCTTTCTTCATTTTGCCCAAAAAGAACGAAGATTTACTGAATAGAACGTCATGCCTTCCAGCTTTGGGTTTGATTCGGACAAAAGCGCTCCCTTTCCTAGGCGACAGCACTGTGGTTAACTGGGGGTATTGCCCGGCAAATTTCACGATTCTTAGGAATTTATCATTATGAGAACATGGCTCACATTTATCGCAACGCTGGCGCTCCTATTGCCGGCTTCCGCTCAGAACCAGTCCCCCGCCGATCAGCTCGGCTGGACGCTCGCGGTTCATTCCTACACCTTCCAAAAATTCTCCATCTTCGAGGCGATTGACAAGACCGCTGCGGTCGGCGTCAAGCACATGAGCATTTCCGGCAGCGTGAATCTTCCGGACGCCGATGGAAAAATCATCAAATCTTCGACCGTGAGGATGACCACCAACGAGGTTGCCGCCATCGCTGCCCGGATGAAGGCGAACGGGATTGATCCTGTGTTTGTGAACATGGGTGTGGTCAAGCCGGGACTTAATGAAGCCGAGAGCCGAAAGATTTTTGAGGGCGCGAAACGGCTCGGCATCACCGTGCTGGTGGCCGAACCGGAAACGCACGATAAGATGGAAGAACTTGGCCCTGTGATGGACGTGGTCGAGAAACTCGCCAAGGAATACAACATCAAGGTAGCCATTCATAATCATCCCGGTCCGAAGAATTTTTATTGGAACCCCGACACGGTGGCCACTGCCGTCACAGGCCGCAGTCCGTTGCTTGGTGCCTGCGCGGACGTAGGGCATTGGGTGCGCTCCGGTCTTGAGCCGGTGGCGTGTCTTAAAAAGTTGGAAGGCCGCGTGATTACGCTGCATTTCAAAGACCTGAACGTGCTTGGTCCCAAAGCGCACGACGTGCCGTGGGGCACCGGCGTCAGCAACGCGAAAGGTGTGCTCGCCGAATTGCAACGCCAGAAGTTCAAGGGCGCAATCTGCATCGAATACGAATACAACTGGGAAAATTCCTCGCCCGAAATCGCCAAGTCCGTCGAATGGTTTAATGCCACCTGCGCCGAACTGGTGAACTCGCAGCAAAGAAATCCATAAAGTGGCCCTGATCGTAAAAATGTTGGTCTTCTGCCGAAACCGGACAGGGCGAATACCCGACGAGCGCGAAGCAACGACAATATATTGCAACGAGTAACAGAAATAAATAGCAGCATTTCGAGCCTGACAAAGTAAACCGCTTCGTCCTGCAATGCGTTTCCAACCAGATGCCACCTCCATGAAATGGATCCAGAAAAATTTTCTAGGCCTTTCCTCTCTGGCCGCGGTTTTGCTGACTGGCTGCCAGAGTTCCCCGCTGACTCCGAGCGCGGGCCCCGCGCGCGATGCCAAGACAGATGGTTTCACCTTCGCCATCACCTCGGACATGCGCGAGTTCACCAGTCCGAAACATCCCGGTCCGCAGTATTTCGAGGGTGCCTGTGCGGCGCTCAAGGCGGTGGGCGTCGGCGATTTCATGGTAAGCCCGGGCGACATTGACCCCATCCCGCCCGTCCGATCCACGCTCGACCGCATCATCGGGACGAACTACCTCTGGTATCCCGTCATTGGTAATCACGAAGCCGAAACGCCGGCGGATCTCGATTGGCTGCGCGCGTGGGGACAAGGTTCGATTCCGGGTCTCATCCGGCGCGGACCGGCCAACTGCGTCGCCACCTGCTATTCTTTCGATCATGGCTGCGCCCACTTTGTCATGATTAACCAATATTGCGATGGCCAATCAGAGCACGGCACTCAAGGTGACATTCTTGAACCGGTGCATAACTGGCTTGCAAATGATCTCGCCGCGAACCGCCAGCCCGTCGTGTTTGTCGTTGGGCACGAACCCATCGTGTGCGTGCCCGACATGGACACCGGTCGCGTGCGCCATAAGGGCAACGCCTTGGACGCCGATCCGGCCACCGCCAAGCGTTTCTTGGATTTGCTGCGGCAATTTCGCGTCACTGCCTACCTCACGTCGCACACGCATAATGCTTCAGTGACCAATCTCGGCGGCGTCTGGCAAGTGGACTCAGGCCACGCACGCGGCTTGGGCGATCCGGGTGCGCCGAGCACCTTTCTCAAGATGAACGTGGCCAGAGACGGCAGCCGGGTGGACGTTTACCGTGCCGACGCCACGGGCACGAACTACGCATTGCGCAAGTCGGTGGCCCTGCGCTGATTTGGATAAATGTATATGCAAAGGTGCGCTCGCAAATGATGAACGTTAAGAATCTACAACACCCGGTGTGATGAAAAAACGAAGAGCCGTATTCATCACCGCCCTGCTGCTGACTCCAATCGCTGCCCTGCACGCGGCTGATACGCTGAAGCCAGCAAGACCGAACATCCTGTTGATTACCGCCGATGACATGCACTGGGATTCCGTGGGCGCTTACGGGTGTCCGGTGGCGGCCACGACACCGAACATTGACCGGCTGGCGGCGGAAGGCTTTCGCTTCCATTACGCTTTTGTCCCCATCTCGCTCTGCACGCCGTCGCGGCAGGTGATGTTGTCCGGCAATCACAGTCATCAAACCCAGACGCGCGAGTTCACCGAACTGGAGCGGGTCGGGCCGGCGCTGCCGGATTTGCTCAAGCAAAACGGCTATTACCTCGCCAACCTGAACAAGCAGCAGGATTACTACGAGTGGGACATCGCGATCACCGAGGCCCAATCGGGCTTCGGACGGGACGTGCCGTTTTTCAAAAAAGCCGTGGGCGAAATCATCGCGACCGCCAAGCGCCAGAATCAGCCATGGTTCATCATGGCCAACAGCAACGATCCGCATCGTCCATTCTACAATTCTGCCGCCGAACTGGACAATCCACAGATAAAAGAATTTCGCAAGCAGGGCCGCTTGAGCCGGGCGAGCCGCGAGTATCGTCCCGACGAGGTGGTTGTGCCGGGCTTCTTGCCGGATCTGCCGGAGGTGCGCGGTGAATTTGCCGAATACTATTCCTCCGTCCGGCGCTGCGATGACAGCGTGGGCGGCATCATCGCCGCGCTGGCGGAATCCGGCCAGACCACCAACACCATTGTAGTGTTCGTGTCCGACAATGGCATCTCCATGCCCTTCGCAAAATTGAACTGCTACCAAGCCAGCGTGCGGGTGCCGCTGATCGTGCGCTGGCCGGGGCAGATTGCCGCCGGCAAACGCGATCCGTTTAACCTGGTCAGCACGCTCGACCTGGCCCCGACCTTGTTGGAGTTGGCCGGGCTGCCGGTGCCGGCATACATGGCGGGACGTTCGTTCGTGCCGCTGCTCAACGGCGAGGCGGAAACCAACCGGGATTTCGTCGTGGGCTACTATTACAACAACCTTCGCCAGACCAAAATGTATCCCGAGTTCACGATTCAGACGCGCGACTGGACCTACATCTACAATCCGTGGGTGGACGGCAAAACGGAAGTTCACAATTCCGATTACACCGGCAGCCCGACGTTGCTCGCAATGTGGAAGGCGGCCGAAACCGTGCCGTCCGTTCGCGCCCGCGTGGACTTTCACAAACACCGGGTTATCGAGGAACTCTACGATGTGCGGCAAGATCCGTATGCATATATGAACGTGGCAACGGCACCAGAAAATGTCGAGCGTGTCAAAGCAATGCGGCTACAATTGCTCGCATGGATGCAGGAAGCCAAGCATCCCGCCGCGAAGCTGATGGCCGATCCCTTCAATAAAGAGTTAATTGCGGAATATCTTGCGTGGGAAAAGGCCAACGCGGTAAAGCAGATCGAGGAGGTTGAGCGGTTGGCCAAGGAGCATCGAGTGCGACCAGATGCATTGAGCAAAAAGGCTCTAGGAAAATGAAACGATGAATTACCGCATCGTTTATTGTTCCATCACCTCCGCCCTCGCCGGATTCCTGTTGGCTTCGACATAGCGGCCATCTCTGGCGTGGGACAAACCATTTTTGAAGGTGGAGAATTCATTGGGACGAGCGGCTGACCTTGGAATTCAGCGGCCAGCACCCCGGACTAAATACGGTGGAAATCTCGAAAGCGCCGGAAACCATTACTCTTTTCATTGCGGGCGATTCGACGGTGACAGAACAGGCGGCGGAGCCGTGGGCAGGGTGGGGGCAAATGCTGCCGCGCTTTTTCAATCCTGGCGTGGCCATCGCCAATCACGCCGAATCAGGGCTGACTTTGTATAGTTTCAAAGGGCAAAGAAGGCTCGACAAAACTGTGAGCGCAATGAATCCGGGTGACTATTTTTTTATCCAGTTTGGGCACAATGATCAGAAAGATAAAACCCCCGGCTCTGGTCCGTTCACGAGCTGCAAGGAAAACTTAAAGTTTTTATTAGCGAAGTTCGAAACAGCGCTTGGAATTGAGGAATCAAAAAAAGGCGTTCGCGTTTTATCCGGTCAACACTTCTGGTTCGATCTTTGGCTTCTTGAATCTTCTCCTCTATCTCTTCCTTTCTGCGTTCCTTGCTTTCTTGAACCCTGCGCTTCTGATTTGAAACCAGCTCCCTCTGATGGCGAACAGCAAGAACCTCTTGCCATTTCTGTTCCCACTCCAGTGCTAACGCCTGAGCTTTTGCATGCACGGTGTATTGGTCCGTGCCAGAGATGCTACGATATCTACCCAACCCCTGGTGGCTCACTTCGCGTGTATAACGGAATGCAGGTGCCATATCCAAATAATTAAGTTGATAGAGTATTTAGACTGTTTCCTGCACTGCAAGTGATTTGAGTCCAACTGGCTAATCAAACTTGCTCGTCTTTTTCTCGAACAAATACAAACCGCGTCAAATTTATTTTGCAGATTTCCATGGTCGTGGAAAGTCGTAGAAGGACTTCAAAGGTATGTGGAAGGGCGTGGATGCATGTCGAGTTTTTGGGGGGCCGATTTTCGGGAAAAAGCGGGTGTATAAAGCGGACGGGCTACCGCCGAACGCTAAAATGCGGATAACTGAAACTCTGCTGGCGGTTCGCCAAGAAAGCTTGAAAATTATCCATGGCGCGGAAAAGGGCTTGCCTCGCGAAGCCTGGCAACGGAGACTCGGTTTTTTATGCGCAAAAAATTTCCCCGGGTGTTGCTGGCTTTGGGGTGGTATGACTATCGCGTGCATCAGGGAATCACTAAATACGCGCTGCAGGCCGGCTGGCATTTAAGCGCCGATGTGACCAAGGAAAAAGTCATCCCGTGGGGCTGGGAAGGCGATGGCATCCTGGCGTGGCTGGGCGCGGGCGATGATTTGGCGAAGTTTGTGGTGGAGGCGAAATTGCCCACGGTGGATTTCAGTAATCGCCGGCCGGGACTCCGGTTTCCCCGCGTCTTATGCGACCATGCCGCGGCTGCCAAGCTCGTGGCGGATTATTTTCTGGTCCACGGCTTGACCCGTTTCATGTTCTACAGCGCGGCGGAAAACTGGTCGTTTGATGAGGTCGGCAAGGCGTTTGCGCAAACGCTCAAAAAGAGCGGACACGAATGCATTTGGATTCGCTGGCACCAATCGCCGGCATTCACCACGGGCCATTTGCAATGGAAGGACAAACGGCGCTGGCTCGCAACACAATTGAAAAATGCGCCCAAGCCGCTGGCGCTGTTCGCGGCCACGGACGATCACGCATTGGAAATCATTGAGGTCTGCGAGGCAATCGGCCTGGCCGTGCCCGAGGAGGTGAGTGTGATCGGCATGGACAATTCCCTGCCCGCTGTGGAAGCGATGCGCACGCCGGTTTCCAGCGTGGACCGGAATCTGGAAACGCTCGGCTATCGCGGCGCGGAATTGCTGGACCGGCTGATGCACGGCCAGCTGCCACCGTCGGAACCCATCCGAATTCCGCCTGCCGGGTTGATCACGCGCAAGAGCAGCGATTTGCTCGCGGTCAATCATCCGGGCGTCGCGCGCTGTCTGTGTTATCTGTGGCAGAACTGCCATAAGCCGATTGGCGTGGATGATCTGGCCCGGGTGGCGGCCATGTCTCGCAGCGGATTGCACCAGGCATTTCTGGAACACGTCGGCCGTCCACCGGGCGGTGAATTGCAGCGCATCCGCATTGAAAACGCCAAGAAGCTGCTGTCGCAGTCCAAAATGAAGCTGGATGAAATCGCGGAAAAATCCGGCTACCAAAGCGCGAACAGTTTCTGGGTGGCGTTCCGGCAGGCCACGGGCATGTCGCCCAAGAAATATCAAAAGCAGTTCTGCATTTAAGGTGGACACAGTTTCGTCGCCGGCCCGTTTGGTCGGTTTGGCGCGGTGGAGATTTTTCACACTTTTTTAGATAACGACGCAAGGTTTTTCCCGGGAGGGGGTGCTAGGATTTTAATGAATCCAAAATGCAAACAACAACCTCCACCCCGAGGCGGCTTCGCCCGTTGACGAACTCTTCACCCGCCGTTTCCGGCTTTACGCTGATTGAACTGCTGGTAGTCATCGCCATCATCGCCATTTTGGCGGCGATGTTGCTGCCGGCGCTGGCTTCGGCCAAGGAACGGGCCAAACGCATCCAATGCTTGAACAGCCTCAAGCAGATGGGCGTTGCCATCCAGATGTATGTCGGCGACAACAATTCCACCTATCCCACGCTAAAGTGGTCGCCCACCGGCAGCGTCTGGTATCCCTACGAGATGGCGCGCTTTACCGGCCCCAACGATGCCAGTCTTGATGTCGGCTGGGAGAATCTTGGTCTGCTGTATGTCACCAAGCTCCTGCCCAACGCGCAGATATTTTACTGTGGCAGTAATCCCAAGGATGTGAACAATCCATATTCTTTTGAGCATTATCAGAGCGACAGCCATCAATGGCCGTTTGGCATGTTTGAGAATGATGCTCCGGGAGCCAACCATTATGCCCGTTCTGGCTACAGTTATTTTCCGCAGAACAAGGCTCTGGATGCTCCCACCCCCATTCCCGGGGGGCCGTCGGCTGGCAGTGTGGCTTTGCCCACGGTGAATGGTCAGGATAAAAGCACCGGCAATGGTGGCCAGGGTGCCGCTCAACCGATAGTCAAATGGAGTGTGGTCACCCCGATGAAAGAAAATGTCGTTGATCCGGGCAAGGCGGTGGTCACCGACAACCTGTCCAGCAGCGGTAATATTTTCCACCGGAAGGGCACTGCGGTCGCCGGGCTGAATGCGCTGTTTGGCGACGGCCACGTGCGCTGGCAGGAAGCCAAGGCCAACCCGAATCTATTCAACAAAAACGGCGTCTGGGCAGCGATTGACAATCCATCCCCAGGATCGGGCGACGGGCAAAAGGATATTCGATACTTGATGTCTTCCTGGCAGCCCTAAAATTTTAACCGGTTCATTTTGTCCGTAGTAATCCCACAACCCCAAAACCAAATAGTATGAAATGCAATTATTGTCTCCGTGTTGTTTTCTCCGTTTTTCTGGCCACCCTGCCTTTGGCGGGCCGGGCGACCGTGTTCTTTAATGATACGTTTGGCAGCGGCAGCACGGTTAGCTCCACGTCGCCCGCGATTCCCACGGCAAATTCAACCGCCTACCAGGAGATTTCAACCAAGGCGTGGGTGCCCAATCCTCCGACCATCGCCGCCAATGACATGACGTTTGGCATCGGCTCGTCATCCAGTGGCGCCTTTCAAATCCAGTCCTTGTTTGCCACCAACGCATTAACCTTGACTCAACCGAATGATTATATCCAGTTGGCCATCGTCTTCACCAATACTTCGGGTGTGCTTACGGCGTCAGGGCAACTGGGAATTGGTTTGTATGATAGCGGACAGGTTCAGCCCCTTCCGGGCGGCACAAACAATGCCACAACTGCCATTACGCTGACGGGCTACGCGCAAAATTGGTTGGGCTACATGGCGATACTTGGTTCTACGAGCGGCAATAGCTCGAAGATTTTCACCCGGCCGGCACAAACGGTCACCACCGGCAATAATCAGGACTTGGTGTCCAACGGCAGCAGTGCGAGTTATGCGAATGCAGTTCAGATCGGCGGCACTTATGGCGCTGTGAACGCCCTTTCTGCTGGATCAACCGTCACGGAGGTTTTGACCATAACGATGATTGACGCCAGCCATCTGGCCATCACCAACACGCTTTATTCCGGGGCGGGCACCGGCGGCACGGTCCTCACCAATTATGGCGCGGTTGCCACCGGTGCCACTTTGCTGACAGCTGGATTTGACGGGTTCGCCATTGGCTATCGCTCCCGGTCGGCAACCGCATTGAGTAATACCATAGACGTAGCTTCCATCGAGGTTTCGGGGTCGGTGACAACCGTTTCCGGTCCGCCGACGATTGACGCAGAGCCGGCCGATGTCAGCGTGGGAACCAATGGTTCCTGCTATTTTGAAGTGGCAGCCACCGGTTCAAGCGTCACCTATCAGTGGCATCGCAACGGGGCAATCTTGAATGACGGCGGCAATATTACCGGCGCCACCAGCAGCCGGCTGCTGATTGATAATGCCAACGTGGGCGACCAGTTTTCCGGCGCGAATGGTTATTACTGTGTCGTCACCGGGGCCGGAAACTACAGCACCAATTCCACCACCAATTCGCTCACCCTGGTGGCCAGCAAAAACCTGGTCTGGAACGGTGCGGGCACGGATTGGGATTTGAACACCAGCCTTAATTGGAACGATCTGGACAATGCGAACAATCAGACGAATTTCAATTTCGGCGATTCCGTGACCTTTGACGACACCGGCGCGGGCAACGCCAACGTGACGTTGGCCGGGAATTTCTTGAGCGCGTCCCAGTGGCGCATCACCGGCAGCACGGCCTACGCCTTTGGCGGCACGGGAAGTTTTGCCGGAGCCGGCCCTTTGATTTTTAACAGCTCGGCCGGTGGCAATATCCAGTTGAATGTCATCAATACCCACACCGGCGGCACCATTGTCAGCAACGACAACGCCGCGCTCATCGTCTATTGCCAGAAATATCAGGTGCTGGGAAATGGTCCTCTGACCCTTGCCAAACCGGGCATCTTGGAATTTTCGGTGAGCGGTGGCGGAACCTTGGGAATTCCCGGCGGTGTGAATGTAAATGACGATTTCACCATTCAGTTTGATGGAACTGGTGCTTATGCCGGTGTATTCCTTGGCGACATCGCTGGTGTTGCCGGGAAAACCCTCGGTTTGAATCCAGGCAATACCAGTGCCGTTAACCGCTTTCGCGCCTATGGCGCCAACACGGTCTGCGATGCCAACATTGCCATCAATCCCAATGGCGTCAGCACGTCCCAGGCGCAATACGACGGCACGGTGTTCGCCCCTTACGGCAGCGGCACGCAAACCTATAATGGTGTGATCTCCGGCTACGGTGGCATCATTCAACGCAACGGCACCACCATCCTGAATGGCGCCAATACTTATTCCGGCGGCACCACGCCCACCACCGGGTCAATCGGTCTTGGCAATGACCAGTCGCTTGGAGCGGGCCCGCTGATCATCGCCCCCGAAGTGCCGAGCACCACGGGTAGCGGCACGGTCTTCGCCGCCGGCGGGACGCGCACCATCGCCACCAGCCTGGTGTATCCCAGCGGCACGAATAACTTGACGCTAATCATTGGTGGCACCAACAACATCACCTTCACCAGCGCCATTGATCTCAACGGTTTGGACAATACGGGAAATCCGGGCAGCCGCACCTTCCAGATCAACAACACCGGAGCGACCGTGCTGTCTGGCACCATCTCCGACAGCAGCGCCAACAGCATCGGGTTTAACAAGACCGGCAGCGGCGTTCTTTATCTCAACGGCGCCAGCACTTTTGCTGGAGTCACCACCAATACCGCCGGCCGGCTGGCTGGCACCGGCAGCCTAACGGGTTCCGTGGTCGTGAAGACCAACGCGAGCATCAGCGGTGGTTCGGCGGCGGCCGTCGGCACGTTGACAGTGGGCGGCGACCTGACGCTCGAAAACGGCGGCGGCGGTTTCTTCCGCGTCAACCGCTCCGGCTTTGTCAGTGACAAGGTTTCAGTCACCGGCGCCTTGGCGAGTTCCGGCACCGGCACAATCACCGTGACCAACCTTGGCGCGGCCCTGCAGATTGGCGACACCTTTACCTTGTTCAACAAGGCGGTGATGGGCGGCAACACCCTGGTCGTTACGGGTGCCGTGAGCGCCGGATTGACGTGGACGAACAAGTTGGCGGTGGACGGCACCATTCAAGTCGTTCAGAGCTTTGCCACCTATTCCACGAACATCAGCTACACCGTCAGCGGCAGCACACTCACCATCACTTGGCCGGCGACGCATCAGGGCTGGCTGCTGCAGGCACAAACCAACACCTTGAGCACGGGGCTGGGCACCAACTGGGTCACCATCCCCGGCACTTCCGCCACAACTACCACCAACCTCCCGATTGTCCCGGGCATCCCGTCCGTGTTCTACCGGCTGAAGATGCCCTGATTAAAATCACCACCGCTGGCGGAAAATTCCGTTGGCGGTATGCGTGACGACCGGGAACAATTGATAAAATGAAATCAAAACGGGGTGCCAAAATCGCCCCGTTTTTTTCAAACCACCAAGATGATGCCGAAGTTTTTTTTAACACGATTTCTCGCTGCCCTGTCAGTTTTGCTCGCGACGGTGTCCGCGCCGGCGGTCGTGCCGTGGACACTGCTTGTCAACACCAACAACATCGTCAACGCCACCAGCTACGGTGCCGTGGGTGACGGCGTTTTCACCAACACCACGGCCATTCAAAACGCCATCAATCAGGCAGCCAAAGGCGGCCAGACCAACGGGCTGTTTGGCGGCACGGTGAGAATTCCGGGGCCGGGAATTTATCTGTGCGGGCCGCTGAACATGTCGAACTACGTCAATCTTCAGATTGATGGCGGCGCGATTTTGCGGATGCTGCCCTATGGTTCTTATCCGGGTGCGCCCTATACGCCGAGCGATACGGTTCCCGATTTTATTTATGCCTATAAACTGCATGATCTGGCGGTCAGTGGTCCCGGAGCGATTGACGGCCAGGGGGCGGCATGGTGGCCGGGTTACGCGACCAACAACCGCCCGATCATGATTAGCTTTGCCAGTTGCAGCCGGCACATCATTCAAAACATCACGCTGTCCAATTCACCGATGTTTCACATTGCCATCGGCGGCGGTTCCGGCGGCAACAAGACCGTCCAAGGCGTCATCGTTCGCGCGCCTGCCTCCACGGATCCGGTGAACCCCAGCCACAACACGGACGCGTGCAATGTGGGCGGGACAAACATTCTTGTGCAGAACTGCGACATCAGCAACGGCGACGACGATTTCACCTGCGGCGGCGGAACCTATGATGTGCTGATCACGAACAATGTTTATGGCAACGGCCATGGCGTTTCCATCGGGAGCTACACCAGCCCGGGCGTGTCGAACATCACGGTGATCAACTGTTCATTCAACGGCACTGACAGTGGCTTCAAGGTCAAATCCATGCGCGGACGCGGCGGGCTGGTGCAAAACCTGAAATACATCAACATCACCATGACCAACGTGGACTGGCCGATCTCCTTCGACGCCCACTACGAATACGGACTTGGTATTCATACGACGCTCACGCCGGCGTTCGTGGCGAACGACGCCTTCACCAATCCCGCCCCGCTGATCGTCGGCTCGACGCCGATCATTCAAAACATTCTCGTCAGCAATGTCACAGCCGTCCTGTCCAGCACCCGTCCGCCATTTCAGATTTGGGGATTACCCGAAGCGCTGGTGTCGAATGTCGTTTTCCGCGCCGTCAACATCACTTCCTCGGCACCGTATCCACCGGCAGTTTACAACGCCACCAACATCCAGTTCATAGACTGCACCTTCAATCTGGCGGCGAACGCCACGGCCATGCAGCTTTGGAATGCCGGTGTGATTTTCACCAACAGCGCCAGCAGTCCGACGCTCACCAACCTGTGGTTGTTTGACGGCCTCACAACCAATCTGCTGATCTATGATGGCAGCACCAGCAACCTCGTCGGCAACTCGCTGCAATTTTTCAACACACTTGGCTCGCTCAAAAACACTAACGCCTTCGACGACGGTCCGCTGACGCTTTCCGCCAGCACGTTCACGGTGAGCAACAACCTGTCCCTCTCGCCGAACACCGTGGTGAACTTCGTCTTGAGCACCAACGCCACCACGCTGGCGGTCGTCGGCAATCTGACGCTTGGCGGCACGAACAACATTTTCGCCGGCCCGGGATTCACCAACGGAACCTACACGCTGATGACTTACACCGGCGCGTTGAGTGGCAATGTGCCCGTGCTGAAAAATGTTCCCGCCGGATTTAATTACCAGTTCGATACCAGCACCCCTGGCTTGGTGAAATTGATGGTTGCCGACACCACGCCCGTGCCGGCCGCGCCCGCCAATTTGTCTGCAACCGCGTCCAACGCCGCGGTCACACTCAACTGGTCGGCCTCTGCCACGGCTATCAGCTACACGGTGAAACGCTCCACCACCAGCGGCAGCGGTTATGCGGACATCGCCAGTCTCGCCGGCACGAGCTATTCCGACACCATGGTGACCAATGGTCGAACCTATTTTTACGTCGCCACCGTCAGTAATGCCGGCGGCGAAAGTCCCAACTCTTCTGAAGTAAGCGCCACGCCGAGAGCCGTGGTGTTCAGCGATTCTTTTTCCGGCAGCTCGCTCAACTCCCTTTCTCCGTCCGCGCCGACGGCGACGAGCGCCAGTTACCAGTTGGTTTCCTCCAAAACTTGGAACCCGACGCCAACCATTGCGGCCGGACATTTAAAATTTGGCATCGGCCCCACCGGCAGCGGCCTTATCGAGGCGCAGGCGTTGTTCGCCACTGCGCCCGTCACGCTCGCCACGGTTGGCGACACTCTCTCGCTCGTCGTGACCTTCACGAACACCGTCGGCTTATTCGCGCAGACCAACTACCTGGGCATCGGTTTGTATAACAGCGGCCAGAATGGGCCGGTTCCCGGCGGCCTGAACGGCACGGCGACAAGCGGCAACACCGGCAATGCCACCGGCAACGCGCAGACCTGGGTGGGCTACGTCGGGCAACTCAACTTCACCAACGCCAGTTCGCAAATCCTCACGCGCACGGCGCAAAGCGGCGCCGCCAACAACAACCAGGAACTCCTCACTTCCGGCTCTTCCGCCAGTTACAGCAATCCGAGCGCAACCACCGTCGGCACCGCCTCCAGCGCCGCTTCAGTCGTGCTGCCCACCAACGGTCTTTACACCGCCGTCCTCACCATCACACTCACGGCGGGCAACACGCTGGCCATCACCAACGCGCTTTACGCCGGGACAGATACCAGCGTCGCGCCGCTATCGCAGTTCGGTGGCGTCGCTTCCGGTTCGTCATATTTGACCAACTGCTTTGACGCGCTCGCCATCGGTTGGCGGGCAGCCATTGCCACCGCGCCGACGATGATTGACATCAACAACATCTCAGTCAGCACCGGCGTCAGTGCCAGCGCCGCTGTGCTGCCGCCGGCTCCGGCCAATCTGCTAGCCAGCCCGACAAATCTGCTTATCCAGCTCAACTGGAATCCCGTCAGCGGCGCGACGGCTTATAATTTGAAGCGCGGCACCACCAACGGCGGCGCGTATCCGACCGTTTTCAGCAGCCTGACGGGAACGAATTATTCCGACGCCAACGTCACCAACGCCGTGAATTATTACTACGTCGTTACCGCCGTCGGCGCGGCGGGTGAAAGCACGAATTCAGTGCAAGCCAGTGCCGTTCCGCTGCCGTCGAACCAGCCGACAAACCTCACTGTGCAGGTGGCCGGTGGCCAGATGCAACTTGCGTGGCCGGAAGATCACCTCGGTTGGCGGCTGCTGATCCAAACGAATGATCTGGCCAGCGGCCTGGGAACCAACTGGGCCACCGTGCCTGATTCCACCAATGTCAACTCGGCGAACATCGTCATCAATCCCGCCAATGGCAGCGTGTTCTTTAAACTGGTTTATCCGTAAATTTTCTAAGCATGTTCATCATCCTTAAAAAAGCCCTCATTGTTTGCCTCTCGCTCGTCATGCTCGGCTCGGCCATTGCGGCTGAGACCAAGGTAAAAATTATTCTCGTTGGCGATTCCACCGTGACGGATAGCGCGGGCTGGGGGCTGGGCTTCAAACAGTTTCTGACTGATAGCGCGGAGTGCGTCAACACTGCGCAGGGCGGGCGCAGCTCCATGAGTTTCATGAAGGAGGGGCGTTGGACGAACGCCCTCGCATTGCATGGGGATTATTACCTGATCCAGTTCGGCCATAACAACGAGCCGGGCAAGCCGGGCCGTTCCACCGACATGCCCACGTTCGTTTCCAACATGATTCAATATGTGGACGACGCACGCGCGATTGGATCGAAACCGGTATTGGTCACGCCGCTCACGCGCCGGCAGTGGGACAAGGAATATCCCGGCAAGATCAAATCCAGTCTGGCGCCTTACGCCGAAGGAGTTCGGAAAATCGCCGCGGAAAAAAATGTCCCGCTGGTGGATTTGCAGGCGCGCAGCATCGAATTGTGCGAATCGTTGGGGCCGGAGAAATGCCTGGAGTTCAGCCCGCTGAAGACCAATGCCGAGGGCAGGGTTACCCACGACGGCACTCATCTCGATGCCAGGGGCAGCGTGATGTTCGCACGGCTGGTTGTGGAGGAATTACGCAAAGCCGTGCCCGAGCTGTCGCCGGTGCTACGTTCCGAACCGGCGAACGCCAATCCCGTCGCGACGCAATCGAAGTATGACGCAGTGGTTTCCGCTGATGGTTCGGGCACGCACACGACGGTGCAGGACGCCATCGCCGCCGCGCCGGACACTGCGACCAAGCCGTTCGTCATTCTTATCAAGCCGGGCCGTTACGCGGAGCATGTGGTGGTTCCGGTAAATCATCCGTTCATCAAGCTCGTCGGCGAGCCGGCGGAAGTGGAAAACACCGTCATCACCGGAGGATTGAACGTGAAAACACCCGGCGCGGACGGCAAAACCTTGAGCGCCCGCGACAGTTCCACGGTGCTGGTGCAGGGCGCGAATTTCACCGCCGAGAATCTCACGTTTGAAAACACCACCACGCGCGAGGACAAGGTCCAGGCGCTGGCGATGTATGTGGAGGCCGACCGCGCCGTGTTTCGCAAATGCCGCTTTCTCGGCTGGCAGGACACGCTGCGCGCGGATGCGCCGCGCAACCAGATCGGCCGGCAATACTTCGCCGACTGTTACATCGAGGGGCACGTGGATTTTATCTACGCGGCCGGGACGGCTGTGTTTGACCGCTGCCACATTCATGTGAAAGCGGATGGCTATATCACCGCCGCTTCCACGTCGGAAGGCATGCCGTTTGGATTTGTATTTCTCGATTGCAAAGTCACCGCCGGGCCGGCGGTGCAAAAGGGATTTTATCTCGGCCGGCCGTGGCGTCCGTATGCCGCAACGGCTTTTGTGCGCTGCGAAATGCCGGCCCAAATTCGTCCCGAAGGCTGGCAGAACTGGGGCAACCCGACCAATGAACTCACCGCGCGCTACGCAGAATTTGGCAGCACCAGTCCGGGCGCAAATCCTGACAAGCGGGTGAAGTGGGCGAAGTCATTGACCAAAGAAGCGGCGGACAAAATCACTGTTGAAACCGTTCTGGCCGGATCTGACGGCTGGAATCCCGCCGCGCATTGATCATGAAAACCATCGGATTATTTTTCTCCGGTCTGACCGCTCTGCTGCTTGTCGAAGCGGTGGTCGTGGCTGCGCCGATCCAGATCACCATCGCCAGCGATTCGACGGCCGCTTATTTCCCGCCAAGCGACGCCGCCAAGCGCTGGGGCTGGGGACAGGCGCTCTCGAATTTCTTTTCTACAAATGTAGCGGTGAACGATTTGGCCTTCTCCGGCCGCAGCTCCAAAAGTTTTTATGACGAGGGCAGGTGGGCGAACTGCCTGGCCACCCATGCTGACTATTACTTCATCCAGTTCGGGCACAACGATGGCAAGGTGACCGATCCCACCCGTTACACCGATCCGCAGACGACGTTCAAATCGTATCTGAACCTCTATGTCACGCAGGCGCGGGCAGCGAACGGCATACCGGTGTTTCTCACGCCGCCCACGCGGCGGAGTTTTACCGGCGAGCACACTTTGAAACTGGACGATCTGCAAAACTACGCCCAGGCCATGCGTGAATTCGCGGCGTCGAACAATGTGCCGGTGCTGGACGTTTTGCCGGCCTCGATTGATTTTTACGAGTTCATCGGCAAAACGAAGACCCCTTACTATCAGGCGGATCTTGTTGGTCCGCCGGTGGTGACTAATGCCGACACCACGCACTTCAGCCCGGCGGGAGCGCAACAGCACTGTTATAGCATCATCGAGGCCCTGCTGCTTTCCACCAACGTCAGTCTCGCGCCGCTCCAGACGGAAGTTCGTTGCCGCGGCATTTTGGTGCAAGCGGTATTGCCGGCCAGTGGCAGCGTCTATTTCCAAGGTTCCTTTGACCTCACAAACTGGCAGGCCTACGGCAAAACCAATGCCTATCCGGCTTCGACGGTGCGCCGTTATCTTTTCAATCACGGCGAGCCGAAGGCATTCTATCGCGCGCTGACGAATTAAACCTGCCGTCATGTTTGCCACCCAATTGATATGATTAACCTGTTGGAAAATGAGCGGCGCGGGCGGCGGCAGAAGCGACGGGCCAGCGGCGGCCGCCGCGATCCCAAGACGGCCCAGCCTTCTGCATGGTTGGAGAACTGCTGGGAGGTGCGTCATGCCGCGATTGCCCGCAGCCTGAAGTTCATCGTCAAAAACTTTGATGCGGACATACGGATTGCCGGATTGGAAAACGTCGCGGGTCTGTCGCGACGCGGTTTTCTCAAAGCCTTCCAGAAACACACCGGCCGTAAGCCCGGAGAAGTTTTGCGTCAGCTGCGGATTGAATATGCCAAGCGTTTGCTGGTGCAGTATGACCTGCCGCTGAAGGATCTGGCCCGGGCATCCGGGTTCAAAAGCGCGAACACATTTTGCGTCGCGTTCCGGCGGATGACCGGATGTTCGCCAAAAAAGTTTCAACGGCAGGCTTGGCTGACGACCTACATGAATCAAAATGCCGCTGAAAAGCCGGTTCAAGAAGAGCAGGGTTTTGGAAGTCCCCGGCGGCTGGTCAAGCTGGCTGAAAAAGGCCGGTTATGCTGAAACCACTTTTTCGCGCTGGCGCGGCTTTTGCCGTGGCGATAGCAGGACGCCGATCGGGCTCCACGTTGATCACACTCCCCATAGCACCGCCGCCGAAGTGAAATCATCTGCATGCAAACTGCGATTTTCAACCCCGAAAACCCTGCCGGCGAAAATACATCCGCCACCGGCCCGGACTTTGCCCATCCGTGGCTGTCGGATCAGGGCGATGGCACTTACCATAATCCCGTCCTGCATGCCGATTACGCCGACCCAGACGTGATCCGCGTCGGGGACGATTTTTATCTCGTGGCCTCCAGCTTCAACTGCACGCCGGGCCTGCCAATCCTGCATTCCCTGGATCTGGTAAATTGGACGCTCATCGGCCATGCGTTGAAAAACCTGCCGCATCCGCGTTATGAGAAGGTTCAGTCGGGCGAAGGCGTCTGGGCGCCGACTATCCGGTTCCACGCCGGTCAATACTGGATTTTTTATCCGACGCCGGACGAGGGCGTTTTTCTCGTCACCGCCAGTCATCCTGCCGGACCGTGGTCTGAACCGCATTGCGTGCAGGCGGGCAGGGGATTGATTGACCCGTGTCCGCTGTGGGACGATGACGGCCGGGCGTATCTCGTTCATGCCTACGCCGGATCGCGTGCCGGCATCAAGCACCGGCTGCGTGTCTGTCCAATGGCTCCGGACGGTTCAAGGTTGTTGGGCGAAGGTGAAATCGTTTTTCACCAGCCGGAAAAACATCCGATTCTCGAAGGGCCGAAGTTTCTGAAGAAGGACGGCTGGTATTATATTCTGGCTCCGGCAGGCGGTGTCGAAACGGGCTGGCAGGTGGTGCTGCGCTCAAAAAATATTTACGGGCCTTACGAAGATAAAATCGTGCTCTCGCAAGGCGACACCGATATCAACGGCCCGCATCAGGGCGCTTTGGTGGACACGCCCCGCGGTGGTTGGTGGTTTCTGCACTTTCAAGACGCGGGTGTTTACGGGCGCATTCTCCACTTGCAACCGGTTACATGGCGGGATGGCTGGCCGCTGATGGGCCATAATGGCGAGCCGGTGCGGCGGCATGGGAAACCGATTTTTATTCGCGACCAAAAGCCGTTCATGCCACAGACGAGCGACGAATTTGACGGGCGGCATCTCGGCCTGCAATGGCAGTGGCACGCGAACCATCGCGACGACTGGCACTCGCTTACCGCACGACCAGGCTGGCTGCGCCTGTTCCCGCAGCCGACGACAGTTTCATTGAATGAACAACCCAACCTGCTGCTGCAAAAATTTCCCGCGCGGCGTTTCGTTGTCGAAACGACCTTGGAATTTTCTCCCCGGCAGCGCGGCGAGGAAGCTGGCCTGGTGGTGATGGGCCAGTCTGCGGTCTCGCTGGGCTTGCAGCACGACGGAGCAAAAAACCTCATCGTTCTGCGTGCTGATGGCCGGCAGATTACCATTTCCGGCACCAACTCGCGCATGATCAAGCTGCGGTTGGACGTTATGGCTGGCGGTCAGTGTTCGTTTGGGTTTTCAGAAAATGGTGACTGGGTTTGCCTTCCGCAGGTCTTTCTGGCGCGGAAAGGGGTTTGGATCGGCGCCAAAGTTGGCCTCTACAGCACTAAACAGGTTGTTGCCGCGCCGGGCGGTCATGTGGATTTTGACTGTTTTCGATTTACATAAACGTTTTACCAGGTCTTAAACATCCAATCCAGACCGGTAACTCTAATCTGGCCCCGAGCCAGAGCCAAACCTGGCAAATACCCTGACATTAGTGAACGGACCGGAAACAGAGCCATTCACAAACCGAGCAACGTCATTCCCGAACGAACAGGTCTATTCGGGAAATGTGCAAGGTTGCTCACGCAAGAAGCATCAAAGGCCCGGCGTCAGGTATTGCAGCTTACCGGGCGTTTTGATTTTGGTGCATGCGTCACGCGCGGGAGCTTCTCGGCAGAACAACGGCATTGTTGTGCCTTCAATGAGTCATCGTTCTCTACGAAGGTTGTTGCGCGCTTCGGAGCGGGCGCGGCTGGCAGGCGAGTCGTAAACATAGCTGAACGAATCCACGTCAACATGGCCGGCTTCGGCGCGATTGTTGTAGGTGAAGATGCCGATGCGATCGCCGCGGTAATCGCCCCAGCCGAGTTGATACTCTTCGCCAAACGGCGTGAAGAAAGTTCCATTGGTGCTGTAAGAATACGAACTTCTGCCATTGATGCCCCAGGTGGAGCGCAGCCACAGTTTTGGCGTCGTTACAACCGGACCACGCGCGATATTTTTATCGCGGGCGGATTCCAGTGTCAGCACGCCGCCCTCGCGCCGGACGGCGACGGTGCTGTAGTCCTTCGAGTAATGGCAAAGTCCGGCCACCTGTCCGTCCGCCATGCCGCTCAAATCCAGGGCGAGGGTGACGACGTTGGTGCTCGTGCGCAGTGAACGTTGCGTGAGCGTGTTTCCGGCTTTCTTAAGGTCGTCGCGCGCCAGCGGCTTGAATGCGTGCAGCCGCAGGAAACCCGGTCGCTCCGTCAGCGACCACTTGTCCGCGCGCGGCTGGTAATTCCATTCCCATTGAACGCCGAGTTCCGGCCCGTTGAAATCGTCATCGGTCTGCGGCGTGACGACCGGCGTGTTCGGAACCGGCTTGCGACCTGACCAAACCATCGTGCCGATGCCGTCGCTGCCGACCTTGCCGATGATCGGCCAGCCGTCCACCCACGTAACCGGCAACAGACTCGCGCAGCGGCCTTCCCAATCCCCCGCGCCATGGTGCGTGAAGAAATACCAACCGCCATTCTCCGCCTGCACGAGGCCGCCTTGGTTTGGCTCGCGAAATTCGCGCTGGGCATGGCTGAGTTGACGCTGCTCGGTGTATGGCCCGGCGATGTTGGTGGAGCGCTGCATCATCACGTAGCGGCCCACGCCCGGCTGGTATTCGCTGAAAAGATGGTAATAAACGCCGTTGATCTTGTAGAGTTTGTTGGCCTCGCGGTGCGAACCTTCGTTGATGAGCACACGCGATTCGGGAACGAGATCGCGGCCGTCGGACGTGAGCGTGTAGAGCCAGGTTTTGTAACCGTCTTTGAAATGCGTTCCAACGAAGTAGCCCTGGCCGTCGTCGTCCCAAAACGGGCAGCAATCATCCCAGCCCGCTTCGCCCATGACGCGATGCAGCGGTTCCCACGGCCCGGCGGGATTGGTTGCCGTGCTCATGAAATAACCTTCCTCCGGCGCGCCGAAATAAACCCAGAACTTTCCGTTGTGATGGCGAAGGGCGCCCGCCCACACGCCGCGGCCATAGCGGTTCATGCGATCCCAGTTCAGCTCCGGTCCAACCTGCGTCACATCGTCAATGACGTGCCCGAGGATCCGCCAGTTGACCAGGTCCTTGGAATGCAGAATCACCATGCCGGGCGAATACTGGAACGTGGAGGAAATGGCGTAGTAATCCGAGCCCACGCGGATGCAATCAATGTCGCTGTAATCGGACGGTAAAACCGGATTGCGATAGGTGCCGTCGCCCTGGTCGCCCCAGTGGGGCCAATTGCTCCAGATGCCAGCCAACCCGCCGTCGGGCGAAACCAGCTGATGTTCCGTGGCGGACACACTCAAGATGGAAAGTGACAATCCCAAAAAAAGCGCTGCAACTTGAGTCGGGTCTTTTTTTATAAATGTCATCACGGATAAACCATTCGAAAGAACGCGTTACCGTTCGTGGGCGGAATCGAAACCGCGTTGGTTATATCTGTTCCCGCGACATCCTGCCAGTTTGTTCCAACCAGATCCGTGCTCATCTGCAGCCGCCAGCCAGTGTGGTCCGGGGGCCAGCTCAACTGGAGTTGGTTGCCAACGAGCGTGGCAGAACTGGTCGGCGGCGTCAGGGACACGGGACGGGCGGAAACTTGCGCCGAGTTTGCGCTGGTGCCAACGGCGTTGGCGGCGCGAACGACGTAGTAATACTTCACGCCGTTGACCAGCGCGGTATCGGTGAATGCAGTCGCCGTCACGTTCGTGATCTGTGTGTAAGGCCCGCCGCTGGTGAGCGAGCGGAGGAGGTTGTAGCTGCTGGCATTCGCGGCGGCATTCCAACCCAACACGACCTGACCGTCGCCCGGCGTCGCCACCGGGCCCGTCGGCGCGGCCAGCGGGATAACAAACGTGGCCACGTCGCCGGCACCCAGCACGTCGTTGTAGATGCGGAACTCATCCACCTGGCCGTTGAAATACGGGTCGTTGTATTGCGACTTGCCGATGTAATTCTGCGTTGTGATGCCGAGGGCGCTCGGGCTCAGAGTCATCGAGCTATTCGTGCCCACGGGGACACCGTCCATGTAAAGCACGCCCGTGCTGCCGCCGATGGTCACCGCCACATGTTTCCAGACACCGGTGGGAAGTTCAGCGGTGCCGTCAATGACCTGCTCACCGGCGCCACCGCCCGTCGTGATGGCGAACCGAATGACACTGGTTGCCCCGTTGCGCGGGGCGAGGAACATGTAAACGGTCTGGCCCGTGCCGAAGTCGAAAATCCGCGACCAGGTGCTGCTGCTAGTTAGTTTGACCCAGGCAGTGATGCTGAAGTTATCGAGGTTGGCGACCACGCCACTGGGCAGCGTGGCGTATTGACTGGAGCTGCTGTTCAAGTTCACCGCGTTATTGCTGTAGCCCGCAACACGCGTGGGGCCGTTGACCAGCGTGCCGTTCCAGCCGTGGCCGGTCGCGTCGGCGGCGCTCGTGCCGCTGCTTTCGTCGAATTTCAAATAGGCTTGCAGCGCGGGCGGTGCCGGAGCGGCTGCGGGCGCAGGAACCCCCTCGAATTGCAGGTCAGCCACGTTGCAATACCCGTTGGGCGGCCCGATGTAACGCACGTAGCGGTAGCCGCCCGTGTCGGTGACAGTCTGGACGGTGTTCGTTCCTTCCGGCGGCGTGCTGCCAATCGTGCAGAGCGTCACCACCCCGCTGCTGAAGTCCGCCACGTTGCAGCCCTGAAATCTTCCGCCGGTCATCCGCCAGGCATAGGTGGCGCGCGGATAATAGCCCACTTTCGTGATGCGATAGGAATCACCCAAATCCAACCCGGCCCACGCACCGCTCGCGGTGGAGGCGTCGAACCAGGTGATCGGCGCGTTGTCAAACAGTTGATATTTCCACTGGCCGTTGATGAAGACGGAATCCGTGCCAATCACCGTGCCGGTCAGCCGCCGGTTGGCCGTCACGCTCACCGGCAGGCTGTTGGTCGTTTCCACGCCGTTGATGATGGCTGAAACCACATAGTAATACGTCGTGTCCGGCGTCAGGTTGGTGTCCGTGTAGAGAAAGTCGGTGGGGGAGAGATTCGAGCCAATGAGCGTGTAGGGGCCACCAACGCTCGTGGCTCGTTTCACATTGTAACCTGTGGCGTAGGCGCTGCCATACCACCAGACTCTTGCCGAGCCGGCCAATGGTGCGTCCGCCTGCAACGACCTCGGCGCGGGCGTGTTGGTGATTGGATCCAGTGCGTGCGTCAGGGTGGTAAAACCAATCTGATCGAAGCCACCGCTGTTGCCGCCGTAATTGCCGCCGCCGCCTTCCGGGCGATTGGCGAGGGCTGAGGCCATCGTGTAGGGCGCGGACAAACCCTTGATGTTGACGTAATGATTCCAGATCATATCCAGCCCCGCGCGATAATTGCTGCCGGTGGCGATGGTCGTGGTGTTGACATCGCAACCCGCGTAGTTGACCCACGGAACCGGATTCGTCGTCATCGCCCGACTGGTCATTTCGCTGATGGCCAGCAGGGCATTGTTGTCGTAGCCGAACAAGTCGTCCCCCTGGTTCCACGCCACCTCGCACAGTTGCGCCAACAATACCGGATCAATCGAAGCGTGCCCCATGTCGCGCCCCATCTCCGAGCTTTGCCCCAGATAACCCGGATGCATGAAATACAGCGCGTTGGTCACCATGCCGTTGCCCACGCCGCTCCCCTTGTAGTAGTTGACGGCGAAGTTGTAAGCGTCCCTGCGGTCGCATACCACACCGATAGCGGCCGTGGCGCTCAGGGCAAAACCGTCCCAGTTCAGCCAGTAATGCGACCAGCAGGTGCCGTTATGCGCCATCAAAAACCAATAAATCCCGTTGCCGGTCACCGAATTCTGGTAAAACTTGTCGATCAGAAAATTTTGGAACCGCGCAAAGCCGCCCGAGTCCACCCACGGCTGGTAATCCCGCAACAGTTCCGCCGCGCAGGCAAAATCAAATCCTTGTGCCCCGAGCATCAGCAGGGCGTCGGTGCTGCCGCCGAAACTAATCAGCGTGGACGAATATCCGTCCATGTTGCGTCGGGCGGCTTCGGCGAAGTTGGTATCCCCGCTGATCTTCCAGCGCAACGCGCATTGATATGCCGCCGCCGCGTCGTTCATGACCGCGGTATAGTTTTGCACGGCGCCGCCCCGATACACATACGGAAGCGGATTCGCGTTATAGGAAGCGGACGAATGCGGGTTGTTGGTCAGCACGGCGTAACCCGACGTCCACGGCTCGGCCCCGGCGGCAATCTTCGCCTTCATGCGGTCAATGTCCGCCTGCGTGCTCATGCAGCCCGGATGCACGAACGGCTGGTAGTTGTTGTCCAGATTGGTCACCGTGTAATAAACCGTCGAACCATTCACCGTCAGCTTGCCGGAATAGCCCAACGGCTGCGAACCCAACACCAGGTTCCCGGAACTGTAGCCGGTGAACAGCGGATAGCTGTTCGTCGCAAAGGGACAGTTGGCAATGTTGATCGTGGCCGTGCCGTTGATGGTTACCGCTCCCGCCTGAATCGGCGCATGGTTTGTTCCCGTCAGGCCTGGCTCGGAAATGCCTTGCATACCAAACTGAAGCGTCGCCCCTGTGCTGCTGCCAATGATCAGGTTGTTCGGCGACACGTAATTGGTATCCGCCCGGGCCAGCACACCCAGGGTCGCGCCATCTCGCACCGAGATCGTCGAGCCGAGGGATTGATTGGGCGCATAGGCGACAAACAACGACCCGTTGCTCACCGTCGTGGTGCCCGTCAGATTGTTCGCGCCCCACAGCACCATTGGCCCCACCACGCCTCCGCCGTTGGCAAAAGTCAGATTGCCCGTTCCCGAGAACGTGCTGGTGACGAGCCGGAAGCCGTTGTTCAACAGCAGCACCGTGCCGCCTTGAATCACGGTGTTGCCCGCGTAAGAAGCCGGGGGTTCCATCGGCAGTGAAATCGTCAGCGTGCCGGAGCCCGACTTCGCCACGCCACCCGAACCCGTCAGCATGCCGTTGAGCGTGATGTTGCCGCTGCCCGCGAATGTCAAGGTCTTGCCGTTGTTGTCGATGTTTTGCCCGAAGATCAAATTACCCGCCGCCGCGTTGATCGTCTGCGTCGTGTTCAAGCTAACCGGCACGTTGATGGTCTGCGTGCTGGCCGAATTGTTCGTCAGCCCACCGGTCAGCATCAGCGTGCTGGCCGCATTGGTGATGTTGAAGCTGCCTGCGTTGTTGCTGAAGGTCAGCGAACCAGGACTGAAACCGGAGTTCATGTTGTTCACCAACTGCGCCGTGCCCGCGAACGTCACGAAATCGCCGGCCACGGGCGGCACACCGTTCACCCAATTGTTGGTCGTGGTCCAATTGTTGTCGCTGCCGCCGCCATTCCAAATCACGTTGGCCGCCGGCACCGGCGCTCCGATGGCGTTCGCCCAAGTCGTGGCTAGACGAATGTGCCCAAAGCCCGGGTAGGTGTTGTTGGCAGTATAAGAGGACATTTCAAATTCCAGCTTGTCCCACGAGGTCTCGGCCACCCCGGTCAGATTTGTGCTCCAAAGCGCAGTGGCAGCCGCCTCGCTCACCGGCAACGGACCGCTGAGCGTGTTCAGATTGTAGCCATACATGGTAACGCTTACCGTGGTGCCGGATTGCGTGATTTTTGCAACCCACAACACCACCTCCCAATTGCTCATGCTCGGCGAGGCGCCAAAAGCCTTGCAACCCGGATCTTTGGTTATAGTGGCGCTGGTGTCGTAATGAGCCCCCGAACCCGCCCATCCCTCTCCCCACATCGCTTCCTTTCCGGTCGTGCTGTTCGCCAAACCCACCTGCCCGACAAAGTCGCCATTCTTGGCACTGGTCACAAAACTCATGTAGTAAGTGCCGGCACTCAAATCAACCGGATTGGCGAGGCTGACCTGAAACTGATTCAGATCGTAAACATTATCTTCCACAAAGTTGAAAAGCCCGTTGGGCTTGACCGGGAACGTGTTGTTGACATTCGCATAAGCCCCATCCCACCCGGTTGACGTCGTTCTGCTTTTGATTCCATCGCCGCTGCCCCGCGTCCGGCTCCACGTGCCGCTCAAGCCAATGGATTGCGCATCCGAAAATGCATTCACCCCCGGACTGCCGGTGTTCACCGTGTAAAAGCCTTCGTAGGCGAGCAAGGTTCCACCGTGCGCGGACAAAGCCTGCCCCGCCACGATGACCGCAGCGGCAAAAACGGCCCAAGGACCGAAGGCACGCGTCTTCTTCGTTTCCTTCTGTGAATTGCTACGACTAAGCGCCACCGCGAGGAACGCGAAGGCCGAGGTCAGTAGAGGTTGGTTTGGTTTATTACGGCACATATAATTCAAATTAGTTTAAATCAAATTTATTCCAGTTGCATCTTTGACTTTGATCGTCACAAATATTGCTTCTAACGCATGGCTTGGAGAACCAGTTTGCTGTCCACCGCGAGCACGATCACGGAGAACGGCTTGATTGGTGCCGCCGCGTCCGGATAAACCAGCCAGCGACCGTCTTTGCTTTCGATTCGGATCGTTTTGCCAGCGACACCTAGAATCGAAGCTGTGGGCAAATCGATCCCCAGAGCGGGCAGCGAGAGGGCTTCGCCGGCGACCGGCGGAGCTTTTACAATCAGATACAATTTTCCCTGGCGGCAAGTCATGTAACCCCATGCCGGCTTTTCCTTGAATGGACTCGGCATGGTGCCCCGCACGCATTCCTCGTTGGCATCAACCCACTTTCCAATCCGCTCCAAATAATCCACCGCCATTGGATGGAACTTCCCGGTCGGGTCGGGACCGACATTGAGCAGATAGTTTCCGCCCAGTGAGGCCGCGTGAACGAGGGTTTCGATGTAACGTTCGGGCGTGCCGAGATTCTTCTCGGAATAGTTGCGCGGGTTGTAGCCCCAAAACGCTCCGAGATTCCAGCAATATACCCAAGGCTGGCTCTGCACCGACGTGGGAATCTTGTTTTCGTAGGTCTTGAAATCAACCGCCTTCACCCCCAGCCGGTTGTTCACGAGGACATTCGGAACGGTGGCGCGAATCACCGACTCGCATTCCTTCGCATCCGCCTCGGTCCACACACCCATCTTGTCCCAAGTGCCGTCGAACCAAAAGATGTCGGGCTGATAATTTTCGGCGAGTTCCTTGATCTGGGCCTTCGCGAGTTTCACCACGTCGTCATTGGAGGCGTAGGGTTTCGGGCCGAGGGTTTCGTAACGGAAACCGGCGGCAACGGCCTTTTCGTCCTCGGGCCGGAATCCGTTCGGCGAAATGCGAAACTCCAGCGGCGAATAGTAAATGCCGAACAGCAGCCCGTGCTTGTGGCAGGCGGATTTCAACGCGGCCAACGGATCCGGGCCGCGATACTTGCTCCAGTCCATGAGATTGAATTTGCTGGCTCTGGAAGGATGCATCGCAAAGCCGTCATGGTGCTTCGCCGTGAGCACCACATAGCGCATCCCGGCGGCCTTGGCCAACTTGACCCAAGCCTCGGCGTCAAAGGCGGACGGATTCCAATTGGCGGCCGTCTCCGAATATTCGGCCCACGGAATTCGAGCGTTTTCCTGAATCCACTCCGCGCTCCAAAGCTCCTTGCCTTTGTAGGTGCCGCCGTAAACAGAATAGACGCCCCAATGCAGGAACAGTCCGAACCGGGCCTCCTGCCAGCGGGTCAGCGCGGCAATCCGGGCGGTGTTGGTGGATGTTCCGGCGACCGTCTCAATCGTATCGGGAGTCGGCGCGGCGACATTATCATTTGGTTCCGCGCTCACTCCGTTCGCGCCGGCAACGGCAAGGATGGAGAAGAGCGTGACCAAGATCAAAGACAGCAAGGTCGCCTGCCTACAAGAACGACCAGCAGCAGTTCGGCAATTGTTCATGTTTCTTTTAACAAGTGAATTCACACGTCCATCAAGTGAATCAGGGAACGGGAGGCTGGACCACGAGCCGGAAAAACTTTTGCGCCGGAGGCACGAATGGCGAGGCATCGAGCACACTGACTTTTCGCGGCGTCACTGAGGTATCTTCCGTCACCGTCGCCGGCCCCGTCCAAACATCTGCACCTGCGGCGAGCGTTGCGATGTCGGTCCAGTTGACCAGATTGGTGGATTCCTGAACTGAGTAGCTGACCGGCGCGGGACTGAGCCGCGTAAACGCCACGCCAGTCGAAGATCCGCCCGCCGGGGCAAAGGGCGACGCGGCCACAGCACCAGGAGCGTAACCGTAGGCGTATTTGAGCAATACGGGAATGCCGTCCGCGTCGGGAATGGCATTGTCGGCAATGTCGGCGGGCAAGCCGGAAGCGATCTTCCATTGCTGATAATCCATCTGGTTGGATATCGAAATGTTGCTGAAACGCGCGGCTTCCGAGGCACTGTTTGCTCCCGAACTCATCGCCACGCCCAGATTGAACGTGGTGGAAAGTGAAAGCGTCACCGGCGCTCCAACCAGATTCCAAGCGACGCCGTCGGTTGATTGGAAGGCGCTAAAAACATTCCCGGCGCGGGCCACGCGCAGCCAGGTGGCATCCGGTGAAACAACATTAGTGATGGCGGCAATTGCGCCGCCCACGCTGTCGCGGTGCATCCAGGTCAAGTTGCCGGACTGGGTTCGTCCGAGATAAACGCATCGTCCGGAGGGCGAAAGATCTTCGCGGAACAGAATGCCAGCGCTGGCCGAGGAAACCGAGTTCGCGGACACGGTGTCAAGGCGAACGGTCAGAACCGCGTCGTTGGTCCAAGGCTGGTAGAGAAAATGCGCTTGATCCGCAGTTCCCTGAATGCCATTGCCGGAAGTGGCCAGAACAAGGTTGCTATTGTCAATCGAACCCGCCGAGCCCGCCAGGCCGGGCGCGCCCAAATCCTGATCTTGCCACGGCGACGGCACAGCCCCAGCCGCGCCAGCGTAAAGCGATTGAATGTCGCTGGCCGACAGACCGACGGAATAGATGCGGAAATCGTCAATCAGACCGTTGAGATATGGATCGCCGGAGAACTGCGAACGTCCCAGCCAGTTCTGCCAGGTTCCACGAAGCTGCGACGGATAAGTAGTCATCGAAGCATTCGTGCCCACCGCGGCGCCGTTGACATAGAGAACGACGTAACTGCCCTGGCGGGAAACCGCCACATGTGTCCAGGCGTTTGCGGGAATCGGAACGGTTGCATCAATGTCTTGCTCCGCCGTGCTTCCGGACTTGATGGCAAAGCGCGCATTACCCGTCCCGGAATTCGGAGTCAGGAACATGAAATAGCTGGTGCCGGAACCGAAATCGAAAATGCGGGACCAGGCATCAACGGAATTCAATTTGACCCAAGCGGAGATGGTGAAATCGCCAAGCGGCACCGTCACATTGGCCGGCAGGCTGACGTATTGGTTGGCACCATTGAGAGCGACCGCGTTGCCACCGAGTCCGTTTGTGATCGAAGCGCCATTGACCAGCGTGGCGTTCCATCCGTGGCCCGAGGCATCGGCGGCGCTGGTGCCGGACGTTTCATTGAAGGTCACATGCGCATAGGGATAGGCGGAGGGCTGGAATCCAGAACTCAGGCGCGCATACTCCGCCGACGTAATGGGCAGCACCGCACCGTGGCGGAACAGGAACGGGTAACTGGTGCCTGTGAGGGTAAAAGCGCCGCTGGCGATATTGGTGGTGACGAACTGCTGGTAGCCAGAGCCGCCGCTGAGATGGTCCGTCATCAAACTCCATTTGCCGGGCGACATCATAAAGCATTCCGGCCCTTCCAATCCCCCAACCCCGAGGAGGGGAAAGCCGGGGACCAGCGTCCAGGTTCCCATCAGGGCGTCGCTTGTTTCCATGACAACCGAGTTGTAGCTGTCCTGTTTGGTGAAGCGATAGAACTTGTCTCCGTCCTTCACGATGTCCTGGTCAATGACATGGCTTGACCCTTCGAGATAGATGAACGGCGTGCTGAACGTCCGAAAATCGCTGGTGTGGCAAGCCCAGATGCGTTGCTTGCCATAATTGTCAAAGGCATTGTCCGAAGACCACATGAGGAGGAAATCGCCGGTCGTTTCATCATAGATCGCTTCCGGCGCCCAAGTATCTCCGGCATCGCTTGGAGCCACATTAGCGAGCCGGGCCTGAGACCAGTTGACCAGGTCGGAAGATTCCCAGACAACAATGGAATGGCTCCCATTGTGGGTGGCCGCCGTCCAATTGCCGTTTAGATAAAAGACGGAAAGATCCGTTGCGATCGCGTAAAATTTCCGGCCGTCTTTGGACCGGAGCAGAAAATGGTCGCGAACGCCGAGGGTGCCGACCGTGCTCGCCATCACCAGTTTGCCTCCGTTGACCGCAGTCCAGTGCAACCCATCCTGACTCAAGCCAAGATAGCTTTGCTCGGTCAGCGGAGAACCTTCCCCCGTGAACGTGATGAACACAAAACCTCCCGGCTGGAACAGCGGAAGATAGGACATGGGTTGCACACTGGCCTGAAGGGAATTGGTGCTTTCACCCGCCGGGTTGGTGGCCGACACCACGTAATAATACATCGTCTCATTGGTCAGGCCGGTGTCCACAAAGCTGGTCGCCGCCAAATTCGTTAGCACCGTGTAGGGGCCGCCGTCCGTGGTGGAGCGCTTTACGATGTAACCGCTGCCGCCAAACGCCGCGTTCCAGCTCAACGAAACCTGGGTGTTGCCACCTCTGGCGACCAAGCCCGCAGGGGCCACGGGCGGCACCGCTTGCGGAGTCACGCTCAGTTCAGCGGAATTGGCGCCGGCACCGCCGCCGTTAGCGGCACAGACCACATAGTAATAAGGAGTGCCGTTGACCAGGCCGGTGTCGGTGAACGCGGTCCCCGTCACGTTGGCGATCGTGGTATAAACCCCGCTCGCCGTGCCGCGTTTGATGACATAGCTCGCCGCGCCAATGGACGCGTTCCAACTCAAAGCCGTTTGCGCATAGCCGACGGTCGCGGCAAGACTGGTCGGGGCCGGAGGCGGATTGATCAACTGATCCGGGCCCAGCGCCTGGACTTCCGCAATCTCGCTGGCGCTCATCGCGCCGCTGTGAATGCGCAGTTCGTCCAAGGAAAAATTGAAATAGGAATCGCCGCTGTAAAGGGAGCGTCCGATATAGCTCAACACGTTATTGACCGAACTCAGCGGAACAGTCACCCCGGTGTTTTCGGCCAGCAACACGCCGTTGGTGTAAAGCGCCAGCCGGCGCGTCGGCGGATCAAAAACCGCGGTAATGTGCAGATTCGTCAGACCGCTCCAATCGCCGGAAGGATTGGGCCAGGTGTTCTGCTCCCCCGTCCAGTTCGAGGGCGTGATGCCGATGCGTCCGTTTTTAGGCTGACACAAAATGTAACTGGAGCCGCTGCTGCCGCTGGTGTTGCCAAAACCAAACAGGAAACAAGCGTTCGGCAACGTGCCGAAACTTGCCCACAGATCAATCGTCACTGCGGTGTAACTACTGAGAATTCCGGCGGGCAATGCCACATATTGGGAACTGGCCGCCGCCAAGTTGAGTTTGCCGCTGCTCCATGTGCCGCCATTCGGCAGCGTTCCATTCCAACTCCATCCACCAATGGAATCAGCGACGCTCGTGCCCGAAGTTTCGCCAAAGCTGAAGCGATGCACCAGGGTGTTGGGGGCGTTCGTCGCCGTCGTTGCGCTGGCCTGAAGGGAATCCGCGCTCTGCCCTGCAGAGTTGGTAGCCGACACCACATAGTAATACGTTGTTCCATAAGCCAAGCCGGCGTCCACATAGTTTGCGCCCGCCAGATTTGTCACCAAAGTGTAGGGGCCGCCATTGGTCGTGGAACGCTTGACAAAATAGCCGGTGGCGCCCAGCACCGCATTCCAATTCAACGTCACGGACGTGGTTCCCGATACGGCCGCCAACCCCGCGGGTGTCGCTGGCGCCACGGCTTGCGGCGTGGCGATGACTTCAAGGGAATTCGAGCCTTCGCCGACGTCACTCAACAGCGAAACCACATAATAGTAAGGCGTGCCGTTGACCAGGCCGGTGTCGGTGAACGTGGTCACCGTCACATTCGTGATCGTGGTGTAACTTCCGCTGACCGTCCCGCGCTTCACGTTGTAACTCGCCGCGTTACTGGAGGAATTCCAACTCAACTGCACAAAAGCGTTGCCGGTGGCCACCACCGCCAATCCCGTGGGCGCCGCCGGAGCGGGAGTCTGAGAGACAGTCACATTCAAAACAATCGTGTTCCCATTGGTAACAATGTTGGCCACTGCGCCCGGTGGGAGTGAACCGAGGGCGAAACCGCCCGTGCCACCGATGGACGCCGAGGTGATCAACGGATATTGGCCGACCGGCATAAGCGGCCCGCCGACATTCACCGTCACCGTTCCCGCCAGTGTCAAGGCGCCGGTGTTGGTGATCGCCGCCGAGTTGGTGACGATGCCCGTGAACGTGCTGGTGCTGTTGCCGAAGGACAAGGAGGAAATCTTCAGCGAGCCGCCACTAACCACCGAGACGCCCAGCGTGGCGCCATCCTTGACGAGGTAACCTCCCGCGCCGGTGGCGGCAGTGGATTGAATCAACGCGCCCTCGTAGATCACCGTGTTGCCCGTATAGCTGTTGGCACCTGACAAAGTCAAAGTTCCCACGCCGGCCTTGTAGAGCAGCTTCGCATTCGCACCGTTATTTTGAATGCTGGTGCTGATCGTTCCCGTGTCGGGCACATAAATGTATAGCCCGTCACTGTTGGCTTTGATGGGCTTGCTACCCGCAACCGTGCCGCCATTTTCAAGTATGATGCCGGTGTCAATGTAAACTTGTGTGCCATTGACCGTCAGCGTTGCGTTGCTCACCAGAAGGGAAGCCCACGAGCCGTTAACCGTCACAGTGGTGTTGGCCGTCACCTTCACATTGTGCGCATCCGAATTGACCGCCGTCGTGTAGGTCGCCGCCACGATCGTGCCGCCGCTGTTTCCAGCGCTAGCCCAATCGTAGGTGTTGTCGCCATTATCAATCACCATTCCCGGCCCGAGCAACCCGGTGCCGGCAACCGCACCGCCTCGCCAGCCCCATCCGTCGGCAGAAGTCGTGGTGATGGTGCCGGTTTTTGACAAACGGACGATCGCCCCGTTTGGAGTGTATGTGTCAGCCGCATCGGCGCCGGCACCCAGTTTGCCAAAAGCAAGCGTGGCCCCGGCTCCCACGTTCCATCGCTGAAGACCATTCCCAATGACGTTCGTGAAAGCGAATGTCTCGACGCCGCTGGTCAAGGTGCTGGCATCAATG